>ENA-OQAA01000528-OQAA01000528.1-human-gut-metagenome-genome-assembly--contig:-NODE-528-length-25669-cov-2.348250_pt1 | contig 25669 bp, 26 predicted proteins | sample MGYA00242489_ERZ504515 | MGnify/ENA primary metagenome ERZ504515 (study PRJEB26092, sample SAMD00036237) | human gut metagenome | host: Homo sapiens | study: EMG produced TPA metagenomics assembly of... | reverse complement strand
CACGATGGATATAGATATCAAGGAATGTAGAAGTACGTCCAAGACTCATTGCTGCACCGTTTTGTTCTTTAACAGCTGCAAGGTATCCAAAGTATAACCACTGGATAGCTTCTTTTGCATTGGAAGCTGGTTTTGTAATATCGTATCCGTAGATTTCTCCTAATTTTGCTAATTCGCCAAAGTGCGCGGATCTGCTCAGATAATTCTTCACGAAGACGGATGTTATCTCCTGTCATTCTCACTAAAGAAGTAGCAAGCTGTTCTTTCTTGTCTGCGATCAGCCAGTCTGTTCCGTATAAAGCAACACGGCGGTAGTCACCGATGATACGTCCACGTCCGTATGCATCCGGAAGTCCTGTGATGATACCAGATTTTCTTGCTGCTCTCATCTCTGGTGTGTAGGCATCAAATACACCTGATTGTGTGTTTTTCTGTATTCTGTAAAGATTTTTACGATTTCAGGGTCAACTTCATATCCATTTTCATGGCAGGCGTTCTGAGCCATACGGATACCACCGTAAGGTTGTAAAGAGCGTTTGAATGGTTTATCTGTCTGGAAACCAACGATCTGTTCTAAGTCTTTGTTTAAGTAACCTGCTGCATGGGAAGTGATGCTTGATACAATTTTTGTATCCATGTCAAGAACTCCGCCTGCTTCGCGTTCCTGCTTTGAAAGATCCATTACCTGAGCCCAAAGAGTCTTTGTAGCTTCTGTAGGACCTGCTAAGAAAGAATCGTCCCCCTCATATGGTGTGTAGTTTGACTGAATGAAGTCACGTACGTTTACTGATGTACGGTTCCAACGTCCTGGCTTGAATCCGTCCCAACTAGAGTTCCAGTTTTTTTTCCATTATATTTCCTCCTAAATCGTTGTAAAAAAGTTAGTAGTTTGTAAAATGTTTGTTAAATAATTCACTTAGATTATATCAATTTGCTATAAGAAAAGTCAATAGGTTGGATTGTACTAAATTGCATACAGTATACAAATTGTGAACACTGTATAAAACCTTATAAAAATTTAAGAAAAAATTTCTTCTATTTTTTGTAATTTAGTGTATAGTAGATAGGTAATAACCTAGAGGGTGGACGGAAGTTGATTTTTTCTTTTAAAATTGTGAGAAGTCATTGCCGGTGCCCGAAGATTTTACGTATATTTACAAGTGTGTGACATAGGCTTTGAAATATACGTTCAGAATGAAAAAAATGGAGTGTGTAAAAAATGCAGAGAAGAAGGAAGAGCATCATAGGCTGGCATGTCTGATGAGTGCAATGCTTCTATTTTCTTCTTGTGGGAAGGAAGCAGAGGAAGAGAAGCAAGATACACAGACACAGGCAGATACAGAAAAAGAGGAGCCGAAAGAGAAAGAAGGACAGGGCAATTTAAATATTATTTCTCCGCAGGCATACAGCAATGTGGACGGTCTTACCCTGGAACCGGGAACATACATTTCCCTGATCGGGAAGGAGGCCGGAACCGAATATTGGAAGATGGTAGAAAAAGGTGCCAAGCAAGCAGTATCGGAATTGAACAGTGCACTGGGTTACAAAGGGGAAGATAAGATCAAGTTAAATTACAGTGGTCCGAGCGAGAGTGAGAGCGTGGACGAGCAGATTAATATTTTAGATGAAGAACTGGCTCGCTATCCAAATGCAGTTGGGATTGCGATCATTGACTCCAATGCTTGTTCGGTGCAGTTTGATCTTGCTACAGAGAATGGAATTCCAATTGTTGCCTTTGATTCCGGAAGTGATTACCAGGGACTGCAGTCACTCTGCGCTACCAATAATACAGAAGCAGCACAGACTGCGGCAGTGAATCTGGCTACGGCATTAGATAACAAGGGAAAGGTACTCGTATTTGTCCACGATTCTAAGTCTACTACTGCGAGAGAGCGTCAGAGTGGTTTTGCGGATACACTCGCAAAAGATTATCCGGAAGTTGAGATCGCGGAAGTTGTCTATCTGGATAATCTGGAAGACGTGAAAGGACTTTTGGCAGAGAAGAAGAACCAGGAAGCGAAAATCAATCCAGAAGATGAGAAGGCAGCGCAGAAGGAAGACTTTACTGATGAGCAGGCAATCCAGTATATTCTGGAGCAGCACCCGGATGTGACGGGCTGTTTTACAACCAATGTGGATGCGACACAGAAAGTACTGTCGATTGTCAATGAGATGAAGCAGTCAAAAGATACTAAGCAGGCAGAGGCTGCAAGAATCTCAAGATAATCGGATTCGACGGAGGAGAGAAACAGATGGAGGCGCTGGAGAATGGAGAACTGGAAGGTCTTGTTGTTCAGAATCCGTATGGTATGGGATATGCGACTGTGATTGCCTGTGCGCGTTCCATCGCGAATCAAGGAAATGAGGCAGTTGTTGATACAGGATATGTGTGGGTGACAAAAGATAATATGGAGGATAAAAATATCGGCCGTATTTTGTATTAGTGAGGAAAGGAATATGAAATTCGAAAGCAGATAAAGCTGCAATCAATGCAGATACTAATACAAATCATCAAAAAAGAGAAACGACATTTCAGTGGAGGAAATGTGTTTCTCTTTTTTGTATCGTTTCTTTTCGTGTAAGGAAGAGATTAATTTTCACTGCTTTTTGTGAGTGAGAAAATAAATTCTGTGCCGACTCCTTCGGTGCTGATGACGTTGATATTTTCCCCATGTGCCTGAATGATTTCCTTGACGATCGCAAGTCCGAGCCCGGTTCCTTTCTTGTCTTTTCCGCGGGAGAGATCGCTCTTATAGAAACGCTCCCACACTTTTGTGAGACTTTTTTTCGGAATCCCGATTCCGGAGTCCTTGACGGAGACGAATACTTTTCCATTGCGTTCGGTCGTCTCGAGCACGATGGAAGAGTTCGGATTACTAAATTTGATTGCATTGTCCAGCAAGTTGTATAAGACTTGCTGAATCTTACCGCGGTCGGCAAAGACATTCTGGATGCGCGGGTCAAAGAGCAGTTCAATTGAAATTTTCTTGGAGGTACAAGTTCCTTCAAAAGAAGCGGCAGTGTGTTTGATCGTGTCGTGCAGATTGAAGTTGGTCTTGTCAAGCAGAAGATCTTTCGTGTCAAATTCATTTAATGTCAGAAGATCTTTTGTCAGATCCGTCAGGCGCTCCGTCTCAAACAGTATGATGTTCAAATATTTTCCCTGAAGTTCTTGTGGGATTGTTCCATCGACAATCGCTTCCACATATCCTTTGATGGATGTCAGCGGAGAGCGGAAGTCATGGGAGACATTAGCGATGAACTTCTTCTGATAGTCTTCCATATCTTTGAGCTGTGCTGCCATATAGTTGAGAGAGGCAGACAGATAGCCCATCTCGTCTTCTGTCCGCACCGGGATCTCATAAGTCAGATTGCCGGAGGCATACTGGGTGGCAGCCTCTGTGATCTTCCGCAGCGGCTGGTAAATGAAAAAGTGGAATGCCAGCAGTATGCAGAAAGATAAAATGTAGATGACAACAATGGTAATATAGACATTTCGCAATAAAGAAGAAGTCTGCTGTTCGAGATCTTCGTAAGGTTTGTGCAGCAGCAGATATCCCTTCGTTGTAAAGCCTTGTGTGACCGGTGCAATCACTGTGATGACTTTTTTATCAAAAAGATCATGGTAAGTTCCGAGCAGATATTTGGAACTGCCATTTTCCGCAGGATCAAAGTCTGGGATTTCGGATGGCGGAACCGGCATTTCATCTGCTCCCGCAGATAGAATCACCTGTCCAGTGCGGTCAATGAACCATGTTGATGCATGCAGATAGGTCGACATCCCATTTAACTGCGTGTGAATGTCGGAAAGTGTCAGATCGTCTGTAAAATATCCGGTCAGGTAATCATTGGCGAGCAGGGTGGCTTCTTTATAAAGGGTATCAGAAGTATCTTCTTCCAGCTCGGAGATCGTCAGCTCATGGGTGAGTGTGGCGACTGTGAACAGGCAGAGAAATCCGAAGATCAGATAAATGCTGATAAATTTTAAGTATAAAGTGCTGCGCATACTATTTCACCTCAAACTTGTACCCGATACCCCACACGGTGCCGAGACTCCATGTCGGATGGTCCTTGATTTTTTCGCGCAGACGCTTGATATGCACATCGACAGTTCTTGTATCTCCGATGTATTCGTAGCCCCAGATTTGGTCGAGGAGCTGTTCTCTTGTAAATACTTGATTTGGTGAGGATGCGAGGAAATAAAGCAGTTCCAGTTCCTTTGGAGGCATTTCGACTACTTTTCCGTCACAGACGACAGAGTAGTTCGTCAAGTTGATCTCAATGCCAGGGTAGGAAACGCATTTGCCTTTCTCTGCGGCAGCAGTTTCCTGTCTAGGTGCCTGGTAGCGGCGGAGCACTGCTTTGACTCTTGCGACAAGCTCTTTGGAATCAAAAGGCTTGATCATGTAGTCATCTGCACCAAGTTCGAGACCAAGTACTTTATCAAAGACTTCTCCCTTTGCGGAGAGCATGATGATCGGAGTATCTGATTTTGCCCGAATCTCGCGGCAGACCTGATAACCGTCGATGCCCGGCAGCATTAAGTCAAGCAGTACGAGATTTGGCGAATAGCTGTCAAATGCAGCTAACGCTCCTCGCCGTCATGTACCATCATCGTGTCGAAGCATTCTTTCAAAAGATAGAGGGAGATCAGCTCTGCAATATTTTCATCGTCATCGACGATTAAGATTTTCTGTTTAGTTACCATGGGGTAGGAATCCCTCCTTTATTTCAAATCTACTACTTAAATTCCACGATCGTGACGCCGGCATCTCCTTCACCGAACGCACCAAGGCGGTAAGATTTTACATGTTTTTGTCGTTTTAAATAGTTATGGATACCGCTGCGGAGTGCACCGGTTCCCTTGCCGTGCACGATGCGGACGGGACTGATGTGCGACATGTACGCATCATCCAAATATTTGTCAAGTTCTGCGATTGCCTCGTCTACTGTCTTTCCGAGTAGGTTAATCTCTGGGCGGACAGACATGGTCTTTTTCATTTTCATCTTTCCGGAGGAAGTCTTCTGCAGATGTTTCCCCGTGATCACAGGTTCATCGATGATCTCCAGATCGGAGATATTTACCTGGGAGCGAAGGATTCCCATCTGTACGAAAAGATCTCCTTTCGCATTTGGAAGAGAACTTACGGTTCCGGTCAGATTGAGGCTGAGCACTTTTACAGCCTCGCCGAGTTTGAAATCACTTGGTTTATGCTGTTTTTTCGGTTTTTTCGTATCAAGCTTCACACCGGATCCGGTCTTTTTGATCTTCTGGCGGAGTCGTTCGCGCTCGCGTTCCATCTCTGCGGCAGAGATATTTTCTTTCCCAAACTTGCGGAAGTTCTTCATAGTCTCGTCAGCAACTTCTTTTGCCTCGCGGAGAATCGCGTTTGCTTTTTCGTTTGCTTCATTGATAATACGCTCTTTGCGCTCGTCAAGGCGTTCTTGTTTTTGCTCTAATTTCTGTTTCAGAGCTTCTACTTCGCGCTTGTAGGCAGCGATTTCCTGCTGTTCTTTCTCAATGGTACGTCTGCTGTTTTCGAGGTCTGCAAGGAGATCTTCAAAGGATTCATCCTGTTCGGACAGACGTTCTTTCGCATCTGCGATAATATAATCCGGCAGACCAAGTTTACTGGAAATCGCGAAGGCATTACTCTTTCCCGGGATACCAATCAGCAGATGGTAAGTTGGACGGAGTGTCTCTACGTCAAATTCACAGCAGGCATTTTCTACACCTGGAGTGGAAAGTGCATAGACTTTCAGCTCACTGTAATGAGTCGTTGCCATCGTGCGGATTTTCCGCTCGTGCAGGTAGGACAGAATGGAAGTTGCAAGTGCAGCTCCTTCGGTTGGATCGGTTCCGGCGCCGAGCTCATCGAACAGCACAAGAGAGTGCTCATCCACGTGCTGCAGGAAGGAAACGATATTGGTCATATGAGAAGAGAAGGTACTGAGACTCTGCTCGATACTTTGCTCATCGCCGATATCCGCATACACTTCGTGGAACAGCGCCAATTCTGAGCGATCCAGTGCAGGAATATGAAGTCCTGCCTGCCCCATCAGCGTGAAAAGACCGACTGTTTTTAGCGATACGGTTTTTCCGCCGGTGTTCGGACCAGTTACAATCAGAAGATCAAAGGCATCTCCCAGTGTGACCGTGATCGGGACTACCTTTTTCTTATCGAGAAGCGGATGGCGTCCTTCACGGATATGGATATAGCCATGGTCGTTAAAAATCGGTTTGCTTGCATTTAAGGAGAGGGCAAAGGAACCCTTTGCGAAGATAAAGTCCAGTTCTGTAAGCAGCTTATAGTTTCTGCGAATCTCCGTCACATAGCCGGCGGCATCTGCGCTGAGATTGGCAAGGATCACCTGGATCTCTTCCTGCTCCTTTCCGTAAAGTTCTTTTAGATCATTATTTAACTTTACGACAGCCATTGGTTCAATAAAGAGTGTCGAACCGGTAGAAGACTGGTCGTGGATCATTCCCTGTACCTGGCTGCGGTATTCCGCTTTGACTGGAAGACAATATCTGTCTCCGCGCATCGTAATAATGGCATCCTGCAGATAAGTACGCAGAGAGCCGTTGACAAGCGAAAGCAGCGTAGAATGTACTTTATCGTTTGTCTGGGAAATACTTCTTCGAATGTGCTTCAGGGTACTGCTCGCGTCATCGCTGATCTCATCTTCATCGATAATGCAGCGGCGGATCTCGCCGGCAAGGATCGACAGTGGTTCCAGCTGATCGAAATACACGTCGAGGCAGTCCTGCTCTTCGTCCACAGTCTCGTGCCGCCCATAAGCTTTGGCACGGTTTGTCACTTCCAGTAATTTGCAGATGCGGAGCAGTTCATTACAGCCGAGCGCTCCGCCAATCTCCAGACGCATCAGAGAATCTTCCACAGTGTATACACCGCTGAAAGAGAGACGTCCTTTTTTTACAATTCTTGTAAAAGCCGCCGCGGTCTGTTCTTGCGCGGTTGTGATTTCGGCCAGGGAGGTCATCGGAGCCAAATGGCTGCAGAGTATCTTTCCGCCCGGGGAAGAAGCCTGCTCTGCAAGTAATTCAGTTATTTTGTTGTATTCTAGTTTTTTTAAAGTCTTTTTATTCATAATCATTCACCTGTTTCCATTCTACCTTATATTTGTAATAAAGGAAAGCAGAAATATTCTATACTTATTGAACATTGACAAATGTTAGGGTATACTGTAAAGAGGATGAAAAAGGAGATACGTCATGTCTATGGAGAACAAGGAAGGACCAGAAAAATTTTCTTTTTTGCAGGAGGTAATCAAGGAGAAGCCTCTGAATCGAAAAAAGCTCATGCATAAGGCAGCCGGCTGGCGGCGGCAGGAATTCTATTCGGTGCGTTTGCCAGTATTAGTTTTTGTGTGTTCCAACCATGGTTGATGAACAGCTGAATGCAGAAGAAGAGATTACCATCCAAAGGACGAGGAACCTGAAGAACATCCACAGGAAGCAAAGGCAGAGGAAGAAGAAAGAGAGCCGGAGCTTACCCTTGAAAATTTTAAAGAACTGGAACGTGCGATGTATCAGGTCGCTGCGGAGGCGAATAAAAGTATTGTCTCAGTGACTTCTGCCGGAGAAGATGATAACTGGACAGAGGAAGAGCGAAAAGAAGGAACCGGTGCATGTGGCGTGATCATGCCATCCAACAGCAGAGAATATCTGATCCTGACGATGGGAAGTGCCATCAAGGATGCAGAGCAGATTCAGGTGACATTTGGAGATGGCGTATCCTGTGATGCTGCAGTCAGAAAGAAGGATGCGGTGTTGGGGATTGCAGTGCTTGCGGTTGATCGGAATCAGGTCAGTGACAGCACAAAGAATCAGATCCAGGAGGCTGTCCTTGGCAATTCTAACATGACTTACAAAGGAGATGTAGTGATTGCACTGGGAAGTCTGTTTGGTTACTCCAAAGGGATGGGATATGGCATTATCAGTTCCAATAAAAATACAGTCAGTGTAGCAGACCGAGTATACCGGCTGTTGGACACAGACATACCTGCCTCCAGACAAGGGAGCGGTGTGTTATTTAATATCGATGGTGAAGTCATCGGATTTACATTTGCTGCCGAACAGGTGACGGATGAAAGCAGTACACTGCGTGTCCTTGCAGTTTCGGATGTGAAAGAAGAACTGGAAAAGCTGCTAAATGGCAACAGTGTTCCATATATCGGTATCGTCGGAACGAATGTGACGGATGAAATTGCAGAGGCACAGAAACTTCCGAAGGGAATCTATGTCAAAGAGATTGAGGCAGATTCTCCGGGAATGACTGCAGGAGTTCAGTGTGGAGATATTATCACTGCAATGGACGGCGATCCGGTGGTGACCGTGAAAGCACTGCATAACAAACTGCTGACATTTCAGCCGGGAGATGAAGTGAAGTTGTCGGCAAAAGACTTGGCTCCGAAGGATATGTGGAGATCAGTTATACCGTTGTTATCGGAGGAGCCGAGAAGAAATAGAAGAATTAAAATGAGAATATTATAATAGAAAGAGGACAGAAATGAGATATATTAATACATTACATGAGGGAGAGACCATCCGCTGTATTTATTTGTGCAAAGGAAAGCGCTCTGCAGAAACGAGAAATGGAAAGGCATATGACAATCTGATTTTACAGGATAAAACGGGAACTTTAGACGGAAAAGTGTGGGATCCAAATTCTAATGGAATTGCAGACTATGATGAGATGGATTTTATCGAAGTATTCGGAGATGTCATTTGCTATAATGGAAATCTTCAGCTGAATATCAAGCAGATCCGCAAGGCATTTGAAGATGAGTATGTGGCGGCAGACTACATGCCGACAAGTGAGAAGAGTGTCGAGGGAATGTATCAGGAGTTGATGAAATATGTTGCACAGATTGATAATGAATATTTGAGAAGAGCAGTGGAGTATTATTTCAAAGACGATGCGGCATTTATTAAGCGGTTTCAGGCACACTCTGCGGCAAAGAGTGTACATCACGGATTTGCAGGAGGTCTTTTGGAGCACACGCTCAGTATTGTCAAAATGTGTGAATACTATGTAGGGGCGTATCCAATCCTGAATAAAGATCTTCTGTATGCGGCGGCGATGTACCATGATATCGGGAAGACAAAAGAACTTTCCGCATTTCCGGAAATGATTATACGGATGATGGACAGCTGCTCGGACATATCATTATCGGAGTCGAGATGGCAAACGATGCGATTCGATCTATTCCGGGATTTCCGGAAAAGCTGGCAAGTGAGTTGAAGCACTGCATTATTGCACATCACGGAGAGTTAGAATACGGTTCTCCGAAAAAGCCTGCGCTGGCAGAAGCGCTGGCACTTAATTTCGCGGACAGCACAGATGCCAAGTTACAGACTTTGACAGAGATTTTCAAAGAAAAAGATACGACAGACTGGCTTGGATATAACAGACTGTTCGAGAGTAATTTAAGAAAGACAAGTATTTAGAAATAAAAACAGAGAGATGAAAAAGGGTGCTGCAAAACAGAGAATTTCAACAAGATATAGATTGCATCGAATCAGAGATGAACTATACCATGTCTAAGAAATTGATTTTGCGGCACCCGCTTTCTTTGTTACATAGGAAATTCTTATGTAAAAAACACGCTTCACGCGCGAGCAGTGATGAAAATGCCAAAAAGGCAAAGAGAAGTTGGAAACGGATACAATTTTATGGTAGGAGGAAGATCATGAAGAAAAATGATACAGCGGTCGTGAAGATCGAAGATATCGGGATCAATGGAGAGGGAATCGGAAAGGCAGACGGATATACACTGTTTATCAAGGATACCGTGATGGGAGATCTTGTGGAAGTGAAAGTGATGAAGGCGAAAAAGAACTATGGATATGCGAAGCTGCTTCGTGTCATTGAACCTTCAAAAAAATCGTGTGGAAGCAAAATGTCCGGTCGCAAAACAGTGTGGAGGATGTCAGATCCAGGAGATGGATTATCAGGAACAGTTACAGTTCAAGCAGAAAAAAGTCATTGGAAATCTGGAACGGATCGGAGGATTTGCGCCGGAAGTATTAGAAAAGATCACGCAGCCGGTGTGTGGGATGGACGAGCCGTTTCATTACCGGAATAAAGCGCAGTTCCCGATTGGGACGGACAAGGACGGCAAGGCAGTCGCCGGATTCTATGCGGGAAGGACACATCAGATCATCCCGAATACAGATTGTGCTCTGGGGGTTTCTCAGAATCAGCAGATTTTAGAGGAGATTCTTTCGATCATGAATGAGAACCACATCCCGGCGTATAACGAGCAGGATTGCAGCGGACTAGTGCGCCACATTTTAATCCGTTATGGATTTACGACGAAAGAGATTATGGTTTGCTTTGTGATCAATGGGGATAACCTGCCATGTGCGGACAAATTTGTGGATAAGTTATCTCAAATCGAGGGCATGAGGAGTATAACTTTCAGCAAGAACAAAGAAAATACAAATGTCATTATGGGAAAAGAGATAGAAGTACTTTGGGGAGATGGTTACATTACCGATTATATTGGAAATGTAAAATATCAGATTTCTCCGCTGTCGTTCTATCAGGTGAATCCGGTACAGACCGAAAAGCTTTATAAATATGCATTAGAATATGCAGGGCTGACCGGAGAGGAAACCGTGTGGGATCTGTACTGCGGAATCGGAACGATTTCTCTTTTCCTGGCACAAAAGGCAAAGCAGGTGTACGGTGTTGAGATTGTACCGCAGGCGATTGAAGATGCCAAACAAAATGCAGAATTAAATGATATGAAAAATGCAGAATTTTTTGTCGGGAAAGCAGAAGAAATACTTCCGGCATATTATGAAAATTATGCGAAAGAACATCCGGGGCAGCAGGCACATGCCGATGTGATTGTTGTCGATCCGCCGAGAAAAGGGTGCGAGGAAGCGCTGCTTGAAACAATGGTAAAAATGCAGCCAGACAGAATTGTCTATGTCAGCTGCGATTCTGCTACATTGGCAAGAGATTTAAAATATCTATGCGGGGAAGGGTATGCGTTGGAAAAAGTACAGGTAGTTGACCAGTTCCCGAATACCGTTCACACAGAATGCGTGACATTATTGCAGAGGAGTAGAGGGAAGAAATAATTGAGAAGAGATTAAAATAATAAGGAATATAAGAGCTATGGGATGCAGTGAGGTGAAGCATAGCTCTTATTTTTATGTTTTGAAAATAGATTTCTTTTTTGTCTCCAATAGACAAAGTCACATCCAGTGCTATAATAAAATAATAGCTGAAACATATGGAAGGGAAGGAAAAACTTATGAAAAAAATAAAACTTGTGGCAATCCAGCCGGTTTCTATTCTGGAAGAGAGTAAAGAAAAATTGAAGGAATTTTGTGAGGAAATCATTTTCTTTGATTCGCAGCCAGAGAGTGCAGAGGAGATTGTAGAAAGAATCGGAGATGCAGATGCGGTCTTTGTCAGTTATACACATGCAATCGGGGAGGAAATCTTAGCAAAGTGTCCGAATCTTGTATACATTGGGATGTGCTGCAGTCTGTATTCAGAGGAAAGTTCTAATGTGGATATTGCTTATGCAAGAGAACATGGAATCACAGTGACAGGAATCCGGGATTACGGTGATGAAGGCGTAGCAGAGTATGTGCTGATGAACTTGATCGGACGGCTTCACGGGGCAGATGGGAATCCGCCGCTTTTAGGAGAAAGTTCGGAGATTTCCGGTGCGAGTATCGGATTACTTGGGCTTGGGGCAAGCGCGCAGGCAGTCGCAAGAGCATTAGGCGCAATGGGAGCACAGATCAGTTATTACAGCCGGACGAGAAAACCGAAACTGGAAGAGCGGGAGGGGTATCGTTACTGTGAACTTTCAGAGTTATTAAAAGAAAGTGATGTCGTTTGTAGTTGCCTGAGTAAAAATGTGACGTTGTTATACGAGGAAGAGTTTGAGGCACTCGGAGAAAATACGATTTATTTAACACGGCGCTGAGTCCTTGTTTTGAGCAGCATGCGATTGAGAAATGGCTGGACCGGAACAATACCTGGTATTTTGTGACACCCTGATGGGACTTGGAGAAGAATCGCTTCTTGTGCGGGAAAATGTCAGATGTCAGAAGCGTTCATCTGGAATGACAAGGCAGGCCGTAATTCGGCTGAATAAGAAAGTACTTGAAAATCTGGAGAGATACTGTAGTGAGAATATTTTTTAGTTGATCGGGTATACTTTCACCAAAAGAAAGAGAAAGGTGGAAACAAAAATGGTAGAACCGGATACAATTAAATTATTAAGAGAATGTGATGCAGGGATTAAAATGGGAATTTCTTCGATTGAGGAAGTGTTGGAATATGTACACGAGAAGAAATTGTACCAATGCCTGTCTGACTGTATGGAAAAACATGAGAAGCTGGAAAAAGAAATCCAGGAAATATTGAAGGAATATCAGGATGAGGGAAAAGAGCCTGGAATGATGGCGAAGGGAATGTCGTGGGTGAAGACTAATGTCAGGCTTGTATGGAATGAGTCTGATGCAACAATCGCAGATCTAATCACAGATGGATGTAATATGGGGGTCAAGTCTCTTGGAAAATATCTGAATGAGTATCCGGAAGCGGAATTCAGAGTAAAGGAGATTACCAGAAAGCTGATTCATCTTGAAGAGAAACTGTCAGAAAGTATGAAAGTGTATTTATAATGAAAAAGAATGCCGATTGATAAAAGGGAAAAAATGCGATAAAATCTAACAAGTCGTGAGAATGTGACAAAAGAAAAGACATGAGAGAAAAGAAAATGGAACAGAAACGAAAAAAAAGGTATGTACAAGTTGGAATGTGTCTGTTGATACTGGTGGTGGAAGTTATTTTTTTCATACAGGCATCGGTATATGATCAGCCGGTGCTAAGATCTATTCGGGCATCGTGCGAGTTGTCAGAGAACTGGGTCATGACAATTGAGGGAACACAAGAAAGAAAAATCGTAGATTTACCTTATGTTACAAAAGAGAATATAGCTGAGAATCGGATTATGATCGAAAGGAACCTTCCGGAGACAAACTTCTCAGATGCGTATCTTCGGCTGGGATCTTCCCAACAGGAAATCAGAGTCTATGTAGATGGAAAGAAAATAGATACATTTGAGAGCATGAGAGAAATTAATCATGGGAAAACCGGAGGGGCTTCCTGGACTTTTATCAAACTTCCGGAAGATTACGCAGGAAAGACCATCCGGATTGAATTTTTATCCTCTTATAAGAATTTATCGGGAAGAATCGGGAGAATCTGGATCGGGTCGAGAGGAGAACTGGTCGCAGATGTCTTTTTGGATAGCATAGGGGCATTCGTGATAGCGGTTTCGCTGTTTGTGCTGGCAATTTTTATACTGATCATGAATGTAAAATTAAAGAAGCTGGAAACAGAATTCCATGGATGTCAGCTGGCACTGCTGATCGGTTTTATCGGACTTTGGATTTTCTGCCAGTCGCAATATCAGATGTTCCTTTTCAATAACTATGCAGTTTGCTATTTTATAGAGTTTAGTGTGCTATATCTGTTTCCGGTTCTGCTGAATCACTATTTAGAGGTGGGGTGTCATCTCGCCCGGGAGAGAATCCTGCGCATTTTCCAATGGGGGCATCTCGTGCTTGCGGCAGTTTTTTTTATTGGACAGCTTACAGGCTGGTTTACCTTTTATGAGGTGCAGGATGTATTTTTGGGAGTATTCCTGGTGACATTTTTGATCGATTTTATCATTGTACTGAAAAACCGGACGAAAGATGCCAGTCTGGATGCATGCATTGTCATTTTGGGAATTATGCTTTTTATGGTGGGAATGGAAATTGTTCTTTATGATGTATGGCTTCCAATCGCACCGTTTAATTTTATCGAAATCGGAGTGATCCTATGTGAAGTGTATGTTGTATATGTGATCATCCGACAGTGGTTCCGGTCGATCAAAGAAGGATATCACAGCATTTATCTCAAGATGCAGCTGGAAAATCAGATGAATCATTATGCGGAACTTGAGAAGCGGAATCAGGATCTGAAAGGATTTCGTCATGATATGAAGAATCATCTGGACATATTGAGCCGACTGATAGAGGGGAAAGAGACAGATCTGGCGGTAAACTATATTTCGGATATGAAAGAAAGTATGCAAAACGGAGGAAAGCAGATCATCGAGACGGGAAATCCGATTATTGATGCGGTACTTTCGGAAAAAATACATACAGCGCGGGAGCAGGGAATTTCTGTAAAAGATGAGATTTTCATTTCAAAAGGCATCCAGCTGGATAGTCTGGATGGATGTATTCTTTTCGGAAATATCATGGATAATGCCATCGAGGCATGTGCGAAGATTCCACCGGAAGAGGAGCGGACAATCCGGATCAAAATGACTTCCAAAGCGGATATGTTGATCTGCAGATTTACAAATACGGTCAATAGAGAGATTTTGATTGATAAAAACTTGAAAACAACAAAGGACAATGCAGAAATGCATGGAATTGGGATAACGAACATAAAAAAATCAGCAGAAAAATACGGAGGTACGGTTTCTTTTGTGGCAAAAGAAGGAGAATTTGAAGTATCTTTTGTATTGTTCGGAGTCTGACAGAACAGAGACAGAGCGGTTTTAGAGAAAGTACAGGAGGAAGAACGTATGTATAAGATCTGTTTGTGTGACGATGATGAGGAGTTTCGAAGAAGTCTGAAGAGGAAACTTTATAAAATCGGAGAGAGGAATCATATCAAGATGGAACTGATAGAATTTTCTTCAGGGACAGGTATGGTCTTTGATCTGGATGGAGCGTCAGAAGGAGTAGATATCTTTTTTGTAGACGTATTGATGCCGGGCATTACGGGCATCGAGGCAGCGCAGAAGCTAAGAGAATGGGGAGCAAGGGCTCAGATTGTGTTTTTTACTTCCAGCAAAGAGCATGTATTTCAGGCGTTTGATGTAATGCCGCTGCATTATCTGATCAAGGATGAGGCGACAGAAGAGACGATTGAAAGAATTCTTTTGAGAGCGATTCAACTGGCAGAAAAAAATCAGCAGGAATGTTTTTATTACAAAGTAGGACATACTGTAAAGAGAATGGAAACGCAGGAGATTATTTATTTTGAAATTCGAAACAGGGTTGTCCACATGTTCTGCAGAGGAGATCGGCAGGAGGAGTTTTACCTGACTATGGATAAACTGGAGAAGTCTCTGAAAGATAAAAATTTCGTGAGGGTCCACAGGTCGTACCTTGTCAATTTGATGCATATTCATTCCATTGAAGTAAAACAAATCATCTGTATGAATGATATTTGTATTCCGGTAGGGGAAAAGTATCTGGAACAGATTCGAAAAGAGTATTCAAGATTTATATTAGAACAGATTTAAAGGAACAAAAGACAGCCTGTGGAGAAGAGCTGTATATGTGCCTCTGACAGAAGCAAGATATAATGTCAGACGGCACTTTTTTATTCGGAAAGATGTTCCTTTAGAAATGGATGAAAGATTTTTTACAACAAAAACAAGAAGATTTACAACAAAAATCATCTGCAACTTACAAAAATAAGTATGATAGAAAAGAATTAAATTTCCAGATACATTTTAGGGAAACAGAGAGTATGTGAGGTGAAGGAAAAAGGGAATGATGAAAGAAAAAATAAAAAGAACAGTATCCGTGTTTCTCTGGATCATACCGATTATATTTGTCCTCTTTCTTCTGTTGACGGCCCCGGAATCCAGGGCAGAAGACGGGACAGAAGCAATCACTGAGGAGACCGATGTGCTGTCAGATGACACGGAAGTGATCACTGAGGAGGCCAATGTACTGTCAGACGGTACAATTACAGTTTATAATAATCCCGACCACAATGGACATTATTTTTATTACAAAGACGGGGTTCCGATCACAGTCTATTGTTATCATCATGAGAGACTGCAGCCGTCGATGGATGGAACGTCAAGATACAAGAGATATGATTACTTCTCGCCTAAGGCGGAGGAGCCACATCCTCCTGTGACGAAAGAAATGATAGCGACCATTCTCTATCTCGATATCCGGCAAATGCGACCGGCCTTATGGAGAGGTGGGGGATAGAAGAATATCGTGCGGTTGATGCGATGCAGGCGGTAGTGTGGGCAGTCGTAAAAGGGGATCGGACAGACTGGCTGAAGGACTTTTCCTATGAGTATGACCTTCAATATTATGCCCAGAATCCGGAGAGCCCATATTTTAATAAAATCCGGAATACAGGAAGCGTCAGCATGAAAGAACGGGTAACTGCCACTCTTGAGTCGGAAGGGCGGTACAGAACAGAGACAGTCACTGTAGAAGGTGACTTTACCGGGACATTCTGGTTTACAAATCTTCCTGATGAAGTAAGGTATATCGTGCGCAGACCGGAGAAGAGGTTACAAAGAGTCAGAGGCTGTCTGCAGGCGACCAGATTTATTTTCGTTATATAGGCGCCGGAGATGGACAAGAAATACAGTTGGAATACCGGTATGACACACAGGAGGTATTCTATCTGAAAACGGAAGATACAAGATATCAGGATATGGTCGGGACAGAAGTAAAAGAACACTATGGACAGATCCTGCTGTCCGTGCAAGAGGAGTCCAAAATCACTTATGCAGTCACAAAGAAATGGGAAGATAGCGAAAATCAGGACGGAATAAGACCAAAGCAGATACTTGTACAGCTGAAAGCAGACGGCGTTTCCTATGGTGAGGCGGTCATTCTGGAAGAATCCAATGGCTGGAGATATGCATGGAAAGATCTTCCACAGTATAAAAATGGCCGGGAGATCCGGTACGAGGCAGAAGAAGTTCAGATTCCCGACGGATATGTTCCTTCTTATGAGGAGAAACAAGGAGAGCATGTGATCCTCAATACGCATATCCCGGAAGTACTTTCGAAAGAAGTTGTGAAAATATGGGAGGATGATAAAAATGCGGCAAAGAAACGTCCGGAGTATATCGAAGTGCAGCTGAAGGCAGATGGGGTTCTCAAAGAGACGGTTCGGCTGAGCGAAGAAAATCACTGGAGATATCGATGGGAATCTCTCCCGAAATATGCATCAGGAAAAGAGATCGACTATACAGTGTATGAGATCGGTATTCCTGCCGGATATCAGTCAATGGCAGATCAGGAAAAATTTGAGATCACCAACACGATTTTGAAAAGTACACTCCGGATTGTCAAGAAGAACAAGGAAAACGGAGAGGTGTTAAAAGGAGCCCGGTTTAAAATTGAGGCAATCGGAAATGATCAGGAAGTTCTTTTTGAACATGAGGTAGAGACAGATGAAAAGGGAATCACAGAAATATCACTGCCTTATGGAAATTACAGACTGACAGAGATAAAGGCTCCGGAAGGATTTATAAAACTGGAAGAAACGATAGAGTTTCTTGTCGATGAGCAGGGAATTTCAGGATCTGGCGCAGATATCGGAAAAACAGATGAGAAGTATGTAATAGAAATAGAAAACGAGAAAGAAGAAACAATTTTTCTGCCGCAGGCAGGCGGTATGGGAACTGACATTTTTTATCAGTCAGGAGCCGGCGCCGCATTAGTGGCAGCAGTATACATCATTTATAAACAGAAGGAGAAAACAAATGAAAAGAAAAGAAAGATGGAGTAAGAGAATCGAAACAATGTTCTTATCATGCGTTATGGCAATGCTCATGTCACTGACAGCCTTTGCGGCGCCGTCAATCGGGGAAGGGGCTCCGACAGAAGGGACGATCACGGTGACAAAAGAGGGCGCAGCATTTACCGCATACCGTGTACTGGATGCAAAGCAGAGCGGAGATGCATATATATACACGGCATCCCCGGAATTTGCAGATTTCTTTGAAAAAGACATGTATGGAAACTATAAAGCAGAAGATATCTCAAAACTTGGTTCTGCACAGAAAATAAAGACATTTGCAGCACAGCTTCATAAATTTGTGACAGACAAAAAGCTTTCCGGAACACAGTTAGACAGCGGAGTGGCAGCAAAAGTTTCACTTGGTTACTATCTTGTTCTTGAAACTTCATCAGCATCTCAGGGAGCAGTGGTGGCGTCTACAGCGATGCTTGTATCGGTACCGCAGGAGAGAGATGGCGCATGGAATTACAATGTATCACTTCTTCCAAAGGACAATAAGCCGGATCTGGACAAGAGCATTATCGTACAAGATGGACAGAGCGGTACGAAAAAGGTAAATACTTCCAGTGCGGCAATCGGGGAACAGATCCAGTATGAAGTTACGGCAAAGATTCCGGTTTATGAGGAAAATGCAGTCAACATCAAATACCAGATCACAGATACACTCAGCAAAGGACTTACTTTTGATACAGAACAGGAGATTCTTGCCACGGCAGGGCAGTACCATTTAGAGCAGGATGTAGATTATATATTCCAGACAACACACGAACAGGATGGAACAACAAAACTTGTATTTGATTTTAAATATGACAGAATCAAGGGATATGTGGATGAAGGAATCACATTGCGCTATGCTGCAAAATTGAATGAAAAAGCAGTTGTACAGACACTGGAGGGACAGGGAAACCCGAATACCGTCGTGTTAGAATATACAAACAATCCAGACGTAGAGGGAAGCTACAAAACACTGGAAGATCATGTTACAACTTATACATGGGGCTTTGGTGTGCATAAAGTAGACAGTGAAAACATTATGAACGATCTGGAAGGCGCCGCATTCCAGGTGAAAGATGAGCTGGAACAGGAAGTTGGAAAGTATACCTATGATGCAGAAGGAAATGTCATCGTACTGAAAGGAAATGCAGTTACAACAGAGAAAGGAATGGTTTATTTTACAGGTCTGAAAGAAGGAATTTATAAAATCTACGAAGTACAGGCGCCGAAAGGATACCGTCTGCTTTCAGAACCGGTAAAAGTTGAGATCACTCCGGTCAAACAGGATGGTACAGAGTATACCGGAGCCGCAGTGATGGAAATTACAAATGGAAACAGCGCGGCAAGTGAGGAAGCAAATGTCACGATGAAAGATGGAAACGTGCTGTTCCAGGTGAAAATCAAGAATTACAAAGGAATTTCACTGCCGGGTACAGGCGGAGCAGGAACAACCGGGTTTATCCTTGCAGGAATCGCTCTGATCGGAATGGCAGTCGTACTGCTGGCAGGATATGCGTGGAAAAATCATAGAAAAGAAAAACAGGGTATGTAACAGTCCGGAAAGCTTTTTCAGTTCCCAAAGAGCGGAAATCAGAATGGACTGACACGCGGGAAAGAATGGTCTGCCGGTTTCTGGCAGGCCATTCTTGCAATTTGATGTGAGATAAGAAAATAGAAGCCGGGAACATTTTAAGGAGAAAAAGTATGAAAAATAAAGTGGTTCTGATCGGAGTTTTATGTATTTTACTGGCAGGAATCGGATTGATCGCTTATCCAAGTTTTTCCGATTTTATCAACCGTCAGTTTGCGTACCGGACGATCACAGAGTATCGAGATACTGTGGGACAGAAAGACAGAGAGGAAATGAAAGCGGAGATCGAAAGAGCGCGAAGATACAACGAGGTTCTCGCAGATCAGCAGCGGGAAATTGGGATCAGCATGCCGTCGGAAGAAAGGGTGGCAGAGATGGCGGCGGATGGCAGGATGCTCGGATACATTCAGATCAATGCCATCGATGTCTACTGTCCGATCTATTTTGGAACTTCTGAGGAAGTGTTGAACAAAGGGATCGGAGTGGCAGAATACAGCTCTCTTCCGGTGGGAGGTGCATCGACACACTCTGTGCTGGCAGGTCACAGCGGATTGCCATCGAAAAAGTTATTTACAGACATTGATCAACTGAAAAAAGGCGATCTGATTTTTATTCATATTTTGGATCAAAGCTTTGCGTACCGGGTAGAACAGTCGGAAGTTGTACTTCCTTCAGATACGGAAAAATTAAAGATCCGGGAGGGAGGAGACGAGATTACACTGTTAACTTGTACACCGTACGGAGTCAACACACATCGTCTTCTTGTCCGGGCAGAGAGAACTGCTTATGATTTCACAGAAAAGGAAATCGGGCAGGTGCAGAAAGAAAAAGAAGACTGGCTGTGGGCGTACACTGTTCTGGCGTGCGCAGGTGCAGGAATTGTGTGGGCAGTCTGCAGGAAACGAAAAAAGAAAAAAGGAGAAGTTTAATGGGAGAAGGAAGAAAGCGGAGAGGATGGGAAATGAGAAAGAAATGTGCGGGCATACTGATCAGTCTGTGCTGCATTTTATTCCTGCTTCCTCTGACCGGAAGTGCGAAAGAGACGGCAGTACTTGAAGTGACAGAGAAGAATCCTGTCACAGGGGAAAAGCTGCCGGGAGTCGAATTGTCTCTGTATTCGATTGCCAAATTTGCAGAAGGGAATTATGGAGCGCTGGTATATGAAGAAGCATTTGCACAAAGTGGAGAGGAAATTACCTCTCTGATCCGGGCAGATAAGAGGTGGGAAGCGGTGACACTTCTGGAAAAATGTATTCAGATCAGTTCGGTGACGGAGCAGGCAAAAAGATTACAGGGGAAGCGGGGACGGCATCTTTTGCCGGGCTGGAAGAGGGAATTTATCTTCTGAGCTGTACGGGAAATCAGAACCTTTCTTATAGAATAGAGCAGGCATCTGTTCTTGTATCCATTCCGATGTGGGGAAAGGAAGGAGAACTGGTATCGGACATTCGTCTGGAGCCGAAAAATGAGATTCACTATCCGGAGAAATCGCAGGAAATCTCTGTTGTGAAAATATGGAAAGACGACAATGATAAGGCGGGAAAGAGAGCGGAGAAAATCGTGGCCGGCTCTATGAAAACAATCAGTTAAAAGAGCAGGTAGAATTGTCGAGCAAGAATAACTGGTCGCACGAGTGGAAAAATCTTGACAAAGATGCGGCATATCGTGTGACGGAACTTCAAGTGCCGGAAGGATATAAGATGTCTGTAGAAAATGTGGAAAATCGTTATACGATTACGAATACATATGTAAAAAAAGCGGAAAATCCTCAGAAGGGAAAGAATCCTGAGAGGGGCGGAGGGGCAAAAACCGGAGATCCAGAAGCAAGCGCTGTCTGGGGCATGACGGCATTGCTTGCACTTGCGGTAGTCTGCTGTTTGTCCAAAAGAAAAAAAGCAGAATAAGAAATTGTTGCAATGCACTATATCTTGTGTTAATATTTGAAAAGAACACAATAAATAGTATGGGGCGACAGATAAAATGAATATGAATAATAATAGATATATTTATGATCTCCCAGAAGCCAAAGGCCTTTGGGAGTTTTTTTCGATATGAAAAACGAGTTTCCGGAAGAGGAATATTGTCTGGAGAAACTTGCGGAAAAATACCGGACATTTAACAAAGCCGGACTTTCTGGGGAGGAACAGATGAGAATGCTGTTGAAAGCGGCAGTGGAATTGACGACACAGGAGGCGCCGAAATGGGAGATGATCGCAGCGCGGATTCGCCTGGTAACATTTCGAAATGAGTTGAAAGCACAGATGAAACAGCGGAACGTGAATTCTTTTTATGAGAAAATATGTTATCTGACAAAAGAGAATCTGTACGGTGCTTATATTTTAGAAAATTATACGGAGGAAGAAATCACAGCATTTGAGAAATTGATGCGGGAGGAACGGGATCATCTTTTTAATTATTCGGGGCTGGAACTGCTTCTGAATCGTTATGTGATCCGAGATCAGAAGGGCGTTCTGTTAGAAAGTCCGCAGGAGATGTTTCTCGGGATTGCGATGCATCTGGCGATGAAGGAACCGTGTGATCGGTCTGGATGGGTGGAGAAGTTTTATAATATGTTAAGCAAGCTGCAGGTGACGGTGGCGACACCGACACTTGCCAATGCGAGAAAGCCGCACCACCAGCTTTCCTCCTGCTTTATCGATACAGTGCCGGACAGTCTGGATGGAATTTATAAGAGCATTGATAATTTTGCGAAAGTCAGCAAACTTGGCGGCGGAATGGGAATGTACTTTGGAAAAGTGCGTGCAAGCGGAAGCCCGATCCGTGGATTTGAGGGAGCAGCAGGAGGTGTGATCCGCTGGATCCGTCTGGTCAATGACACGGCAGTCGCGGTCGATCAGCTTGGGGTTCGTCAGGGAGCAGCAGCGGTCTATCTTGATGTGTGGCATCGGGATCTTCCAGAATTTCTCAACTTGCGGACAAATAACGGAGATGACCGAATGAAGGCGCATGATATTTTCCCGGGAGTGTGTTATCCGGATTATTTCTGGGAACAGGCGAGAGACAATCTTGAGGGAGAATGGTATTTGATGTGTCCGCATGAGATCTTGAAGAAAAAAGGATATGCACTGGAAGATTCTTTTGGAGAAGAATGGAAGAAGAAATATCTCGATTGTGTGGCGGATCCGGAGATCCAAAAGAGAGTCATTCCGATCAAGGATGTGATTCGGATGATTATTAAAAGCGTTGTGGAGACAGGGACGCCATTCGCATTTAACAGAGATCATGTCAACCGGGCAAATCCAAACAGCCATAAGGGAATCATTTATTGTAGCAATCTCTGTACAGAGATTGCCCAGAATATGAGTGAGATGGAAGTGACAGAGGAGAAGATTACAGAGATTGACGGGGAGCAGGTTGTTGTGACAGTCACAAAGCCGGGAGAATTTGTTGTATGTAATCTTGCAAGTCTCTCTCTTGGAAGGATCGATGTCAATAACAAGGAAGAGTTGTCAGAGATCACGAAGACGGCAGTGCGCGCGCTGGACAATGTCATTGATCTGAACTTTTTTCCGGTACCATACGCGAAGATTAACAATGAGAAATATCGCCCAATCGGGCTTGGGGTAAGTGGTTACCATCATATGCTGGCGAAAAATGAGATTCCATGGGAGAGCGAAGAACATCTGGCATTCGCAGAGCGTGTATTTGCAGAGATCCATTATGCAGCGGTGGAAGCAAGTGAAGAACTTGCCAGAGAGAAAGGGTGCTACACCTATTTTGAAGGAAGTAAATGGCAGACCGGAGAATATTTTGCAGAGAGACATCTGACCGAAGACCGCTGGAAAAAGCTGGACAAAAAAGGTTAGGGAAAATGGAATGCGAAATGGGTATCTGATGGCGATTGCGCCGACGGGAAGTACAAGTATGATTGCCGGAACGACAGCGGGGATTGACCCGGTCATGAGCAGGTATTTTCTTGAGGAAAAGAAAAGCGGAATTCTTCCGCGTGTGGCGCCGGAGCTTACAATGGATACGTTCTGGTATTACAAGAACGCACACCATATCGATCAGACTTGGTCTGTCCGTGCCTGCGGAGTAAGGCAACGCTACATTGATCAGGCGCAGAGTATGAATCTTTATATTACAAATGAGTATACGTTCCGAAAAGTATTGCATCTATATTTGCTTGCGTGGGAAGAGGGAGTCAAAACGATCTACTATATCCGTTCTAAGAGTCTGGAAGTGGAAGAGTGTGAAGTGTGTTCTGCGTAGGAGAGAGTGCCTGGGAGAAAAGAGAAAAGGAGAGAACGAATAAAATGGCAGAGTTAAAGAAAAAACCGCTGTTTAATCCGGCAGGGGATACGGAAGTACGACTGCGCCGGATTGTCGGGGGAAATACGACAAACTTAAATGATTTCAACAATATGAAATATAGCTGGGTGAGTGACTGGTACCGGCAGGCAATGAATAATTTCTGGATTCCGGAGGAGATTAATCTTGGTGCGGATGTCAGGGATTATCGCACGCTTCCGGCACCGGAACGGCGAGCATACGATAAGATTTTATCATTTCTTGTATTTCTGGACAGTATTCAGACTGCGAATCTGCCGAACATCAGCGAATATATTACAGCAAATGAAGTAAATCTGTGCCTGTCGATTCAGGCATTTCAGGAGGCAGTACACAGTCAAAGTTATAGTTATATGCTGGATACGATCTGTGAGCCGCAGGAGAGAAATGAAGTGCTGTATCAGTGGAAAGATGATCCGCATCTGCTGAGTCGGAATGAATTTATCGGAAATCTGTACAATGAATTTCAGAGAGAGAAAAGTCTGGAAGCATTCGTGCGGACGATGATTGCAAACTATATTTTGGAGGGAATTTATTTTTACAGTGGGTTCATGTTTTTCTATAATCTTGGGCGAAATCAGAAGATGACAGGTTCCGTGCAGGAAATTCGTTACATCAATCGGGATGAGAACACACATTTATGGTTATTTACCAATATTTTAAGAGAACTCAGAAAAGAACTTCCAGAATTATTCAGCGAGGAGAAGGAAAAAGAATATCGTCAGATGATCCGAGAAGGCTGTGAGCAGGAGATTGCATGGGGGCATTATGTGATCGGTGATGCAGTGAGTGGACTGAGCTGTGACATGATCACAGATTATGTGAAATATCTGGGCAATCTGCGCTGCAAAAATCTTGGGCTTGCGCCAATTTATGAAGGGCATGAAAAAGAGCCGGAGAGTATGGGATGGGTCAGTCAGTTTTCCAACGCAAATATGATCAAAACAGATTTCTTTGAGGCAAAAAGCACCGCTTACGCAAAGAGCAGTGCGTTGGTCGATGACTTGTAAAATAGTGTAGAGAAAAAGAAAAAAATAAGAACTGCGTTGGGGACGCAGTTCTTGGAGAAAAGTTATGAAAAAGATGTTATTAGTAATAGTATTATGAATGTTGCTTCAGTAATATTTATTACAATAATAACTATACTGGAAAAATGTGTTGATTGTGTGTGCAAAAAATAAAAGGATTGTGAATAAAATAAGAAGAAAAAATGAAGGACTGTTCACAAAGAGAACTATTCGACCTACTCAGACACAACACCGAGAACTTTTCCCAGACATTTGAAATCACTCATCGGATGGATATGGATTGGCGTTGCATTGACATGGAATGGAATCAGTTTAATCGTATTTCCCATATGATATAATTTCAGAATGTACATCTTATGCTGAAAGGAGAATACTCCGATTTCATTGTGATGAACCGGACAGTTTTTCACGGCAAGAATATCGTTGGAGTGAAAAATAGGCTCTAGAATATCCGTATCCGGAATTCTGATGCAGTAATCAGTCTCGCTTGTGATATGATTAGGCAGGATACTGACTTCCTTTGAGAAACAGTCATCAAGATGGAATGTCCAGGCATTGTGAAGGGTTGGAAACAGGCATGGGAAGGAGACACGTTTCTTCCGGAGAAGACCTTCCAGCATACGGGCATATTCCTCGTCAATGATCAGTTTGGCTACATGTTTCCATGGTCATTGAGCTGACGGTATTTTTCGATGAGATCTTGTTCGTTTTTTGTAATATTAAAGTCTGTCTGGAGATTGGCAGGCAGATAATCCTGGTATAGATAATTGGCATCACATTCTAATGATTGAAAAAGGCTGATTAATATTTCAAATTTCGGAGTACTGATTCCATTTTCATAGTTGGCCAGGGCTTGTGGAGTAATGTAAGTGATCTCGCTTAATTTTTTTCGACTTAAATTCAGCATAACGCGTCGTTCTTTCAGTCTATCTCCTAAACTCATTGTAAAATCTCCCTAAAATGATATAATATTTAAAGTAAATTTTATATCTAATTTTGATTATCCGTATAAACTACTAATATCTTCAATATTTAGAAGTATTAGAAACGCTACTACTAACTTTATTCCAACCGAAGTTAACCTACTTAATTTCAAACCGAGCCCTTGA
>ENA-OQAA01000527-OQAA01000527.1-human-gut-metagenome-genome-assembly--contig:-NODE-527-length-25675-cov-2.419485_pt1 | contig 25675 bp, 35 predicted proteins | sample MGYA00242489_ERZ504515 | MGnify/ENA primary metagenome ERZ504515 (study PRJEB26092, sample SAMD00036237) | human gut metagenome | host: Homo sapiens | study: EMG produced TPA metagenomics assembly of... | reverse complement strand
TAAGAATATTACATTCAAGGAAAGCGTAGGTTAGTTTTAAAATGGCAAAAGCAACCAAAAGAACGACAACAAAACGTCGTGTCAAGAAAAACGTTGAACATGGACAGGCACATATTCAGTCTTCTTTCAACAATACAATTGTTACACTGACTGACAACGAAGGAAACGCTCTTTCATGGGCAAGTGCCGGCGGTCTGGGATTTAGAGGTTCAAGGAAATCTACTCCTTATGCAGCACAGATGGCAGCAGAGACTGCAACAAAAGCTGCTTTAATCCATGGATTAAAAACTGTTGATGTTATGGTAAAAGGACCGGGTTCAGGACGTGAAGCTGCAATCCGTGCACTTCAGGCATGCGGTCTTGAAGTAACAAGTATCCGTGACGTAACACCGGTTCCGCACAACGGATGCCGTCCACCAAAACGCAGAAGAGTCTAATTGAGGAGGTAGCTTGAAATGGCAGTAAACAGAGTGCCCGTTCTGAAAAGATGCAGATCTCTTGGTCTGGATCCAATCTATTTAGGAATTGATAAAAAATCTACAAGACAGTTAAAACGTGCAAACAGAAAGATCTCTGAGTACGGTTTACAGTTAAGAGAAAAACAGAAAGCAAAATTCATTTACGGAGTTCTTGAGAAACCTTTCCGTAACTACTACAAAAAAGCGACAGAATGCCGGGCCAGACAGGTGAGAACCTGATGGTTATGCTTGAGACAAGACTTGACAACGTAATCTTCCGTATGGGATTTGCAAGAACAAGACGTGAGGCTCGTCAGATCGTTGACCACAAGCACGTACTTGTAAACGGCAAATGTGTAAACATTCCGTCTTACCTTGTAAAAGCCGGAGATACTGTTGAGATCAAAGAAAAATGCAAAGGTTCCGAAAGATACAAAGGAATCCTGGAAGTAACAGGCGGAAGACTTGTTCCGGAGTGGCTTGATGTAAATCAGGATGCTCTTTCCGGAACTGTAAAAGAACTTCCGAACAGAGAAGTAATTGATGTACCTGTAGACGAGATGCTTATCGTCGAGCTGTACTCTAAGTAAAGCATAGAGGTTAAGGTGCAACTGAGCTTTTATGCGGTCCCCAAACGAAGCTTAGGCGGAGTTTGGGGATACTATATTAAAAGTATGACGCAGCTTTCCAGAAGGAGGGAGCCTTATAGTGTTTGATTTTAATAAACCAAAAATCGAAATTACCGAAATAATCCCGAAGATAAGAAATTTGGCAGATTCGTAGTGGAACCGCTGGAAAGAGGTTATGGTACTACTCTTGGCAATTCTCTCAGAAGAATTATGCTGTCTTCCCTCCCGGGAGCAGCTGTAAGCCAGGTGAAAATTGATGGCGTACTGCATGAATTCAGTTCTATTCCGGGTGTGAAAGAAGACGTTTCAGAGATCATTATGAATCTGAAGAGTCTTGCAATTAAAAATAACAGCTCTGATAACGAACCAAAAACCGCATACATTGAGTGTGAAGGAAAAGGCGTTGTAACAGCAGCTGATATTCAGACAGACCAGGATCTTGAGATCATGAATCCGGATCAGGTCATCGCCACACTGAATGGTGGTAAGGACTGCAGACTTGCAATGGAGCTTACCATTACAAGAGGACGTGGATATGTAAGCGCTGATAAAGGCAAAACTGATGATATGCCTATCGGTGTGATTGCGGTAGATGCAATTTACACACCGGTTGACAGAGTAAACATGGTTGTGGAAAACACCCGTGTAGGTCAGGTGACAGATTATGACAAACTGACTCTGGATGTGTTCACAAACGGTACTCTTGATCCGGATGAGGCTGTCAGCCTTGCAGCAAAAGTATTAAGTGAGCATTTAAGCCTGTTCATTGATCTTTCTGAGAATGCAAAAACCGCTGAGGTTATGATCGAGAAAGAGGACAATGAGAAGGAAAAAGTTCTGGAAATGAGCATTGATGAGCTTGAGCTTTCTGTTCGTTCCTATAACTGCTTGAAACGGGCTGGAATCAATACTGTAGAAGAGCTGTGCAACAGAACATCTGAGGATATGATGAAGGTTCGTAACCTTGGCCGCAAGTCACTGGAAGAGGTACTTGCAAAGCTGAAGGAACTGGGCCTGCAGCTTCAGCTACAGAGGAATAGAATACACTCATTTTATTAATATTACCGCGGGGAGCCAAAGCATCAGGGCAGTAAGACCGAACAAGCATGTCCCGGTGTCCCGCAGATGGAGGAAAATAACATGGCAAAATATAGAAAATTAAGCAGAACATCTGATCAGAGAAAAGCTCTGTTAAGAAACCAGGTAACAAATCTTCTGTATCACGGAAAGATCGTTACAACTGAAGCAAAAGCAAAAGAGATCCGCAAGATCGCAGAAGGTCTTATTGCTATGGCTGTTCGCGAGAAAGACAACTTTGAGACAGTTACTGTAACTGCAAAGGTTGCCCGCAAAGACGCTGAAGGCAAGAGAGTAAAAGAAGTTGTAGACGGTAAGAAGAAAACCGTATACGATGAAGTTCAGAAAGAGATCACAAAAGATGCTCCTTCCAGACTTCACGCTCGTCGTCAGATGGCAAAAGTTTTCTATCCTGTAAAAGAAGTACCGGCTAAAGGTGCTGGCAGAAAGAAAAACACAAAAGACATCGACATGGTTAAGAAAATGTTCGATGAGATCGCTCCAAAATACGTTGGACGTAACGGCGGTTACACAAGAATCGTTAAGATCGGACCACGTAAGGGCGATGCTGCAATGGAAGTACTTATTGAGTTAGTATAATTCAGTATCTCAAAGGGGATATCTGCTCAGGCAGGTATCCCTTTTTTTGCCGGAAAGCTCAGTACGTAACGTACTGCTTTTCTGGTAGATAAAAATATACTGCACAGATACTTTATCCCGCATATTTCAGGATTTTGTCATATACATGCCAAAACACCTGGCGGGACAGCGACCTGTGAACATTTGCGAACAAAGTTTCTGTTGATAAATGGATGGAAGTATCGTACAATCATTAACACAGGAACCTGACCGGACAGAAGCTTCCGTAAGATTTACGACAAAACTGAGAATTTTTCAGACGGATCCCTCATGGATATACAGTCGGAAAATGCTGTATGGGATTTGCAGGATTCATCAGGAGATTTTCAGAAAAAGCCGGGACATCAGATAAAAAACTGAGTATGTAACCCAGTTTTGTGTGTATAGATCCGGATACAGGGGACATGATAAGAAAAAATACAGAGGATATCAGATACATGAATATAAGAAGAATTGCAGCAGTATGGGCGGCAAAAGCTGCCGGTTTTATCTGCAAAAAAATGGGAAGACAGGGCGTTACCTGGGCCGGAAAGATTGCACTGAAGATCTATCCGCCTGTTCTGAGAGAGCTGGCATCAGAGGTGCGAAGGGATATTTTTGTGGTCTGCGGTACAAACGGAAAAACGACTACCAACAATATGCTTTGCGCAGCTTTGGAAGCAGAGGGCCAGAAAGTAATCTGTAACCATACAGGATCCAATATGCTGAACGGCGTTGTGGCAGCTTTTGTTCTGGGCGCAAAGCTCAACGGCCATATGGATGCAGACTATGCTGTATTGAGGCAGATGAAGCTTCCACAAAGTATATTTTTCCGGAGATCAGGCCGGATTATATGGTAATGACAAATCTTTTCCGGGATCAGCTGGACCGGTATGGAGAAATCGATATTACCATGAACATTCTGGAAACTATGATAAAAACAGTTCCGGACATGAAGGTAATCGTCAATGGAGACGATGCACTTTCCGCATATCTTGCCATGGACAGCGGTAATCCATGTGTATTTTACGGAATCAGCCAGCCCGTTATGAAAAATGATACCAATGAGATACGTGAGGGCCGTTTCTGTAAAAATGCGGAGAAAAGCTTCAAGTACAGTTTTTACCATTACAGTCAGCTTGGCGATTATGCCTGCCCGAAATGCGGCTTTAAAAGACCGGAACCTGACTTTGACGCAGAGGATGTACAGGTGGGAGACCGGCTTTCCTTCCGGGTGGAAAACAGGCTTATTTCAGCTAATTACAAAGGCTTTTATAATGTATACAATATTCTGGCGGCCTATGCAGGCGTGCGTACGGCAGGCTTTTCGGCAGAGCATTTTACAGATATGCTGAAAAAATTCAATCCGGAAAACGGCCGTATGGAACAGTTCCGTATTCAGGGAACAGGAGTGACCCTGAACCTTGCCAAGAATCCGGCAGGCTTTAACCAGAATATTTCTGCTGTCATGCAGGATACGGCGCCAAAGGATGTGATCATTGCCATTAACGACAATGCTCAGGACGGAATTGATATTTCCTGGCTGTGGGATGTGGATTTTGACCTTTTCGGAGGAGAAGTATCAGGAGCATTACAGTCAGCGGGATCCGCTGTCAGGATATGCGTCTGCGTCTGAAATATGTGGATATTCCCTCTGTACTGGAGCCGGATGTGGAAAAAGCCATCAGAGACAGAGTTAAGGACGGCACAGGAAATCTCTATGTACTTGTAAACTATACGGCACTTTTTGCCACCAGAAATATACTGAAAAAACTGGAGGGAGAGCAGAAATGAAACTGACTATTGGACATTTATATCCGGATCTGCTGAATCTCTATGGTGACAGGGGAAATATCCAGTGTCTTATGAAACGGTGTCAGTGGAGAGGGATCGAGGCAGAGACAATTTCCTTTGAGCTGAATGATACCATTGATTTTTCCGGATTGGATATCGTGCTTCTGGGCGGAGGTTCAGACAGGGAGCAGATGCTGGTCTGTGAAAAGCTCAGAGAGCTTCAGGGAGCTTTTAAGGCGTATGTGGAAAACAACGGAGTGTGATCGCTATCTGCGGAGGCTATCAGCTTCTGGGAAATTATTATAAAACAGACCAGGGAATGATCAAAGGGCTTGAGCTTGTGGACATGCACACAGAACAGCAGGAGGGACGGCTGATCAGTAATATTGTTCTCAAAAGCGACTTATTTGACATGCCGGTGGTTGGCTTTGAAAACCATGGAGGAAGAACCTTTATCGGAAATAATCAGCCTCTTGGAAAGGTTCTTTACGGAGCGGGAAATGACGGACAGACAGGATATGAGGGCGTAGTCTACAAAAATGTGATCGGAACGTATCTTCACGGACCTCTTCTTCCCAAGAATCCTCAGCTTGCAGACTGCTGATCACCCAGGCCCTCAGACGGAAATACGGAGAGAGTCTGCAGCTGGAACCGCTGGATGACACCCAGGAAAAGGAAGCAAATGATTATATTTACAAAAGGTTTGTGAAATAACACTTGCAATCAAAAAAAACTGACGTTATAATGAAGCCGTGGAGCGGTACAGAATCCGTTTCATAAGATTCAGAAACAGACTTGAAAGGAGTAACAATTATGCAGAAGTATGTATGCGAGCCATGTGGATATGTATATGACCCGGAAATCGGCGATCCGGACAGTGGAATCGAGCCGGGCACAGCATTTGAAGATATTCCGGAGGATTGGGTTTGCCCGATCTGCGGAGTAGGCAAGGATGAATTTGTACCGGAAGACTAAGTAACCGGACGGAAGGGTGCCGAAAGCAGGCTGCTTTTGACACCTTTCTTTTTATACATGGATGTTTCAGCAGAAAAGCGTAAGACTTTTGCAGAAGAATATAAGGAATTCTGAACAGAAAGGAAGCCAGCATGAAGAAAAAGACAGCAGTTATTTTTATAGGATTTTTTATGACTATGGGAGCTCTGTCAGGATGCGGCGGAAATGATGCCACAGAAGCTGCCAGCGAGAGTGCCCAGACAGAGGATGAGGGAACCGGAGAAGACGAGGAAATGCAGGAAGCCCGGGAGGAAGAACAGGAGCAGAAAGAGAAGGAAGAAAAGAAAGCCGAAAAGGAAGCGGAGAAGGCTTCAAAAGAAGATAAAAAAGAAACTGAGAAGAAATCCGAAGCAGAGGATTCCGAAAATAAAAAAGAGGCTCAGGAGGAAACTGAGACAGAAAGTGTGAAGATCGCGGTTGCTTCTTCCTGATCAGGAAGAATGGTCAGATGATGCTCAGGCTCTTGAGGCGGATCTGGCAGAGGACGGATACGAGCCTTTACTGGCCTATGCTGAGGGAGACGCTTCCAGACAGGTATCTCAGATACAGGAAATGCTGGAACAGCAGGTAGCTGCTTTTATTATCACTCCGGTAGACGCTTATGGACTGACGGATGTGCTGGCAGAAGTAAAAGAGGCAGAGATCCCGGTATTTTCCTATGATGATCTTATTATGGATACCAATGCGGTGAAATATTATACGACCTTCGGAGGCCGTCAGGCAGGACAGATGATCGCAGAAGAGATCATTAAAAAGGAAAACCTGAAAGAAGTGCAGGAAGAAAAGGAAACCAGAACCATTGAATTTCTGATGGGTTCTCCGGACGATACAGAAGCTTTGTTCCTGTATAATGGAGTTATGGAAGGACTGCAGCCTTATCTGGATGACGGAACCTGGTGTGCACTTCCGGTAAGATCAGCTTTGACGATACCGGAATCATCAGGTGGAGCAGAGAGCTTGCCGGTACACGGATGAGCCAGCTCCTTGAGGATTCTTATGAAGACGGAGCTGTTCCGGATATTATCTGTACAGGGTTTGATGATGCCGCTCTGGGGGCTGAAGAGACTCTGGAGACAGCGGGAATTGTTCCCGGAAGTGAGCAGTGGCCTTTGATCACAGGAGTGGGATGTAGGGAGGAAGCAGTGAGATCCGTGGCATCCGGAAAAATCGGTTTCAGTCTCTTTATGGATTACAGAGATCTGGCAGATAACTGCGAGCAGATGGTTCACGTTTACCTGACAGGAGAGGAGGATCCGGAGGTAAACGATTACGAACAGTATGACAATGGTGTAAAGATCATCGGAACGTACCTCTGTGAGCCGCAGGTAATAGACGGCGATAATTATGAGCTTCTGATCGACAACGGTTATTATGAGGAAGAAGAGATAGCTCCGGAGGCTGAGGAAACCGTAACACCAGTCCCGGAGGAAAGCGTTACTCCTTCTCCGAAAGAAGACGAAGCGACTCCACAGGAAAGTGCAGCTTCCGATTGGGAAGAAGACAAAGAAGCAGTAAAACAGTCTTCAGGGGAAAAAGAGGATTCTGATTTAAAAAAGGAAAAAGAGTCTGACAAGGATGAAAAGAAAGCGTCGGAAAAAGTAACCTTAAAGAAAAGTAAATCCGCTTCTGACGATAAATAAGAAAATAAAACAGCCCGGAGCTTTACCGTAAATATATGGCAAAGCTCCGGGTTGTGTATTTGTCCGGGAAAATCCGGAAAAGGTTCGGTTTTATCTGAAAGTCAGAGAATCATCGGTCATGGAATCAATAATGGCAAGTGATTCCAGGCGCCACACCCATATCGCGGATACACTGACCGCCGTTCTGGAATCCCTTTTCAATTACAATTCCCGCGCCTTCAAGAACGGCTCCTGATTCTTTTACAATTTCAATCAGTCCCATCAGGGCGCATCCATTGGCAAGGAAATCATCGATCAGAAGAACATGGTCTTCCGGTCCGAGGAATTTTTTGGAAAGGATTACATCATATACTTTTTTATGTGTAAAGGATTCCACTTTGGAGCAGTACATTTCCCCGTCAAGATTCAGACTCTGCGCCTTTTTGGCAAAAATAACAGGTACATCGAAATACTGAGCTGCGATGCAGCAATGCCGATGCCAGAGGCCTCAATGGTAAGAATCTTTGTGATCGGACAGTCTGAAAAACGTCTTTTGAATTCTTTTCCGATTTCATTGATCAGAGTAATATCCATCTGGTGATTCAGAAAACTGTCTACTTTTAAAATATTTCCTGGTTTTACAATTCCGTCTTTAAGGATACGGTCTTTTAAGAGCTGCATGACTTCTCTCCTTTGATTTAATTACATTCTTATTAGAAATTACATCTAATATACGCTATTCTCGGCGGAAGTTCAATTCTTTTCGACAAAGTTTTGCAAAAAATTGTGGAAGTACCCACAAAAAGTTATGCTTACTTCCGTTGCATTGCCTGAAAAGGTCTGGTACAATGAAAAAAAGCCAATATAAAAAAAAACAGAACGAAAAAACAGAAAAGAATCCCTGAAACAGAAAGAGCAGGGAGAAGAGCAGCGTTTTATCTGTCGGGAAAAACACAGGGAAAATAACTGCAAAAAATACAGGAGAGGGAAGGCGTATCATGAAAGAATACGAAGTGATCTGGGAGATTTTTAACAAATGCCCGGGAAATCAGATGCGGGATGTATTTGTAGATGAGATGCAGCTGGAAGACCCGGAAGAATATGTAAAGAATAAATTTCAGGGAAAAGAAGTTTCCTATGACAAGACAGTTCTTGAAGACGGAACAGTGATTTTTGATATTCTCACCTCGGGGATAAAACAGAGATGCTCCTTTACAGAGATTTAGTAGCTGTGCTATAATGGCAGGTGGCGGCAGAACAAAGAGGACCGCAGATCAGTCCGGTAAGGCCGGGAAAGGAGCACACATGAGCGAAACAAAAGAGACACATGTGCATATCATGGAGGACGGAAGTGTGGTTGAACATTCACACGGAGCGCACGGCCATCATCACAGTCATGCGCAGACCAAGGCTGTACTTAATCGTCTTTCAAGAGCAATCGGCCATATGGAATCTATTAAGAGAATGGTAGAAGACGGACGTGACTGTTCCGAGGTTCTGATTCAGCTTTCAGCAGTGAAATCCGCAATTAATAATACAGGCAAGATCATTCTCCAGGACCACATTGAGCACTGCATTGTAGATGCTGTGGAGCATGGGGACCGGGACGCTATCAGGGAACTGGAAAAGGCCATAGACCGGTTCATCAAATAAGGGAGAATCTTACTGCACAGATAGACGATAATAATATAGAAGGAGAAGTAAGATGGCAAAGGAATGTAACAGCAAAACCTGTGACAAATCAAGCTGCGAGGGATGCAGCAGCAAAGGTAAGAACATGGATCTTATGGCAGAAGCCAATTCCATGTCCAATGTAAAACATGTGATCGGTATTGTCAGCGGCAAGGGCGGCGTAGGTAAATCTTTTGTAACAGCATCTCTTGCAAACCGCATGGCAGCCAAAGGCTTTAAAGTAGGTATTCTGGACGCGGATATTACCGGTCCGTCTATTCCGAAAATGTATGGTCTGAAGGGCGCTGCCCAGGCAGACGACAATGGAATCTACCAATGGAGACAGGAAACGGGATCAAGGTTATTTCTGTAAACCTCCTGCTTCCTACAGAGGAGACTCCTGTTATCTGGAGAGGACCGATCCTTGCAAATATGGTAAAACAGTTCTGGACCGATGTGATCTGGGGAGACTTGGATTATCTGTTTGTAGACATGCCTCCGGGAACCGGCGACGTACCGCTTACTGTATTCCAGTCACTTCCGGTTGACGGAATCGTGATCGTAAGCTCTCCGCAGGATCTTGTAAAAATGATCGTTAAAAAAGCATTTAATATGGCTGAAATGATGCATATTCCGGTACTTGGATCGTAGAGAATTACAGCTATGTAAAATGTCCGGACTGCGGAAAAGAGATCAAAGTATTTGGTGAAAGCCATATTGATGAGATTGCGGCAGAACTTGGAGTTCCGGTACTTGGCAAAATGCCCATCGAGGCATCTTTTGCAGATTATGCGGACAAAGGAGAATTCCATCAGGTAGTAAATACTTATCTTGAAGCGGCAGATAACTGTATGCCGGTGTAAGATAAGAATTAATATAAGCTCAAAAATACTATGGCCCCTGGCCGGATCGAGAAAGGAGTCTCTCATGAGCAACGTAAGACGTGTTTATGTAGAAAAGAAACCTGCCTATGCAGTTCAGGCAAAAGAACTGAAACATGAAATCAGCAGTTACCTGGGAATCAAATCTGTTACAGGTGTAAGAGTGCTGATTCGTTATGATGTGGAGAATATTTCTGACGAGGTGTTTGAAAAAGCCTGCAGGACAGTATTTGCAGAGCCGCCGGTAGACGAGCTTTACCAGGAAAGCTTTGAAACCGCAGAGAATTCCAGAATTTTTTCTGTAGAATATCTGCCGGGTCAGTTTGACCAGAGAGCAGATTCTGCAGTACAGTGTGTTCAGTTTCTGGATGAAAATTCACAGCCGATCATCCGTTCCGCTACTACCTATGTAATTGAAGGAACCGTAACGGATGAGGAATTTGAAGCTGTAAAACACCACTGCATCAATCCGGTAGATTCCAGAGAAACAGGAATTGAGAAACCGGAAACTCTGGTAAATGTTTTTCCGGAGCCGGAGGATGTAAAGATTTTTGACGGCTTTAAGGATATGGCGGAAAATGATCTGAAGGATCTGTACGATTCTCTTAATCTTGCAATGACATTCAGAGATTTTCAGCATATTCAGAATTATTTCAAAGGGGAAGAGAACCGCAATCCTTCCATGACAGAAATTCGTGTTCTGGATACCTACTGGTCAGATCACTGCCGTCATACTACCTTTTCTACTGAGCTTACAGATGTTAAATTTGGTGAGGGCGACTATAAGGAGCCTATCGAAAAAACATATGAGCAGTACCTGAACGACAGAGAGGTTCTTTATAAAGACCGTGACGACAAATTCATCTGTCTGATGGATCTTGCCCTGATGGCAATGAAAAAACTGAAATCTGAAGGAAAGCTTCAGGATCAGGAGGAATCTGACGAGATCAATGCCTGCAGTATTGTAGTTCCTGTAGATGTTGACGGCAAAGAAGAAGAGTGCTGATCAACTTTAAAAATGAGACACACAACCATCCGACAGAGATCGAGCCGTTTGGCGGTGCTGCAACCTGCCTTGGCGGAGCATCCGTGACCCGCTTTCCGGAAGAACCTATGTATATCAGGCGATGCGCGTAACAGGCGCTGCAGATCCTACAGTTTCTGTAAAAGAAACTCTGAAGGGCAAGCTTCCTCAGAAGAAACTGGTAAGAAGCGCAGCTCATGGATACAGTTCCTATGGAAACCAGATCGGTCTTGCAACAGGCTATGTAAAAGAAATCTATCATCCGGATTATGTGGCAAAACGTATGGAGATCGGCGCTGTTCTGGGCGCAGCTCCAAGACGCGCTGTTATCCGTGAAAATTCTGATCCGGGAGATATCATTATCCTTCTGGGCGGACGTACCGGCCGCGACGGAATCGGCGGTGCAACCGGTTCATCCAAGGTGCATACAGAGGCTTCTATTGAAGTGTGCGGCGCTGAGGTACAGAAAGGAAATGCTCCTACAGAACGTAAGATCCAGCGTATGTTCCGCAGAGAGGAAGTAAGCTGCATTATCAAGAAATGTAATGACTTTGGCGCCGGCGGAGTGTCTGTTGCCATCGGCGAGCTGGCAGCAGGTCTCAGAATCAATCTTGATAAGGTTCCGAAAAAATATGCGGGACTTGACGGAACAGAGATCGCTATTTCCGAGTCTCAGGAGCGTATGGCAGTTGTTGTTGATCCAAAAGATGTAGACAAGTTCCTTGGATTTGCAAATGAAGAAAACCTGGAGGCAGTTCCGGTTGCTGTTGTTACAGAAGAGCCGAGACTTGTACTTACCTGGAGAGACAAAGAAATCGTAAATATTTCCCGTGCTTTCCTTGATACAAACGGAGCGCATCAGGAAACCACAGTTGAAGTGGAAATTCCAAATAAAGAAGGATGCCTCCTTACTGACCGTCAGGAAGTAGCGGACATAAAAGAAAAATGGCTGGAAACTCTTTCTGACCTTAACGTATGCTCCCAGAAGGGCTTGTGGAAATGTTTGACGGTTCCATCGGAGCGGGAAGCGTACTTATGCCCCACGGCGGCAAATATCAGCTGACAGAAACTCAGGCAATGGTAGCAAAGGTTCCTGTTCAGAAGGGTAATACAAACACTGTGACCATGATGAGCTATGGTTTTGATCCATATCTTTCTTCCTGGAGCCCGTATCACGGAGCTGCTTACGCAGTAACAGAATCCGTGGCAAGAATCGTGGCTACAGGCGGTGACTACAGAAAGATCCGCTTTACCTTCCAGGAATATTTCCGTCGTATGACAGAAGATCCCAAGCGCTGGAGCCAGCCTTTTGCAGCACTTCTGGGCGCTTATGCGGCACAGATGGGATTCGGTCTTCCGTCTATCGGAGGAAAGGACAGTATGTCCGGTTCCTTTAATGAGATCGATGTTCCGCCGACACTGGTTTCCTTTGCAGTAGACACCGGAAAGCTTCAGGATGTTGTGACTCCGGAGTTAAAAAAAGCAGGAAGCAGGCTTGTATGGCTTCGTGCGCCAAAGGATGCATATCAGCTTCCTGATTATGAGGGCATTATGGACCAGTACGGAAAACTTCACGAGGATATGAAGGAGGGACGCGTTCTTTCCGCATATGCTCTTGACCGTCACGGACTGGCTGCTGCAGTTGCAAAAATGGCATTTGGAAACGGCTTTGGCGTTAAGATCGAGCACAATCTTGACCCAAGAGACTTCTTTGCTCCTGGATTTGGTGATCTGGTACTTGAGGTTCCGGCTGACAAAGTGGGAAGTCTTTCCATTACCTATACAGTGATCGGTGAAGTTACTGCTGATGCGAAGTTCTCTTACGGAAATGCTGAAATTTCTCTGGAAGAGGCTGTGAAGGCATGGACAGGAACTCTGGAAAAAGTGTTTAAAACAGATTCCGGTGAAAATGACGGAGCTACTGCATATTTTACAGCAGCGAAGGATCATGAAGAGGGAACTGTTGATGAAAACGGACTGTTCCATACAAACAGAGTTTATATCTGCAATCATAAGATTGCAAAGCCCCGTGTGTTTATTCCGGTATTCCCGGGAACAAACTGCGAGTATGACAGTACCCGCGCTTTTGAAAGAGCCGGAGCAGAGGTTGACGTGAAGGTATTTAAAAACCTGACAGCAGCCGATATCCATGATTCAGTAGAAATTTTTGAGAAAGCTATCAGCAGGCACAGATGATCATGTTCCGGGCGGATTCTCAGCAGGCGATGAGCCGGACGGCTCCGCAAAATTCTTTGCAACTGCTTTCCAGAATGCAAAGATCAAAGAAGCGGTTATGAAGCTTCTCAATGAGAGAGACGGTCTTGCGCTTGGTATCTGCAATGGTTTCCAGGCTCTGATCAAGCTGGGACTTGTTCCTTACGGCGAGATCTGCGGACAGAAAGCAGATTCACCGACACTGACCTATAATACCATCGGACGCCATATTTCCAAGATGGTTTACACAAAGGTTGTAAGCAATAAATCCCCATGGCTGCAGAAAGCAAAGCTTGGCGGAGTTTACTGCAACCCTGCATCTCACGGAGAGGGACGTTTTGTTGCAAATGACGAGTGGCTTGCGAAGCTTCTGGCAAACGGACAGATCGCTACTCAGTACGTAACTGCAGACGGCGAGCTGAGCAGCTCCGAGGAATGGAACGTAAACGGCTCTTACATGAATATCGAGGGTATTACAAGTCCGGACGGACGTGTTCTTGGTAAGATGGCTCACAGTGAGCGCCGTGACAATGGTGTGGCTGTAAACATCTACGGAGAGCAGGATATCAGAATCTTCGAGTCTGGTGTAGAATATTTTAAATAAATTTTGACAGCTGATAAAGCGGCAAAATAAATACAGGGGCCCGGCTCAGTCATTCATATGCGTGACTGAGCCGGGCCCCTGTTCTGTTCACAGCTCTGATTCCGGCGCCGGAAAAAATTTACGGGAAATGATCCGTCCCATTTCTTCCGGGGATTCCTTCATTCCGGTGTCCATCCATGAGAGAATGATGCCGCACAGACCAAAAGAAATAAAAATCTGACGGTAGTATTCGCTGCTGTCTGCGGTATTGATATCGTTGAATTTCAGGATCAGACGATTTAAAAGCAGAAGGGAAAGGTTTGCCCGGATCAGAGTCTGTACAATATCCCGAATAGAATAAAAGAACTGGAAAAAACGAATGGAAAGCTCATGGGCGGAAACGCTTTCTTTTTGGGGCTGTTTTTCGATCCATTCAGTCATCAGTTTGTCCAGCTTAAATTCAATGACATTTTCCTTTGAAGTAAAATTTCTGTAGTAGGTGATCCGGCTTACATTGGCAAGCTCTGTGATCTCCCGGACTGTAATGGATTCGATGGATTTTGTGCGGAGCAGAATAAAAAGAGCGTCTGCAATGCATTCTTTCAGAAAGTCACTGGAATTTTTTTTTGCGTCCCATTGATACAATTTCCTCCGTTTTGTTTTCATTTATAAGCAGGTTCATTGATTTTTCGACGGAATATGATATAGTATGTTCCACTGATACATTTGTAACATATATTTTAGAGAAACAGCGGAAACTTGTCAATCCGCTGAAGGAGGAAACATATTATGATGATCATAACGGACTCTGCTTCTGATATAACCAGACAGGAAGCTGAGGAAATGAATATCCGTATTGTCTGGCTGAAAACAAAATTTTCTGACGGTGATTTTCCTTTGGAGACAGAAGAGGATTTTACACGCTTTTTTGAAAAGCTTGCCGCAGAAAAAGAACTGCCTGTTACAAGCCAGCCGTCACCGGAGGAATATCTGGCTCTTTATGAGGAAGCAAAGGAAAACTCGGAAGAGGTTCTTGTTATCACCCTTTCCAGCGGCCTCAGCGGAACTGTAAATGCGGCCAATGTGGCAAAGCAGATGAGCGAGTATGACAGGATCCATATCATAGATTCAGAACAGGCGATCATTACTCAGCGTTTTCTGGTTCAGAGAGCTGTGGAAATGCGAGAGGCAGGAAAAACTGTTTCAGAGATTGTAGAAACCATTGAAGATCTGAAAAAGCGTGTGACCGTATGCGGAATGCTGGATACTCTGACCTATCTGAAAAAGGGTGGAAGAATACCGGCAGCCCTGGCAGTTCTGGGAAATATGCTTCATATTAAGCCTGTTATAGAGCTGAAGGACAAAACCCTGACCATGCTGGGAAAAGCAAGAGGAAGAAGCGGAGGGATCAAGTATCTCTGGAAGGAATTTGAATCCTATGAGATTGATGAAAACGAGCCGGTGTATTTTGGTTACACTTCAGACCGTGAGCTTGGGGAAAAGTTTATGAAGGATACCGTTGAAAAATACGGACTGAAAAATTATCGGCTGTATCCGGTAGGCGGAATTATCGGTACTCATGTAGGTCCGGCCTGTGCGGCTATCAGCTTTGTAAAAAAATCTGTGTAAAGTACGTTGACAAACGGAAATCCAGTGGCTATAATGAAAAAGAACTTAGTTGAATAGATTTAACACGCTGACGAGAAGAGTAAACTGTGGACTGCTGCAGAGAGAAGCACATTTGGTGAAAGTGCTTTAACAGGAATCAGTTGAAGACCACCTCTGAGTGACCCTAATCCGGTCCGGTGATACCGTTATCATCAAAAAAGAGGCTGAGTCCCCGGAATTATTTTATTCATGAAGAAATCCCGGTGATTTGGCAATCAGGGTGGAACCACGGGCAGAGAATCTCGTCCCTTACAGTGCGCAGGCATTGTAAGGGGCGTTTTTTATTATAAAAAGTCCCGTACAGCGGCACGGAGTAATCGACTTTTATAATAGTATAAAAGCGAAGAAAGTCCCGTAACAGTGTTGAAAATAAAAAGAAAAGGAGAAAAATCATGATCATTACTTTAAAAGACGGATCAACAAAAGAGTATGCTGAAGCAAAATCAGTTATTGAGATTGCTTCCGATATCAGTGAAGGTCTTGCACGCGTAGCATGTGCAGGTGAAGTGGACGGAGAGGTTGTAGATCTTCGTACAGTTGTTGACAGAGACTGTGAGCTGAATATCCTCACCTTTGACAGTGAGGGCGGCAAAGGCGCATTCCGTCATACCACTTCCCATATTATGGCTCAGGCTATCAAACGCCTTTTCCCTGAGGTGAAGCTTGCAATTGGACCGTCTATTGAGGATGGCTTCTATTATGATATTGACAGTGACGAGCCGATCACAGCAGAAGATCTTCCGAAGATCGAGGCTGAGATGAAAAAAATCGTAAAAGAAAACCTGGCGATCACCAGATTTACAAAACCGAGAGCAGAGGCCATTGAATTTTCAAAGAAAAAAATGAGCCTATAAGGTAGAGCTTATTGAGGATCTTCCTGAAGATTCTGAGATCAGCTTCTATCAGCAGGGAGAGTTTGTGGATCTCTGCGCAGGTCCTCATCTGATGACAACAAAGCCGGTAAAAGCATTTAAGCTTACCAGCTTGCAGGAGCCTACTGGAGAGGCAGCGAAAAGAACAAAATGCTTACCAGAATCTACGGAACTTCCTATACCAAAAAGGCAGATCTTGAAGAGTACATCACCCGTATGGAGGAAGCAAAGAAACGTGACCACAGAAAGCTTGGAAAAGAGCTTGGCCTGTTTATGATGAAAGAAGAGGGACCGGGCTTCCCGTTCTTCCTTCCAAAGGGTATGGTTCTGAAAAATACTCTGCTTGACTACTGGAGAGAGATCCATAATAAGGCAGGATATGTGGAGATTTCCACACCGATCATGCTGAGCCGCCATCTCTGGGAGACTTCAGGCCACTGGGATCATTACAAAGAAAATATGTATACAACTGTAATTGACGAGACTGATTTTGCCATTAAGCCAATGAACTGCCCGGGAGGTATTCTTGTATACAAATCTGAACCACGTTCCTACAGAGATCTTCCTCTGAGAATGGGAGAGCTGGGACTGGTTCACCGTCACGAAAAATCCGGTCAGCTTCACGGCTGATGCGTGTGCGCTGCTTTACTCAGGATGATGCTCATATCTTTATGACACCGGAGCAGATCCGTGACGAGATCAAGGGCGTTGCCAGACTGATCGACAGTGTATATCAGCTTTTCGGCTTCAAATATCATGTTGAGCTGTCCACCCGTCCGGAGGACTCCATGGGAAGCGATGAGGACTGGGAGATCGCAACAGAGGGCTTAAGAGGAGCTCTTGACGATCTGGGACTTGACTATGTGGTAAATGAAGGCGACGGCGCATTCTATGGTCCGAAGATCGACTTCCATCTGGAGGATTCCATTGGAAGAACATGGCAGTGCGGTACTATTCAGCTTGACTTCCAGCTTCCGCTGCGCTTTGAATGTGAATATATCGGAGCTGACGGCGAGAAGCATCGTCCGATCATGATCCATCGTGTTGCTTTTGGTTCTATTGAAAGATTTATCGGTATTCTGATCGAGCATTTTGCAGGCGCATTCCCAACATGGCTTGCTCCTGTACAGGTAAAAGTTCTTCCGATCTCTGAGAAATATATGGATTATGCAAACAAGGTTATGAATGATCTGAAGGATGCAGGTATCCGTACAGAGATCGACGACCGTGCAGAAAAGATCGGATATAAGATCCGTGAGGCACGTCTTCAGAAGATTCCGTACATGCTTGTGGTAGGCGCAAAGGAAGAGGAAGAAGGAAAAGTTTCTGTCCGCAGCCGTTTCATGGGCGATGAAGGAGCAAAAGATCTCAATGAGTTTATTGATTCTGTAAAAGAAGAGATCAAAAACCGCGAGAACAGAAAAAGTTGAAGTAACAGAATAAAAAGAACAGGACTGCTGAAATTCCGTAAAAAGGAATCAGCAGTCTTTTTCCATATGAAAAGAGCAGTATATTCTTACTGTTCATGGAAGCAGAAAGGAAGATGGGCAATGACAAAAGAAATTCAGATCAGAGAAGTACGTATCGGAAGCGGTCAGCCGAAAATATGTGTGCCAATGACCGGAAAAGACCGGTCAGCGCTGCTTGAGGAGGCAGGCAGAATCAGGGATATAAAAGCGGATCTGGCGGAATGGAGAGCTGACTTTTATGAAGGGCTTTCTCATGAGGAAAGCTTCCGGACATGCTCAGAGAGATTAGAAATGCATTGGGAGAGATACCGCTTATTTTTACCATCCGCACTGTTTCAGAAGGCGGAAATGCGGAAATTTCTGAAAAGGAATATGAAAAATATACACTGACAGCAGCAGAAAGCGGAAATGCAGACCTGATCGATATAGAGTATTTTTCTCATGAAAATGTTTCAGAGCTGATCCGCAGGATTCAGATGACCGGAGCGAAAGTGATTGCCTCCACTCATGATTTTGAAAAAACGGATGACAGTAAAACGCTGAAAAACCGATTTATCGACATGGACGCATCCGGGGCAGACATTCTGAAAATGGCAGTGATGCCGCAGAGATTTGAAGATGTCGCTGATCTTATGCAGGTGACCAGCGAGGTCACAGAAGAGTATACAGAAAAGCCTGTGATCGCCATGTCCATGGGAAATCTGGGTTCCATGAGCCGCATTGCAGGAGAAAATTTCGGTTCTTCCGTAACCTTTGCCACAGTAGGAAAGGCGTCTGCGCCGGGACAGTTTCCGGTGGAAGAGCTTCGGATGATGATGAATGCTTTTCACAAAAAGAACGTAGAGGATTAATCAGAATTATCTCGGCTTATGTCGAACCTCAACGAGAAATTATGGGAATCTGTTTCCCGGTTTTGACAAATTACGCACCCCCTGTAACCTATAATGAACTCACTTACCAAAGTGAGGGAATGACAGGTCATAGGGGGCTTTTTTATGTATGGAGAAATATACATAGATGTTGTCTTTGTGACGAATCTTCTGATGGACTATATTGTTCTGCGGATTACAGGAAGACTTCTGAGACTCAGGACAAACCGGTGGAGATATCTGGCAGGAGGCGCGGCGGGAGCTTTTTTTTCCTGCCTGATTCTATATCTTCCTTTTGAGAAAAATCTGCTCATGGGAATTTTTCTGCACGGCGCCTGCGCTTTTCTTATGCTCAGGATCGCTTTCTGCATCAGGAAGGGAAGTCTGCTGGCAAAAGCAATGGTCATGCTGTATCTGACTGCGTTTCTTGCAGGAGGATTCTGGGAGGCAGTGTCAGAAAACGGAATTACGCTTCCTGCATTTCTGATTTTTGCTTTTGCCACCTATATGGCATCGGGGCGCTGGTCTGCGCGGCAGATTCTGCCAGAAGTCTGAGGAAGAATATCTACCTGTAACCCTGAGCTATCAGGGAAAAGAACAGTCTGCTTACGGGTTTTATGACACAGGAAATCTGCTCAGTGATCCGGTAAGCGGAGAACCGGTTTCGGTTGTGAAACCTGAAATTCTGGAGACCATGCTGTCAGAGGACCTGATAGACAGACTGAAGAACCTTTACGAGAATCCGGGGGAGCTGAAAAGTACAGAGATTGCCGGACTGAAGCCCCACTATCTGTCCTGCCGTACGGTAGGACAGGCAGAAAAGCTGATGCTGGCGGTTACATTGGAGAATCTTTGTATCCATACTCCCGCAGAAGAGGTTCGCATATCAAGGCCTGTGCTGGCCCTGGCTTTTGACCCCTCCGCTTTGGGAAAGGAATACAAGGTACTGTTGAATTCCAGATTATTGCATTAGGAGGGGCATATAATTATGAACAGATCAGCAGCAGGCGTCAGTTATTACCCGTTTCAGATGATTCAGAGGATGGTTCTTTCAAGACCGAGAGAGCTGTACTACATTGGTGGAAATGATATTCTTCCGGCACCGCTGGAGCCGCAGAGGGAAGCCTATGTCATCAGTAAGCTGGGAACAGAACAGGATAAAGATGCAAAAGCGCTTCTTATTGAGCACAATCTAAGACTGGTGGTGTATATTGCCAAAAAATTTGACAATACAGGAGTTGGGGTGGAGGATCTGATCTCCATTGGGACCATTGGGCTTATTAAAGCAATTAATACCTTTAATCCTGTAAAAAAGATCAAGCTGGCAACCTATGCTTCGCGATGCATTGAAAATGAGATCCTGATGTATCTGCGCAGGAACAGCAAGACAAAGCTGGAGGTTTCTATTGATGAACCGCTGAATGTTGACTGGGACGGGAATGAATTGCTGCTGTCTGATATTCTGGGAACGGATGAGGACGTTATCTCCCGCAGGCTGGAGGATGAAGTGGAGATCACACTTCTGGGAAAAGCAATTAACAAGCTGACGCCCCGGGAGCAGACGATCATCCGTCTCAGATTTGGACTGAACAGTGCCGAGGGAAAGGAAAAAACTCAGAAGGAAGTGGCTGATCTTCTGGGGATTTCCCAGTCATATATTTCAAGGCTGGAAAAAAGAATTATGAAAAGACTGAAAAAGGAAATTGTAAAATATGAATAAGGTCTGTCAGTGAAGGTAAAGGTTCACAGGACTCTGTATATTTTTGGGGGATCCGTGCATACTGAAAGAAAAAGGAGAGTGTGGCATGAACGCAAATACAGAGCTTTTGAATTTTATTTATCAGAATTCACAGATGGGAGTGGATACCGTAAGGCAGCTTATGGATATTACTGAGAACGCAGATTTTCAGAAGCTTCTCAGTGAACATCTGGAGGGATACCAGAAAGTCCACGAAAAGGCATGGCGGATGCTGAATGAAAATGGTTATGATGAAAAAGGCCTGAGTGCTTTTGAAAAAATCCGTACGTATCTTATGGTCAATATACAGACTATGAAGGATCATTCCGCATCCAATATAGCTGCGATGCTGATACAGGGAAGCAGTATGGGGATCACAGAAGCCCTGCAGAAGCTGAACCGGTATGAAGGAGAAACAGAGAAGGATATCAGAAAGCTGATGGAGGAACTGAAAAAGTTCGAGGAAAGAAATATTGAAGAGCTGAAGGCGTATTTGTAGACAAAAGTAAATATATATTTAGAGAGAAGTGGTTTAAGGATGTATTTACTTGAAAAAATATGTGATGGAGCTTGTGATGTCCGGGCTTCTGCTGGTGTGCTTTTTGCTTTTGTCCAGACAGGCAGCCCAGGTTTCCGGAACCATGAAAGAACAGGAAAACCGTAAGGAAATCATTGCGGTCGATCCCGGACACGGGGGAGCGGATCCGGGAATGGTGGGGCTTAACGGACTGGAGGAAAAGGAAATCAATCTGAAGATAGCCTGTAAACTGGAACGCGTACTTACAGATAAGGGGTATCAGGTGGTAATGACACGAAAGAAAGATCAGGGCTTTATGATGCTTCTGCGCCAAATAAAAAATCTCAGGATATGCAGAGGCGGATCGCCTTTCTGGAAAATGCTTCTCCTGTGCTGACTGTCAGTATTCATCAGAACAGCTATTCTGACCCGGATGTCAGGGGACCGCAGGTCTTTTATTATGAAAGCTCCCAGGAAGGAAAAAGACTGGCACAGGAAGTACAGGAGAGTATGAACCGGAAACTGAATCCTCAAAAACCGCGTACCATAAAGGGAAATACCAGCTATTACCTTTTGAAAAGAAGTAAGGGAACACTGATCATTGCAGAATGTGGTTTCCTGACAAACCCGGAGGAGGCTGCTCTTCTTCAGAAGGAAGAATACCAGCAAAAGGTTGCTCAGGCAGTTGCGGATGGTATAGAGTCGTACCTCAGTAGCAGGAAATAAAAAAGAAAAATCGCTGTATCCTTTAAATTTACCAGAGGAGACGGCGATTTTTGTATTTTCAGAATCAGGATACTTTGGTATACTGTTAATGATCAAATTAACAGAAAAATAAAAACAGAGGAGTATGTATGACTGGGATTTTGTATCTGATCCTGGGAAGTCTCTGCGGAAAAGAGCTTGCAGAGATTTTTGTGGGACAGAAGAAGACCGGAAAAAATAACAGGATCTGGCTGGTTCTGCCAGGAGCATTTGGAGTTGGAATGCTTGCTTTTGGCTGGGTAACGTATCTTATTGCCTGGGCTGCCAGCGCCGCAGGAGCAGACAAACCGCTGATATACGGAAACCTGCTGACAATGGCTGCAGGAGCTGTTTTTCTTTTGGGCATCTATATTCAGAGATACAGGAAAAACAAAAGGATTTTTACAGATAAGGGTCTGGTTGAGGATAAACAGCTGTTTTGGAAGGAACTGATATTTTTTTCTGTGCTGTTTGTATTTCTTACCTGGATCATATTCTATGTATTTTACATAAAGGACGGGATTCTGTATTCAGGATTTACCGTGTTCGGCGATTATGCGCCCCATACGGCAATGATGCGGTCTTTTTCTTTGCAGAATAATTTTCCTACCCAGTATCCTCATTTTGGAGGACAGGACGTAAAATATCATTTTATGTTTCAGTTTCTTGTGGGAAATCTGGAGTTTCTGGGACTCCGGCTTGACATTGCTTACAACGCCGCAAGTATTCTGGCGCTTCTGGGATTTCTTATGTTGCTTTACAGTATTGCCAGACGTGTTGTGGGAAGTGGAAAGGCAGGAGTGCTGACGGTTCTTCTTTTTCTTTTCCGCAGCGCGCTGACTTTTTTTCAGTTTCTGTGGGAGCATCTGCGCGCCGGAAATCTGCTCCAGGTACTGCAGGAAAACACTTCATTTATCGGATATACAACAAATGAAGACTGGGGACTGTGGAATTTTAACGTATATCTGAATCAGAGACATCTTGCCTTTGGACTTCTGATCGTGGCTCTTGCTGTGTGGATGTATCTGGACTGGGCAGAACAGGGATGCCGCCATAAGGAGAAAGGACTTGTGTGGTTCAGAAACCGGATTTTTTCAAAGGATGCATGGAAATGCAGGTATGTGGAAAATGCACTGGCAGCAGGCCTTCTCATAGGCATGACGTCCTTCTGGAACGGAGCGGCTGTTATTGGAGGCCTTCTTATTCTGATGGGCTTTGCTGTGTGCTCAGACGGGAAACTGGATTATCTGATCACAGCTGTAACAGCGGTTGGATTTTCGGTTCTTCAGACCAGACTTTTTATGAATGGTTCTTCTGTGGAGGCTGCCTTCCAGTGGGGATTCATTTCAGAGGATAAAAGCGCCGGGGGGTGTCTTGTGGTATCTGATCCAGATGAGCGGCATCTTTTTTACGGGAGCGTTGATTTTATTCTTTTTCTATAAAAAAAGACTTCAGAGGGCAGTTCTTGTAAGCTGCCTGTTTCCTCTTGTATTTGCCTTCTGCTTCTCTTTGACGCCGGATATCACTGTAAATCATAAATATATTATGATTTCTTACGCATTTCTGGCAATGTTCTGGGCAGGAGCCGTGTGCCTTCTGTTCCGGAAAAAATGGCAGGGCCGTATTCTTGCAGCAGTGCTTACAGTGTGTCTGACGATCACGGGAATTTATGATTTTGTGATCATAGTAAGAGATAACGGGCCGGGACACAGAGTAACGGTAAATACCAACAGTAGTCTTACAGACTGGCTGGCACAAAATCTGGACAGCCGGGATCTGATCCTGACGCCGGAATACAGCATCAGTGAAGTGACAATGGCCGGAGTAATGATGTATCTGGCTGGCCTTATTATGCATGGTCGGCAGGATATGATACCTATGACCGGGCGGAAAAGGCAAAGGAAATTTATACTTCCCAGGAGCCGGAGAGGGTAAAGAGCCTTGTTAGGCAGGAGGGAATCACCTATATACTTTTTGAAGAGGGCATGACTTTTGAGGGAGAAACCTGCATAGAGACTACGATTAAATCAGTATACAGGCTGGTATATCAGTCAGAAGATAGGAGAATCAGAATTTATGAAACCTGATACAATAAAAAAAGTAACAATAAGAGCAGTTCCGGCAGCAATTCTTGTGGCTCTGTCTGCATACCTTCTGAAAGGGGATGTATGGACTTTCTGGACCTGGTATCTTCTTGCAATGGTTCTGGGAATTGTGACCATGCCTCTGACAGGAAGGCTTTTCCGGGAATTTGACGATAAGGGCTGGATGTTTTCCAAGGTTCTGGCAGTGGTTGTCACAGGATTCGGAACCTGGTTTCTCGTTGCGGTCAAACTTTTGAAATTCACTTCACTGACCTGTATCGGGGTGACTTTGGCCTGTGGGGCCGGCTGTCTTTTGCTTGGAAAAGCGCAGCATAAAAAAGGGATCGAGTGTCTTCCGGTAAATCATCTGGATCTGGTGTACTGGGAGGAAATCCTGTTTTTTGTTTTTTTCCTTCTGTGGACTTATCTGGCAGGATTTCATCCTGCGGCATACGGAACAGAAAAATTTATGGATTATGGGTTTATGGAAGCCATGATGCGAAGCACCACTCTTCCGGCAGTTGACCTGTGGTATTCAGAGGGAAATATCAACTATTATTATGGCGGCCAGTATTTTGCAGTATTCCTTACAAAGCTTTCCGGAACCAGCGTGGAGTTGACCTATAACCTGATGCGCACCTTTGTGGCAGGACTTGCCTTTTCCCTTCCGTTTTCTCTTATATACCAGATGACCAGGGACAGAATGGGAAAAAGAGCTGCAGGCGCAGTGGGATGGAGAAGATATTTTCCTCAGATCACAGGCGTGGTGGCGGGAATTTCTGTTTCCATTGCCGGAAATATGCACTATGTGGTTTATGGACACGTGCTTCCTTTTCTTCAGAAACTGACAGGACAGGAGCCGGACAGCTACTGGTTTCCTGACGCGACAAGATATATTGGTTTTAACCCGGATGTTCCGGATAAGACAATTCATGAATTTCCCTGCTATTCGTTTGTTCTGGGAGATCTTCATGCCCACGTGGTCAATATTATGTTCGTCCTTCTGTTATTGGGACTTTTATATGCCTGGATAAAAATGGTACGGAAAAAAGATTTTGTTCTGGGACAGCCGGGGACAGGGGAATTCTGGGGAAAACAGCTTTTCATGCCTCAGATCCTTCTGGCGGCAGTGCTTCTCGGTATGTTCCACTGGACGAATTTCTGGGATTTTGTTATTTACTTTGTGGTAACAGGAGGAGTTATACTTTTTACCAATATTGTTCTGATGAAAGGTCAGACCAAATGGATCCTTGGAGTTACGGCGGCTCAGGCAGCAGAGGTTCTGGCTGTGGGAACCGTGGTGATTCTTCCTTTTACCCTGAATTTTGAGACAATTGGTTCAGGGTGTGGCGGTGGCTCAGTATCATTCCCTTCCTCATCAGCTTTTGATCCTGTGGGGGCTTCCGGCGATTCTGACTGTGATTTTTGTGATCGTTCTTCTGGTGGAAAGCTCAGCGGCGCAAAGCATAAGACGATTTTTTCATTTTATGGAATCTCTGAAGCTTCCGGATCTTTTTGCAATGATCATGGGGCTGTGTGCCATTGGACTGGTACTGATCCCGGAGCTTGTGTATGTACGGGATATTTACGAAAACGGAAATGCCCGTGCCAATACCATGTTCAAGCTCACATATCAGGCATACATTATGTTTGGAATGACAATGGCTTATGTGATTTTCCGGCTGATGGTGATTTCTTACAAAAAGATATTAAAGGCAGCCGCAGGGGTGGCCCTGGTTCTTCTTGTGTGGACATGGGGATATTTTGGAAACAGTGTCAATTCATGGTTTGGAAACGTGCAGGATCCTTCTCAGTACATGGGCCTGAATGCAACTGCTTTTCTGGAAACCGATTTTCCTGAGGATGCAGGGGCAATCCGCTGGCTGAAAAAGAACGTTACAGGCTCTCCGGTTGTGCTGGAGGCCAACGGGGACAGCTATACAGAGTACGAGCGTGTGTCTGCAATGACCGGACTGCCACAGTCCTTGGATGGTATGTCCATGAATGGCTGTGGCGGAATGATGTGGCGGATCTGAATACAAAGAGCGGAGATATTGAGCTGATTTACACATCACAGGATGAAAAACAGGTAAAGGAGCTTGTGGAAAAATATGATGTTTCCTATATTTTGG
>ENA-OQAA01000526-OQAA01000526.1-human-gut-metagenome-genome-assembly--contig:-NODE-526-length-25685-cov-6.858635_pt1 | contig 25685 bp, 30 predicted proteins | sample MGYA00242489_ERZ504515 | MGnify/ENA primary metagenome ERZ504515 (study PRJEB26092, sample SAMD00036237) | human gut metagenome | host: Homo sapiens | study: EMG produced TPA metagenomics assembly of... | reverse complement strand
TTTTTATATCTTTTAACCAGTGCCATCTCTTTATCATGCTCGCTTTTATGCGGGCTTTTTTCATTCATGAATCTAACAAATATCGAACTTTCCTATAAAGTAAAAAAAGAACCACCACACAACAATATGTGGTAGTCCTTCCGATGTATTTACGCTCTTTAGAATTAGTCCTGTACGTATGGCATCAGAGCAATGTGTCTTGCTCTCTTGATTGCTACTGTAAGGGCTCTCTGATGTTTTGCACAGTTTCCTGTAATTCTTCTAGGAAGAATTTTTCCTCTTTCAGAAACGTACTTTTTCAGTTTTGCTACATCTTTATAATCGATTTCGTTATTCTCTTTTCCACAGAATACGCAAACTTTTTTTCTTCTGCGTGCAGGGCCTCTCTTTTTGAAGCCGCCTTCTGGTCTGCTACCTTTTTCGTAAGCCATCTTCATTACCTCCTGTTTTGATAACTATGGCTTTTGAAGTTAGTTAAACGGTAATTCTTCATCGATTCCGTCCGGAATGTTCATGAAACCGTCCCCTGCATCAATACTTGGTGCCGGGCCAGGTGCCGGTGAAGACTGGAATGAACTTCTGTTTGCTTCGCTTTCGGCTCTGCTCTCAGCAAATTCCTGATCCTCTACAATCACTTCTGTTGTATAGACTCTCACACCGTCTTTGTTTGTGTAGCTTCCTGTCTGGATTCTTCCGGAAACGGAAATTCTCATACCCTGACGGAAATATTTCTCTGCAAACTCAGCAGAACGTCCGAACACAACACACGGAATAAAATCTGCGGTCGGTTCTCCGTCTCTTTTGAATCTGCGGTCTACTGCTACTGTATATCTTGCAACTGCAGTTGCACTGTCACCCTGTGAATATCTAACTTCCGGGTCTCTTGTCAAGCGACCCACCAAAACCACTTTATTCATATATACCTCTCTTCTCTTATGCTTCCTGTCTTACGCATAAATATCTGAGTACGTTGTCCATGATGCGGATACGCTGTTCGATCTCACCTGGAACACTCGCGTCAGACTCGAAGTGTACGAAGTAGTAAAATCCTTCTTTCATTTTCTGAATTTCGTAAGCAAATCTTCTCTTACCCCATTCATCAACGTCTGTTACGTTACCACCGAAACGTGTGATCAGTTCTTTCACTTTCTCAATCACAGCAGCTCTGGCATCGTCTTCGATTTTTGCGCTGACAACAACAGCTAACTCATACTTGTTCATGTTCTGCACCTCCTTATGGTCTCTGGCTCCCGGCTCCTCCGGGAACAAGGAAAATTGTGTCCGCTGATAATTCAGCAGTACGTCACAGTTTTCTATTTTACCATAAGAATCTGCTCGTTTCAAGACTTTTTCTTAATTTCTTTTGTATTCTTTTCTACCAGCCTGCGCGCCACCATGATCTGGTGTCCGCATCCCTGACATTTCAGCCGGAAATCAGCTCCCACACGCAGCACCTCCCATTCACAGCTGCCGCACGGATGAGGCTTCTTCATCCGGATTACATCTCCCACATTAAATCTGTCTGCCATGTCCTACTCCTCTTTGATCAAAACTCCCTGCAGAAGAAATCTTTCATCTTCATTGACATTTGTACAAGTAGAAAGACTGACGATCTTGGAATTTCTGTCCACTCCCGGAGACGTCACATAATTGGACGTACTCTTACACTCTGCCAGATATGCTTCAAACTCTTCATCTGTCGTAATATTCAGGTTATAGACTTCTGCCGAATCCTTCACTACTCCTGCAGAAAAAACCTCGTAAGTCCGTGTCTTTCCGTCCGGTGTGTAAATATAGAAATACGGATGCGCCTTATAAAAATCTTCACTTGCATATTCATTCAGCTGGGAGAACATCTCTCCTCCGACTTTCATATTGTGTCCGTAAATAAACGTATTCCGGTCGCTGAAATCATTCTGATTGCGCATATCCATGAAAATTGCTCCCAGTTTGTTGTCATTTGCGGAAAACGTCTTTGTCAGATATTCGTTATTATCTGCACTCTTCACAACCGGATAGCTGATGATCGACGGCTGGTCGAAGCGCAGCCATGCCACGGTATCCGGATTTTCCTGCACCAATTTATCGAAATCCACCTGAAACTTCGGAGCTTCTTCCACTCCCTCCCCAATCTTGTCGCTGACGATGGCAAGATTTTTGATCTCGTCATACTCCTCACCGCCAGTGTAGTACGGAACCATCATCATTGCCAGCTGATACGCGGAAAACACAAACACACAAAGCGCGATCAGAAGCACTGTCAGTGATAATGGATCCCAGCCTTTTTTCTTTTTTCTTTTCTGCTGCTTTTTTTCTTTCATTTCAACCTCTTCTACCTGTTTCATTGTTGTTATTTTTTAAAATCCCAGAGACTCATTCACCAGGATCACTTTGATTCTCCCCGGAATCTGACTGTATCTTGTAATTAAGATCTGAGAACAGATACATCCCTGTTTCTTACAGTCAAAACAGGTTCCGCCCGAAACACACGGCGTCTCTTTCTGAAACCGCTGCGCATTGATCGGCGCCGCCTCATTTCTTGCCCGGTGCAGAGCATCCTCCTGTGTCTTGACAACCTTGTTCATCCCCACGATCAGAAGAACATTCTTTGGCCCGTAAGCATAGGCTGCCACCCGGTTCGCTACGCCGTCAATATTCACAAGAACGCCGTCTTCACTTACTGCATTGGTGCTGCCCAGAAAGAAATCGGCAAAAAATGCTTGATGCATCATTTCTTCTCTCTCTTTTGCTGTCTCTGCCTGATCTCTGTCATATAACGTGTAATCTCCGTTTCGAATGGCATCCATCAGTCCGGCTTCTGCCACGCTCATCGTTCCGCCCCAGCTGATCGTACTACCTTTCGGCATCAGCTCCAGAGCTTTTGCGACTGCCTCTTCCTTTGTCTCTACATAATATGCATCCATATTTCTGCTCTTTAAGGCATTTACAACTCTTGCCCCAAGGACAGCGTTTCTCATGCTTCTGACATCCATCCTGCATTCTCCTTTCTGATCTGTGCAAGCACTCCGTAGATTGCATATGCAACTCCAAACTCTTCATTGGACTTTGTGATATATTTTGAAACCGTCTTCACTTGTGGCATTGCATTCTCCATCGCCACTGTTGCTCCAAAATCCATAGACAGCATGGAATAATCATTCAGACTGTCTCCAAGAACCATCACCTCATCCATCGTATACCCCAGTGATTCGATGTACTGTTTTAAGACCGGTCCTTTCTGTGCCTCCACTGCCGTAATCTCTAAGTTTGTCTTAAAAGAGGAAGCCACTGCCAGTTTTTTATTTTTCTCCAGTTTTTTGCTGATCTTTTCCAGCATTTCCAGGTCATTGGAATACAAAAATACTTTGTAGACTGATACCTGCGACTCTTCCAGTTCTTGAAATTCGGAGATGATCTTCGTATTTTCTACGATTCTCCGATAGAGAGGGGAAGATAAAACGGCACTCTCATCCGTATCCTGACCGGTATCCATGTGAAACAGCTGGATCTGTTTCAAAAAACTTTCTTCGATTTCTTTTTTCGTTCCGATCCGGTAGTCATAATCTCCGGAACTGAAAATAATCGAAACCGGAAATTCTTTCAGATTTTCGTAAATCTCCTCACACAACTCCATCGAAAGCGGTGCTGTACTGACGATCTGTTGCTTTTGATCCCGCACTTCCGCCCCGCTTCCGACAATATAATCACACACAATATCTGTTTCTTTTAATTCTTCCATTGCGCCTTTAAAGTTTCGTCCTGTGGCGATCATAAAACGGATTCCCGCATCGCATGCCTCATGGATTGCTTTTAATGTCTCAGGCGCTACTTTATGGTCATTACCAAGAAGAGTTCCATCCATATCGCTTGCTATTACTTTTATCATGGTGTTCTCCTGCTTTCCATTCTTCTGATGTTATTGTTCCCACCAGTAATTTTCTGTTGTTTCATATGTCCATAAGAATTAGCATAATGACTGTCGAACAGAAAGTCAACGATTTTTCATCTGATTTTTATGACAATTTATGATTTAATCCCGGCATTTAACAATGTTTCCACTTCCTCCATCTGCCCGAGAATCTTCTGCTGCCGTTCTTCAAATAAAAGCCCTTTATTATACCGGTAGTACGCATCGGATCCATTTTCTTTGATAAACCACACACTGTAGTAATTCGCATTTAATTCTGTAATAAATGCCACCATCTCCTGGCTCTCTCCAAATGCAGTCTCCAGAAACGCAAACACATGCTGCAGCATACCGGCTGCCTCTTCTGTCTGTTCCTCCAGCCTCTCTGCCTCCGCTTCAAACTGTGCTTTGACTTCCTCATAAACCGCTTCTTTGGAACCGGATGACTCATTCACACGGATTCTGGCAGTTTCAAAAAACGCTTCTGCCTTCTGCATGGTTTTCTCTTCTGTGCGGGTCAGCTGCTCCGCTTTTTTTCCTGCTTCCAGATCCTGCGTATCTGTCCGATCACCGTTTCCAAAGACCACTCTTTCTGATGCTCCCGATATAAAAGCATGTATTCATAAATTTTCGTGACCATTGCATCTGCCGATAACAGGCTGCAAACGCCTCGCCAAGACGGCCGCTCAAAAGTCCTGCGATGCTCAGATGCTCATCCAGCGGCGCATTCTTGATCTTCTGAATTATGGACGGATTCCATTCTCCTTTTAACAGATCTTCCACTGCATAATCCTGTTTGTACTTATAATAAAGCGCCAGATAGTTTGCAAAATCTTTTGCGATCATCTTGTGCTGGATATACTGATAGACCACATCCCTGTCCACTGTCTTTTCCAACATCTCATACACCTGTATCAGTTGGGATAAATCTTCCCAGCCTCTTGCTGTCGCAAATACTTTTCCATCTACTGTATTCTCAATCCGATAAAAATTCTTTCTGCGGATTTCAAGATAAGAGATCACTGCCGGGTGGATTCCCTGACGATATGCATATTCTTTCCATACTTCGAAATTTTCCTCCACATCGATCCGTTTGATACGATCCAGTGTCACCACGTCAAATTCACGCACGGATTTGTTGTACTCCGGTGGATTTCCCGCTGTTACGATAATCCAGCCTTCCGGCACCTTCTGATTTCCAAATGTTTTGCCCTGGAGAAACTGCAGCATCGTCGGCGCCAGCGTCTCTGACACGCAGTTGATCTCATCCAGAAACAAGATTCCTTCCCGAATTCCGGTCTTCTCAATCTTGTCATACACAGATGCGATAATCTCACTCATCGTGTACTCTGTTACAGATACCGTTTTCCCACCGTACTCTTTTTCCTGAATAAACGGCAGCCCTACCGCACTCTGTCTTGTATGATGTGTGATCGTGTATGCTACCAGCCCGATACGGCATTCTTTCGCAATCTGTTCCATAATCTGTGTTTTTCCGATTCCCGGAGGTCCCACCAGAAAGATCGGTCTCTGGCGGATCGCCGGAATCCGATAATCTCCAAATTCATCTTTGGCCAAATATGCCTCAATAGAATCTTTAATTTCCTGTTTTGCTCGCTTTATATCCATGTATCTCCTCCCATTTCTGATTCTTCTATAATAAGTTTCAATGCCCAGCCGGCACGTCCACATCCCGGTAATCCTCCTGCATAAATACAAATGCCGTCTTGTATGCCGGCATTTTCCCCGGATAGATTCCGTAACCGTCTGTAAAATAGAGCAGTCCCTTCAATTCTTCAAATTCATGATTTTCCAACATCTGATCCACATATGCAAATGCCGGACGAAAATCCGTCCCGCCCTCTCCGTACAACTTTAGATGCTCCATATATTCTTTCAATTCTTCTTTGCTTGTGATCTTTTGGTCGGACTGCACAGTCTCATCACACTGCAGGATATGAATGTTGGTCTTTTTAAAAAAGCTGTCCTCTTCACACAAAATGCCATATGTCTCTTCCAGAAATTTTCGTACCAGATTTTGGGAACAGGACATGGATGTGTCGATCACAATCACAAATTCTGCAACTTTTTTGACTTCTTTTGTTTCCTGCGGTTCGATCAGCGGCATATTTCCGTACATTTGAAGTCCATAACTGTAAAACGTATAATCGAACGTATCCGGATCCACACCGATTTCCTCCCGAAACACCGCAAATTTCCGTAAAAATTCCCGGTAATCCTGTCGTTTCCTGTTTTCGATTTTTACCTGATCCAGAAAATCTCCGGTCTGCCTGGATGCCTCTTTTGAAAATGTCTCCAGATCGGTCTCCATCTCTTCATTGATCTCCTGCCATTTCTGGTTCATCTGCGGGCTTGGCTTCTGATCCGGTTTTTGATTCTCCCAGTATCTGTGGTCATCCTGATAAAACTCCTGCTCCAGCTTCAACAATTCTTTCTCTTCTAACTCCCAGGCAGTCAGAATCCGATAGATACGCTCGGCATTCAGAACTTTTTTCTCTGCTTCCAGCTTCCGGTAGGTCTCCCGTCTGAGAAGACTCCTGGAAAATCGGACACTTCTGTGATAAATCCCATCTATCATATGCTCTGCTGCAATATCACAGCTCAAATTCCAATAGCGCCCGTCCATGCCCTGTTTGATAAAATGCCGGAAAATACAGTGAAACACCATGTGCAGATATCCCCGGTTCACAAGAATCCGATTCTGCCGGTACAAGCCCCCAAGCTGCTGCGGGTGAAAATATATCACTGCTCCATCCGTTCCAAAGGGACTAACAGACGAATCCATCTGATATACAAAACTGCTCAGCGCCACATCCAGAAAACGCATTCCCAGATACAGCTCATCCCTTGCAGCACCTAAAATACTGCTGCCGATCTGTTGAAGCTTTTCGGCTGCTTCTCTACTGTTTTCTTCTTCCATACGCATATATCCCTTCTATTATACTGTAAATTTACAACACAAATTTTTTCTTTCTGACCGGCTGCATCTGCTGCCGTTCATTCATAAGCAGACTTAAAATCTCCGACTTCTGCTTGTCGGAAGCGCACTCGATTGCCATGTCCAGCCCCTCTGGTGTCCACAGTTTTTCTCCGGAAATCAGGCGTATCCTTTCTGTCTGTTCATTCTTGATCAGATATGGAACGATTTCTTCCAAATGAGACCTGATATATCCTGATAAGCTGTTTCTCCCCTTGTCGAAAGCCGGATGGGAAACAAAAGCCTCCCGAAACACAGATCAATGAGTACAGGCAGCTTTTCCATCACCACTGCCATAGAAAACAATTCATCATATTTCTCGTAATCCAACTCCTTTGCCAGAAAACACTGCCGGTAATTGTTTCCCGAACCATGATGCTGGGTATACAAAATCCGGGCTGGCGTATTCTCCACTGCTTCTTCATAATGCCCCGGAAATACCAACTCCGCTTTCTGACCGCCAAATGCTCCGTTTTCGTAAACGAAAGTCACATCCATTCTCTGCCAAAGCTCTCCCAGAATCTCTTTTACACAGCTTTTACTTCCAAATTGCAAGTGAACAATCAGTTTCTGTAAATTTCCGCACACTGTAAACGCTCCGCTTCCGATCTGCATCAGATTGTCCGAGAATTCCAGCTTTTTTAAGTTTCTGCATCCATAAAAAATATAACGCCCGATCTCCCGCATGGTATTGGGAAAAACGACTTCCTCCACCGCATCGCCTGCAAGCAGTTTTTCCTCTGCCGACCTTTGTCCGATCTGATCCGTATCATATGTCTGTACATCAATCTCTTCCTTGTCTTTTCTTGCAGAACGCATAGGGCGCTGCCTTTATTACCGGTTTCCCCTCAATCTGCTCCGGAATGACAACCTGACTGTCTGTCCCGAAACACCGAACGATCTCTATCCCCTCTCCAGATACTCTGTAATGTATTCTCATAGAACTGCTTTTTTCCTCCTGCGGATTGTTCTTACTAAGAATTTAGTTTACCATGGATTGTCAAGTTCAACAACTTAAGACAGCAGTTGATGAAGGAATCCCGGAAGTCATATGATACATACGAAAAAACAGTCCTACCTTGCGATAGAACTGTTTTTTCAGAGCTACTATATTTATTAGATGCCTATATCCCGCTATTCAGAACCCGAAGCAGCATATCCCCGGTTCCAACATTATATCCGCTTGCCGAATACACACCCTGCATTCCTTCTTTTACAACAAGAATCAACGGCAGCTTATCCGGATCCCCATACATTCTGCGCGCCAGTACATTGATATTTTCCGTTCCTTCATCATAGTACACCGCTGCTTTCGGCAGCTCTGCCTTTGTTTTTGCAAATGTCGGATCTGCCTGATCTTCTTTATGTTTCAAAATCAGATTTACCCGGCTTCCAAGCGCTGCAAATTCCTGACTTCTTTCACGGAGTTCGTTTAAAATATGTTCCGTTGGTTCCTTTCCAACCTCATGCCAGATAAACAACGAGGTTCCCTCTTTGACTTTTTGACTTCCCAAATTTTGTTCCCTGCTCATCTTCTACCGCAAATTCTTCCAGCGGAATCTCTTCCAGCATATCCTTCAGCTCCGCTTTTCGAAGAGTCAGCTGGATTTCTTTTGTCTGACCATTTTCGATGTCAAATTCTGTGCAGGCAGCAAACTGGTTCCCGTTCGGCAGACGGTTTGTTGTGATCACACGGTATGTCCCCGCTTCCACTTCCAGTTTTGCCTCTCCCTGATATCCTTCCCCAAGCTGCAGGGTCTGCCAGAGATAACCTGTCTCTGATTTTTTCGCAATCGTCCAGTTCTGCATATAGACCCATCTCGTATCGTCCCCGGATTCCAAATGGATCTGTGCTGTTTTTTCACATACTTCTTCTGTTTTTTCCGAGTTTTCCACATTCAAAAATGCGTTTTCCCCATAATACTGCATTTCTCCATCCAGTGGATTTAATCTTGCCGGAACACCCAGTGTACGGCAGATCGCCACAAACAACACCTTCTTCGATTCCAGACTTGCCCTCTGATAGCGAAGCGTTCCCGCCGGGGTTGTTAAAAGCTCTTCATATTCATATGCCGGTTCTTCCTGAATGTTTTTGCTGATCCAATTCCAGATCTCTCTTGGATTCTTCTGAAACTGTGTTTTCTGCTCTTCTGTAAAAAATGCCTGAATTTTTCTTCTGTACGCACTCTGCTGTTCCCTTGAAATCCTTGGATTTAAAACATATTTTGCAAAAATCTCCGAAGGAAACGTATGTCCCCATACACATGCCTCCTCAAGATGCTCCAAAAGTTCCTGCGCCTTACAGTCTCTGAAATCTTTCAGGCTCAACTGATCCAGAAGCGCCTTTTTCCAAAGTGCATTTGGTGTTTCTGCATCGAGAAATTTTTGAATTTCCTGATGATTTCCCTTACTGTTTTCCAGTGCGTTCCCTGCTTCTTCTCCAAAGAAACTGTTTACTTTCGCAAGCCGCTTTTCTGTCGCCTGACGGAATTTTTGCGCACCTGTCTGCTTCTGCTCTTCTGTCGGTCTTTTCGTGTTAACAGGAGCATCCGAAGGTGCGATCATATCGAACGCCACCCACTCCTCTGCTGATTTTTCTGCTTTTTTTCCTGCAAGAACCAGTGTCTGCGCAGAAATTTCACGCGTATCCAAAATGGCAGTCACATGTCTATCTTCCTTCCACACGGAAACAAACAGGCTTCCTTTTCCGGTCCTGAGCACGACCTTCCCGTTTGCATCTGTTTTCTTTCGGGAGATTGCAACCAGTTCTGCATAATTCAACAGTTCAAAGCTAACTTCCGCATCTGCCACAGGAGTTCCGTCTTCTTCTGTCACAAACAGCTCCAGATCAACTGTTTTTGCATATCTGGAAAGCTGGTTCACCCCTGAGGTCACATCCGGATGTTCAATCACATCTCCGTCTGCCTGTTGTGAACCGAAAATTCTGGAATTGATCATCATGGAGCGGGAAGATGCATTGACGAACCATCCAGATCCAGAATCTCTTCCGGCTCACAGGCTCCCAGAAAATGCCACGTTCCTTCACACCATACTTCGACCCAGGCATGATTGTCATCGCAATGTGCCCAGCGGTGCGCATATACCTGCCTTGCCGGGATTCCGATACTGCGCAGCGCATTTACCGTAAATACCGACTCTTCTCCGCAGCGTCCGATCCCGTTTCGATACACGGCCTCTGCAGAGATGGTACGGTCATCCGTTGCCTGATAGGTCGCTTCTTCGGCACACCAGTAGTTCGTTCCCAAAATCGCTGCTTCCATCTGTTTTCCTGCAACTCTCTCCTGTAACTGTGCGTAAAATAAAGGTCTGCAGGAAGTAATTCCTTCGGTATTGACACGGTGGAATACCACATTGTCCAAAAAAATTTCGTCCGGAATCCGGGTTTCTCCTTTCCAGATCTGTTCTTTTCTTAACTGTGCACCATGTGCTGCAAACTCTCGAAACATCTCGTAGGAATAATCTGCCACATCACTAAACGGCATATTGGCGTATAAATATTTTAAAAGCAGTGCAATATCTGCCGGCTCTGCATGAATTCTGGCCTCAATCTCTTTTCCTGCCCTCTCAAATTTTTCCGTGAAAACAGCAAACTGCCTCCGGATATTTTCTTCTGTCTCTTTTAAAAACATGTCTCTTCTCCTCCTGCCAACAGATAATACAAGCTGGATGTTCCCGCAGCAGTCGCTCCCTGCGGCTGTCCCTGGTACAACGGATTGTCTGTCCATGCGGTTCCCGCGATATCCAGATGGATCCACGGACGTCCCTGGCAAACGCCTGAATGAACAGACCTGCCGTGATCGTTCCGCAGTAATCCCGTCCCATATTTTTGATATCCGCAATCTTACTTTCGATCATCTGTTTCTGTTCTTCAAAAATCGGAAGTCTCCAGTAGCGTTCTCCGCTTGTCTGTGCTGCCTTTAAAAATGCTCCGCAGAACGCATCGTCATCTGATAACAATCCTGCTGTGGAAAATCCAAGCATTCCCACAACTGCACCAGTCAGTGTCGCAATATCGATCACCCGGTCTGCATGCTCATCCTTCACCATATATGCCATAGCATCGGCAAGGATCAGACGACCTTCCGCATCCGTATTACAGATTTCAATCTTCTTTCCGCCATAGGAACCGATCACGTCTCCCGGAACCAGCGCAGACGCTGATCCTGTTTTCACACATTGGGATTACGCCGGTTACATTGACCTTGACCTGATTTGCTGCAAGTGCATAAATTGCCGCCGCAACTGCCGCACCGCCTGCCATATCGCCTTTGATCCCCATCATGGATCCTGCCGGTTTCAGACAGTACCCGCCGGTATCACAGGTCACTCCCTTTCCAACCAGTCCGGTTACCGGTGCCTCTTCGTCCCCACGATAGCGCATTACCAGCATACACGGTGGATTCTCACTGCTCTTTCCCACACTGGTCAGCGCTTCCATGCCCATTGCATTTAATTTACTGTATACGATCAATTCACATTCTACAGATGTTTCTTTCATATGCTCCATGATCTCTCTTGCAAAGTCCATCGGATGAAACAGATTTCCCGGTGCATTCACCATATTTCTTGCCCAGCTCTGTGCCTCTGCCAGAGAAATCCCCTGTTTTAATTCCCCCTGTGCTGCCGGATACAGATTTTCATCGATTCCAGTCAGTGTCACATCCGGAATTTCTTTCGGTTCCTCTCCCGGAAGACAGATTTCATAAGCTCCGGTATAAATTCCTTCGATCACGGCGCTGACTGCCCGCACACCTGCTGCTTCAAGAAACGGACGGATGTCCATCTCATACGCCTTGATCCCCATTCCTTTCACCGCGCCGGCTGCTCCTGCGGACAGTTCCTGAATGTTACGGATCGTAAGCGGTTCCTTCCCCTGTCCGATATAAACCGTCAGATTCTCATCCAGACCGCCCACTCTGGATACTGCCTGATAATCTGCTGACACGTATGTCAGATTTTCTGCCTCTTTTTTTCCGATAAATGCCACCCGTACGGATGCCTTTTTTTGTTCTGCTAATACAATCACGTTCGTCATCCTCCTTCTATGTCAAATGTTTGAATCCTTTTCCTGCTACTTTTTCCGCTTCTGTAATAATCACCAGTGCTTTGTCATCCACTTTGTGGATCCGCTTCTGCAAAAGCTCGCATTCCTTCTTTTCTGACACGCACATCACCACACGCTGTACCTCACTGGAATAACCGCCTTCTCCTTTTAATACGGTCACGCCGATCTTCCTGTCCAGAAATACCTGACGTACCTTATCGGTAGATTCGGCAATCACGATCATCAGATTTTTTGCATCTGCATTCTCCAGCATATGATCCATGAACATTCCCGAAATATACACCGTCACAACCGCATATAATAAGCTTTCAATATTACGATATACCATTGCAGAGGCAAGTACAACCGCAATATTCAATCCCGAGATCCAGGCGCCTACCTGAAACTGCGGATTGCATTTCTGCATGATCAGTCCCAGAAGAGAAATGCCCCCGGTGTTGGACTGTCCCATATGCACCAGCGCCAGACCGATCCCCATCATGGCTCCGCAAAACATAGCCGCCAGAAGAGGATTTCCTTTGTATACCGGAATCCTGACGATCACCAGATCTGTCACAATGGAGAGCAGAGCGGTAGACGCAGGGTGCGAAACACGAAAGAACGCGGAAAATATTTTTGACCACAATGATCAGAAGCAGCGGAATATTAAATACAAAGACAAACAGACCGATCGGACATCCTGTCAGATAATTGATCAGGATCGCAATGCCGCTTGCCCCTCCGGGTGCAATCTTGTGCGGCGCCGCAAAGCTGTTGATTCCAACCGCATAAATAAAAACGCCTGCCAGATTTAACAGCACACAACGGATGATGGTCTCTTTTTCTGTCTTCCAGTTTTTTGCTTCCACCTTGAACCTCCTGTAGAAAAGGGATGTCTGAAAACCTGTATCCCTATACAAATTTCCAGAACATCCCCTTCTTTTAATATTGAATACAAATCATCTGATGTCCGTCTACTTTTTTTACCGAAAATTTAACGTATTTGCCTTCCTGAACAAAAGAAAGCGGCGTTTCATCCGGAACACTTCTGACTTCTTTTACCTGTTTTCCATCTGTATTTACCTGAATTTCCAGATCATACAAAGGAATCTTGTCTTCTACGGTATAGATGTCTTCCGATCTCTTCTCCGTAATATAATGCAGGATATGCAGAACATCTCTGTTTTTCTCTTCCTGCGCATTCAACTGAATATTCAGTGTAGACGGGCCTTCATATTTGACCAGCTTTTCTCCGATGAAATATTCCAGCGCATCTTTCACCATCAGCTTGCACCATCTTGCCGCATTTTTACGGTACAGTGCAAAAACCGGGTGGGAGAAATACAGCGCATTGTTCCAGATCGTCACCTCCGGGCTTCCCACTTTCCCGGAAGACGGTGCATGCTGGTGTGAACAGAAGGTGTTTCCTTTTCTGTCAAAATACGGCTCTATCTTATCCATAAGCACTTCTGCATGTACCGGTTTTACATCATATCCTCTCAAGTACATGACAAACTCTTCTTTTGGCAGATCTTTTCCGATCACGTCATTCGGCATCACAAATTCTCTGTAATATTCCGATTCCTTCTCAAATGCCACACCGTAAATGCTCTCACTTCCGTCTTTTGGCAGACAGGAATCAAAAGAACCGATCACATGACCACCCTGTGCCAGATATGCTTCCATCTTCTGTTTCAGATCTTCATTATAATAAATGCAGTCCGGAAGAATCACTACCTGATAATCATCCAGCGGCATCTGACTGTCAATAATATCAAACTGATAGCCCAACTCCTGCAGGATACGCACCGTTCCGATCAAAGATGGTGACAGAACAGAATCCTTTGCATCCTCCGGATAGAATTCCTCCGGTGTGATCACTGCGATCTCCGTCCGTGCTTTGACATCCCGGCAATACGGCTCTTTTTCCTCTACGCTTTTGTAAACATTCCCGATCAGGTCGTAAGCGCCTTTGGAGAGCACACCTCTTGGATGAAGCTGATCTCCGATGGAGCACCCTGCTCCCACTGCCAGCATATGGAAACATTCATATTCCAACGCTGCCTGATTTTTCAGAGAATGGAAATCTCCCCAGTATGTATGGAATTTTCCGGTCATTCCGATCATCTCTTTTCCGAGATTGCGGGCATATCTGCTGGTTGCCGGAAAGTGATCATATCCCAGCCTCCGCTTGGCAGAGATTCCAGCTCCAGATGGCTGTATTCTTTAAAACTGTTCTTGCTTCTTGGTCCCACATGAGATCCATTGTAAAAGATCGTTGCCTCCGGCGCCATGCTGTGGATAAATTCGCTGATCTCCGTCTTAAATTCATCCAGCATATGCTCTGCGTACCGCATCCGTTCCACTTTGGATTCGGTATCCATTCCAAGCTCCTGCATCTTCCTCACACAATGCTCACACTTGCAGTCTACCTGGAACAGAATATCCATAAAAATTCCATCCAGATTTTCCACGCCGATCACCTCGATCATATCCTGAAGCTGATCCTTGAAAAATTGTCTGTAACCGCTGTTCAGACAGATCGTGTGATAAAAATGCGGCGCCGGAACTCCCTGGGTATCAATAAATTCTCCATTTTCATCTACTGCAAGCCACTCCGGATGCTCGCGCATGATTCTTCCATCCCACTGTGCAGTTGTATAAACCGGCACTTTGATCCCTCTCTTATGACACGCCTCGATCTGCTCCAGTAAAAAGTTTTTGTTCTTCAATCCCGGGTGGATGAGCTCCGGAAATTTTTTTGACGGATAGTACAGCCATCATGATGACATCTTGCAAAACATGTAATGGAATCTACATGTGCTTCTTCCAATGTTTTTGCAAATTCGTCTTTGCCAAAATCTGCTGCGATATCCGGTATGTACTCACTTGTATGAAAATCCAGATGCACCTGTCTGTATCTGATCTTGCTCATTTTATTTTCCTCCTCATGCCTATTCTTTCACAGCTCCCGCTGCCAGACCGCCTTCTACTTTTTCCTGGAATAACAGGTAGATCACAAGCGGAACAGCAACTGTGATCACGATTGCCGCCATCAGCGGGCCATAATCACTTCCACGCTCTCCGTTGAAGTTCAACAGTCCCAGTGCGATCGGCTTTAAGTTCTTGTCATTGATGAACAGAAGCGGGAACAGAATGTTGTTCCATGCACCCAGGAAGTTAAAAATAGAAATCGTGGAAATTGCCGGTACTGTCATCGGCAGCATCACATTTTTATAAATCTGGAAATAGGTTGCTCCGTCGATCAGAGCTGCTTCTTCCAGAGAACGATTCACACCCTTCATAAAGTTGGTCACGACCAGAATACTGAACGGAAGCTGAATGCCACATAGATCATAACCAGCGCCGGGATATTATTTTTCAGATTCAGCGCTCCGATAATGTAAGAAACCGGAACAAGTACAGTATGTACCGGAACCATCATTCCCAGCATAAAGAATAACAGTAAAAATTTGTTGCATTTAAAATCAAATCTGGACAGTACGTAGGCTGCCATTGTAGACACGATCGCAAGTACGATCACTGTCGCTCCTGCCTGAATCAAACTGTTTAAAAAGTAGTGACTCATGTTGGCACTTGTCCAGGCTTCCACATAGTTGGACCATTGCGGGACTTCCGGCCAGGAGAATGGTTTCGCAAAAATTTCTACTTTTGTCTTAATGGAAGACAAAAGGGTAAACAACATCGGGGTTGCAAACATCAGCGCTGTCAAAATCAGCAGAATATACATGATCACACTCTGCAGCGTAATTTTCTTACGAGTTTTTACTTTCTTTTTCATGTGTTCTTCCCCCTACTCCGCTTTCTTTCTGTTTGTGATCAGATTGCTTCCAACCGTACCCACAATACAGATCACCATGATAATGATTCCGATCGCGCTTCCTACTCCGTAATGGTTGTACTTAAACGCCTCATTGTACATCAATGTTGTCGGAAGGTTGGTCAGACCGTTCGGTCCGCCTCCTGTCATGGCAAATACAAGATCGAATACTTTGACAGATCCGATGATATCCATCAGAATACACATTGCCAGGATCGGTTTCAGCATTGGAACTGTGATCTTAAAGAATTTCTGGATCGATGTTGCTCCATCGATCGCTGCCGCTTCATATACATCATCCGGGATGGTCGTCAGACCGGCTAAAATAATAACCATGTAATAACCAACACCTGCCCAGACATTGACAAATACGATCGTATTCATCGCTGTTGAAGGATCTACCAGCATGGCATCACCAGATCGCTGAGTCCGATCACTTCCAGCAGAGAGTTGAAAGATCCGGTCGGCATGAAGATGAAATACCACATCAGACCAACTGCAGTCAGCGGGAATACAGTCGGTACGAAGAACAACGCCTTAAAGATCCGGTAGCCTTTACACTTTGTATTGATCGCAACTGCCATCAGAAGTGCGATCGGGGTATGACAGATCACACTGATGATGACCATTCTTGCCATGTTCTTTAAAGAAAGAATAAAATCTGCATTGTGAAATGCATCGATATAATTTTTCAGTCCTACAAATTTCGGCGCAGATCCTGCAATTCCGTTCCAGTCAACCAGAGAAAAATAGATGGAACCGATAATCGGAATAATCTGAAATACCAGATAGATCACAAGTGCCGGAACAAGAAACAGCATAATGCCCATTCTTGTCTTTTTACTTTTTAACTTTATCATCCGGAAACCTCCTGTTCTTTAAAAAAATGCCCTGCACAAAGCTGACAGGGCATTTTTGTACGTCCTATTTTATTGATACCTATTTATCAATCTCACTCTGAATCTCTTTTGCAACGCTGTCCGGTTTTTCTCCGGTGAACATGCTTGAGATAGAGTTTCTTGTTCGATCCTGCATAGAAGCCAGCGGATCAAAATCAAATACATCGACTCCGATTCCCTCAGATGTTCCGCCAAGCTCTACATTTTTGGCAAACAGTGGAGAGATCGCACTTTCATCCAGATCAATGTCTGTTCTCGGAATCAGGAAGGCTGCTTCCTCTGCAAATCTCTTCGCTGCATCTTTGTCTGTCAGCATTTTTACGAGTTCCAGTGTAAGCTCCAGTTCTTTTCCTTCCAGTTTTCCGCTGATCATATACGGAGACAATGTCTGCATATCTTCATTCTTAAACTCCGGTTTTTCTTCAAAGTATGGGAATTTTGCAACTTCAATGCTGTCACATACCGGTGTCTCTGCCGGATCTTCAAAAGTTCCGATATTCCATGGACCTGTGATTACCATCGCAGCTTCTCCCTGCTGGAACTGTGTCATTGCAATATTGTCTGTCATACCTGCTGCATTTTTGTCAAATGCGCCTGCATCGATCAGATCCTGTACAAACTGGAGTGTCTCTACCACTTCCGGATCTGTCCATTTCATGTCTCTGGAACCTAACTTCTTCGCAGCATCTGTTCCGAGCCATTTGTAGAATATCTGATCATGAAGATGTCCTGCCATATAAGTTGTCTGTGTTCCCATTGCGATCGGGATCACACCGCTGGCTTTTAACTTCTTGATCGCATCCAGAAATTCTGTCCATGTTTCAGGGAATTCCTTCACGCCTGCTTTTTCAAACAAATCTTTGTTGTAATAAACTCCGATCAGCCCGGATTCCATCGGAATCGCATAAGTTCCTTCTTTTCCAGGCACCTGATAATAAGAGAGCGCTCCCTCTGTAAATCCGCCGCCCCATTCCGGATCTTCGTCTAAATATGGCTGTACATCCAGGATCAGCCCGTTATCGATATATTCTGACAGATTGGCAACACCCTGGATACGGAAAATATTTGCCATTGTTCCAGATGCAATATCTGTCGATAAAATATTGTTGAATGCAGATTCATCCCCCTGTGAATCATCAACGATCGTCACTTCCGGATGTTTCTCTTTAAATTCATCCAGAATATCATTGTAGATATCCACCTGCGCTGTCGTTCCTGCCATTCTTGTCAACAGACGAATCGTAATCTTATCGCCTGAACCTTTTTCGTCTCCGTCCCCTTTGCTTCCGCATCCTGCCAGAAGTCCCACGCACATCACTCCTGCCAGCAGCGCCGCTGTGATTCTTTTCAATTTCATTCCTTTTTCCTCCGTTTTCCTTTGAAACATTTATGTGATGCACCTAGTATAGAAAATAAGCGGGTTTTTCACAATGTTCATTTTCTATATTTTTTGTTCTTTTTCAATATGGAATCTCAAATAAACTTATTTTGACATTTCTTCCTACATTCTCTATAATGATTTTAATTCTGTTACATCGACTATACTATGGAGAATTCCTGCAATGAAAAAGATCAAACACAACAAAAATTCCATCAGCTTTAGCTTTTTCCGAAGCATATCCATGACTTCTATCCTGTTCATGGTTTTGCTTTTTTTAGGGATCTCCGGTTTATTTCTGAAGCATTCTTTTCGACTGGAGGGAAGAAATGCTCTGCAGCAGCTCAGCTATATTTCCGGACAGTTTCAATATTATCTGGATGCCACGGAAAATTATTCCAAAACTATTCTGTCTGATGACACTGTACAGGAATATATGAAAGACTATCTTGCCGCAAAGTATTCTTCCAATGCAACAACCAATGTCAAACAGCATATCCGACAGATCATACAGTCTACACCGTTCATCCATTCTGTAAGTCTGTATTCCGATCAGGGACTTCTTCTGGTATCTACCGAGCCGGACTCAAGTCAGATGAACCTCAGTGATCCGGCTCTTTCTCCTGTCTGGCGGTTGGTATGAAACGACACCTGAACGACAGACATAAAGAGGTAAAAGTCCTCTCCTACATTCGCCCGTTCTATAATATCAATTCCGGACGAATGCTCGGATATGTAGAGCTTTCCATACCGGAAACACAGATTTCCGGTATTTATAAACAATACAATACAACCAATGAACTGTTTCTGATCGATAAAAACGGACAGGTCCAGAGCAGTAACGGCAGTCCCGAACTGGACAGCCAGTATGAATATATGGATCTCATTCTTAAAAATCTGGATTCCCAGTATTTTTTTGCAGGCGGAAATCTGTTGTTTTTCACACCTTTTTCTACCCTTGACTGGTATGTTTTAAACCAGATTCCGATCGTCAGCTTTTTGGCTCCTCTGTTCGCGATATTTTGCCTGTCTCTGCTGATCGCCGCACTGGTTATGGTGCTCTGCGTATTTGCTTCTCACCATATTGCACAGAAAGTCACTTATCCGTTAAGCTATCTGATCTCGCATATTCAGACAGTCAAGGAGGGAAACTGGGTTCCGATCCGTGAGATTCCGTGTAATGACGAGGTTGCTTCGCTTCTCAGCTCTTTCAACAGTATGATCGCGATCCAGACGAAAATGAGAGACGACTTGATCGAAGCCGAAAAACTCAAACAGCAGCTTTCCCTCAACCTCCTTCAGCAGCAGGTAAATCCTCATTTTCTTTACAATACTCTGGATAACATCTGCGCTCTGGCGGAGCTTGATGAAAAAGAAACTCTGATTCAGCTTGTTATGAATCTTTCTTCTTTTTACCGCTCCAGCTTAAGCAATGGAAAGATGCATATTTCCATCGGACAGGAACTGGAAATTTCCAGAGCATATCTGGAAATCCTGCAGATTCGCTATTTCCATAAATTCGATTTCACCATCACCTGCCCGGAAGCGTTAAAAAACTACAGCTGCATCAAACTGCTGCTTCAGCCGATTCTGGAAAACAGTATTTACCATGGGATCAAGGGACTTGACCGGCACGGAATTCTTCATATTGAGGCGGAAGATGCTGGGGATTGTATCCGGTTTACGATTTCAGACAACGGACGTGGATTTTCAAAAGAAGACTACGAAAAAATCTGGCAGCAGGATGCCGACCACTTCGGAATCAAAAGTATCCAGCAGCGAATTTTGCTCTACTACGGACCGGGTTATGGACTATCTATGGAAAGTCCCCAAACCGGCGGCTGCATCACCGTGATCACATTACCCAAACAGGAGGGATTGCCATGTCATTGAAACTATTGATTGCAGATGATGAATATTTTATTCGTCAGCGCATAAAAAAGATCATACCCTGGGAAAAACTAAATCTTACTTTTGCCGGAGAAGCCGAAAACGGACAGCAGGTCATCGACCATCTGGAAAAAGAACCCGTAGATCTGCTGCTTCTGGATATCAAAATGCCGCAGATGAACGGAATCGAAACTGCCAGATATATCAAAGAGCATTTTCCTTCTGTGCATATGCTCATTTTATCGGGCTATAATGACTTCGAATATGCGCGCACCGCGATCCGGTACGGGGTAAAAGAATATCTGCTGAAGCCGGTTGCCGCCGAAGAGCTGGAGCGGGCGCTGTCTGAATGTATCCAGGCCATCCATTTTGAAGAACAGACCCGCCATACATTAAAGCATTATGAGCACTTTCATCTGTGCAGTATGCTTGCCAATATCCGGGACGGCGTGCTTTCCTATTCCGATCTGTGTGTACAGCATCCGGAATTTGAAAATCTGGCATACAGCATCTATTGCAGTGTCTATGTTTCGGAACACACTCACGATGCAGTATTACAGCTGGTGGATCGTCTGCGCGGACAGGATTTTCTCTGCGAATATATGCAGGAAAGCGAATACATCTACATGCTGCAGATTTTCCTCTCCGACAAAGAAAAACTACTCCATATCGGAAGTTGTTTTACGGATTTTATTGCACAGCAAAACGAATATACATTTTTGTATATTGAAAATATCTTTCCTGTTACAACCGACTGGAAGCCATATTACACCCGCTGCCTGCACCTTCTGACAGAACGCTATTTTTCCCGGGAATCCAATCTCTGTATCAGCTATTCCCATCCGGAAAGACCCGGATTTTCCGAGGAACTCTTAAAAATGCGGAAGCACTTTATTACAGTTTTGCACGCCCAGAACCGCAAAGATCTGCTGGAATATCTGGAAACACTGTTCCTTTCCATCAGTCAGAAGAAAAACAGTGAGTATCTTTCCCTTGTAATCCACGAGATTTTTGTTGTGTACCATGTGTATTTTCATATTCCGGAAAATCTGGCTCAGCCCGTAACCGAGTTCTCCGCTTCCATACTGGATACCGAACATTCTCTGGAGAACCTGAAAAATGAAGTTCTGTTTTACGGACTGCAGTGCATTCAGAAAATGGAAGCCGTTCCGTCAGATATCGCACTCTGCCGCCGGGTCATGGAATATATCGGAAATCATTATACAGATGCTTCCCTTTCCGTTTCTCAGGTGGCTGCGAATTTTCAGCTGCATCCTTCCTACCTGGGAAGCGTATTTAAAAAAGTACAACATACCTCTGTACTCCAGTACATTTCCGATATCCGGATCAGCGCTGCTCAGAAACTTCTGAAAGAAGGCACGATGAAAATTTCCGAAGTTGCAGAGACATCCGGATATTCGGATGTGTACTACTTCAGTAAGAAATTCAAAAAAGCCTGCGGGTGTTCTCCAAAAGAATATGCGGCAAAATACAGTTAAAAACAGGGATGTCAAACGACATCCCTAGCTTTTCTGTATATAAATGATATTACTCATCCTTCTTTCCAGACCGCTTCCGCCACTTCACACACTCTGTCAGAAGATACTCGATCTGTCCGTTCATCGAACGAAACTCATCCTCTGCCCACTGTGCGATCTCATCGTAAAGCTCCTTGGAAAGTCTCAGTGGAACCTGTTTTTTCACTTTACTTTTTTCTTTCTTTTCATTTTCCAAAATGTGTCCCACCTTCTAACTATTTTATATATACTGTACACAATCGTCCTAATACAGACTTCCGCTGTTTACGATCGGCTGTGCATCCTTGTTTCCACAAAGTACGACCAGTAAGTTACTCACCATCGCTGCCTTTCTTTCTTCATCCAACTCTACAATATCATTCTCGTTCAATTTGTCAAGTGCCATCTCTACCATGCCGACAGCACCTTCCACGATCTTCTGTCTTGCATCAATGATCGCTGCCGCCTGCTGTCTCTGCAGCATTGCAGATGCAATTTCCGGTGCATAAGCAAGATGTGTGATGCGGACTTCCAGAATCTTGATTCCCGCATTCTCAACTTTCTCCTGCAATTCTTTGCACATGATCTCAGCAATCTCCTGGGAGCTTCCTCTTAAGGACTTTTCATCTCCTTTTTCACTGGTATCATATGGGTACATTCTTGCCGTGTTACGGATAATCGCATCGCACTGAATGGACAGATAATTCTTATAGTTCTCCACATTGATCACCGCTTTGGTCGGATTTGTCACTTTCCAGATCACTACTGCGCCGATCTCTACCGGGTTTCCAAGTTCATCGTTGACTTTCTGCTTTTCGTTGTTCAGCGTCAGTGTCTTCAATGACACTTTCTTTGCTTTTCCTGAGAGAGCTGCCGGATTGGCAAGGCCTGAGGATGTAACAACCGGTGCTGCCGGACGTACAGATGGGTTGATCGCTTCACAAAATGGGTTTACCCAGAAAAATCCGGCTGTCTTGATCGTTCCGTAATATTTTCCAAACAGGGCAAATACATAGGCTTCATTTGGATTCAATACTCTCAATCCGCAAAGTTCGAGTATAAATCCCACAATCAGTAACACTCCAAGAATAATAGAACCTGCCAACAGCGCCGTATTCGTCTCACCTGTCTGACCAAACACCATGCATCCCGCAATGATCACAGCCACACCAAGCAGCATCCCGATGATACCAAGTAAAAGCATGGCATATCCACTCTTTGCTTTCAATACTTTTTCATCTTGTACTACACTTTTCTCTCCATCCATATTCTTGTCCTCCTCATATGAATTTATTTGATATCATTTTGATATCATCATAGTAGCACTCGTATCAGGAGTTGTCAATGAGGTGAAACGATTTTTTCTGTCAGTATTTACACAATCTGTGCCGTAAGAATTTCAACCAGAACACCTCTTAAATCTCTGCTGATATCCATTGCAAACAGTTCTGACAAAATCCCCGCAGCCGGACGTTCTGACCGTATTAGTTCGTATAACCTGTCTTTCTGCACAAATTCTATCTCTGCCTGATTCAGAAAATCAAAACATCTCTCCACAACATCATTTCTGGCTCCGGAAGCCGTATGTTCCAAACTCACTTCGATCATCGCATCTGTTTCTGTCTCTGGTATCTCTACTACAATTGCTTTTTTCCATCTGTCATAAGATATCTGAGCATCTGTTCCTACACCATTTTTTCTGACCACGACCGTTTCACCGGAATTTTCAAAACCAGTCATTTCAACTGTATAACTCCGTTTCTGAGGAATCAGGTCCCGATTTCCTGCAGACGGATATATTGTAAAGATTGGTTTTTCATCTTCACAATACACCATCTTCGTTGTACAACAGATTCTCTCCTCATATGCACAGGACACATTGTCGTCTTCATACAGCTCAAACTCACCATTTTGCCCTGCATAGACCATGAGATGTAAGGAATTTGGATTTTTCTGTGCCTGCACTGCACTGATTTCGTCTGTAAACGCAAGAATACTTCCTGCGGAAGCAAAAACGGGAATACTCTCAATCCCTCTGTACAGATCCAGAATTCTGTCCCCATCGTATATCATTCCTGTATAAATATCATACCAACGTCCTTTTGGCAGCCATACCTGTACTTTCGCCATATTTATTTTTTCTATCCGCGGTGCTGTTATCGGAGCAACCATCAGAGAAGTTCCGAAGAGATACTGGTTCTTCTTTTCATAAGCCTCATTACATTCCTGCCAGTTGTAGTACATGGGTGATATCAAAGGTTTATTTTCGCAATAGCTCCTGTAATTCATTGTATAAAGATACGGGATCATCCTGTGCCGTTCCCGCAGCATATGATCCATCACCATTTCTGCTTCTTTCTTATAACGCCATGGTTCTTTTCCATTAAATTCACTGCTGGAACTATGAAGCTCATGATCGGCGAATAGATGCCAAGCTGTACCCATCTTACCGTCATTTCATCATCCTTATATCCCAGCATATGACCACCGATATCATGCTCCACCAACCATATCCTATATTCGAAGCCGTAAGTGTAAAATAGGGCTGAAAATCTAGAGATTCCCAGGTTACGATTGTATCTCCTGAAAATCCGATTGGATATCTGTGACTTCCAGGCCCTGCATATCTTGAAAATGTCAGAGGTCTTTTCCCCTCTCTTGCAGAGTCCAGGAAATGAAAATGATTAAAAATCCAGAGTGGATCCAGTCCTTCATCCCTGCAAACTTCCCCCTGTTGCCAGTCGATCCACCAGAAGTCAACCCCCTCTTCCTCTCTCGGATGATGCAGATACTGAAAATATGCTTCCAAAAATCGGGGATCTGCCGGATCACATAAAATCGGATCCTCATTCGCATAATCTACTCCCAGAGCTTTTGCCATCTCTACATACATCTCCTCATGGGCGCGCACTCCACCTGCAGGATGTACATTCAGAGTCACTTTCATCCCTCTTGTATGTAGATTGTCCAGAAATCGTGTTGGATTTGGGAATAATTCCCGGTTCCACGTATATCCGGTCCATCCGCTTCCATATTTGGGATCGATATCCACCAGATGCCAGTCCATATCAATCACTGCAACTGTAAATGGAAGATTCTCCTGCTCAAATCGATCCATAAGCGAAAGATAACTCTCTTCATTATATCGGTAAAATCTGCTCCACCAGTTGCCAAGTGCAAATCTCGGCAACATAGGTGTTTTTCCGCAAAGACGGATCAGGTCAGCAACAGCCTCCTTATAATCGTGACCATATCCCCAGAAATAAAGATCCTTTCCCCCTTTTTTTCTCGACTTGATCCATCCATCTTCCAGTAATACATGGGAGTTGCTGTCATCCAGAAGAGAAAATCCATTTCTCGACACAACACCATGATCCAATCTGATCTCTCCATCAACTCCATCCAGAGTCCGCGCTGTACCACCAAGATCACAGATTTGTTCTCCATAGTGCCAGGTACTGTTCACACTTCCTTTCACATGTATACTAAGACCGCCAGATGAAAACTCTTTTTCATCATATACAAGATGTAGGCGGGAGGTATTGATCTCTATCCCGTTTTCTGTATGAATGACGCGGTAATCCACCTCGGGGAAATCCCGGTATAAGACCATTTGCGTGGCTCTGTCCTCAAACTCTCCATCTGCATTGTACTCAAGTCTCACCAGCCTTCCGTAAGTACTGTGATTCTGTATTGATTTCCTATGATCATATTTTCCTGTCTCGCACAGGGTGATGTCTTGATTCTGTATATCTTCTGCATAACAACTTCCCTTCTTTTTGTTTATTCTTTTACACTTCCCACGACAATACCAGTGATCAAATATTTCTGCAGAGAATAATTATTCACCTTGGTCATATAGAGTCAATCCCTGCCTTCTTCAGAAAAGATTGGATTCTAAACGTTCCTGATCTTCATCGTCTACAATCAGCATGCAGTACATAATACGACCTCTGCCGTCTGCTATTTCTATCACAAAACCTGCCGTCTGCTCTAAGCATACGACAGGTTTTCATCTGCTTCAACCTATTTTTTCTTTCTTCTGATAATCACTACTGCGCCGACAGCTGCTACTGCTGCCACCAGAAGTACTGCCCACATGATCACATTGGCATTGTCTCCTGTCTGCACACTCTGAGAGTGTGAACCGGATGTACTTCCATTGTTATGACTTCCGCCGTTATTGTTTC
>ENA-OQAA01000525-OQAA01000525.1-human-gut-metagenome-genome-assembly--contig:-NODE-525-length-25708-cov-2.678511_pt1 | contig 25708 bp, 40 predicted proteins | sample MGYA00242489_ERZ504515 | MGnify/ENA primary metagenome ERZ504515 (study PRJEB26092, sample SAMD00036237) | human gut metagenome | host: Homo sapiens | study: EMG produced TPA metagenomics assembly of... | reverse complement strand
CGGCACAGGGCACAAAAATGTTCTATGATACAGGTAGTTCATCGATGGATTATTCCAATCGAATGACCAGCCTGTGTGGGATATGCTTCCCCGGCGATGTAGCGCCATGACTTTTGGCAGGGATATGAGGAACCCTGACCGAAACGAGCGTACCAAAGGGAGCGATACGCCGCTGTGAGATTCAGGGGAGGAACGACACCGGGGAGAACTGGCGAACTGACACCGAAATGATACCGAAACACGACAATCTGATAGGGGGATAGTCTACCCTATCGCTGATACTTCGGGAGATTTTAATCGGCTCTATGACCGTAATTTTGCCGAAAATCGCCCCGAAACCATACACTAAAACGGGAGGAAATACAATATGCCGAGAATGAGCAAAAAGAGGAAGCATGAGCTTTCCTTTTACCTCAATGACCGGGGGCGTGTCACTTACAACGAATTATGCCGGAAATGCCAGCATGGGTGCAAGCAGAGCTTCCGGGCGGTTGTGATTGACTGCCCCCGTTATTTATCCAAACGAGCAAAGAAAAAGGAGGAACACACCGAATGAATTTTGAATTTATGACGATAGACACACCATTGCCGCCCTGTATGCCATTTCCCAGAGCGTTGACAGGATTTCCAGTCAGCAGCACCGCAAAGGTCATGTACTGCCGGATGTTGGACGCTATGCTTTTCAGAGGGCAGGCGGACGAGAACGGGATTCTTTTTGTCTGCTTCCCTATCACAGCCATTGCCGCAGTCCTGTCCCGCAGCCTCATGACGGTCAAGCGTTCTTTGAATGAACTGGAAACCGCCGGACTTATCATGCGGGTGCGTCAGGGCGTGGGAGAACCGAACAGGATTTATGTGCTGATACCGGGAAAGGAGGGCGCTACCCTTGCCTGATACCTCAAAGCTGGGAAAGCTCAACCGGGAGTTGGAGAAAAGCGAAAAGAAACTGCGGAAAGCCATCAATGATGAAAAGGCATTGCAGCACCAGTTGAAGCAGCTTACCCGAAAGGAACGGACGCACCGGCTCTGTACTCGTGGCGGTATGCTGGAAAGTTTTCTGCAAGAGCCGGAACGCCTGACGGACGATGATGTCATGCTGTTGCTGAAACTCATTTTTCACAGGCAGGACACGCAAGATATATTGAAAAAAACTGCTGGAACGGGAGAAGCCGGAAACCCCTTAGTTTACTAAGGCGCAATTATACACCACCCAGAGGTTGGTGCATTGCGTTCTCCGAAGGCTCCTTGCAGGAGGGCTGTGATTTTCCGCAGCCACGGTCTGCTCCAAATCAAACAGGGGACGCTACACTTCCCCTGCGCTGGCTGCCGCCAGCTACCCTTTTGTGGACTTGCCATCTGGGGACACCTTGCGTTGCAAGCTGTTCCCAGCCGATAAGTTTCATAAAATATAATGCAAATGGAAAGCTAACTTGACATAAAAGAACTATGTGATATAATGGAAGCATGGAAAGTTAACTTTCCATAAGAGAGGAGGATGACATGAAAAATCGCCTGGAAGAATTACGAAAGCAACGAGGCATAAAGCAAGAAGATTTAGCAAATGCATTGGAAGTATCACGACAGACCATCGGCTCTTTGGAAAACGGACGCTATAACCCATCTATTCAGTTGGCATTTAAGATTGCCAGATATTTCAACATGAGTATTGAAGAAATTTTTATTTACGAGGAGGATTGATTATGAAAAAAAGGTTGTTGATTTTAATGACAGTTACAGGAATGATTATTCTACTGGGAGGATTGCTAACATACGGTTTGGGAGTACATGAAATAATACCTGTGCCACGTCCCGACTTAATAGTAGTAGGTACATCTCTCATTGGAATTTTGCTGATTGTATCTGGTGTGTGCGACTTGTTCGTTAAGAAAACCAAAGAAATGGAAATAGAGGAAAATGACGAGAGAAATATTTCGCTTAGTAATGCTGCTATGGCAAGTGGCTTCAAGGTAATGAATGTTACGATTGCTGTTTCTATTTTTGCTTTGATTTTCACCGGATATATGACAGTAGTCCCATGTTTCACTATTATTGGGGCTTATGCTATTGGACAAATTGTATTTATTGTGCGACTTTGGTACTTGCACAAAACTATGTAAATGTATTACTAAATACCCGCCGCCCCCAGCGGCACAACAAGCAGGAAATCTGAAAAGGTATCCTGCTTTTTCTATGTCCAAAAACGGAAAGGAGGAACACAAAATGCCCTGTCCACACAACGAAATCTCTATTGTGCAGCGCAGCCACCGCCAGTCTGCGGTTGCCGCCGCTGCTTACCAGAGCGGCGAAAAGCTGTTCTGTGAATATGACCAGGAAGTAAAACACTACCCGGAAAAGCGTGGTATCGTCCACAATGCTGGCAAGTGCGGCCCACATCTCATCTGCATTCCAGATGGCACGCTCTTGAATTGACTTTTTAGGGCTGTCCACCGGAACGGGGCTTTTGATGAGGATGCCCCACTCCACCGCATACTGAAACGCTGTCCGCAGCAGGCGGTGTACCTCGTGGATGGTCGTGCCGGAGAGAAGCCGCTGCTGTTGTTTTTCCGAAAGCACCTGCTTTTTGCCCTCATAATACTGGCCGCAGGGCATTTTGCCGAGAGTGGCATACAAATCTTCCAGATGGTAGGGTTTGAGCTTTTGCATCTGCATATCGCCGATGTACGGAATAATGAGGTTCTGGACCGTTCCCAGATTGGATTGATAGGTCTGCGGTGCCCACTTGTGCTTGTTGCACTGTTTGGGAAGCCACTCCATCAAAAACTCTTTGACGGTGATGGTGGACGGAATCAAAAACGTTCCGTTTGCCAGTTCATGTTCGATTTGTTTTTTGCGATTTGTTGCCTCCTCTTTCGTGGGAAAACTTTCCCATTTGTTGCAGTTTTTCCCTGCTCATCTTGGTAAGTATAGCGGACACCATAGGAGCTGCCGCGTTTCGTAATATATGCCATACGTTATCTCCTTTTTCAAGCTGCCCGGAGCCACGCATCGAAACTGTCTTTCGGGATGCGGATGCTTCCGCCGACCCGAAGAACACGAAATTCGGTAGTGCTGTTGCACAGGTTGTAGGCAGAACGCAGCTGATGGACAGCATCTGCGCAATTTCCTCCACCGTGTACACCAGTGTTGTGGCTTTCAGGCTGTCAGTCGGAGACTTGACGGCATTGGTTTGAGTGACCACCTCCATTTTATCGTTATTCGGAATGGTCCGCAAGATGTTTTTCGTATAATTCAAAGATTTCACAGTTTCGGTCGCAACAGGCCGAGATTTGTTCATAGGCAAAACCTCCATGTTTTATTTTTGATGTAAGTTCAAAATTGCCTGCTCACTCTGCTCATCCTGCACCTTTTGCGCACTGTGAGCAGGCTGAGCAGGGCTTTTTCAAGTTGATTCTTATTTTTTAATCCCACGGACTGGGAACATCAACGGGTAAAAACAGGTCAACGTCTACATTGTGAAAGCCCCGATTTGTGCCAATGCACTTATCATCGTAGACGATGCCCAGACTTTTCTGGTTGTCTTTCAGATGGTGGATAAAGGTTGATGCTGCCAGCGGCTTTTCCAGATTGTCCAGACACCAGCGTTCATAGACTTTATAGAAATCCGTGGATTTGCACTTGGCACCCTGCCGAATTTCAAAGTAACCCTCAGATTTGAGAAAGCCCAGGATATTGTTGCCCTGCTCCATTGCTTCTTTCAGATTTGCCGCAGTGCGTTCGCTGATGGTAAACCGATAGTTGTTCCGAATCAGCCGATGCAGCCCTTCCAACGCCCAAAGCAGGATGCCCTCTTTTTCGTTCCGCATCTTATCAATGAGAAAAGGATCATCCACCCGGCCAACGGGCTTTTCCTTAGTGGTGAGCAACAGCTGGCGGCGATAGAAACCGTTGGACTTGTCATAGAGTGCGTGTAAGCTGCCATTCCCGAAGCAGGCAAACCGAACATACAGCGTCCCCTGCACACTCTGCTGGCCCTTGCGCTCAATGTCAATTTTATCTTCCAGCGTGACAAGAGTTTTAATGTTGTTCGTCTGCGGCAGGGCTTCGGTTTTCATGTCATCGTCCACCAGAAGCAGCTTGTACTCCAAGTCTGCACGGGCAAAGCGGTTGGTTTCCACTTTTTGCAGACTGCCTGTGTACATACTGCTGCCGAACAATTCTCGCAGGATCAGCCCGATTCTGGATTTTCCCTCACCGCCCTTGCCGACCATCAGCAGCATTTTCTGTGCCTTGGTGACAGGCAGCAGGCAATAGCCGATATACTCTTGCAGAGCTGGAATATCTTCTTCGTATAGCAGTTCGATCAAGAATTGCAGCCAGCGTGTCGGTGCTGGTGCGTCCGACACATAGGCGATGGGCAGTCGGTTCATGCAGTATTCCTTTTCAGCACTGAAATGACCGTCCACAAAATAAGTACCATTCGGACATAGATGCGGTCTGTCTGAATCTTCGGTGGTTCGGATGCACAGGCCAACTTGATGGCCTGCATGATATGTTCAATACGTCGTGCTACGCTGGTGGTAGCGTAATAGCGAATCTGCTCATAGATTTCTTTCTTCAATGGGGCTTCATCCTCTACCATGCCATCCACCGTGAACAGCCTGCCTTGAAAGCAGCGCATGGGGTGCAGGCTCAAAAAATAATCGGCAAATAATGGCTCAATAATTTTCCCATTGTCACCCACCCAGTTTCGGGCGGGTGTGCTATGCTGCATCTTCGGTTTTCTTGCATTGGTTGATTGCTTTTCCAAGGGCGGTCACTTCCTTTCCGTTGAGTAATTGTTGCTTTTCAGGTAGGCTTCCCAGCAAAAGAATATCCAGCAGATATTGCACACGGTCTGCATAGTGCAGACTTGCTACAAAACAAGGATGCAGGGATGCTTCTGGATTTTTGGGTGCATAGGCCATGCGCCAATTTGCTAGCAGAGAACGATAGCCACACAGGATTTTGTAGAATTGCTCTTTCTGGTTCAATGGCTTTTCCACGAGCTTATAGCGTATCAGTGGAAAAGTGCCTGTTGCAGAAAGCCCAAAATCTGAGGCCAGCTTTTCCGCCGCTTGCCGCAAGGACAGCTGAAACATTTTTGCGGTAAAGTCGATTACATCGCCATCCACTCCACAGCCAAAACAGTGAAACCGTGAATCCACTTTCATGCTGGGATTACGGTCTGCATGGAATGGGCAGCAAACCATGCTGCTGCGGTTTGGACGAAAACCATAGGCTTCTGCAGCCTGTCGAGTAGTGATATTCAGCTTTACGATTTCAAATAAATTGTTGTTCTTGAAGATTTTCCTCCTTTACAGTTCCATGCCATGACTGCGCTTCTTCGGCTTTGTGCGTGTCTGCTCACGCTGGTTGATTTCTTCCTGCCGCTGCTGCAGCTTTTGCAAAACGGACGGGCGGGAATCTTCTTTGATTTGCTCCATGGCCGCTTTTTTCACCTCTGGGATATAGAAGAACTGCGTTCCTCTTGAAAGAAGGCTCTTGATTGCCCCAATGATATTTTTCCGCAGGCAGAGTATTTGTTCTTCTGCATATTTTCTGGTGCGGAAGTCTGCAATTCGTTCTGGTTCCATTAACCATTCCAAATGTTGATCAATTTCATTTACAGCTTCCTGTAATGCTTTGTTTAATCCAACATCGGAAACCGCAAGGACCGCTTGGTCATAAGAACCATTTACCGCATCATTAAACAAATCGTTTACATCTACCCATTGCGAAAACAGCTCTTCTAATTCGTTCTCCTGGCTTTTAATTTTTTCATTGTTTTTCGAAATCTCTTCAGATTGCCTTATCGCCTGATTGAATAGTTCAGCATATTCATCTCGCTGGTTACGGCAATCTTCCAGCAATCCGACATATTGAATACTTTGTTCTTGCAGCTCTTTCTTCTGTTCTGCGATCCGTTCATTTTGCCTTTTCAGGATGTAGTCCTGCTTTTCCAGATAAGCCCGTCCGCCGTATTCTGGCACTTCGTCCAGTTCCAAGCCGTGGCGTTTGGCAATCTCGAATAGCATCGTGCGGCAGGCTGCATCAAATGTGATCTTGCGGTTGTTGTAGCGTCCAAGGGGCTTGTCTGGTTTTGGCAGTTCAAAACCCAGTGCTTCCAATGCCTTTTCCTGCTGCGGAGCAATCTCGCCATACTTGTTTTCACAGTCAAACACATGGCGTTCGTGGATGTGCGGAGTCCCCTCATCCAGATGCAAAGCCCAATCCAAAATGTGAACGTGTTTGCCGAAACGCTCATGGAACTCATCCATAAATTCTGTGGCGATTTGAAAAAGCTCTTTCGGGGAAGCGTGGCTCTCCAGCGTTCCAAGCTGATAGATGCTTTCTTCGGGACAGGTCTTTTTGCTGGTTAGCAAATCTTCTGTTGAGCGGTTTCGTTCCGTGTGCCGGATTTTGGCGTTGCGCTCATTCTGTCTTTCGGTGAAGTTGGTGTAATGCAGTTTGTAGTAGAGCTTTTCGACTTCTTCAAAAGTGTCAGCCAGACTATCCACATCTTTGGGCTGCAAGGCAGAACGGATGCCGTTGTAGCAATCCCAATAGATGTTTTGCTGGACACGTTCCGGGTCGATATGCTCGCTGTTGGAAGATCAAAACTGCGGCCATTGTGCTTTGGGTTATAAGTGCCATGCTTTCCAGCGCGGCCATTGTGTCGGGTAAGTTTCAGCGACCATCTCTCCTTTCTGGGGTCACGCAGAGAACGCCGTGCGCGGGGTAGGGGCAACGCGGTGCAGCGAAGCTGCAAATCTGCCGCCTGCTATGCGCCAGATAATACCCAGTAGGATATGACGCAGGGCATCACATCCACTGGGCAAGGCTGCCGCCCTTGACCTGCGCAAAGAGCTGGTCTCGCCTGTCGGCTCGGTCGGTGCTTCAAAAGGCCAGTGCCTTTTGAGGTCGCCGCAGGCGACCCGCACCTCTCTGCACTCTTGCGCCGAACAACCTGACAGACAAAACTTTGCGAAGTCCTCTCTGCCAGCTTGCCCGGTTCTTCTTCGGTGTCGGTCTGCCCGCAAGCTGTTCCTGCCCGATTCCCTCCGGCGTATGGCTTCTTCTTGGTGCGCTCTTGTCGTGGCGGCACTTCTCCGAAAAAGCATAGTGGCTTGCAGCCGATCATGTTGTTGTCAAGGTACGATGTTGTCTTGTAAGAAGTTGTGGACTTTCCAAAATGCAAAGGGGTTCGTTTCTGAAAGTAGTCCCTACACCCTATACAAACTTAAAGGGGTATTTTTAAACCGGGCCTTTTGAAAATTCAAAGAAAATTCATTTTTCCAACGTTCCCCTCTACCTATAACAATCTAAAATGGCTGTTTGGCAACCAGATTTTCAAATTTTGTTGGACTACCTAATTTTAGAGCATAGATTTTGTTTATTTTCCACTCATAAAACTAGAGGAAAGCCGTTTCACAAAAGATTTTGAAAACCCCTACACTAATAGGAATCCGCAGAGCCGTTTTGGAATACAGTTCTGAAAAAATTTATAATTTATCGCAAAAAGAAAAACGGCAAAGTTCAAAATCGAACCTTACCGTCATCCATAAAGATGTCTTATAAAGTAAAAATACTGCGGCAGACAGGTGTTGCGCCTGCTCATCGTGGACATATTGCTATTTTAACATTGTGTAACTGTTACTGATATTCATGCACTGAAAATTTTTGTAGATTACAGCAGTGCAGTTTCTATCAAGCTATTGCTTTTCTCTTTTTCCAGATATATAATTCAGACAAGCCAATTCGATTTATAGGTTTTGTTGGGAGGTTTTCTCATGGCAAAAGATCGTATTGAAAGCAAATATGTCACTGTAGCCCCCGGTGTGGAGTTACATATCTTGGAAAAAGGCGAAGGTAAACCGTTGGTCTTCATTCCCGGCCTGACCTTCTCTGGTGAGATTTTCAAGAACCAACTGGAGTATTTCTCCTCTGAATATCGTGTCATTGCTATCGATCCTCGCGGCCAAGGCTATTCTGCCAAAACCGTGGATGGCAACGACTACCTGACCCACGGTCGCGATGTAGCTGGTCTGATTGATGCATTGGGTCTCAAAGATATTGTCCTGATTGGCTGGAGCACGGGCAACCTTGATACATGGAGCTACGTGCAGCAGTTCGGCAAAGACAAGCTGCGCGGCGTTGTAACTATCGATATGTCTCCGCTCCCGCTCTCCCCTGACCCGAAGTGGTGGACTGAGGGCACGATTGAAGAGCTGTCTCAGGTCGCCACGCAGGTGCTGACCTCTTCTGAAGGATGCCGTGAGTTCTTTAGCGAGTACGCGACTGGCGTCATGATCCAGCATAAGATGGAGCCTGATGAGCTGGAGTATCTGCTGGATATTTCCGGCCGCACACCATACTGGATCTGCCGTCAACTGTTCTGCGACGCTGTGTTCTCCAACTATCTTGAAATCGCAAAAGATGTCGGTGCAACGATGCCCAGCCTGATGTTCGTTGCTAAACACTGGCAGGACATTGCAAAGCCCTTTGTCGAAACACAGCTTCCCGGTTACGACACCTACGTCATGGGCGGTCACCTGATGTTCTATGAGTACCCCGAAAAGTGGAACCGTGTTCTGGAAGACTTTTTGAATAAGCTATAATGTGATTTCAGCCGCCTGTGGTTCATTCCGCAGGCGCTTTTTTGTATAATCTCCAGGAGTTCACGCAGTGACTCAAACATTGGGTGATTCTTCTTTTCCGCACCCTCTGCGGCATCCGTGTCAGGACGATTTACTGAACGCCTTCTTCATCTTTTCTTTTGCTTCATCCGGCACATCGATTAGCCCGAACCGATAGAACATTCCGTATATATATGTCACACCCCGGATATCGCCCAGTGCTTTCGGTCGTTCAACTACTTCTCCTACCTTTTTAATATGGCCCAGAGCCAGCAGCACGGAACTCCACGCCAGGCTTTTACTATTCTCTCTGCGATCGATCCACAGTTCCTTTGTGTATTGCACATTCCGGCCCTTTCGTATTTCATAGGTAAAGGGTAAACCTGAGTACGTTTTGAAACGCACACCAGCATAAAGAAGAACCACCTCCCACAGATTCTCTTCTGTCGGCTCGGTTCTCAGTTTTTTTACCGCTCTGTATCTCCGCTGCCGCTCTGCCCCAACACTGATCTTCTCTTTTTCTGCTATACTTGGGAAGTACACGCCTTTTTTATAAGGCAGGTACGAGGTAACGGAGGCTTTGGAAAGTTTCAGGGTGTTTGCAGTTGAGAGTATGGAGGTTTTGTAGTCTTTTGTTTCTCGGTATTCTTCAAAAGTATTTTTTACTTTCTCCGCCACTTCAGATTCATACACACCGGCTGTGATGAGCAGCTTCCGTACCTTGATGGGGTTTAGAGCCAGGGCATCGCCGATGGCCTGCAAGGACATCTCAGAATTATAAAGTGCCACAGTACTTTCCATCTGCTCTTTCAGGTTCTTTCCGGCATTGTATTCAGGCTTCAGCTTCTTCCGGCCACCGCCTGGTTTTCTTGTTTTCTTCATTTTACTCGTGCAGCTCCAATGGCAGTCCGTCCGGGTCATGGAAGAAAGTCATCTTCTTGCCGGTGTAATCATCCACACGAATTGGCTCACATTCAATTCCTACCTCTGTCAACTCATTCACTGTCTGCTCCACGCTCTCCACACAAAATGCAAGGTGACGCAGCCCACAGGCCTCCGGGCGGTTCACACGCTTCGGCGGGTTTTCTTCTGCAAAAATTTCCAGCTCTGTGTGCTCATTGACACGCAGATCCAGCTTCCAGTCTTTACGCTCTGAGCGATAGTTCTCTCTGATGACAGAGAATCCCAGCTTGTTCACATAGAAATCCTTAGCTGCTTCGTAGTCAGATACGATGATTGCAATATGATGTATTTTCGATAGATTCATTTTTCTCACACTCCATTTTTATTCTCATTTTATTTTCGTTACAAACTATACGACAACCTTCAAAAATACTGTGTGAACTCCTGGAGTTCAGTTTGTCCACACGGCATTTATTTTTTCTTGGATTCTTGTTTATTTCAGCTTTTCCAGAATCTCGTCTGCACTCATACCGCTCGCCAACAACTTCTTCAGCACTGCTTCGGCTTCCTCTTTCTTTGCTTCTTCAGCAGCCTTAGCTTCGGCCTTTGCTTCTTCGCTTCTAGCATTGCCACTTCTTTTTCGGCCTTCTTCAGAGCAGACTTCTTCTCTTTCAGAGCGTTCTTCTGCTCTTCAATCGCTTTCTGGATGGATGCGATCTCGGTGTTCAGAGACGCAATAGACTCCTGCTTCTCTGCGATCTGGGATACGTAGTCTTTGGTAGTATTGGTTTTGGGACGGTTTTTGCTGCCTTTCGTTCTGGGCATAGGTGATAACCTCTTTCCTTTTATTGTGGTTTAAGTGTTATAGATTGTTGGGTTGAGGGCAATGTGTTCACACTTTTTCAGATATTTCAAAATAATATTATAATCATCCCACAACCGCAACTGCTTTCGAATATCAAAATTATCTTGTGTAATAATTCTACTCAATTTTTTGTAAGTTCCAACTTCCTGTCCAACATAAACTGATTTCCATGCTCCATAGAACTGATCTCCCGTGATATCAATAATAATTCGATCATCGGTAATAAGCCATGCATGATTGGTCATTTCAGCTTCATAGTATCCATTCCTTTGGCTTGTGTGAATCCTGTATTTTTCCCACAAATAAAAGCCAAGCAAATCACATGTGTCATCGCAACAACCACCTGGAAATCTATGCATCCGATCTCGGAAATTAAATTCTCCGTTTGTTTTCGCTGCTACAATTGCTTCTCGAAAATGAAATGCAATCTGGTAAGTTCATTTTCTCCCACAGTACTCCTCCCATAAATATCTTTTTACGGTTGTGTAGAAGTACTTGGCTCAAGTCTAAAAGCACGATTCATAAAATCTAATATTGCTTCATAGAATTTCATCACATCAGCATATTCAATGTATAACTGAGAGTCTTCTTCTCTATATCCAATATTAAATTTATCACATTTCGGCTTGAGATCATCTTTAATTCGTCCACCATTATGCACAACCATATTTCGGCAATCACGAATCGTAGTAATATACTCCCAACTCTGATCAGCTTTGAATCCGCTTATACCGACCACATCTTTTAGATATTTTGCTGCACGTTCCAATCCTGCACCTTTTACATCCTTAAGTTCTGTAGTAAGCTGCCCTAAGTCTTTATGTATCCGACACAGCGTATTAACTGCCTCTTCAAGTAAAGAAACCATTGTCAATAATAACGAATACTGTGTCAAAATATCCACCTGCAGGCTTGAAGAGTCCCGCTCGTCATTGCCCAGCTTTCTGTTCTAAAATCGTCTTTTTCTCTTGCTTCTTGCGCCATATCTCTATACGCTTTTGTGACAAGATCAATCGCCATTTTATTATTATCAATTACACTTTTGAAAGGATAAAAATCACAGTGTGCAAGATATAACGCCATATCCCCGGCCTTATGCATATCGTAACCATCTATTGTCGGAAACAAAACATTACCTTCGATGCTATTGTAATTTGACATGCTTTTTTAGTCCTTTCCTTTTATCTTTGTATCATTCTCACATCTCAGCCGACCATAAGATCGTTGCCTGCTGCTCACCACGAAGAGGTGTGTGATTATTCGAGCAGCATAGGGAGCTCCTGCTCCCCAGTATATCACAATTTCATCCAGTTTTACAGACGCTTTCTTGCCTTCATCGCTACACAGTAACACACGCCACCTAGCGCTCCGCCTACTGTGTTGTAGAAAATGTCTGATAGTTGGAATGTTCCTAGCCGTAGCAGTAGCTGTAACATCTCTATGCTTATCGAAAAGATAAATGCTATCTTCCAGCTATACCACAGTATCTTCTTCCAGCCGTTTCCAATCTTCTCTCCGAACGTCCACATCACTACTGCTGAGAATGGCATCATCATGATTACGTTCTCGATGCACTCGGTGGTCAGCTTCTGTTCGCCATTCACTGTCTCCCAGATGCCCCAGCCGCCCATAACATCGGATAAAGGATTCATCCAAAGATTGCGGTTTAACAGGTTCGGAACAGAATAAGTGAAGTCACAAAGGTCAAGAAGAACAGTTTCCGAAAGAACACACTCTCCTTGAACTTCTGATACCATGTCACTATGGCATTCTTCCAGCCTTTGCCAGCATGTATTGATTCATAAGCATAAAGATAGAAAAACATGGCCAAAAAGGAAAGAAGAAGCGAAAAGCCAAACGGCTCATATAGCGCAGTCAGGATGTTTGTGATGATCTTTCCGAGTAAATCAATCGTTTCTTTCATCGTCGTTTACAGATCACTGAACAAGTCAGCCTTATACACGCCGTTCTCCAGCATCTCCTTGAAACTGCCCTTTACGGCTGCAACATCCTCGTGATAGGTCATGCCGTACCAGGTGTCGTTGGTCTTCAGAACCTTTACGGACATTTTTCCCTGCTCCAACAATTCACCGATAAAGATAGGGATCAGATACTCTGCCTTCAGCGGATTGCCCGGGACTTCCTTTTCAAAGAACTCCTTAAAGCCTTCCTCCAGCACAGTCAAAAAGTCAGGAGTCAATCCCCACATGTTCATGGAAACCAGAGAGTCAACATCAACATCTACGCCGTCCACTTCTGCACCGTTTGCAGTCTTTACAATGTTCTTAGTCTCTACAATTTCGGTCAGATTGTTCTGTTCATCCATCTTGCAGATGCCACGGGTTACTCCACCATTATCGGACAGAGTATTCTTCAGAACAAAACCCGCCATGCAGGAATCACCGCCATTTACAAGATACTCATGAACAGCCTTGAATCCTTCTTTACCATAGTAGTCATCTGCATTGATGACAATGAACGGAGTATCAATCACATTTTTCGCTGCAAGGACAGCCTGGCCAGTCCCCCACGGCTTTGTCCGCCTTCCGGCAGAGTTCCCGGGATATCGTTGATATCCTGGAAAGCGTAGTCCACAGTTACATCACGAGACGCGCAAATAGAGGCAATGCGGTCTCCGATGACTTCTTTGAACTCCTTCTCGATATCCTTACGGATAATAAATACTACATGATTGAAACCAGCTTCAATCGCATCATGGATTGAGTATCCATGATGATATGGTTTGCATCATCGACCGGCTCCAACTGTTTAATTCCTGTTCCAAATCGCTGCCGATTCCGGCCGCCATGATAAGTAATGTTGTTTTCATATTCTCTCTCCTATGCTCGTGCCGCTTTTATCGGACATACCTTAATGCATTGATAGCACCGCACACACTTGCTTTCATCAATCTGCGGATACTCAAAGCCTTCTTCATCCTCTACCATAGAAATAGCTTCTTTCGGGCAGATGGCATAACAGGCCGTGCAACCACAGCATTCTTCTTTTCTTTTATATAGTACCGGTATTTCTCTTTCCACCTTTACTCACCAACTTTTTGATTTTTCTCTTAATTTTTCTAAAGAGTGATTTTGCATCATTCTTTAGTCCAATGCCACCATATTTCTTTGCAACATACTCAAACGACTTATTCTCAAAATCACTCCAGAACTGCTCTCTATTATCTGGTTTCGGAAATGGAGCTTTAAGAGGTGGCTGCATACTATCTTCCAGCTTTGTCTGCTTCCAAATCAGCCCTTCTTTTACTTTTTCAAAGGCTTTTTCACCAGCTTCATTATTTACCAGCACTAGCGAAATGCCTTTGTTATCATCGAACTCAGGAGCTGCTTTTTCGATACCCCAATAATCTGCAATTGTAATATCACCTGGATGCATCACAGACTTATAAGGACATTCATAGCAACTCGGTCGCAACACTGTATGTCCATAGAAAAGCTCTTTGAATACTCGGCTGCTCGTTAGACTTCCATTTTCAAAATAAAGTGTTTCTACATGGTCATGCCATCCAAAATTCTTTTTATTACGGAAATCCACACTTGAAATTTTAGAATGATTTTTCTGCTCTTGCCAGTGTAGATATGCGTCCCACACTTTTTTGCTCGGTACTCCGTGACAAACAATATCTACACAGAAAAAGGTTATCATATTCTTTTCCAAGGTATTTTTTCAATCCTGCCACCTGACAGGAAGTTCCAGAAAAAAGTACACTCTTCTGAGCATCGAGATCTTCCTTGACACTTTTAAATGTATCACCTAGTTTACTCTGGATATATTTTGAGCCACGCATTCGATTGCGATCTTCTTCATTTTCAGCGCGAATATGTACGGCATTGAAATCATCCGTCAAAACACACCCGTAAATTACGCCGCCGATGGACAATACTTGATCAGACAGGGCCGTAAAAATACCACCCGATCTGGAAGCTGCTCTTGTTGCTTCATCTTTATGTTTTACTGCATATACTTTAGGCTGCTTCCAGTTCATTATGCTGCCCTCCTTTCGGAGTAATCAGCATAACAGGTACTACTTTCTGTGTACCCCCCCCCCATAATTCTGAGGAGTTTATTTTTTATTTTTGTTTTCATTGGAATTGTTCCATATTTCTTCATAACGAAATCAATTCCTTTCTTCTGATAATCATTCCAAAATTCCTCTCTTTGTTCCGATTTTTGGGTCGGTGCTTCGAGGTTCGCCTGCCAACATTGCGTTGTGTTGCTTAATCTATAATCCAAATATCCTTGAATTTTTTCAAACAGTTCTTCTCCTCGATTTGTGTGAATCAAGAATAGCGAATTGCCGTTAGGATCATAGAAGTCTGGAATGGTCTCCTCAATATGCCAGAAGTCGCCTATAGTCATATCTGTTTTTCTTTCTGTGGTCGCATAAGGGCATTCATAGCAAGAGGGCCGCAACGCACACCGGTTATAAAACACTTTAACATAATCCTTGATTGACTTTTCCTCCCCATTGGCCTTCACATAAGCTGTTGGCGATTTCCAGCCATTGCGTTTATCTTTGAATGTGAGGAATGTTATCTTTCCATCTTTCTTCTGAACAGACTCAGCATATTCTCTCCACAACTTCGGGCTTGGGGAGCCATGACAAATAATGTCTACTATATACACTCTGTCTCGGATTCCTTTCATTTCGCTGAATTTCCGAAACCCATCTGATTGGCAGCCCATGCCGACAAAGAGCATTTTCTTCCCCGAATGTTCCATCAAGCAGCGATAGGCTTCCCGGAAAATGCAGCCTGGTTTACTCTGCATATATTTTGACCCTTTTGCTCTTTCACGCTGATCTTTATCTAGAATCATCTGGAATTCTGTCGTGTGGTTCTCATAGTTATAGATAGCCGTCAACCACAGCATTGCCATTTTCAAAAAAGAAATCAGAAAGTGCGGTAAATGCACCACCAGAGGAACTATTCTTTAGGTTTTCCCTATCTTTTAATCGTCCGGCATAAACCCTTGTACTTATTAGCTCAACATTCGTTTTCATAATATTCCCCCTTACTAGCAACGCACAAAACACAGGCAGATTTCAATAATGTTCAACTTTTTAAAATTCAATTCAGTTTAGAATGACATATATTACAATTATTCTCTACCGCAATTCCGTCAACCCAACAATTATTTTCAACTACTCTTTTTTCTTTTTTTAATTGAATCAACTCCCAGTCTCCACATTTCATCGTTGCTAATTCGCAAATAAGCAATTGTCGCTATGCAAAAAAAGAATCCTCCAGCGAGAATTTGAATCGCTAGAGTTGAGATACTTACGCCAAGTTTAATCCCAATCCTATCCACTAATACTGCCATAGTTAATCCAATAATTAGTATAGGAGAGTACAACATAATATACTTGCGCATTGGGAGTTCATTTTTAACCGCAACCATTTGAACTAGCATTACAGAAAATTCAGCAACAATAGTGCCAAATGCTGCCCCATTTGCCTGATATTTAGGGATTAACATCCAATTTATAATGAGATTCAAAATTGCCCCTACCATTAGTCGAAGTCAAATAAATACTATCTCTTTTGTTTGGGATTAAATACTGTGTCCGTATTACATTTGCCCAGGCAATAAAAAACACTGTAACAGATAATAATCTAATTATTTCCCCACAAGCTATAAATTCATCACCAAAAAACACAGCGCCAATACGCTGCTAACTCCCATCAATCCAAAAGCAATTGCCGAAGATAATAGCGTTACGAGTTTAGCGGATATTCTGATGTAGTCATCTACCCTTTTCTTATCTCCATTTGCGACAATATTAGACATCCTCGGTAACATAACCGTGCCTAATGCTGTAATTATTCCCATTGGAATATTTATAATTTTTTCTGCGTTATTATAAAAGCCCACTTGATCGTAGCTTGACATATTCCCAAGCATAATTTTATCCATAACCTTATAGATACTATATGCTAGAACCGGTATAAATAAAATTAACACGGGCTTAATATTAGAAGCGATTTCTTTAACACTGCATTTTTTAAACGAAACATATTTCTTAACATATAGCCACAGATATGCTTGACTGAATAATGTTCCAGCGGACATTATTAATGTATATTTCCATAAGTCACTAGGCTTATGAACAAAAACAAACATTAAAACAACAGTTGAAATCTTGATTAGCGTATTTCTAGCAACTGTCAATTTAAATTGTTCAAGCCCAAAAAATAGCCATCCAATATCAAACAGTCCCGATGTAACATAAATTAACTGCAGAAGAACAATCAATCTATTATCTTTAACAAACAGAACAAGATAAAATGCATATGCCAATATTGCGATTGAAAATGTCATGACTTGTAGCGAATAAATGCTACTAAATGTCTTATTCAATTTTTCTCTATCATCTCTTACTGCAGCTACACTTCGATTTCCATGATTTCCAATTCCAAGCATTGCGATAAGTAAAAAATAGTATGCCACTGAATATGTATAGGAATATACACCAACTGCAGTCGCACCTAATGTTCTTGAAATATATGGCGCTGTAACCAGCGGAAGTATTACTAATAATATTTGATATAAAACATTATATAAAAAATTTTTCTGTAATGATTTCATCTAAGCAATTCACCTATCATATACTATTCATAATTTTATCTAAGTAAGAAAAAGCATCACTTCTCAATTTAGAAATCAGATCATCTGTATTTGCATAATCAATAGTTTTCGTAAAATTCTGATTAGGCAAATCATCGATAACCTGATATCTGTCTGCCAGTCCTAACTGTTTTAAAATCGCTATAGCCCGATCATCCCCCGGCTTATTAACAGATGGTGCCCTGTAAGACCAAAAATTCTTATGAAACATAGCCGAAAAAAGAGTTCCATGGAATGATTGTGTTAAGACCCATTCCGCATTCTCCATCAAAGTTAAGAATGCAATTGGTCCAGTCATTTTATATCTTTTAATACCATACTTGTCCAATCTATATGCAGCCCATGATTTATTATCTAGCACATAAACTGGCATCCCCATTTCCTCTGAAATCTTCTGAATTGCAGCATTTGCCTCTGGTCGATTATGGAAGAAAGCATAATTGAAAATAAATTTTTCATCCATTTGTGGAATACTAAAGCTCTGCAACCATTCTTCATGACTCAACAGTAACGTTGGATCCGCTATAATTGGAACTTCTCTTCCTATCAGTTGCTCAAGCCATTTTTTTCCATTAGGTTCACGAACTGAAATAAAATCAAATTCATTCAATAGCCTTCTGTACTTTTGAGTATCTTTTACAACTTCATTCAAGTTGTTTCCTCCAAGGCTAGGAGAATATGCAGCTTTTTTGCTGCCATGAATAAAATCCAAGAAATACGCATCATCTGCATCAGGGCATAATACGTTCCAAACCTGATCGCCACCAGCTATTATTACATCATATTTTCCATTAAGAGACTCTAGCTCCTTATGATTTCTAAATTGACGCTCAGTTGTATGTAAATACTTTTCCTTGCAACGGTGTACAAAGGGAACATAATAAAAAACTTAATAATGGACTGCCAATCTTACACAAAGTACCGCCCAAACGAGACTACGGGCGGTATTTTTGTATCATGGCGGAGAAAGGAGGAACTTCCCACGGGGGCTTGACTGAAAAGTTGAGCCTCTTTTTTCATGCCAAAAAACAGGAGGTAAATGCTTATGGCAGATGATAAAACCACAAAAACGCCGGAACAGCCGGTAACGGATAGCGGGCCGGGCAAGGAAACGCCTCCCGCTCCCCCAAAAGAGCCGGAGAAGGTTTCCGTTTCTCCGGAGCCGGAAAAAAAGACGGAACCGGAGGTAAAGAACCCGCAGGTTTCCGTCTATAACTTCGCTGAAATTATGAAGGAAAAAAAGGTCGAGGAACGGGCGGCAGCTCCCAGCGTGGAAAAGCCTGCCCCGGCAAAAGTGGAGAAACCGGAAAAGCAGCCGGAGGCTCCGAAGAAAGCGGAGGAAAAACCCAAAGAGCCGGAACAGCCAAAGCGCCGGGGCCGTCCCCCGAAAGCAGATAAGGACAAGGCCGCAACCCCGAAGCCCAAAGCTCCTGCACAGAAACCGGAAAAGGCGGTCAAAAAGGAACCGGAGAAAAAAACGGCTCCAACGGTACAGGCCGCTCCCGCTCCGAAGGAACCCGAAAAGCCGAAGGATGCACCACGCCGGGGCAAGGAGCAGATCGTCTATATCAAGCTGAACGAGCTCCACGCCTTCAAGAACCATCTTTGAGGTTCGGGATGATGAAGAAATGCGGGCTATGGTGTCCAGCGTCAAGGACAAGGGCGTGACCCAGCCCGCTATCGTCCGTCCCCGTGAGGATGGCGGCTATGAGATCGTGTCCGGCCACCGCCGCCAGAAAGCCAGTGAGCTTGCCGGATATGCGGATATGCCTGTATCGTCCGAAACCTGACAGACGATGAAGCCATCACGCAGATGGTCGAGGACAATCTGAACCAGCGTGAAGAAATCCTACCCAGTGAGCGGGCCAAAGCTTGAAAATGCAGCTTGAGGCTATCAAGCACCAGCTCCCGCACTTCGGGCCAGATTGACCCGAAGGACGCTGGCAAACGCTCCAACGAGATCGTGGCCGAGCGCAATAAGATGGCCGTCAAACAGGTGCAGCGGTATATCCGGCTCAATGAGCTGGTTCCAGACCTGATGAAGCTGATGGATGAAAAAAAGCTGGGCTTTACTACGGCGGTGGAGCTTTCCTATATCGGCAAGAAGAACCAGAACTATATCGCCGTCGCCATTGACAGCCAGCAGTCCTCACCTTCACAGGCGCAGGCAAAGCGTATGCGTGAGCTGGACGAAAAGAAGCTGCTCAACGGGGATGTGATCGACGGCATTATGATGGAGGACAAAAAGGAGGTAGACAAAGTGATTTTGACAGGTGCGGAACTGAGCAAGTATTTCGGCAAGGAAACTACGCCGAGGGAAATGAAGGACCAGATCATCAAGCTGCTGGACGACTGGAAGGGCCAGCAGAAGGAACACGAAAAGCCGGAGAAGAAAACCGAACAGGAAAAGTAAGCCCAAACTTCGGGTCAGCATGGCCCGAGGATTGCGCTCTGCCCCGCGCCCCGAAGCTCTGGAGATATAAATTATTCCCCGTCGCCAGTTATTCCGTAGCATAGCCGGGAAAATCAGTCAAGGCAGCGCCGCCGCAGGCGGTGCCAGAGGCACCCTTGACGGATTTCTCCCGGTTATGCTTTTTCCCGGTCAAGCGACGGGGATATAAATTCTCCAGAGCCGTTCCCCTTCCCGGGGGAAGGGGCGGAGGGGTTGGGCGAACTCTTGCTTTTCCCTAAACCAAAACAGAAATGGAGGCTCAACCAATGAAACGACCTTTAGCATACCTGACCGCCGCATGGAGCGGCGAGCCGGATGTTGATATGGAGCTGGCGGCCCACTACTGCCGCCTTGCTTATGAGGCGGGCTTTTCCCCGATCTGCCCGCTCTTGTATCTGCCGCTGTTTTTGAATGACAGCGTTCCCGAGGAACACAAGGCCGGGATTGATATGCGCCGGGATATGCTGCGGCGCTCCCACACCCTGATCGTCTGCGGCAGCGCTGTGGACGAGGATGTAAAAAATGATATTGCGGTTGCCGGGCGGCTGGGCATTGCGGCGACCACACTGGAAGGGGTGCTTGCCGTGAAGGGACACGGCACCCCGGGCCATGCCGGACATTAAGCTGGGAAGCCTTTTCGACGGGATTGGCGTGTTCCCTCTGGCTGCTTCCCGGTGCGGTATCCGTCCGGTATGGGCCAGTGAGATTGAAAAAGCGCCCATCTCCATAACCAAAAGGCACTTTCCCGACATGGTGCATTTGGGGGATATTACGAAGGTGGACGGCGGGAAAATCCCGCCGGTTCATGTAATTACCTTCGGTTCCCCCTGTCAGAACCTTTCTCTGATCGGCAACCGCTCCGGCCTTGCCGGGGCAAAATCAAGCCTGTTCTATCAGCGTTTCGTATCATACAGGAAATGAGGGATGCTACTGATAACCTATATCCAGCTATCGCTGTTTGGGAAAACGTCATGGGAGCGTTTTCTACAAATGACCGGATGGACTTTAGAGCCGTCCTATCCGCCTTCTCGGACACCGAAGTTCCAATGCCTCCTTCGGGAAGATGGGGAAACGCCGGAATGGTGCGAGGGGGAACGCCTGATGTGTGCTGGCGGCTCATGGACGCCCAGTATTGGGCAGGCTCCCGAAGCTGGCACGAAGGCAGCGGATTTTCGTCGTGGCGGATTTTGGAGGCAGACGTGCCGCAGACATACTATTTAAGCCCCGTCCAATGCTCCCACTTCCTCCGCCTTGCGGAGAGGGCGGGCGGGCCGCCGCCGAAGGAGATCGAACAGCTTCTTTTGAAACAGGGCGGCAGATACCAGTCATCCACCCCTTTCAGTGCTTCCGTATGCGGGGAGCGGCAAAAAGGCAGGAAGAAACGGCCTTCCGAAACAGCTTCGGATTACCAACTGACCCTTTTCCCACTCTTTTAGCCAGTGATGTAACGCCCTTTGCCTTCTGGTATGAGGGCGACCCGGAGGGTGGCTGTATCCGTTTTCTGACGGAAACAGAAAGTGAACGGCTGATGGGGCTGCCGGAGGGCTGGACAAAGTACGGGGCGGACGGCGTGGAGATCCGGCCTCTGCAACGCTACAAGGCGCTGGGAAATGCGATTGCCCTCCCTTGCGCCGATTACATTATGGCCGGGATTTATGAGGTGCTGGCTGACCGGGCCGGAAAGGAGGAATGAGCCCATGTTTGAAGCCTATATAACCAATACAGCCCTATACCCCTTAATGGGGATTGAGGTAGGGACAACGGTACATTTCCCCATGACGACACAGGAGTTGCAGGCCGCCCTTGCCAAAATCGGGATAGACGGGAAACGGTACAGCGAAGTGTTCTTTACCAGCTTTGACAGTGATGTGCTGGGGCTCTACGATCATCTCTATGAATGTGAGAACATCGACGAGCTGAACGAGCTGGGCCACGCCCTGCTGGAAGTACGGGATAAGGGCGGACTGGAAACCTTTGAAGCCGCTCTTGTCTTGGGAAACCACACAAGGAGCGTGAAGGATTTGATAAACCTGACGCAGAACCTTGACCTTTACCGCTTTTACCCGGATATTTCCGATGATGAAGGGCTGGGCCGTCTTTACGCCGACGAGTTTGGGACCATCGACATACCGGAGCACATTCAGAACTACTTCGATTATGAAGCATACGGGCGGGATGTGCGTATCAACGAGGGCGGCGTATTCGCTCCCGGTGGGTATGTGTCGGCAGTCCCGGAGGCTTCAAGGAGTATTATCACGGGCCGCAGGACATCCCGCCGGAACACCGGATATTTGCCTATCCTGAAAAGGCCGAGCCTGTCCACTCCATTCTCGCTGCACTCAAACGGTTTCAAGAAGCCCCGCCCGCTCCGAAAAAGGACAAGGCGGGGCCTTCCCATGAAGAACGGTAAGACTTCGGGCCAGCATGGCCCGAAGCATGAAGGAGGTGCATACCATCAACTATTACCCTATCAATGAAGGGGCCGCCCGCCGGGCAAAGGAAATGAACAGCTTTTCCGACTATAAGGAAGGGAGCGCAACGGCGGAATACCGGGCAATGGTGGATAAGGCCGCCGCCATAGCGGAACAGCAGAAATCCCGGGTAGACCCCATGTACCATGAGAAGATCGACCATCTGCTGGTCACCTACGCCCGCAAGCTGGCCGAAAACATGAACCAGGCTTTGCCATTGACGCAAGGGTTCCCTCTGTGATGATCGCCGGACCTGCCAATTTCCCGGTGGGAAAGAAGGAAAAACAGAACCGGGCCCGGGACAGCAACATGGAGGAATGGCGGTATATTCAAGGGCTGCTGGATAAGATACGCAGTACCGGCATGGGCGGGATCAGCGCCGATGACCCGGCAGCGATTGAAAAGCTCCAGAAGAAGCTGGACGGGCTGGAACGCTCCCAGCTCATTATGAAGGAGGTCAACGCCTATTACCGCAAGCATGGCAAGCTGGATGGCTGTGCGCTGCTGTCGCCGGACCAGATCGAAAAGCTGAAAGCAAGCATGGCGGCAAGCTGGCGGAGCGACCCGAGGCCCTTTGAAAGCTACCAGCTTACCAACAACAATGCGGAGATCCGCCGGGTAAAGGCCCGTATCGAACAGCTTTCCAAACAGGCGCAGCGGGAGTTTTCCGGCTGGGAGTTCGACGGGGGCCGTGTGGAGATGAACCGGGAGGACAACCGCTTGCAGGTGTTCTTTGATGGAAAGCCTGACGCGGACACTCGGGCCGAGCTGAAAAGCAGCGGCTTTCGCTGGGCTCCCAGCGTAGGCGCATGGCAGAGGCAGCTCACGGACAACGCCATCCGGGCGGCTGACCGACTGGAATGTATCAAGCCGCTGTCCGGCGAAAAGCCTCCCAGCTTCAAAAGAAGCCCTCTATCTTGCAGACCATGCGGGAACAGGGCGAAAAAGTCCAGACGGAGCCGGAAAAGAAAGCTCCGTCCGGCAGGGATGCCGAGCGGTAAACCTCGGGCCACATTGGCCCGAGGTTTTCTGTTCCCCGAGACTGTACGGGGGCCTCCCGGATAACGGGACCCCGACGGAAAGGAGGTTTTATGCAGGAAGAAGTAAATCAAAAAACGGTTGCCCTTTCAATCAGGACAACGAAGCTCACGGGAAAAGTGCTGGCTGCCGCTCTCGGGAAGGTGGCGCGGGCACTGCAAAAGCACCACCGGAAAGCGCTGACCCCGCAGGGACGCCAGAGCGTAAAAAAGCTGATGAACCACTATGCGGCAAAAGCGCCATGCCCTATGTGGGAGCCCCAAAGGATTTTGACCGGATCGCGAAGGAGTTCCATGTGGACTACGCTTTCCATAAAGTGAGCCCCGGTCATTACCTGCTGTTCTTCAAAGCCAATCAGGCGGACGCTATCACGGCGGCCTTCCAGAAGTACAGCGCAAAGGTGCTGAACAAAGAGCAGGACAAGGCTTCCATCCTCGGCCAGCTTCGGAAATTCACGGAGCAAATCAGGACGCAGGCAAAGGAAAAGCAGCGGACCAGAGAGGCGGTGAAGGACGGACGTTGAGTGACAAGATCAGAAAATATGTGCTCCCCAACCTGCCGTACCTCTTTGTGTTCTGGTTTTTCTCCAAAATCGGGACGGCCTACCGTATCGCCCCCGGCGCAGACTTCGGGACAAAGCTCATGGGGATGCTCGACACCTTCCCCAAAGCCTTTGAAACCTACTGGCCGGGGCTGGGAGGTATTGACCTGCTGGTGGGCCTTGCCGGTGCGGCTGGGATGTATCTGCTGATACAGTCCAAAATCAAGCAGGCAAAGAAATTCCGGCGGGATGCGGAGTACGGCACCGCCCGCTTTGGAACAAAGGAAGATATAAAGCCATTTGTTGACCCTAAATTTCAGAACAATGTCATTCTGACCGGGACGGAGTTCCTTACCATGAACACCCGTCCGAAGATACCTGCCAATGCCCGGAACCTAAACGCCTGTGTCATCGGCTCGTCCGGCTCGGGAAAGACAAGGTTCTGGTTGACCCCGCAGCTCCTTCAAGCCCATTCCTCGTATGTGGTGGTAGACCCGAAGGGCGGCACCCTCGACCAGTGCGGGCGGTTTCTGCAACGGGAGAAATACAGGGTGCGGGTGTTCAACAGTATCGACTTTTCAAAATCCATGCACTACAATCCGCTGGCCTATATCAAGACAGAAAGCGATGTTTTGAAATTTGTTACCGCCCTGATTGCCAACACCAAAGGCGACGGCAAGGAGGGCGACGAGTTCTGGACAAAAGCAGAAACCCTCTTGTACTGCGCCCTTGTGTCCTACATCGTCTTTGAGGGGCCGGAGGAAGAACGCAACATGAATACGCTGGTGGAAATGATAAGCAGCATGGAAGTCCGGGAGGATGACGAAACCTTCAAAAACGCGGTGGACTATATGTTTGACGGGCTGGAACGCCGCAGCCCCCAGCACTTCGCCGTGAGGCAGTATAAGAAATACAAGCTCGCCAGCGGCAAGACAGCCAAAAGCATTTTGATTTCCTGCGGTGCAAGACTGGCTCCCTTTGATATTCCCCAACTTCGGGAGATCATGTCTTATGACGAACTGGAGCTGGATAAGCTGGGGGATGAAAAATCAGCGCTGTTCTTTCTTATCAGCGACACGGACACCACCTACAACTTTTTGGTTGCCCTCGCTTTTTCGCAGATGTTCAACCTTCTGTGTGAACGGGCTGATAACACCTATGGCGGGCGTCTGCCCTACCATGTGCGGGTGCTGTGGGACGAGGCAGCCAACACCGGACAGGTGCCGGGGCTGGAAAAGATCGTGGCCGTTATCCGCTCCCGTGAGATCAGCCTGACGCTTTTTTATCAGGCAATGAGCCAGTGCAAGGCATTGTACAAAGACCATTCCGAAACCATCATGGGCAACATGGACAGTATCGTATTCCTCGGAGGCCGGGAGCTTCCACCCTAAAGGATATTTCGGAAAACTGGCTGGGCAAGGCCACCATCTCTATGCAGACCGAGGGCCGAAGCCGTGGACAGTCTGAAAGTTACAGCCAGAATATGCAGCGGCTTGGCCGGGAGCTGATGACCACCAGCGAGATCACCACCATGCCCGGGGATAAATGTATCTTGCAGCTTCGGGGGCTCCCGCCCTTCCTGTCCCCGAAGTATGACTTGAAAAAGCACCCGAATTACAAGTACACAGCCGAATTTGATAAAAAGAAAAACGCCTTCCGCTTGGAAAGCCTGTTCCGCCACCGGCCATTGAGACTAAAGTCGGAGGACGAATACACGGTGTACGAAGTGGACGGCTCCGCCACGGACGAAGAAGCTGACCTGTTGAATTTCGATGATCTGGACAGCGACGAGTTTGTGTAACTTCGGGCCATGTTGACCCGAAGCGCCGCCGATGTGGGCGGCTTTTTTGTACCCAAAATCATCAAACAAACAAAATGGAGGAACGTATATGGAATTTTTCAATCAGGCAATCGACATTCTCAAAATTCTGGTCATGGCTCTTGGCGCCGGTCTGGCGGTATGGGGCGTCATCAACCTTCTGGAAGGTTACGGGTCGGACAACCCTGCGGCAAAAAGCCAGGGCATTAAGCAGCTGATGGCGGGCGGCGGTGTCGTTCTGATTGGCCTTCAGCTTATCCCTCTGCTGTCCGGGCTGTTCAGCTAAATGTCACCCGTTGTCCCTTTTTCCAGAAAAGGAGCTGATGTATGGACTA
>ENA-OQAA01000524-OQAA01000524.1-human-gut-metagenome-genome-assembly--contig:-NODE-524-length-25756-cov-3.978852_pt1 | contig 25756 bp, 32 predicted proteins | sample MGYA00242489_ERZ504515 | MGnify/ENA primary metagenome ERZ504515 (study PRJEB26092, sample SAMD00036237) | human gut metagenome | host: Homo sapiens | study: EMG produced TPA metagenomics assembly of... | reverse complement strand
CCATCGGCTTCGAGCGGGTGTGTGGCATCCTGCTGGAGCAGGGCTACCAGATCCCCGGCGCAAAGCAGAAGATCGCCCTGCTGTACGGCAAGGATGCCGATTTCACCGCCGTTCTTGCCAAGCTGCAGACCTGCGCAGCAGCTACAATGTCACCGTTCTGCAGCAGGCCAAGAAGCTGGGCAAACAGTTGGGCCAGCTGGAAGCTTCCGGTTTTTCCGGTGCCGCCTTTATGGATAAGGATGAGATCAAAATTTTTGCGCAGCAGTAAATAATTGCACACAAAGCCCCTTTACTTTTGATATGCTACCCCTAGAATAGACAGAGTAAAAACAAAACTCTGAGTACTCTTGGGGTATTTTCATGTCAAGAAAAAACACCTCAGAATCGAGCGATTTTCTGAGGTGTTCTTGTTTTTTCTGGTTTAAAAGCCGGTAGGCGGCACATAGTAACTGGGGATCGAGGCTGTTTTCTGCACATTTGCCTGCTGGCGCAGCGCTGAACGGGTCACCTCTGCCCAAGAATACTGGGTCATATACTCGCCACGATAGGAATTGGTGGCCGAGCGGCTGCCCCGCAGGAAATTGTAATAATCACAATCCACCTTGCTGGTGTCCAGCGCCAGTGTGCTGCGGCCGCGGATGAGCAGGCCGGTAACACCTGCATCCTCCAGCGTATGGCTCAGGTCAAAGATCAGATTGCGGAGATGGCTGTGCAGCGATGCGGTGTCGGCTTATCCTCCCACAGCACGGCCAGCATTTCGCCGTTGGTGCAGGTGGCACCATTGCGATCCACCAGATAGGCCAGCAGCTCCTTGCTCTTGCTGCGCTTGAAGGCCAAAGCGCGCCCGCCCACGAAGATCTCAAAATTGCCAAAGCACTGGATCTTGATGCCGACAGGGGCATTCTCCGGCGGGTAGCGCAGATGCTCCAGCACATTGCGCACATCTGCCTCGTTTGCAGGCTTGAGTAAAAAGCCGCTCACGAAGATCTGCAGCGCTTCCAGCGCATACTCTGGGTGCTCTGTTACCACAATGATGTTGCAGCGCGGCTGCAGCTTCTGGATCATGCGCGTCAAAGCAAGCCCGTTCATGCCGGGCATTTCCAGGTTGAGGAAAGCCGCGTCCATCGGCCCCTGACGCATCCAGCTCAGTGCATCCTCGGTCGTCATGGCGCTGATATAGTCACAGTCGGGTGCAACGCGGCACAGGATGCGGATCAGCGAGTTGATTGCAAGCTGTCCATCATCGACGACCAGTATCTTCATTCGTACACCCCCGCAAGTTTACCATACATGTTCCCTGTTTCAGTTTAACACTTTGTCCTTTGATTCGCAAGTTTTTTTGCACAAAAAGCCAGAAGCTCCACACTTCTTTACAAAAGGACGTTCCTTCCCCATCCGTTTCCTCATAAAGCAGCTGGCTGAAAGAGGCATCTTTCCCATTTTCATTTCCGGCAGTCAAAGCAACTATACAAGATACTCTGTGCCATCCAGTCCGGTCAGTTTTTGTGCTGTCGTTTGTCCCACACGGGTGCAGAGCCGCTCATACGCCTGCCGCATCCGGGTCGGGCGCGAGGTGCAGTTGTGTGCATCGGAAGAGACCGCGTCCACCAGCGGTCTTGATCCAGTGCTCCAGCCGCATCCACTGCCAGAAGCCGCTGTCCAGCACAGCCGAACAGTTGATCTGGCAGCGCAGCCGGTACTGCTCATGCAGGCGGGCCAGCAGGCCGTGCTGCGCAAGGCAGGGATACCGCTCAATGTGGGCCACCAGAATGCGGTAACCCGCACCCGTGATCTCCTGCAGAGCCGTTTCCAGCTCCTTTGCCGTTATGTTCGGCACAAATTCCAGCAGCACCCAGCCGGTATCTCCCAAGGTCAGCAGCTGGCGCTGGACTGCCGCATATCCCGTCGCAGGGGTATACAGCAACTCAGAGCCGTGCTCCAGCTTCAGGTCGTAGCCTTTTTGTGTGCAGTATGCGCGGGCCAGCGCCAGATGCCGGTCGTAGATTTCCTGCGGGAAGCGTTCCATGCCCGGCGTACTGTGCGAGGTAGCAAACAGGTGCCGCACACCGTCTGCTGCCGCTGCATCCAGCATGGCATACATTTCTTCTCTGGTCTGCGCACCATCGTCCACGCCGTAGACGAAGTGCGCATGATAATCCGTAAAGCCGCTCATTTCTTTTCCGCTTCGTGGCTCCGTTTGTAATACTTTCTGTAATAGCCGTACTTTCCATACTTTGAGTAGGATTTGTAGTACTTGCGGCCCATATAGTTGTCGTAGTCCACCTGATTGAGCACGGTGCCCAGAATGGGGCAGCCGGTCTGCTCGATCTGCTGCTTCACGTCCAGCAGCTCCTGACGGCTCACATCGTTGTAGTGCACTGCGATCAGGGTGCCGTCACATGCCTTGGCGATCTCCGCCGCATCGATGACCACGCCCACCGGGGGTGCGTCCACAATGACGTAATCTGCCATTCTGGCCAGCATATCCAGCAGTTCGGCAAAATGGCTGTTGGTCAGCAGCGCCAGCGGGTTGGGCACATCGCGGCCCACCGGCACCATGATCGCGTTGGGGATGTCGGTCTGGTAGATGACCTCATCCATGCCCACCATACCGGCCAGAAAATGGGAGAGGCCCTTACCGTCGCTGCGGCCATCCTCATATTTCAGGCCGTAGTCACTGTTGACCAAGCTGCGGCGCAGGTCTGCGTCCACCAGCGCCACCTTGATGCCGCGCTGTGCCAGCGTGCGCATCAGGTTCATGGACAGATAGCTCTTGCCCTCTGCAGCATGGCAGCTGGTGATCATGATCTTTTTGACACTCGCACCTGCAAAGGAGAGGTTGGTGCTCAGGGTATTAAAGGCTTCATTTCCCGCATAATCCAGAGCCGGAAATTTTGTGATCTTCAGCTGTTTCATGCTTTCCTCCCAGAGCTGCCACCCACACGGCGGCGGACATCATTGGCAAACCGCTTGGTGCGGCGCTTGAACTCGCTTTTCTCTTTCGGCTGTTCGCCAGCATCGGCCAGCGGGATCGATGCCAGCACGACCATGCCGGTATACTTGCGGATATCATCGGCAGACTTGTAGGTATCGTCCAGCATGGTCCGCAGCACCACCACGCACAGGCCAGCACAAAGCCCACTACAAAGCCCAGCAGGATGTTCTTGGCCTTGTTGGGGCTGAACGGGTTCTCCGGCACACGCGCAGAAGACATCAGGGTGGGCTCGTCCGTCTTCATCTTTTCCGAGATGTACTTTGCGCCCACATCCGCATACTCGTTTGCGATCGCTGCTGCTTCTTCCGGATCCGGGTTCGTGACCGTGATATCCAGCATACGGGTGTCGCTGGTGTTGGTGACAGACAGCATACTGGCCATATCGGTGTAGGTGTAATCCAGATCCAGGTTGCTGATGACCTTTTCGTGGACTTCCCACATTTCAAAGACCTTGATGTAATCGCTGGTCAGCTCGCTGCCGACCTGCAGATCGGAGAAGTTCAGCACCGAATCATTGCGGCTGACCACATAAATGGTGGCCGTTGCCTTGTACATCGGCGTTACCAGAAAAAACGTATAAAGCGCCATCAGTACGGCACCCACCACAGCCGTGGCTGCAATGAGCGTCCAGTGGGCCAGCAGGCCCATGAACAGTTCCAGCAGATCAATGGTATCTTCTCCCTGTTCCGGCTGTACCGCCAAAGCTGTGCGCTCCTTCACAAAAGTATCTTGCTGCACGATTTCACTCCTTATAACCTTATAATACTGCCGCCCATGCGGCCCGGGCGTTGTGCCCTTTCCTCTATTTCTCTGAATCCTATACGCCAAAAATGCGGCGTTCCCTTTTTCATCAGGGAGCACCGCAGAACATTTCTAGTTCTTAGCCCTCAATGGTCTTCACGGCCACCAGAACGAAGTTGGAGCCATAGAGCTTGACCTGACGGCCCTTCAGGTTCACCACGATCTTGCCATCCACGACCTTACCGGGCACAGTATAGTAGGTATAGGTCACAGTGCCGTCTGCCTTCGTCTTGGGCACAGCCACCAGAACGGTAACTTGCTCGTTGTCCTCGTAAGCAGCCTCAATGACCTTGGACTCAATGGTCAGCTTAACATTTGCAGCGTCGAGCAGGTTAGAGGTCTGCATCTCAAAGGCCTGCGTTACAGTAACATCTATAGTCGTCTTCTTTTCTTTCGAAGCGCCCGCAGCCTTCTGCAGGTCTGCATCAGAAGTGATGTCCTGCAGGACTTCCTCGACCTGAGCGGTATCCTCCTTGGCAGTGACCTTCACATCGCTGACAATGCCCAGAACACCGGTGACGGTAGCAGAACCGCTGGCCTTGACCTCATCTGCCACAGTCTTGCTGGGCGTTGCTGCCAGAACAGACACACCCATGCCCACGACCATAGCAGCGGTCAGAACAGCGCTGATAACTTTCTTCATAATGAAGATCTCCTTTCACTTCAAGCCGCACTCCCCAAGATGCTGCTTTCTATCGCAAATGCTTTTCAACATTTACATCATTCTTCAACAGGCTCCCAGAACAGCGTCAGAACCGCTTTCTGGATGGAAGCTTCGGTCGGATAGAACTCGGTGAATCCGTCCTCTGCCACCTTGTGTTCGCCTTCCAGTGCAATGGCAGGTTCCACAGTATCGTCCTTTGCGGCCCACACCTCGTTCACCAGTCGGCCCTTTGCAAGGTCGGTGACCAGATAAGGCTGCAGCGCATCGTACACCTGTGCGGTGAACTGCTGATCCTGCTGCACCCTGCTTTCCAGCTGTGCGGAAAGCTGTGCAAGATACTCTTCCTGCCGCACCATGCGGGCTTCGTTGGTGCCTTCGCCAATATCCATGCGCCTGCGCACAAAAGTCTCAGCCTGATCGCCCTGCAGCGTCAGGGTAGCTCCCTTGGTCATGGCCGGGTCTGCTGCGGAGAAATCATCCTCCAGCGTCACGGTCACACCGCCTGCAAGGTCGTTCAGCACCGAGATGCGTCCAGACTCATAGCCAGATAGAAATCAATGCTTTCCCCCTGCAGCAGGCGGGACACCGCATCACGGGCATAGCCGCAGCTTTCCTCCTTACCATCGCCAAAGCCATGGGCAAGGCTGATCTGCATCTGAGTGGTGCCCACCGGATTGCCCAGCATGCCAAGCACCGTCACCTCTGCCATGGTGTCGCGGTCGATCTTGAGCTGACGGACCGTCTTGTCTTTGCTGTCTATCACAATGAGCCGCTGAAAATCCGCCTGACCGCCCTGATAAGAGCCTTCTGCTTCCACCTCGCTGTCATGGTCGATGCCCATAACAAGGATGGTGGTCAGATCTGTGCGCCTGCGGTAGGTCACGCCGTCCACTTCCATGGTCTCAGCGGTCTCCTGCGGCAGCTCCGTCCGGGTCTCCGGCTTTTGGCTGCGCTTTTCCAGCCAGCTTCCGCCCACAAAAAACAGTACAGCTGCCAGCGCCAGCACAGCCAGCGCAGCAGCGGCACCACGATGTTGTTTTTGTCTGTTCAAGCGGGTAAGCTTCCCTCTTTTCTTCGGAATATAGTTTTCTGCGGGAAGGTCTTTCCATTGCCACAGAAAGATATTCCTTGGTCTATTATATCGTCACAGGTGTGCAACTGTCAATGTATTTTCGTTATTTTCCGGCAGGAAATTTCGCATTTTCAGCCTTTAGGGAGCCACAGATAAACACAAACCCCGGCCATGCAGAGTTCATCCGCACAGCCGGGGCCAATTGGTATTTTATTTGATATCCAGTTCAGGCGGCACATCGATCTGGTCCGAGACATACTTGCCGTTCTTTTTGCGCTGCCGCACGCACTCCGTCAGCAGATATTCGATCTGCCCGTTCACCGAGCGGAAGTCATCTTCGGCCCAGGCGGCAAGGGCATCGTAGAGCTTCGCGTTCAGGCGCAGGGGCACCTGCTTTTTTGGTTCTGCCATCAGTACAGGCTGCCGCTGTTCACGATGGGCTGGGCATCACGGTTGCCGCACAGCACCACCAGCAGGTTGGAGACCATTGCCGCCTTGCGCTCGTCGTCCAGCTCCACTACCTTGTTCTCATTCAGGCGTTCAAGGGCCATTTCCACCATGCCCACAGCACCGTCCACGATCATCTTGCGGGCATCGATGATGGCGCTTGCCTGCTGGCGCTGCAGCATCACGGCCGCAATCTCCGGCGCATAGGCCAGATAGGTGATGCGGGCTTCCACTACATCGATGCCGGCCTCGGCTACATTCTTCTGGATCTCGTCCCGGATGCGGGCGGCTACCACCTCCGAGGAGCCGCGCAGACTGCCCTCATCGCTACGCCGTCGCCGGTGGTGTCCACATTGGGAGCCACATCATAGGGGTAAATGCGCACCACATTGCGCAGAGCGCTGTCGCACTGCAGGGAGAGGTACTCCTTGTAGTTGTCCACATTGAATACGGCCTTTGCGGTATCGGTCACGCGCCAGATGACCGCAATGCCGATCTCCACCGGGTTGCCCAGACAATCGTTGATCTTCTGGCGGGAGTTATTGAGGGTCATCATTTTGAGCGAGATCTTCTTGCTGGTCGATTCTACGGTCTGGGAACTGCTGTTACCTGCCTTAATCAGGGCCGCCATGCCGGTTTCGCCGCTGCTCACATCGCCGCTCTGGCTCAGTTTGGTGCCAGCTGCCGGGTTCACCGCGGTGCAGAAGGGGTTTACCCAGTAAAACCCCTGTCCCTTCAGGGTGCCGATGTAATCGCCGAACAGAGTGAGCACCAGTGCTTCCTGGGGCTTTAACACCTTCAGGCCGCAGAACAGGAAGATGCCCGCCACCCAGTATGCGATGGACAGGATCGTGAGCAGGATGCCCGGAAACAGGCTTTCGTCCAGCAGAATGATGCTGTAGAAAAACAGCAGGACGGTAACAGCATAGCCCAGCAGGGTGAGCAGCAGCATGACCATGCCGTTCTTTTTGGTCTGCAGAATTTTCTCTTCCATAACAGTTCCCTCCTTCACAGGGTGCGGAAGCATTTCTTTGTGATATCAAAATAATATCACTTTATATTATCTTTGTCAAGTCCTCCGCAGGCAAAAAAAAGAGCCGCCGCACAAACACTGTGCAGCAGCTCCTTTTTGTTTCTCTTTTTATAATGTAAGGGGCACTTGCTCTCAGGCGAAGGTCAGCACCACCTTGCCAGCGCCGCTGTTGCGGTCTGCAAGGGTATCGAATGCCTTCTGGAAGTCCTCTGCCTTGAACACATGCGTGGTGATCTCATCGACCTCTTTCAGGTGGTCAGGCAGGATCTTGACCACCTCGGGGAACTTCTGGTACTGATGACGGGTACCCAGAATGGTCAGTTCCTTTGCATTGATCTCTTTGAAGTTCACGGGGATCGGCTCCTTGCCAAAGGTCATAGCCACCAGACGGCCTGCGGGAGAAAGCTGGCTGGTTGCATGTGCCAGCAGTGCGGGAACGCCTGCGGCTCAAAGATCACGTTGACACCCTCGCCGTCGGTCAGTTTGTTGATGAACGCATCCAGATCTTCCTTCATCGGTTGATGCTGTAATCTGCGCCAAAGTCCTTTGCCATGGCAAGGCGGCTCTCGTTCGGCTCAGACACGATCACGGTAGCGCCGCGCGATTTTGCAATGTTGGCAACGATCAGGCCGATGGGGCCGCCGCCGTGCACCAGCACCACATCGCCGGGGCGCACATCGCCGCGCCAGTTTGCCTGCAGGCCAATCGTGAACGGCTCGCACAGAGCAGCCTGCTGATAAGTCATCTTGGAAGCATCGTACTCATACACCTGGCTGCGCGGCATGACCACATATTCCTGAAAAATGCCGTCCACGATGCAGCCCAGAACCTTCAGTTCACGGCAGACATTGTGGTGGCCGCAGCGGCAGGCATAGCACTTGCCGCAGTAGGTGATAGTGGGCCAGCACCTTTTCTGTGGCCCACTTCTCACCGGCAACGGCGGCTTTGATTGTTTCATAGTCCAGCAGCTTTTCTTGTCCGTCCATCCTGATACCCCCGTCAGATTGATTTTTTCCATGATACCATATCTGGGAGTATGGAGCCAGAGAAACCGGCGATTTTCTGCTGGTAAATTCTACGCATTTAGAGCGGCACTATGGCGGGGATAGGATAAAACACTCACATACCCCGCCGACTATGCGGGAAAAGCCTTGAAATATAGGCTTTTTAAGGCCCTAAATGCGTAGGTTGGTGCTTTGTTGCGATATGCTCCACGGTTACGGTGTATTGTTCATATTCTGTTTTCGGGAATCTTTATGAAATCTTCAAAATTGCCCGGTATGCTATCCGTAAAATCAAAGAAAGGACTTGATTATATGGATATGATTTTGAAAACGACTGACCTCTGCAAAAATTTCAAGGGGCAAATGGCGGTAAACAATGTGTCACTGAACATCCGGCGCAACTCAGTTTATGGTCTGCTGGGGCCGAATGGGGCTGGCAAATCCACGATCTTAAAAATGCTCACCGGCATTTTGCGCCCCACATCGGGAAGCATCGAGTTTGACGGCCACCCGTGGAAGCGGAATGATCTGGAGCATATCGGTGCTTTGATTGAGATGCCCCCGCTTTACGAAAATCTGACTGCATACGAAAATCTCAAAGTCAGAACTACATTGCTCGGCCTGGACGATGCACGAATTAACGAGGTATTGCAAATTGTCCAGCTCACGAATACCGGCAAGAAACGGGCCGGGCAGTTTTCTCTTGGTATGAAGCAGCGGCTTGGTATTGCTATTGCATTGCTGAACAGTCCCCAGCTTTTGATTCTGGATGAACCGACTAACGGCCTTGACCCTTTAGGGATTGAGGAACTTCGAGAGTTAATTCGCTCTTTTCCCTGCAAAGGGATTACAGTTATTTTGTCCAGCCATATTCTGTCAGAAGTCCAGCAGATTGCAGATCATGTGGGAATCATTGCTGGCGGCGTCCTTGGATATGAGGGAGAGCTTCGCGCCGGTGAAGATTTGGAACAACTCTTTATGGATGTTATTCGCAGAATGGTAAGGAGGGATATTAAATGGAGATGGCATATATTCAGGCAGAGAACCTAAAGCATAAGAGAACTTTCACAAAAACGCTGATCGTTCTGGCCCCGTTTGTAACTGCGCTTATGAACTTTTTTGCCCCTCTTTGGTTCCAGCTCAATTCTTATAATTGGTGGTATATCCTGCTTTATCCTGGATTCCTTACGCTCACCTGTGCCTTGATTGAACAGCGGGATAATGGCAAACTAAAATATCGTGCCGTTGCTTCATTGCCTTGTTTCGCAGAACAAAGTCTGGAAAGCAAAAATTGGAGTGGCCGGTATTTACTCCTGTGTGGGGAATTTCATTTTCCTGGCGCTAAATCTGTTGGGCGATTTTGCAATATTAGTTATCAACGAAATTCCCCTGACAATCGGAATTTGGCAGGCTGCGGCCGGAACAGCTTGTATTGTCATTGCAAGCCTATGGGAAGTTCCGCTGTGCTTATGGTTATCAAAAAAAAGTTGGTATCTTTGTCACGGTTATTCTTAATGCCGGACTTGGAAGCGTTTTAGGGATTTTCACGGCTACAACCTCTTTGTGGATGATCTGCCGTATAGCTGGGTGCCGCATCTTATGATTTCCGTGTTAGGTATTTTGCCTAATGGTGAGCCGGTTGCAGATCAGAGTACGGCAATGGCATTTTGGATGATTATACTTGTATTGGTCATTTCGCTGGCCTGGTTTGCGGCGCTGTCATTTTTAACTGCAAGATGGTTTGAGAAAAAGGAGGTGGGGTAACTATGGTATCTGTGGTTCGCTGCTGGAAAGCAGAATATCAGAAGTGTAAACATAGCATTTTGCTCTATATGCACAGCATGATTCCGATTATATGTGCGGCGATTTTTGCGGGTTACTATCATATATCCAGATGGGAACTGGCAACCAAAATCAGTGCCTATCTGGAAGTGCTGGCCGTTGCGTTCCCGTTTCTGATCGGCATTATTGTGGGCCTGGTTGTTCAGATCGAAAATCAGGCCGGGCATTATCAGCTTTTGTTGGGAACAATCCCATCTCGCATGCAACGTATATTGGTAAACTTGGTTTTCTGATGATCTGTGCTTTTGGCGCAACATTTTTAGCGTTAGGAACATTCGCTGCACTATATAGGGATGCTCCGGCAAGCCTTTACCTGAAAGCAGGGATTCTATTGTTGATTACCATGCTTCCCATTTACCTGATTCATTTGTTTGTGGGAATGAGCTTCGGAAAAGGTGCATCTATGGGATTGGGAATTGCAGGGAGTTTAATAGCTGCCCTTATGATAACAGGGCTTGGTGACGCTACATGGAAATATATTCCCTGGGCCTGGGGCGTTCGTGCTATGGATTACACTGTGCTTGCATGGGATAGCCCCCAACTGTATGCACAGGTAAAAACCGATTTTTTCAGCGGTATGATTATTTCTGTATGCTGCACTGTTTGTCTGCTGATTGCCAGTTTGGTTTGGTTTCATGGTTGGGAGGGAGGTAAAAACAGTGAATAAAAAGTGCCTGTTTGCCGTGGTAATTGTGCTTGTAAGTCTTATATGCTTATCGGCCTGCGGTGCGCTCCGAGATACCGCCGATAAAAATAAGGCGTTAAATGAATCTCTGCCGTATTATGAGCTGAACGCCGCAAACTATGATGAAATTTCATATAACGGCCTGACATATACCATAACGGATGAATGTCTTGAAATGTCAGAACTGCAAGAAGAAATCGGACAGGTATCGAAACGCTTCAAAAATGTGGCGGGGGAAGATTTCAGTTTCGGCTACGTTTACAGTATTGTGGATGTGGATATAAGCAATGCCGTAGCTGTAAATATCAACAATGAATATCGGAAAGCTGACATTAAAAATAATGATGAGTAACCTCGAAAATGTGGTATAATGGGGCGGGAGGTGATTTTTTGACCCATTTACTTGTAGTTGACGATGAAGTTTCTATCTTGGAATTGATTAAGAACAGTTTGGGGAAAGATGGATATTTGATAACAGTCTGTCAAAATGCGGATGATGTAGACATCAAAAAGCTGCATTTCTATGACCTCATTCTTTTGGATGTGATGATGCCTGGCACAGACGGGTTTGAGTTTTGCAAACAGATCAGGAATATGGTAGACTGCCCGATTCTCTTTCTGACCGCAAAGACATTAGAGGAAGATATATTGTTTGGATTGGGCATCGGTGCGGATGATTATATTACGAAACCTTTTCGTATTCAGGAGCTTCGCGCCCGTGTCGCGGCACATTTACGCAGAGAAAAAAGGGAGCATCACAGCACACTTTCATTTGAGCCTGATATAAGATTTGACCTTTCCGCAAAGGTACTGTATGTTTCAGAACAGCCGGTTCCCCTTACCAAAAGCGAGTATTCAATCTGTGAATACCTTGCGAAAAACCGGGGACAGGTTTTTACAAAAGAACAAATCTATGAAGCCGTTTTCGGGTTTGATGGAATAGGCGATAACTCTACGATCTCAACGCATATAAAAAATATTCGTGCGAAATTGGAGCATTTCAAAATAAGTCCGATCAGCACCGTATGGGGGATAGGATATAAATGGGAGTGAAAAAGAAACCTACATTGAAAATATTGTTTCGCCAGTTTGCTATCTCCCTCATTGTCATGCTGGTAGCGGCAATTATTGTCCCTTCTGGTTTGGAGGGACTTGCTGTAAATGCTGGATTAGCTACAAGAGCAAATCTAAGTGAATTGCAGGTAAAAGAGATCATTCCAACGCTGACGATTGCCCCGGATATTACAAAGGTTGTGATTCCACAGGGATGCGGCTACTTAATTCTGGACAAGAACTTTAATGAGCTTTACAGCAATATGGACGATGATGAAAAAGAAATTGCCCTGCTGTACGCAAAGGGAGAATATATTGAATATGCTACGGGGAGGGAGTTTGCACTTGTTGTCCGGGAAAACGAATTTTGCGTTTTAAGATATTATATTGGTTCTCAATTTACAGTGTCATGGCTACCGGAATATTTTCCATCTCCTGACACGCTTGCGTTTATCCTGATGGCTGTAAATTCGCTGCTGGTCATTATCATACTGACCGCCAGATTCGCTAAGAACCTGCGTACACAACTGACCCCGCTTTTTGAAGCAACTGCGGAGGTTTCAAAGCAAAACCTTGATTTTGAAGTAGGACACGCCAACATCAAAGAGTTTGAAGATGTCCTTGCATCTTTTTCAGATATGAAAGATAATCTGAAAATTTCGTTAGAACGGCAATGGAAAACCGAACAGACACAGAAAGAGCAAATCGCCGCGCTTGCCCATGATTTGAAAACGCCTCTGACGGTTATTCAAGGAAATGCTGATTTACTCACAGAAACAAATCTTGATGATGAGCAACGATTATACGCTGGTTACGTCGTGGAAAGCTCCGGCCAGATGCAGTCATATATTCAAACCCTGATTGATATATCACGGGCGGCGGTTGGTTATCAGCTCCATATTGAAAGTATAGACTTGCCAGCGTTCATGCAGCACTTGTTCGGTTATATGGAATCACTATGCCGGACAAAAGAAATCAGGCTGCAAATGAATACTGTTTCACTCCCTCAAATGCTGAAATTTGATAGGGTGCTGATAGAACGTGCTATTATGAATGTTATCAGTAATGGGCTGGACTACTCCCCGCAAGGCGGAACGCTTTATGTGGATGTTCAGAGTAACAACGGTTTCGTGGAAATTTCAGTCACAGACGAGGGAACGGGGTTTTCTAAAGAGGCATTATGCCACGCACAGGAACGGTTCTATATGGGCGATCAAAGCCGCAATTCAAAGTTACACTTTGGTATGGGTCTATATATTACAAATTCGATTATGGAACAACATAATGGTCAGCTTATTTTAGAAAATTCAAAAGAAACCGGCGGCGCAAAGGTTACTATGAAACTTCCTTGCTGATTTTCCGATAGTGTAATGGACGTCTTTTATGTCCGTTCATTTTTCAAATCTTTATGTAATCTTCAAAAATTCCTCTTATCATGTATCTAAAGAAAAAACATCTGCCCAGCGGCAGAAAAGAAAAAAACGCTGCTGGGCAGACCCATTTCACGCTTAATTTAGATGGAAAAGGAGGCGGTCAGCAGACCAGGGCCAGCATAGACCCCTGACAACGGACAGGATCATCCTGCTCACTCCCCACGGAAAGGGGGTGAGAAGATGAAAGTTACCCCTGATGATTACGGGAGGCGCTGCCAGTTTGACCATTTTTGCAAGCTGGTACTGTACCATGAAGCCGTTGACTACTTCCGGGAAAGGAAGCGTCAGCGTGGCTGGGAAACATCCTTTGAAACGCTGCCGCTTTCGGACCACGGTGACAGGGACGGTGGCTCAAAATGTGTCACTACTGGTTCGATATGTGTCCCTAAAAACATCATGATATTAAAAAGTCTGAAAGTTCAAGAAAAGAGCTTTCAGGCTTTTTTGTGTTTTACTAGAATGCAGTCGAGTTGTTAGGAACAAAAGTTCGAATAAATATTGACATATTGATGAAAATGCGGTATAACAGATAAAGAACAAATGTTCAGGACGATTAATGCGAAAAGAAGTTATGTCAAAAAAGACAAAAAATGTTATTATGGGACAAGCGTACAAATGAGAAAGGAGGTGTAGAGCATGATTAATGTACACAGCGAAGAGTACATATTGGGGCAAAATATAAGAAATTGTAGAATGAAAAAGAAATGGACACAAAAGCAGTTAGCGATTGCCGTGGATGTTGATCGTGCTGACATCTCAAGGTATGAAAATGGAACAAAAGGTGCAATGAACTTTAAAAAGTTAAAAATTTTTGCAGAAGCACTTGATGTAACAATAGATGATTTGCTTGATAAGGAAAATTTAAAAAGAGGAGCTTCAATACAAAAGAAATATGATCAATTAAATCCTGTACATCAAAATATAATAAACGAAACAATCGATGCATATTTGTGTAAAGAAAATAAAGGTACGATAATAAGTTGAAATGCCATTTAGCCCTTAAAGCTGAATGCATTTTTATTTGACAAAAAAGTGTGGTAAATTCGCCACATAGATGTGGCATATATGCCGCCAAAAGAACGCGTATATTTTGTTATGATAAGATCAGTTCAAAAAACAAAATTATTTTTTAGCCTGATTCTAGAGAAGGCGAAGGATACCATAGCAAAGCCTACAGAATAATGATTGATCAATTGATTCTGTAGGAATGTGTATGGGATTACTGAGTCTGCCTCTGGAATTTTTTTGCCATTCGCTAAAATTGGGCAGATACCATGTCTCTTATGTACATAGTTTATTTTAATGCGCTGTTGGTATTCTTCTCTTTCTGAATTAAGGGGAAAGGAAAAAATGGAGAATATCATTGCACAAAATGAACATGTTACGCTGAGGGAGTTAAGAACGCAGATAAGTGCCACATCAGAAGGAAAACTGCCTACATTTAAGCAGCTTATGGAAATGAAATCTGCTGTAGTGGCTCAAAAGGTTGTGAATACAGCATTGTTGACAGTCTATCAGAATGGATATGCAGTCTATGAAGCAGATGGTGCGCGAACCGTTATGGCAGTGGATCGCTGCAAAGAATATACATATGACTTTGACAATGGGACTCGAATTACTATTCAACAGGAACTACTGGAGAACGAAGAGTGGAGTATTAGACTTTTAATGGAAGGCGAAATGCGACTTGAACATAATTACAATAAAACTTTTGATAAATTCGAATGCGTATCGTTGGAGTGTGACGGTTCAGATTGGTCTGCGGCAGCAAGTGTGGATTTTTTGCAGGAGGATAATGAGATGGTATTAGCAGAAATAGAACTTTACATGTTGTATGAGGCTATGGACAAGCTGACAAAACGTCAAATGGAAGCCATCCGACTTTATTTTTATAAGGGAATGAGCCAACAGGCAATTGCACAAAAATTGGGGATTGGTCGGAGATCAGTTGGAAACTGTATTGAAGGAGCTTTGAAAAAAATTAAAAAAATTTTTCAAAAAAGTACCTCCCAAGCTGCTTAAGACGGTGTGTTTTATGAGAGAACAAATTTCTCAAATAAATGAAGGAGGTACAAACCTATGAATGCGGTAAGTAGACTTACAGCAAAAGAATTAAACCTGGCAGCGAGAACTGTGTTTGCGGAAGCAGCTACAGAAGGATTGAACGGCCAGATGGCAGTGGCGCAGAGATGTACGATCAGCTGCACCACAACATTATCGGAGCAGATGGTTCAGGCTTTGGAAAAACACTCGAAGAGGTTATTAAAAAATGCCTACACCACACCAACCGATCAGGATATCCGGGGAAGTAGCTGTTTAGAGGCGGTAATTCGTGTATTTCTTGAGGGACAGAGGATTTTTACAGATCATTACGTGTATTTCTTTATGTCTGACAGAGGAAGCAGTTACTGGAGAAATTACTGGGATACCCACTACGTAAACATGGGAAAGCTCAAAAATCATACCTTTTGGGGAGTGGCAATTCCAGATGATGAGAAAACACAGCCGTTTGCCCGCTATGTGGCATCAGTGGATGATCCAGACGGATGGACATTTGTGTATGAAGAAGCCGGAAGTGACAAGGAACTTTTAGAAAGCTATCCTCGTCTGAATAATGGAAATCTTGTGGAAGTGCTTGGTACACAAAAGGGAAGTGATGGAGCAGTCTGGAACATGATTTCCATTGCAGGAGCATATGCCGGATATGTCAGAGCGGATCACCTAAGGAGAAAGTAGGTGCGTCATGCTTGAGACATTGATTTTATGCATGGCACTGGATTATCTGACGGGGATGATGGCGGCAGGCATATTTCACAAGAGCAAAAAATCTGCACAGGGAGGTCTGGAAAGCAGGAGCGGCTGGAAGGGACTTTGCAGAAAAGGAATCTCATTACTGATTGTGCTGGTGGCCTACCGTCTTGATTTGATTGCTGGAACTGATTTTATCTGCAATGCAGTGATGGCAGCGTATCTGGTGAATGAGTTGTTATCCATTACAGAAAATCTCGGATTAATGGGAGTGCCGGTGCCAAAGGTTTTAACTAGTGCGATTGATCTTCTCAGACAGAAGAGTGAAGCACAGGAAACAAACAAGATGCAGAGAGCCAAAGGGGAATTGGTCGAAGCAGGGGAAAAAGAACAGAAACATCAAGAAAGAGAATATCAAAAAAGAGAGGAAAAAGAATTATGAATGGAGTAAATGAAACAAATAAGTCTAATGAGATGATTACAGCTGATAGAATCGAAGCTGTAAAGCAGGAAGGACGAAGTCTGGTGCGCGAATGCATCAAGGAAAGAAGCCGTTTTTCTCGTGTATTTGAGACAAAGAATGGAGAAAAGGCAGCAGTTATATATCCGAAGGCAGTACATTTCAAAAAGGATGATGCATGGGAAGCAATCGACAATACACTTGTGCTTTCTAAAGATCAGCTCGCATATGAGAATGCACAGGCAGAATGAAGGTAAGAATTGCGAGAATGCCGAAGCAAACTGATCATAAGAAGAATGTGGTACTGCTTAATCTGGAAGAGCAGCAGAATGCGAGAAGTGCTCTGCAGGATCAGACAGAAGAAAGGTCTGAAATCATTGAGCTTGCCAGTGTAGAGAAAGATGGATTTATGATTTCCTGGGGACTGAAAACACAGGGAGAGAAGCCCGTCATGTTTTCACAGGTGAATGAGTCAGAAGTGACAGCAGTTCCAGTAGAATTCAAACCGAATCTGGTTCGCCAACAGACAGTAGAAGAAAAACTTCTGAAGCTTTCCAAGCTGTCATCCGCAGGATATTTTAGAGAGATTCTTCCGGGGATGGATATTCGTTACCGTCTGGAATCTGAAGTAATGAAGGAAGAGATTATTCTGAAAAAGAAAGAGGCTGCAACAGAAACAATCACATTTGTGATGAAACATCCGGGACTTTCAATGCATGTGCTTGCAGATGGCAGTGTGGCTTTATGCAAGATGTTCGCACAGGAAGCAAAAGACACCGCTGAAATTTCAGATGAAAATGCTGTATTCTTTTTGGATGCACCAATTTTATTCGATAAAAATGGAGAAATCTTAAAAGCTGCTTATCAGATTGAAAAAGGACAGGGAATTTCTGAAATTACAATTAAAATGGATGCGTCATGGCTCATGGATGAAGGCAGAGCTTATCCTGTTACGGTTGATCCGACCGTTCGCATTGAGAAGAAACAGACAACCATTGACGATGCTTTTGTGCGTTCGAAAGATCCAAGCAGTAGCTATGGCTATAACTTCAGTGAGCTGGAGGTTGGAAAGAACCGACCGTATGAGATATGCCGTACTTTCTTAAAGTTTAATACACTTCCACCACTTGAAAAGGGAGCTGTTATTACAGATGCAAGATTAAATCTGTATCAGTATCGATTTTCAGCAGACAATGGACAGGGCTTTCGTGTCAGTGCTCATGAGGTGACAGGTTCATGGGAGCAGCGTACTCTAACATGGAATAATCAGCCAAAATTCAAGCCGGAGGCATTGGACTATCTGACACTGGAAAATACCAATGGCATGGCTGTGCCGAAGACATTTGATGTGACAAAGCTGATTCGTGGCTGGTACAACAATCCGTCTAGTAATCATGGAATCGCATTAAAAGCAGTCAATGAGAATGTATATGCAACAGCGACATTGGTCTCCTCTGATATGCCGGTCAATAAGTATGGCTTGACAGCTGACTGTTATCCGATTGGAATTGTCTATTACCGAAGTACAAAGGGTCTTGAGGATTATTATAGTTATCACGAGCAGGAGTTAGGACGTACCGGAAGTGGTTATGTAAACCGATATAATGGAAATCTTGTATTTATTCATGAAGATGAAGGCACAAGTGGTATTCTGATGCCGGTCAGTGTCAGTCATGTGTACAATCTTTCTGATTGTGATACAAAGAGTCGTTTTGGAAAGGGATTTCGTCTGAGTCTGATGCAGGAATTGAAGGCATCTGGAAACAGTGATTATCCATATGTCTTAACGGATACCGATGGAACAAATCATTACTTCTACAAGGATACCTCCGATTCCAATAAGCTCAAGGATGAGGACGGACTGGGTCTTGTAATTACACAGACTTCAAGCAGCGAATACGATTCGTACCGAATCATGAAGGATAAGGATGAGGTACAGTATGTGTTTGGTCAGGATGGTTATCTGCGTCAGATTAAGGATACGTATGGAAATGCAATGAAGTGTCAGTATGGACCAAACAGTGCCGGAAATTATATTCAGTATGCAGAAGATCCGACAGGTGCGAGAGTTGTATTTAATTACAACAGCGATCTGACAAAGCTTGTCAGCATTACGGCAAATAAGAGAAATACTTCCTTTGCGTATGATGCCGCCGGTCATCTGACTAACATTACCTACCCAGATGGAAAGACAAGTCGTTTTGGTTATGATGGCGATAAGCTGATCTGGGCAGAGGGATCGGATAAGAGACGTATTGTATATGGATACCGAACCGATTGCGGTGTGGAACGTATTGCAAAGATTGGGGAAGGATATACGGATGCAGCAGGAAGTTTCCATACAGGAACTGAGATTGAAGTAACCTATCCAGAGCTTGGAACAACTGTTTATCCAGAGCCGGGTCTGGATGGAAAACTATCATCAACAGCAGACAATCATGTGTATACATGGAAATTTAATCGATTTGGTTCTCCTGCTGAGATCTCAGACAATGCCGGTCATGTCAGCACTTTCAGTCATTATGATGATGGTGCCAGACGTCATAAGCTGAGACAGTCGTCATTGACAGGAAAACTTGTAACCAATCTGCTAAAGAATACAGGATTTGATGCGATGGGTGAGTTTGAAGACGGCTGGGGCAATGCATCCGGTCTGACAGAAGCGTCTGCATGGGGCGTTGAACGTGTTACGGACAAGGGATACTTTGCCGATACCTCCATTCGAGTCACAAAGACACAGAAAAACAGCTTTGCCGCTGTGATTCAGGAGGTCTGGTTAGAAGCAGGAACTTATACACTTTCTGCCTATGCATTTGTAAAGGATGTTGCAGCGGTTTCAAACAATGCACAGGCAGGAGCAGGACTGGCAGTTCGTTTTGCGGATAAGTCGATGGCATATGGACTTGAATTTCTGACAGGAAATGCGGACACCGATATTGACAGCGGATGGAAGCGAATCAGCCAGACCTTCACCGTAAGTAGCGCACAGGTTGTCACAATCTATGGTGGAATTTTCAACACAACAGGTACAGCATGGTTTGACTGTTTCCAGCTGGAGACAGGAGATCGCATGAGCGATTTTAACATGGTGAATAATGGCCGCTTTGCAAGAAACAGCACTAACGGTGTAAATGACTGGAACCATGTAAATCTGGTCGCATCCGATACAACAGTAACAGACAGTGAGAGAGGAAGTTGTCTTAAAATTACCGGAGAGCCGGATAAGGAAAAGCGCGTGCTTCAGGGAATCTATGCGAAAGGCGGCGAAGGTGACGTATTCCGTTTCGGTTGCTTTGCCAAGGCAGAAGCCATTCCGGGAAAGACGTTTCGTATTGCAGCAGCAGTCATCTATGCCGACGGAACCATAAGTGGGAAAATGTGGATTTTGATCCATATCGAAGCGGCTGGCAATATGTTTCCGGTGTGGTATCAACGGATGATGAGACTCTGTAACCAACAAGCAGTATACCGCGGTTCATCTTTACATCATGTATGACAATCAGATGAATCCGGGATATTTTACAGATGTCCAGTTCATAAAAGATGACAGCTGGAGTTATACTTACGACAGCAAGGGAAACTTAAACACAGCCAAAAAGACAAGAGAAAACAATGCCTTCCAGCATAATAGCAAGGACCAGATCAGCCGAATGGTGCAATGGACGGCACTGCCTATGATATTTATTACAATGCGCAGAGAATGCCGCTGTATGCAAAGAGTGCCGAGGGTCAGCGAAGCAATTTCCAGTACAATGAGAAGGGCCAGCCGATTGCCGTGTGTATTGAGGCAGACAAACATAGTGCGGCTGTCACAGCAGGAAGAGTCTATTATATCCGCCAGCAGCGTTCCGGAAAATATCTGGACACAAAGGATGGTGATGTAACCGGCTCGAACATCCAGCAGTACAGCTTCAACGGTTCCGATGATCAGAAGTGGAGAGTTGAGAATGCCGGAGAAGGATATATTAAGCTGATTTCTCAGGCCGGAAGCCAGTGGAGAGCGGTAGATGTCTTTAATACGCTGAATGAAGATGGAACCAATATCCAACTTTATCCGGATCTTGGACATGAAGCACAGAAGTTTAAGTTAAAGCCGGCAGCGGGAGGCGGTTATCAGCTGCTTGCCAAGTGCAGTAAGGATACAAGATGCATCATGGTGTCCGCAGGAAGTGCACCAAACGACGTATTTGCGGATAAGGCAAATGTGGAGCTGGGAAGTGCCGCTTCTGACAGTGAGCCGAGAAGTATCTGGTACTTTGAGCCGGCAGATGAGGGTGATGTCAGTGCAAAGCCAACAAATGGAATGCTCTGCCGTATTAGGGCTCGTCATTCCGGTCAGTATGTGCGTGCAGTAAATGACACAATGAGAGTGGGAGACGGTTTGCAGCAGACCTATAGTTCCTTTAGCCAGGCTGAGGAGTTTCTTTTGACAAAGGCTGAAAACACAAACGGAACGGATTGGTATTTTATCAGAAGTGTGTCAGATCCGGAAAAATATCTTGATGTATGTAGTAAGGGAACTGATGGATATGACCGCCCGACTCTTCAGGCAAAAAGTGGAGCTGACAGTCAGAAGTTCTGTTTTAAGGAACTTCGAACCGGCTATGTAATTGAAAACAAGCAGGGCTATCAGTTTGATGTAAAATTGGGAGATTATGCAAATCTGGCAACAGTTATTGCAACGGGAACCCGTCTAGTGGTCGGCATTTTCTGATTATTCAGGACAATAAGGTTTTTGTATTAGAAACAGTAGCTAAGCGGATTCGAACCGGTATGAGCTATACAGCTGATGGTCGAAATGTGGCGAGTGTAACCGATGCCAGAAAGAAAACAGTTTCCTACAGCTATGACAGTGACAATCGACTGCTGACAAAGATGACCGATGCCAGAAATAACAGCACACAGTACAGCTATGAGGCGACAACCGATCGTCTGAGCAGTGTGAGTGCAACTGTTTTGGGACAGACACGAAAGGTTTCCTATGCCTATGACGAGGGAGATCGAATCAAAACAATTGCTCATGGAGGAACAACTTACACGTTTGATTATGATGGATATGGCAATCAGACAGCAGTAAAGGCTGGAGATCGCACATTGGAGCGTTACAGTTATGCGCCTAACAATGGTCCACTCACAAAGATTCCTATGGAAATGGGGATGTGCAGGAAATTCTATATGACAAAGAGGAGCGTATCAAGTCCAGACGCTGGAATGGTCAGAGTACCGATGCTGTGCGTTATGAATACGATGCCTATGGCAGTCTGGAAACGGAAACCGATCTAACCAATGGTCGTATTGATCATGATCAGTATGATATGACCGGAAGACTCGTACAGAGTGTGACGCTGGAAAAGAATACCGGGGCAGCAGGTGAGCCGACTGTGACAAACATGCATGAGGTGCAGTCACTTGAGATTGGTTATGACAATTATAATCGCGTAAATCGACTGGTGCAGAGTCTGGAGGGATCAAAGACAAAGACCGGTTTGGTGTATGGAGATGCATCAAAGACACAGCGACCAGGATTATCCTATGGACTTACTGTCGATGGAACACAGAGACAAAGTTTAGCTTATGATGCGATGGCACGATGCACAAAGGAAACTGTGACACTTCCGGGTGGACAGACACGAGAAAACCGCTTTACTTATGGAACCCTTCATCATCTGACCGATATGGACAGTCTTCTTTCGGCGATGTCAAATGGAACTGAGAGCTGGAGATATGAGTATGACAATGTGGGAAATATCACAAAGATTACATCCGGTACGAAGGTCATCACATATCAGTATGATGAACTCAATCAGCTGATTCGTGAAAACAATGGTGTACTTGGAACAACAGTGCTTTATACCTACGATGCAGGCGGAAATATGACTTCGAGAAAGACATATGACTATACGGAAGGAACCCTGCAGACCATAAAGAAGAATGAGACATTCACCTATCGAAGTGATGGATGGAAGGATCAGATTTTATCTTGGAATGGCTATCGCTATACATATGATGCAGGTGGCAATCCGACTCTGTTAAGAGGCGTTCCGTTAACCTGGGGAGAAGGCCGCCGATTAAAGAAGGTAAGTCTGTCATGGGGAACTGTAGACTTTGCCTACGACAGTGATGGAAAGCGCGTCAAAAAGATAAGCGGTAATACAGAAACAAAGTATTATTACAATGGAAGTATACTGAGCGGTCTGGTGAGAACAACAACTGGAAGCACAGGTACTAATAAGACTACGGTACAGTTTGTGTACGATGCCGAAGGCAAGCCATTCCTGCTGCGATTAAATGGAAAGACAGACTATTTCTATCTGTATAATGGTCTTGGAGATGTTGTGGGACTAGTTGACAGCAGCAATCAGGTAGTGGTAAGATACCAGTACAACAGCTGGGGTAAGGTAACGTCCACACAGGATACAAGTGGCGTGTCCCTTGCAACGCTGAACCCATTCCGCTACCGAAAGTATGTCTACGATCCAGAGACAGGACTGTATTGTCTGGGAAGCAGATATTATGATCCGGAAGTCGGAAGATTTGTGAATGCGGATGATTTGAGACACTGACTACCAGATGGATAGTGTGCAGGGAAAGAATCTGTATCAGTATTGCTTCAATAATCCGATCAACATGCAGGATGAAGACGGTGGATGGCCGAAGTGGGTAACAGAGGTAGCTATAGGAATTGGAGCAATTGTAATAGGTGCAGCAGCAGTAGCAGCAACCGCGGCAACTGGTGGTATAGCAGCAACTTTTGTAGTAGCAGCAACCGCAGGGGTGAAAACAGCAGCAATATCAGGTGCAATAGGTGCAGTAGTAGGAGCATCAACTAGTGTTGTTGGTAATCGTATTTCAACAGGAAGTTGGAAAAATTCAACTCAAATTGCATTAAAAGGAGCAGTTGATGGGTTTGCAAGTGGCTTTATGACAGGAGGAATAATGGCAGGAGCTTCACAAGTTGTAAGTAGCGGTTTTAAAGTAGCGGCTAAAGCCAGTGTAAAAGCAGGGAAAGAAGTAAGTAGTGGAATAAAGGTTACTAAAAATGTTAAGATACTGTCACCAGATAAACTGTATCATAAAACAAATGGAGGAACGTTAGTTAAAATTGGAAAAGTTTTTCGAGTCGATGTTAACTCAAAAACAATGCTTCATGCACACTTTCCAGGTCCATTTGCGAAAAAACATTTTCCACTAGGCGTTATTGCTTCAGGAATATATGGAGGAGTAAGACGATGAAAATTAATGCGTATAATGATAAAGATTTGATATATATTGCTCTTGGAGACGTGAACTGTTCAATGGAAAATATATTAAAGATTCTAGAGAAATTTAAGAGTAATGTGGTGGTTATGCAGATTAGAGATGTAAAAAAGGAGGGGAAACTTTTTGAAATAATTAAAAGAGTTAGTAGAAAATATTGGCTAGTATTACTTGAAGATAAATTATTAGCAGATGTTGTTTTTAAAATTGATAGATATGATCTGGAAGAAGTACTTCGAGAATTTTTTAAAAGTGGAAATAGATCGTTTTCTATACAGATTGTGCCTGATCAAAGTATATGGAAGCCATCTACTTTGGACATTAATACGCGTCAACTTATGAAATCTGGAATGATTACAGTGGAAATTGTAGTGGTTGTAGATGAATCGCAAGTAGATATTTTATGCTGTAAAAATAGTTATGATAAAAACAACTAGTTACTTATATGAAGGAACAGTTTGGAGAGTTAATTTCAATGATTTCAAGTGATACAGGAGAGGGTCAGGAAGCGAGAGAGATCAGTTAAAAGTGGCTTTTTAACTGCACCACAGTGGGGTCAGGAAGTGTGTCCAGCAAAGGGTGTACAATCCGTCAGGTGGAAATCCTTGTGTAGCGTATAATAAAAGTACCCGATATCGGAGACAAAATTCCCCAGTATCAGAAAGGGAATTCCTCAAAATCGGAAAGGGACATGTTGAAGCAAAATAACCTATCAGATATCCTTTGTCTAAGAACCACCAAAGGCAAAGGAGGAAAGGAAATGCTAACTATGTCCCAAATCAATGATATCAGAGATTTGAGCCAAAAGGGATACTCAATTTCAAAAATTTCATCTCTTACTGGTTTGGATCGCAAAACAGTTCGTAAATACCTCAATCAAGACGACTTCTCACCTCAGCCACCTGTAGCAAAGCGAAGAACTTCTATCGTTACGCCATACCTTGACATCATAGAGGAATGGTTGAGTGACCAGAGGGACAGGGAAAGTGGCTCAAAATGTGTTACTACTGGCTCGATATGTGTCCCCTGTAAAAAAGTCTGAAAGTTCAAGAAAAGAGCTTTCAGGCTTTTTTTGTGTGTTTATTAGAATGCAGTCGAGTCGAGGAAAGAACAAAAGTTTGTAAACTTGAGCCACCAGGGACACTAATCTAGCCAGCGTTCCTGTCCCTCTGGCAAGTATGATTGTCAGACTTTATCAGGAAAGCAGTGGCGCAGACAGTCAGAAGTTCTGCTTTAAGAAACTTCGAACAGGCTATGTCATCGAGAACAAGTTGGGTTATCAGTTTGATGTAAAATTGGGAGATTATGCAAATCTGGCAGCAGTTATTGCAACAGGAACCCCGTCTAGTGTGGCGTTTTCCGATATTCAGGACAACAAGGTATTTGTACTGGAGAAGTAGAAAAGCGAATTTATTCCTACATGGGCTATACAAGTGATTTTAGAAATGTAGCGAGTGTAATGGATGCCAGACAGAAACGCGTTTCCTATGCATATGACAGTGATAACCGTCTTCTGACAAAGATGACCGATGCTAATAACCATAGCACACAGTATCATTACGAGGCATCAACCGATCGCTTAACAGGCGTAAGTGCAACTGCATCCGGGCAGACAAGGGATGTTTCCTATACATATGATGAGGGAGACCGAATTAAGAGTATCAAGCATGGTGGAACCACTTATGCATTTGAGTATGATGGATTTGGAAACCAGACAATGGTAAAGGCGGGCGACAGGACTATTGAAAGTTACCGCTATGCACCAAACAATGGTCCACTCAAGACAGTTACCTATGGAAATGGCGATACGCAGGAAATTCTGTATGACAAGGAAGAACGTATTTGTGCCAGACGATGGAATGGAGAAAGTACAGATGACGTGCGTTATGAGTATGATGACTACGGCACACTGGAAAAAGAAATTGATCTGGTAAATGGACGAATTGACAAAGATCAGTATGACATGACCGGAAGACTTGTACAGAGTGCGACGCTGGAAAAAAATACCGGGGCAGCAGGTGAGCCGACCGTGGCAAACACTCATACAGTGCAGTCACTTGAGATTGGTTATGACAATTATAATCGCGTAAATCGACTGGTGCAGAGTCTGGAGGGATCAAAGACAAAGACCGGACTGGTGTATGGTGATGCATCAAAGACACAGCGACCGGGATTATCCTATGGACTTACTGTCGATGGAACACAGAGACAAAGTTTAGCTTATGATGCGATGGCACGATGCACAAAGGAAACTGTGACACT
>ENA-OQAA01000523-OQAA01000523.1-human-gut-metagenome-genome-assembly--contig:-NODE-523-length-25808-cov-12.138312_pt1 | contig 25808 bp, 32 predicted proteins | sample MGYA00242489_ERZ504515 | MGnify/ENA primary metagenome ERZ504515 (study PRJEB26092, sample SAMD00036237) | human gut metagenome | host: Homo sapiens | study: EMG produced TPA metagenomics assembly of... | reverse complement strand
CGAGCGCGTTCTTGGCCGTACTTTGCCTTTCCACGGTCCAGGACGCGCGCGCACGGTCGCGCTCGCGCTCATCGGCCTCGGATATCGCTGAACAGATCGATGGTGGCAAATTCCTCGGGCATGAGGTTGCCAATCCCAAGTTGATGCGCTTGACCGGTCGTTTGGGATCGACAGTCTGCGCCCAGAGCTCATCGAAATAGCCCATGATCTTCTTAAACGAATTGGTGCGCTCGGGCAGTTTTCGCGAGGCGTTGGAGTGCGCGAAGAGTGCGGCATAGCCACCGCGCGGTTTGCCGCCGTGTTCCCCCACAAAGATGCCATCGATTGCCTGCGCCTCGCGCACTAGACGACGCCGTTCGTCATCGTGCTGGACGGGCTTGGGCGGCACGGGGCGCGAGCTCGGGGCCGGCGGTCGCTGCGGGCTCGATGCCCGAGGTGCTCGAGCGCAGATGTCCGCATCCGTCTACATATTGCGCCGTGCCGCTGGCATCGAGTCGGCGTATGTCGGCTCGCTCGCTCGCGTAGCCCACGAAGAGCGAGATGCTGTCACACGCCACGTGCTTATCGACCAAGTCCAGTACGGCGTTGTCGACCATCTCGCGCAAGACGGTGTAGGCCTGCTCGTAGGCATAGCCCTTCGAGAGCACCTGTCCTGTGGTGGTTGAGGTTGCCTGCGGGCGATAGGCTTGGATATCGGCGATGGTTGTCGCTCGCGCCCGAAGGCGTGGTCGATGAGATATTCGGCATTGACGCCGAGCTCATCGTAAAGCAGGTTTTCGTCGAGCGCGGCGACGCCCATCAGATCGTAGACGCCGTACTTTTCGAGACGGGCCGCCACGCCGGGGCCGATGCCCCAGATGTCGGTGATGGGGCGATGGGGCCAGATCTCCTTGCGAAAGGTCCCGTCGTCGAGTATGCCGATGCGGCTGGGTACGTGCTTGGCGGTAATGTCGAGCGCTACCTTGGCCTGGAATAGGTTGGGGCCGATACCGACCGTCGCCGTGATGCCGGTGCGCGCCAAGACCTCGTCGCGCAGCGTGCAGGCGAACCCTTCCGCATCGGTGTGATAGAGGTCCAGATAGGGCGTCACGTCGATAAAGCATTCGTCGATGGAGTAGACGTGAATGTCTTGCGGACTCACGTATTCCAGATAGATGCCGTAGATTTTCGCCGACACCTCCATGTAGTGCTGCATGCGCGGTACGGCCTTGATGCAGTCGATGCCGTCGGGAATCTCGAACAGACGGCAGCGGTTGTGTATCCCGAGGTCCTTCATAGCCTGTGTGATGGCGAGGCAGATGGTCGTGCGCCCGCGCGATTCGTCGGCAACGACCAGGCACGTAGTGAGTGGGTCGAGTCCGCGGTCGACGCACTCGACACTGGCGTAAAACGTCTTGAGGTCGATGCAGATGTAGGTGTGCTGCTCGTGCGCCATCCGTGTCCTTTCATCAAACACATGTTCTTATCGAATATCTGTTCGATAATACCAGCTCATTCGGACATCGTCAAAACCTGTCCCTTTTTGGCAGGTATGGTCGTGCGGCTGCATCGGGTTTTTAACGCAGCCCTAAAGAGTGCGTAACAGCTCGGAAAAGCTCGCTTCGTAGCATGAGGCTAACGATTGATACCACCATAAAGCACGGATGGGTTGTGGGGATAATGGTCAACTATGGGTTTGGTATGCCGACGCGCTTGGTTGCGGATGGGGATGTGGCTCGCTGGTGCGGGCGATTGGTTGCCCACTATGGCGGCACCAAGGCACTGGTCGTGCTGGGAGGCGACAAGCGCACGCGTGATGAGCTCGTTTCGGCGGCGCTGGGCTCGGTTGATCGCGCCCTGCTCGAGCGCGTGCTTTTCCGCTGCGGCTCGGTTGAAGGCGACGGAGGAGACGAGCTGATCGACGAAGCCGTGGCCCTGGCGACCGACGAAGGCGTGGACTTTGTCTTGGCGATTGGCGATGCCGATACTGCCGGCTTTGCGCGCGAGCTCGCCCGTCGCATGGCGGCGCTCGATGTCGGCGAAGACGGTTTTGTCCCTTATGGATGTATCGTCTCGGAGGGCAAGGTGCCTGCCGTCGTGGGGGCCGGCGAGGTTCCCGTTTTTGCCATCATCGCGCCCGAACTGCTGGAGGGCATCGGGTCTCCTCTGCGTGAGTTGCTCGGTAGCGTCTGCGCTGCGGCCTAATATTTGGCATAAAGGGATAGGTTATTTTTGATTGGTAAAGCGTTTGACCTGCCAAATTAAACCTGTCCCTTTTTGGTCGGTTGCCGTTTGGGGGCCGATTGGCAACGCTCGCTGATTATAGTCTTGACCTGCGCTAGAATAGTGGCATCTGAATGTCCGGGCGCATGGAGGCGTGCGCCCGTATGCTGAGGAGGACTCTATGGCAACTGTTGCCGCACCTATCGATGCTACGTCGACTGCCGCTTGGAAGGCACTCGAGGCCCATCAGGAGAAGCTCGAGGCCGAGGGTATCGACCTCAAGGCTGGTTCGCCGCCGATGCCGAGCGCGTGAACAAGCTGAGCTTTGACGCCGGTGACCTGCACTTCGACCTGTCCAAGAACCTGGTGACTGATGAGACCGTCAAGCTGCTGTGCGATCTTGCCCGCGAGGTGAAGCTCGAGGAGCGCCGCGACGCCATGTTCTCCGGCGAGCACATCAACACCACCGAGGACCGCGCCGTCCTGCACACCGCGCTGCGCCGCCCGGCAAGCGAGAAGGGCCAGCTCATCGTCGACGGCCAGGACGTCGTCGCCGACGTGCACGAGGTTCTCGACCGCATGTATGCCTTCGCCGAGCGCGTGCGCTCCGGTGAGTGGAAGGGTGTTACCGGCAAAAAGATCGAGCACCTGGTGTCCATCGGCATCGGCGGCTCCGATCTGGGCCCGGTCATGGCCTACGAGGCCCTGCGTCCCTACGCCGACGCCGGTATTGACTGCCGCTACATCTCCAACATCGACCCCAACGATCAGGCAGAGAAGCTCAAGGGCCTCGATCCCGAGACCACGCTCGTGATTATCGTCTCCAAGACTTTCACCACGCTCGAGACCCTCACCAACGCTCGTGAGGTCAAGACCTGGATGCTCGAGCAGCTCAAGGCTCAGGGTGCCATCGACGGCTCCGATGAGCAGAACGCCGAGGCCGTGGCCAAGCACTTTGTCGCCGTTTCCACCGCACTCGAGAAGGTCGAGCCTTCGGCATCGACCCCGCCAACGCTTTTGGTTTCTGGAACTGGGTCGCGGCCGCTACTCTGTCGACTCCGCCGTGGGCCTGTCGCTGATCGTCGTGCTCGGCCCCGAGCGCTTCCAGCAGTTCCTTGAGGCTTCCACGCCATCGACGAGTACTTCTGCAACACCCCGCTCGAGAACAACGCCGTCGCGCTGATGGGCCTGCTCAACGTCTGGTACGTCAACTTCTTCGGTTCCAAGAGCCACGCCGTGCTGCCGTACTGCCAGTATCTGCACCGCTTCCCGGCCTACCTGCAACAGCTCACCATGGAGTCCAACGGCAAGCACGTCCGCTGGGACGGCAGCGCCGTGACCTCCGACACCGGCGAGATCTTCTGGGGCGAGCCCGGCACCAACGGCCAGCACGCCTTCTACCAGTTGCTGCACCAGGGCACCGTGGTGGTCCCGGCCGATTTCATCGCCTTCGCCAATACCGCCAACCCTGCGACCGATAGCGGTCAGGACGTGCACGAGCTGTTCCTGGGCAACTTCCTGGCCCAGACCAAGGCACTCGCCTTTGGCAAGACGGCCGACGAGGTTCGTGCCGAGGGCACGCCCGAGCAGATCGTCCCGGCTCGCTGCTTTGAGGGCAACCGTCCGACGACCTCGATCTTTGGCGACACGCTGACCCCGTTCGCGCTCGGCGAGCTCATCGCCCTGTACGAGCACATCACGTTTGTCGAGGGCACGGTCTGGGGCATCGACTCCTACGACCAGTGGGGCGTCGAGCTGGGCAAGCAGCTTGCCAAGCAGATCACTCCCGCCTTCCACGACGACGCCGCCAAGGCCGAGCAGGACGCTTCGACCCAGGCGCTCATCGAGTTCTATCGCGCGCACCGCAAGTAGGATTCGCTGCGAAAACTAACGCATAGCCGACAAGGGCCCGTATCCGTTGGGATGCGGGCCCTTTGCTATCTGGATAGAATGGAATGTATCGGGAGGCGCCTCGACGGGCATCGCAATCGTCGAAGGCACGCCGTTCATGTTTGGGACAATGTGACATTTTTCCCGTTGCAAACAGCGCCGCCGTGGGTGTTCTGTATGATGGCTCAGACAAGGTTGCTCAATGACAGGGAGGCACATATGGCAATCAAAGCCATCGCAATGGATATCGACGGTACGCTCACCAACGACCAAAAGGTCATCAGCCGCGTACGCGCGAGAAGCTGCTCGCGGCGCAGGAGTCGGGCATTAAGCTCATCTTGGCTTCGGGCCGTCCCGCATGGGGGCTGCACGCCTTGGCGCAGGAGCTCGACCTTCAAAACCATGACGGTCTGCTAGTTGCCTTTAATGGCGCGCATGTGTCGACGCTCAGACCGATGAGGTTCTTTTTGACCAGGCCATGCCGGCTGACGAGCTGCACCGTCTAATTGATCATCTGCGCAATTTCGACGTGATCCCTATGATTTCGCTTGGTCGCGATCTTCATGTCGAGGATTCGTACCGCTGCATGATTACGCTGCCGGATGGCTCGCAGAAAAACATCGTCAAATACGAGCGCGATGCGTGTGACCTTAAGATCCGCGAGGTCGAGAGCTTGCATGAGGTTGTGGACGCTTATCCCGTGGACAAGCTGTTGACGGCAGGCGACCCGGCCTACCTACAGGCGCATTACGAGGAGATGTATGCGCCCTTTACCCAGACGCTTTCGGGCATGTTTACGGCCGACTGGTACTTTGAGTACACGGCGCCCGGTCTCGACAAGGCCCGCGCGCTTGAGGGTGCCCTGCCCAAGCTCGGTATCGATGCCAGCGAGGTCGTCTCGTTTGGCGACGGCCAGAACGACAAGTCCATGATTGAGTGGGCCGGCACCGGTGTTGCCATGGGCAACGCCGTCGATGAGGTTAAGGCAGTTGCCCAGATGGTGACCGCCAATAACAACGAAGATGGCATTGCGGTGGCGTTGGATAAGCTGCTGGGTTAGAATCGCCGATAGTGCATGGTTCGGGCGTCCGCTTGCGGGCGCCCTTTTGTTAGGGAGGGTGCCGTGTCCGCATTTCCGTTCGACGCCGTTATCTTTGACATGGATGGCGTCATCGTCGATACCGAGTATTACTACCTGGGGGAGACTGCCGCGTTTGCCAAGGAGCTTGGGTTGAATCTGACTCAAGAGGAGTTGAATGGACAGGTCGGTACCTCGCATCAGTCTTCCTGCATATGCTGGTCGATTGGTTTGAGCGCGCCGGTAAAGGGCACTTCACTGGCGAGGAAGCGTTGGCCCGTTGGGACGAGTGGGCGCATAAGCGTCCGCGCGACTATCAGGCTTTGATTAACCCGGGCGCTGTGGATACGATTCGAGAGTTGCCGCGCCGCGGCGTTCGCGTGGCGCTGGCGAGTTCGTCTCCCATGGACAGCATCGAGGAAGTACTCGATGCATGTGGTCTGTCGGATGCCTTTGAGTACGTGGTGAGCGGCGAACAGTTTAAGGAGAGCAAGCCCGAGCCCGATATCTACCTGCATGCGCTGGACCTGCTGGGGCTGCCCGCGAATCGCTGCTGCTGCGTTGAGGATTCCGTTCCGGGCATTACCGCGGGTAAGCGAGCCGGCCTGACGGTCATTGCCAAGCGCGAGGAGCGCTTTGGCTTTAGCCAGGATGCCGCGGACAAGATTATTGACCAGCTGCCGGAGCTGCTCACGCTTTCTTAGGAGCGCGGTAGTTGCGCGTTTTTCGGGTCTGATGAGTAAATAGCCGACATTTTGGTGCGACACCTAGCATACTTTAAGCTAATGCGGGCTTAAGGACTTGTTGAATGCCCCTAAGCCCGTTTTAGACTTAATTGTGCTTGGAGAGGGTATATGCCACCGACTGAAGGGCTAACTGACGGTAAAGCAGCGATACCGCTGTACCAACAGGTTATCGATATCATCAAAAACGAAATCAACTCCGGTGCCTACAAGGCAGGCGCGCGGATACCCAACGAATTCGAATTGGCTGAGAGCTATAAAGTTGGCCGCGTTACCGTGCGACGCGCTATTGAGGAGCTCGTCCAACAGGGCTATCTAACGAAGCGACAAGGGAAAGGCACGTTTGTCAATGCCCCCAAGCTCAAACGCAAGATTCGCCAGAAGGATGACGTCCAGAGTTTTTCGGACGCATGCCGCGTAAACGGAATGGAACCGGGGGCGCGTGTCATTTCGAGAAAGATACTGCCGGCGGATTCCACCGAAGCACAGTTCTTTGGTGTTCCCGTTGGAACTGACTTGATCTGCGTTGAGCGCGTGCGTACTGCCGATGGCGTCCCTGTCATGCTCGAGAACAACATATATGTTTACGAGGACAACGCCTATCTATCAACGGCACCTCTATCTAATCAATCCATTTTTGAGTTCGTGCGCAACCGGACGGGCCGCACGCCCGCGTTTACCGACCATGCACGCTTGAGATCGCGTGCGCGTCGCCCGAGGTCGCTCGGTTGTTGGCAGTTCCCGTTGGCGAACCCTTGTTTTATATGGAAGCCTTCTTTTTCGATGAGCAGCGGCGGCCGTTTATCATCGGTCGTCAGCGGATCGTTGGGTCTCGCTACGTTTTTGACATCTAGGACATTGCGTATGGAAACGCCCGGTGAATCATCTCACCGGGCGTTTTCATACCGTTCACGGCGCAAACGCAACCGTTCAACCGCGTTGCAGCAATCAGTTTGAAATTATCTTGATGACGAGAAAAGCTGCTGGTAATCTATAGAACGTCATAGAACGTTTGCCTTGTGCAAACGTTGAGGCGAGATGCGATGCAGTCTCGAGTTCTTTGGAGGTATCTATGTCAGATACGAAGGCGAAGAAGACAAACAGACGTTTTAAGTTCAAATTACCGCATGTCTATACGATCATGTTCTTGCTGATCGTTGTCTTTGCGGTCTTGACTTGGATCGTTCCCTCTGGTCAGTATCAGCGCAAGATGATTTCGACAGCGGCGGGCGAGCGTGAAGTCGCCGTTGCTGGAACCTATGAACAGGTCGATAAGAACTACACCGATTCCGAGACCGGCGAGACCATCAATCTGGGTCAGGATATCTTCGCGGTCCTGCAAGCGCCCACTAAGGCATCCAGGAGGCTGCCGACGTCGTTGCGTTCGTCTTATTGATTGGCGGGTCGTTCGCAATCATCACCAAGACCAACGCTTTGAATGCCGGCATGAGCCGTGTGATTAAAAAGCTCAAGAACAAGGACATCCTCATCATTCCCATCACGATGACGTTGCTGTCCATTTGCGGCACCACGTTTGGTATGTCTGAGGAAGCCCTGCCGTTTTATGCCATCTTCATTCCCATCATGATGGGTATCGGTTATGACTCGATGACGGCATTCATCATCTGCTTCCTTGGTCCTAACCTGGGATATTGCGCTTCGACCATCGATCCGTTTAATGTTCTGATCGCCCAGGGCATCATTGGCATCGAGGGCAATCCGCAACTGTGGCTGCGCGCCGTTTCTTGGGTCATCTTCACTGCCGTTGGTATCGCATGGGCCATGCGCTACGCCATGCGTGTAAAGAAAAATCCCGAGTCGTCCATTACGTACGAGGACGATAAGCTCAAGCGTGTTGAGTTTTCTGTGACCGATGCCTCCATCGAGGAAGAGTTCACTATCCGTCAGAAGCTCGTGCTTATCGATTTTGCTTGCGGTATGGGCATCATCGTCTGGGGTCTTGTTACCCAGGGCTGGTACATGAATGAGATTTCCGCCGTGTTTCTTGGCATGGGCTTGCTTGCCGGTATCCTGGGCGGTCTTGACCAGCAGACGATCGCTGAGGAGTTCGTTAAGGGTCTCGCCGACTTTGCGTACGCCGCCATCGTTATCGGTATCGCTCGCGGCATTCTGGTCATCGCCGAGGGCGGCATGATCATCGACACCATCCTCCAGGCGCTCGCTACTGCGCTCGCCGGTGCACCCGCCGCCGTCTACACCACGTTTATGTATATCGTCCTTGGCCTGCTCTCTTTGCTGGTTCCTTCGAGTTCTGGACTTGCGGCGCTCACCATGCCCGTCATGGGTCCGCTGACCGAGCTTATGGGCCTCAATCCCGAGGCTGCCGTTACCGCGCTCCAGTTTGCTAATCAGACCATCAACACTATCAGTCCCGTGGCGGGCATGACGGTCGCCGGCCTTGCCGTGTCTAAGATTTCGTTTGGCCAATGGTGGAAGACCATTTGGAAGTTCTTCATTTTCATGGTCGTCTTTGGCCTGATCGTAACGGCAATCTCTGGCATGCTTCCGGTGTAGGTGGTTGTGATGTCTGATCGTTTGACGGTCCTGACGTCTAAGAGCGTCTTTACCGGTACGGGGGACCTGCCGTTTGAAGGTTTCGTAGCGGTCCGTGGCAATCGAATTGAGGCTGTTGGCACCAAGTGTGAGGTAACTTCGTATTTGACCCAAGCGGACGAGGTAGTTGACCTGGGCGACCGCACCGTCATGCCTGGCCTGATCGATGTGCATACCTTCTATACAGGCTGGGCGCTGCGGACGTTGGGGTCTGATCTGTCCGGCATCGCTGATGCCAAAGAGGCCGTGTCGCTCTTGCGTGCATGGAAAGAAGATCATCCGGATTGCGCGGCGGCTTTTGGCCACAGCCTACCCGAAACGTTGGCATCGGATGCGAGAACGCAAATACGGCAGCTGTGTTTGACGATTGTTTTGGCGATATCCCTGTCGTCTGCTTTACACCGGGTGCGGAGACCTGCGTTCTCAATGCTGCCGCCAGTGCACGATACGGCTTTACACCCCAGGCGTGCTATGCGAGAAGATCTGGCGCATGATGAGCGATTTCCTCGCGCTGCTCGAGGTACGTGCGGGGTATTCGGACTACATGAGCATGCTTAACGAGCGCGGCGTTACCGCCATCAAGGAGATGGCGTTTGATGACTACTACGGTTTTGCCGACGAAATGGCTCGCCGTGAGGAATCTGGTGAGCTGACGGTTCGCGTCTCTATGATGTCGCAGCCGGTGGGTGCCGGTGCAAATCTGGCATATGCCCGCGAGGCACGAGAGCGCTTCCGGGGACCGTTCGTTCGTTTTTCTGGCTTCAACCGTATGACCGATCGCGGCGTATGGGCGGGGCTTGCGAGATGATTGACCCCTATGAGGACACGGCCGATGCGGGCGCTGCCGGCAAGACGGTTGTCGAGGAGCCCGAGTGGGATCTGATTGAGAACGAGCTGCGCGCAATTGATGCTGACGGCTTCCGATATTCCTTGCATTGCCAGGGCGATGGCGCCGTTCGTCGCACCGTGGCGCTCTATGCCTCGCTGCCTCGAGACGAGCATGGACGGTTGCTTCGCCGCCATGCGATTACCGATCTCGAGAACTCTGATCCGACCGATCTTGTCGAGTTTGGCAAGTTAGGTGGAATTTGCGAGGTCTATCCGCAGATTCTGACGCTGGACCGGCGCGAGGATTGCCTATCGATGATGCGTCGACAAATTGGCAAGACGCGACTTTTGCACAGCTGGAATCGCCGCGGCATGGAAGATTCCGGATGCACGGTGTGCTGTGGTACGGATTTGCCGCTGCTGATTCCGAGCCTGGGCGAGTCAATCTACAGTGCGTGCGGCGGATACTTCGACGATGGACTGCCCGTGAATGAGGCCAACGCGCTGACGCTTGTCGAGCTCTTGCGTGCTTGGACTGCCGGGGGCGCGTACGATCTGATGCGCGAAGACGAGCTAGGTACGCTCGAGGTCGGCAAGCTTGCTGATATCTGCGTGCTCGATCGGGATGTGTTCGACCTCGATTATCGCGACGCACGCGATCTTTCGGTTGATATGACGATGTCGGACGGACAAATCGTGTTCGATCGTAATAAGGAGGCATAAGATGTCTGAATCCAAGCCGACGCTGCGCCGCGAACAGATTGCGGGCATGAATATCCACTACATCATGTGGTCGCTCGATTACTTCCTTGATGTGCAGCAGCGTTTGGGCTTTGAGTCCATTGAGCTGTGGTGTGCGGAGCCGCATGTGACACTCGACCATACGGGCTACTTTGAGGCTGAGGTCCTGGCGAAAAAAGCTGCAGACCGTGGGCTTAGGTATCGTACTCTGTGCCCCGAGAATGTTGTCTATCCTTGGCAATACTGCGCACGCAAACCGCTGCATGAACAGCGCAGCCTGGCGTACTTTAAGCACGGCATCGAGCTTGCCGAGGTACTTGGGTGCGACCGTATGTCCGTCAACTCGGGCTGGGGCGACTGGGACGAGGACCGCGAGGAAGCCTGGAAGCGCAGCCGCGAGCACATGTCCATTCTGGCGGAGTATGCCGGCGAGCACGGTCTGGTGCTTACGATGGAAAGCCTGCGTCCCGAGGAGAGCAACCTTGTGACGACGGTTTCCGATGCGAAGCGCATGATCGACGAGGTCGCGAGCCCGTACTTACAGCCCATGGTTGATACAACCGCGATGGGCGTTGCGGGCGAGACACTCGAGGACTGGTTTGCAGCCTTTGGTGATGGGGCAATTCACGAGATGCACTTTATCGACGGTGATCCGTATGGCCATCTGGTGTGGGGCGATGGCAAGCACGATATGGACGCCTTCGTTGCCACGCTCAACGCCCATGGTTTCGACGGCATGCTGGGCCAGGAAATCACGGACGGTCGTTACTACGATGACCCGGCGGCGGCAGATGCCAAGAACATGGCCGCATTCGAGAAATATCTGATTGACTAAAACAACTATCGGCCACGCAACCAACGTCATTGATTGTGGACCAAACAAGAAAGGAACTGGATATGAACGCACACGACCTGATCAAAGAGCAATTGCCGAGAAGGGCAAGTTCGACAGCGTCTACTGGATTGCTTGCGGTGGCTCCATGATCGATTTGATCCCGGCTCATGAGCTTCTGCAGCGCGAAGCAACCACCTTCACTTCGTATATCTATACGGCTCGCGAGTTCGATATCATGCGTCCGCGTCGTCTGGGCGAGAAGTCCCTGGTCATTGCTTGCAGCCACAGTGGCAACACCCTCGAGGTCGTCGAGGGCTGTGAGATTGCCCTTGCTGCCGGCGCTACGGTGATCGCCCAGACCGACAACGCTGGATCCAAGATTGACTCCGGCAAGTGGACCACGTGGGTCTACCCGTGGGGCGAGGGCGTGCCGCAGGCCGAGGTCCCCGCTGGCATTTCGCTGTCGCTTGCGGCCGAGCTGCTCGATCAGCAGGAGGGCTACGCCGATCTTGCCGATATGTATGCCGGTATTGCTGAGATGGATAAGATTCTTCCTCCGGCACGCGAGAAGGTAAATGCCGAGCTGGGCGATCGCTTTGCCAAGCTTTGCCAGGAGCACGAGTTCTTCTATATTCTGGGCAGCGGTCCCAACTTTAGCCAGACCTACGGTTTCGCTATCTGCTCTCTTATGGAGATGCAGTGGCAGCACTGCAGCTACATCCACTCTGCCGAGTACTTCCACGGCCCCTTCGAGGCTACTCAGGATGGCGTTTTTTACTTCCTGCAGATGGGCTCCAGCGAGTGCCGTGCTATGGACGAGCGCGCCCTGGCGTTCCTTAAGACGCATACCGATACGCTGATGGTGCTTGATGCCAAGGAGTACGGTATGGAAGCCGTGCCGGCGAGCGTCCGTGCCTATCTGGACCCGGTGCTGTTCTACGCCATGAACTGCGAGCTGCGCGCCGCACGCGGCAAGGTGTTTGATCACGATCCCGATTTCCGCCGCTATATGGGTGTTGTCGAGTACTAGAAGGGGCAAAGGCTATGGCATTTAACGTTAACGCGCTCGGATTTGGCGACAACGTCGTCGATCGCTACGAGCATATCCACACCATGTATCCCGGCGGCAATGCGGTGAACTTCGCCGTTTATGCCAAGAAATGCGGTGCCGCACGCTCTGCATACATGGGCATTTTTGGCAATGACGCCGCTGCCGAGCATGTCATTGCAAGCCTCGAGGATGAGGGTATCGAGCTTGACAAGTGCGAGCAGATGATTGGCGAGAACGGAGCGGCTCGCGTGACCGTCGTTGACGGTGACCGTGTCTTCCTTGGCTCCAACGAGGGCGGTATCCGTGGCGATGCGCGCTATGTCCTCGATCGCTTTGACCTTGCGTACATGAAGCAGTTCGATGTGGTTCATTCGGGCAACTACTGCTTTACCGAGCGCGAGCTGCCCAAGTTGAAGGCTGCGGGCGTCACGGTCTCTTTTGACTTTTCGGACGACTCCACCGACGAGTACTACGAGCAGATTGCGCCCTACGTCGATTTCGCTTTCTTTAGTGCGGCGGATGCCGCGAGCGAGGACGAGATTCGCGAGCGTCTGGCATGGGTGAAGGGTCTGGGTCCGCGTTTTGTGTCGGCTACGGCGGGCGCCGAGGGCTGCATTGCTTACGACGGCGAGCGTTATTACCGCCAGCTGGCTAAACCGGTAACGGACATGAAGGACACCATGGGGGCGGGCGACTCGTTCCTCACCTCGTTTTTGATGTGCTATCTCGATTCCGTCAAGCGTGGTGAGGATGGCGCCGAGGCCATCGAGCGCGCGCTCGACTTTGCTGCCGGGTTTGCTTCGACCGTGTGCGGCATGGAAGGTTCTTGGGGCCACGGAGCACCAATCGTCGAATAGCTTAAGAAAGCGTACGGCGGTCTGGCTATGAGGCCTTGGACAGCCGATGCAAAACAATAAGCGAAACGCGAAAAGGGGGCTCGCCATGTGGTGGGTCCCCTTTTGAACATTGGAGAAGAGTATGGGTATTAAAGCGTGTGCGGCTGGTTTTTGCTGTGCGGACGTCTATCAAAACATCGGCGTGTTCTATCCGACTGGTAATGGCATTGACTGGGGTATCCATCTTGCACGAATGGGCGTTTCGGTATCCGCCGTGTCGGTTGTCGGCAAGGACGAGTACGGAGACAAGATGAGAGAGGCGCTGGCCGCCGAGGGGTTCGATATCTCACATCTGCGGGTGGAGGATGGCGACACCTCGGTGATGCTCATGGCATTGAAAGACGGCGTCGATCGCGTGCATCTCGAGGCAATCGATGGCGTAATGGAGACATATCGACCGAATGAAGACGACCGGGCGTTTATCCTGGAACATGACATCATTCATACCGACCTGTTTGGCAATTGTTTGGACCTCCTGCCCGAATGGCATGATGCGGGCAAGACGGTGGTTATGGACTTCTCGGTGTTCAGCCAGGATCCCGAATATGCATGTGAGCTCATTTTCCTTACGTAGACTATGCGTTCATGTCGTTTGAAGAGGACACTCCGGAGCTACGAGACTGGGTACGCCACGTGCAGGGATTGGGACCGCGCGTTGCGGTTGCCACGCTTGGCGAGAAGGGAAGCATTGCCTATGACGGTGAGCGCTTCTATGAGTGCGGGGTCGTACCGGCGGAGAAGGTCGTTAATACCGTGGGTGCCGGCGACTCGTATATTGCCGGGTTTACCAAGGGCGTGATCGATGGCTTGATATTCCGGCGTGTATGAAGGCGGGCGCTGAGCTGTCGTCCCGAGTGATTGGTTCGTTTGAGCCGTACTAGGGTCAAATGCCTGGAAAGGAGTACAAAATGGTTATCGACATGTTGGTTCAGCCCATGCTCTACAGCGAGATCTGTACGCCGGGTGATGAGCCTGATGGATTCGGTTTTTGGTCACGAGAATTTGGTATGGGGCATATGGGCCCCATGGATTGGGATGAGCTTCAAGTCGAGATGGACGTCTGTGATGTGCAGAAGAGCGTGCTCATGCCGCTCGATGTAACCACGGCATGCGGAGGGCATTTTGGCACCAATGACCAGATTGCCATGCTGGTTGCCGCGCATCCCGATCGTCTGTGGGGATTTGCGAGCGTAGATCCGCAGGTGAGCGGTGCCGCAGACGAATTGGGGCGCGCCTTTACCGAGTTGGGGGCAAAGGGGCTTTGCCTGCATCCGGCAAAGCAGGGTTTTGCTCCCGATGATGCCATGGCCGAGCCGCTTTACGAGCTGTGCGAGCGCTATAACAAGCCGGTAGTTTTCCATGCCGGTATGTCTTGGGAGCCGGGCGCAGAGCTCTCGCGCAGTAATCCGCTTGTATTTGAGCACACAATCGCAACGCATCCAAATGTGCGTTTTAGTTTGACCCACTTTGGCTGGCCCTGGGTGCGCGAGACCGTGGCGATGCTGCTCAAGTATCCCAACTGCTACACGGACACCTCTATCACTTACATCGATTCGCCCGAGGAGATGATGCAGCGTCTTTTCACGGTCGATATGGGGCCGCTGTGGTATGAGCGCGCGCTATCGCATCAAGTGATGTTCGCCAGCAATACGCCGCGCTTCCGTGCGTTCAAACTCAAACGGGCGCTCGATACCGTGTCCATGCGCGATGATGCGCGAGAAAGGCTCTACTGGGGTAATGCCCTGCGTTTTCTTGAAGGGGATGAGTGAACATGGTGACGCTCGAGACATTGAGCTATCTATCGACTGCTCCGGACCAGTTCATCGATATTACCGAAGACGTGCACGCTGCCATCGAACGCAGCTCGGTGACCAATGGCTTGGCGGCGATTATTTTGTCGCATACGACCTGTGGAATCGTGGTAAACGAGGGGCTGCCCTGCGTGGAGACGGATCTTATGGAGACGCTTGATCGCATCGCCCCGCTAGATGCCCCCTATGCGCATGCACACTTCCTGCCGAGCTATGGAGCCACCGGCAACAACTCCTGTGGGCATATCAAGAGCATGATTTGTGGAAACAGCTGCTTCTTTCCCGTCCAAGATGGCCACATCGTGTGTGGAGGTGCCCAGAACATCTATCTTGCGGAGTTTGACGGTCCGCAGAAGCGAAAAGTGTACGTTGAGGTGCTGGGGGAGTAACGTCCCTGCAATAACCCTATGAAGGAGCACGCTATGTCGTTTCTAACCTCGATGTTCAAGACCGAAAAGCCGGTTATCGGAATGCTGCACCTGCGTCCTCTGCCGGGCGATCCACTGTATTACCCGGGCGGAAGCGTGTCGCAGGTCGTGGAAGCCGCCAAGCGCGATCTCGAAGCGTTGCAACGGGGCGGTGTCGATGGCATTTTGATTACCAATGAGCTCTCGATGCCCTATGAGCAGCACGTTTCTCCCTCAACCCTTGCATCGATGGGCTATGTAATCGGGGTTCTGTCCCATGATTTGTCGACCCCTTGGGGAGCTGAAGCTATTTACGATGGTGATGCCACAATCGAGCTGTGCGCTGCCGTCGATGCGCAGTTCACGCGCTGCAATTTTTGCGGTGCCTGGGCCGGTGATCTCGGGCTGATTAACCGAGATTTCGCTCACACCATGCGTCGCAAGACGGCGCTGCGCCTGGACGACCTCAAGCTTTTTCACTTCATCACGAGCGAGGGGGAGGTTTATCTCAACGACCGCACGACTGCGGACATTGCCGATTCACTTCTCTTTAATTGCCTACCGGATGCGATGGTCATCGGCGGTTCGGCTGCCGGTCGTGGTGCTTCGGGCGAGCTTGCCGATGAGGTCCGCGAGCGTGTTGGCGAAGTGCCTGTGGTATGTGGCACCGGTTGTCGCGAAAAGACCGTGGCTGACGTATTTGCTCACTACGATGGCGCGTTTGTCGGCACCTGCTTAAAGCGCGACGGAAAGCTGGATGCCCCGGTTGATGTTGAGCGGGTAGTTCGTTTTATGGCTGCCGCTCGTACGGCGCGAGGGGAGTAGGCACCTATGGCGTTCTATCTGGGTATTGATATTGGGACAAGCGCCTCTAAAGGCGTTTTAATCTATGATCGATGCAATATCGTTTGCCAGGCCTCTTGTGGACACGAGACGGACAACCCGCGTGATGGATGGTACCAGCATGATGCGGAGGCAGTTTGGTGGGGAGATTTTTGCCGCTTGTCGCGCGAGCTGGTGGTGCGATCGGGGGTTAATGCGGCGCAGATTGGATGCGTGGGCCTTTCCGCATTGGGTTGCGACTGCGTACCGGTCGATACCGAGTGCAACGCGCTGGCACCCGCGATTTTATATGGAGTCGATGCACGTTCGAAGCCGCAGATTGACGAGCTCCTTTCCGAATATGGGTCAGGTCGCGCACGCGAACTTTTCGGGCACGATCCCTGCTCATCAGATATTGCTCCTAAGATCTTATGGTTTAAGGAGAATATGCCCGAGGTGCACGAACGTGCCGCGAAGTTCCTGACGGCATCATCGTTTCTATGCGCAAAGTTGACGGGGCGTTTTACGGTGGACCGTTACTTGGCGGAGGATTTTCTTCCCCTATACGACCGCTACACTTGGAGGGTTGATGCTCGGGAATGTGCTCGTTTCTGCCGGCCTGACCAGATGGCGGAGGTAATGTCGGCTACCAATATTGCCGGGGTGATTACGCAGCGCGCGGCTGAGGCGACAGGGCTCGCGGCAGGGACACCTGTCTTAGTGGGAACGGGCGACTCTGGTGCCGAGGCCATTTCGACGGGTGTATTTCGTCCCGGCGATATGATGGTTCAGTTGGGGAGCACGGCGTATTTCATCTACCTAGCTGATCATATGGTCGATGATGCCCGCCTGTGGCCAGGGACGTTTATCATTCCCGGAACTTACGGGATCTGCGCGGGGACCAATACGGCGGGTGCGCTCACATCGTGGTTGCGCCAAGAGCTGTATCGCGACGCCGTGGAGGCCGAGGGCCACGGTGGCCCCGATGCATATTCGGTTATGGCGCATGATGCCGCCGATGTGGCGCCGGGTGCGATGGGCTCGTGTGTCTGCCGTACTTTGCGGGGGAGCGTACTCCGCTCAACGATCCCGAGGCGCGTGGCGTCTTCTTTGGCCTGACCGGAAGGCATACGCGAGCCCATATGGTTCGCGCCGCCTTGGAAGGCGTCGCGTATACCGTTGCATCCCATGTCGACATTATCGAGCGAGAGCATGGACTGCCAATTGGGCGCATTATGCTTGTCGGAGGTGGAACCAAGAATCCAGTTTGGATGCAGGCTATCGCCGACGTATGCGGGCGCGAGGTCTCGGTTGCCAAGGTTACGGTGGCGCATGCTTCGGTGATGCCATCATGGCAGCTCTCGCAGGTGGCGCCTATGCATCATGGGATGAACTCGCCCAAGTCCTTGGCGTTGCACAAACAATCGTGCCCGATATGGCTGCCCACGAGCTATATGCGTCGCGTCGTCATATCTTTGACGAATTGTATGCACGCAACCGTGATCTCATGCACGAATTGGTGTAATGCTGCCGAATTGTACTGCCTGCCAATAGGGACTGCGTTGTGCGATTCGCATGTCCCTTGGCATTTTTGCCCACAGGGGTTAGCGAAGGTCAAAAACAGAGTGCGCAGTTGCTAAAACTACCGACTCGATGCGCTTTGCGTCACAGTTTTTGAGTGAGGCAATGTGCATCGAGGTCCTTGCGAGCGATCTGATGAGCGATTGCACACTTGTTTCTGTGTTTGGCTCGGCCGGCGCATCGGTCTCGAGCAGTAGACGGTCGAGTGGAATCTGTCGGGCATATTCGCGACCGCGCTTGGTGGCGAGCATGCGCTCGTTCACGGAAAAATAGCAGCCTGCGTTTCGCGCGCGGACGAGTTCGTCCGAAGTGCCGCTAAACCAGTGGAAGATGATAGCGGGGGAGTCGGAGTTTGGGATGAGTAGTCCATGCGATTCGAGGACGTCCAGTACGGCTCCTGCCGAACGAACGGCGTGAATTGATATCACACGCCCGACAAGAGGATGCTGCACGAGCGCATCGCAGAGCCGGTCAAGCGCCTGTATTTGTAGCGGCTCGCTTCCTGCAAAGCATGCGGAAAAGTCGAGTCCCACCTCGCCGATGTAGCGCTCTTGGGCAGCAAACTCGCAAAGCAGGTTGACTTCGGCGGGACCGCAGCGGCCGTCGGCGAGCCACCAGGGGTGAAGCCACGCCGGCGATGATGCTTGGTTGGCGACGGGCGCGCTCGTTTGCGGCCGAAAAGTCGCGTGGGTCGACCCCGCAGTCAAAGAGCCCCAGACCCAACGCCGCCGACTCGCTGGCTGCAGTATCGGGGCCGAGCATCAAATCAAGATGACAATGCGTGTCAAAGAATTGCGGTTCCATCGCAGGACATCCTGCTAGTCCAGGCGCTGGCCATCGGCGCGCACGTGCTCGGTGCCGCGCCCACTGATCTGGCGGATAACCTCGCCGGCGATCATCTGGCCCATGATGGGCGGCATAAAGCTGGCGGTTCCCAGCTCGGTGCGCTCGTGGATGTTGGAAGGGTCGCGGGGCTGTGTCTTAACCGATTCCTCGCAGCTAAACAGTACATGTAGGCTCTTGATTCCGCGCTTCTTACATTCTTTGCGCATGATGCGGCTCATGGGGTCACGTACCGTATCGAAAATGTCGGCAAATCGGAGGCACTCGGGATGGAGTTTGTTGGCCCCGCCCATGGAGCTAACCAAACGGATGTCGTGGTCCTGAGCATATTTGGCAATGGTGAGCTTGGCCGAGATGGTGTCGATGGCGTCGATGACGTAGTCAAGTTTGCCGTCCGTCTGCTCCAAAACGCTCGCGAAAAACTCGTCGATGTTGTCGCTCAGCAGGTATTCGGTACGCTTGATGACGGTAGCGGCTGGATTGATGTCGTGGATCATGGCTTCCATAACATCGATCTTGCGCTTGCCGATGGTGCTGTGAAAGGCGATGGCCTGGCGATTGATATTGCTGGGCGCGATGATGTCCTTGTCCAGAATGACGAAATGACCGATGCCGCCGCGGGCGAGTGCCTCGCAGCAATTGGAGCCCACGCCACCGCAGCCGAGCACCAGCACTGTGGAGTTGGCGAGCTTATCGAGTGCCTCACGGCCCATGATGATCTCGAGCTTGGTGTCGCGTGTCTCGTTGGGAGTTGCGGCTGCGGTTTCGGTCATAGACATCCTCCGATGGGGAAGCGAATCGTGTTTTAGCTATCGCCATTATAGGTAATCGCCCATAGGTTGCGATGGCGCTTACTTTGATGTGGTTTGAAGCATTTCGATTAGATAGTTAGACAAACATCTAAATATCGAGTATAGTGTACGCGTCATGAGGGGTGCTGAGAGGAGGTCTTATGCCGGGAGAGGGTTTTAAGGCGCTGGCCGATCCTACGCGGCGGCGCATTTTGGAACTGCTGCGCGAGGGCAATTGTACGGCCGGGGAGCTTGCCGAGCATTTTGACATCAGCAAGCCGTCATTGAGCCATCATTTGGCGACGCTCAAAAACGCCGGCTGGTGACCGACGAGCGCCATGGCCAAAACATCGTTTACAGCTTAAACACCACCGTCATGCAGGACTTGATTGGCTGGTTTATGGGCTTTACAGACACGGAAGGTGATAAGGATGAATAACGAAAACAAGGGCATTCACCCCACGGGGGTATCGTCGCGCGTGTGGATTGCGCTGGTCGTTCTGTGCGTTGCCAATGTCGTAGCGCACCTCATGGTGATGCCGAGCTTGCCTGCACAGATTCCCACGCACTGGGGCGCGAACGGCGCCGTCGATGGTTGGGGTCCTAGCTGGATGGCCTCCGCGCTCGGCGTGCTGCCTCTGGCGCTTCTCGCAATGTTCTGCGTGGTGCCGCGCATCGATCCCAAAGGTGAGGCATATCGAACCTCGGGCAAGTTCTATCAGGGCTTCGTAATCGCCTTCACCTTGTTCATGTGTGCCATAAGCTGGTTGGGTGAGCTTACGGTCTGGGGCGTGGTGCCGGCGGTCGGTTCGGTCAACGTGCTGATTTCCGGTGCTATCGGTTTGCTGTTCATCGGCGTAGGCAACTACTTGCCGCGTGTGAAGCAGAACTATACGCTCGGTATCAAGACGCCTTGGGCGCTTGCCGATCCCGAGAACTGGCGCCGTACGCAGCGTTTTGGCGGCGCCTGCTTTATGGTGCTGGGCGTTGGCTGATTGTGATGGGCGTGGCGGGCAGCGTGCTGTCGAGCGAAGTCGTCGCCGCGGTGATTGCGGTTCTGGCGTTTGGTTCAGCCGGAGCTGCCTACGTCTATTCGTATCTGCTGTGGCGCAAATCGCAGCGAGCCGCTCGTTAAGGTTGCGGAAAACTAGCGTACGCAGTTCATAGTATGTTCCGGGGGACTTTTCCCAGGTAGTATTAGGGGGTGTGGGCAACCATGCCCCTTTTTCGTTAAGTTTCAGAGCTGGTTTCCTCATTTCGTTTCCACTAAAGCGAAGCAAGAATAGGGAAACAGCAGGTAGAAAGGATAAAACAGGCAAATGGCAGAGTTTATCTACCAAATGTATCAGGCTCGCAAGGCCCATGGCGACAAGGTGATTCTTGACGATGTGACCCTGAGCTTCTATCCCGGTGCCAAGATCGGCGTTGTGGGCCCCAACGGCATGGGTAAGTCGACCCTGCTCAAGATCATGGCCGGTATCGAGGAGGTCTCAAACGGCGATGCCAGGCTCACCCCCGGCTACACCGTGGGTATCCTGCAGCAGGAGCCGCCGCTCGACGACGACAAGACCGTCATCGAGAACGTGCGCATGGCGTTTGGCGACATGATCGCCAAGGTCGATCGCTTCAATAAGATCGGCGAGGAGATGTGTGACCCGGACTGCGACATGGACGCCCTCATGGCAGAGATGGGCAAGCTCCAGGACGAGATTGACGCCGCCGACGGCTGGGATATCGATTCCAAACTCGGCCAGGCCATGGACGCCCTGCAGCTGCCCGATTCCGACATGCCGGTCAACGTGCTTTCTGGCGGCGAGCGCCGCCGTGTGGCCCTGTGCAAGCTGCTGCTCGAGGCTCCCGACCTGCTGCTGCTCGACGAGCCCACGAACCACCTGGACGCTGAGTCGATCCTGTGGCTCGAGCACTTCCTGCACAACTATCAGGGTGCGGTGCTTGCCGTCACGCACGATCGCTACTTCCTGGATAACGTTGCCGAGTGGATCTGCGAGGTCGACCGCGGTCACCTTTATCCCTACAAGGCAACTACTCCACGTATCTGGAGACCAAGGCCGCCCGTATCGAGGCTCAGGGTAACCGCGATGCCAAGCTCGCCAAGCGCATGGAGGCCGAGCTCGAGTGGGTGCGCAGCTCGCCCAAGGCTCGTCAGGCCAAGAACAAGGCCCGTCTGGCTCGCTACGAGGAGATGGAGGCCGAGGCCCGCGCCAGCCAGAAGCTCGACTGGACCGACATCCGCATCCCCGTGGGCCCGCGTCTGGGCAACAAGGTGCTCGAGGCCCATCATCTGCACAAGGAGTTCGATGGCCGCGTGCTCATCGACGACCTTTCGTTCACCCTGCCGCGCAACGGTATCGTGGGCGTCATTGGCCCCAACGGTGTGGGCAAGACTACGCTCTTCAAGACCATCGTGGGCCTGGAGCCGCTGACTTCGGGCGAGCTCGAGGTGGGCGAGACCGTCAAGATTTCTTACGTCGACCAGAACCGTTCCGGCATCGACCCCGACAAGAACCTGTGGGAGGTCGTCTCGGACGGCCTGGACCACATGATGGTCGGCGAGACCGAGGTTCCGAGCCGCGCTTATGTGGCGAGCTTTGGCTTTAAGGGCCAGGACCAGCAGAAGCGCGCCGGCGTGCTCTCCGGTGGCGAGCGCAACCGTCTGAACTTGGCGCTCACGCTCAAGCAGGGCGGCAACCTGCTGCTTCTCGACGAGCCCACGAACGACCTCGACGTCGAGACGCTGTCCTCGCTCGAGGCGGCGCTGCTCGAGTTCCCGGGCTGCTCGGTGGTCATTAGCCACGACCGTATGTTCCTGGACCGCGTCGCCACGCACATCCTGGCGTGGGAGGGCACCGACGAGAATCCGGGCAACTGGTATTGGTTCGAGGGCAACTTCGAGGCCTATCAGGCCAACCGTATCGAGCGCCTGGGCGAGGACGCAGCCCAGCCGCATCGTATCCACAGGAAACTTACCAGGGACTAGTTTGATGTGGCAAAGGGACAGCCCCTTTGTCACACGAACTTATGCTCAACCTGGGAAAATAAAAAAACGCGGCGAACGTTTTTGTGACGTTCGCCGCGTTTTGCTATTCGTTGGATTCTTCAACCTTGTCGACGGTCCAGGTGGCTCCGAGGCCTCCGGTGGTGTTGCGGCGGATGCGCACGGTGACTTCGTGGCGCTCGCGGCCTGCGTGTAGCGCAGGGGGAAGATTGCGCGGTTTCGCGCGGCCTCGATGGTGCCGCGTTCGCGGGCGATCCAGTAGTACTCGCCGACGATGCGAGGGTGTCGGCGCCGTAGGAGATAGGTCGACAGCTGGTGCAGCAACGGGCCGGGGCAGAAGACCTCGGTTGCGAAATCGACGGGGAAGTCCTCGGGGATGGTCGGTGCTGCGGGTACCGAAGCCGGTACCGGTGCGGGAATTTGGTCATAGACAGGTGCGGATGCGGACTCGATGACGGGTGCAGACTCGGGCGCCGGTTCTGGCTTAACTGCGGAATCTGTCGGTTCCACGGAGACGGATGTGTCTTCAGTCTCGGTTTTGGCGTCGGCTTGCGGGGCGTCCTCTGCCTCGACAGACGGCTTTGCCTCGATGGGCGTGGATGCCATGGTGGTGATGCCGGCGTTGGCGTTCTCGGGGTCATAGACGGCCGTGAGCGAGATGGCGGGCTGCGGTGCCTCGGGCTCCGATGCCGCCTCGGTAGCGTCCTGTTCTGCGAGTTCTTCGGGCTGATCGTCTCGGCCTCGTTGCCAAAGACATCGCTGTTTTGGAACGCAGGCGTCTCGGGTTGGTCAGCGGCTTCTTCGGTTGTCGACTTGGACGCTTCGTTGAACTCAGCAGTGGCTTCCTGCTCGGATATGACTTCGGGATCGGTCGTGACGGCGATTTCTGGTTCGGCTTCTGCTGTTACCACAATAGCGACTTCGATCTCCGTCTCGGGCTCGGGTTCCGGGGCGACTTCGGCCACGGGCTCGGGCTCGGCGCGCTTAACGTGCTTGGGGCGCACAGCCTTCAGGTCCTTCTCACCGCGCTTTTTCTTTTTGTAGGACTGCTTGGCTCCCTTGGCTGCCTTGGGCTTGTCCTCGCCCTTGGCGAGAGCGGCATCCCAAGCCTCGTTGGCGATGACGGTGGCATACAGACGCCCGCCCTTAAAGACGGTCAGCTTAATGCAGTCGTCAAGCTCTTCGAGCAACTCGCGCGTGGACTCAAAGCCCAGGTCGTAGGCCGTCATATCGCCCGCGACGAGTGCCTCCTCGACCTGCGTCATAAACGTTTGCTTGCCGCATCCAATCGCATCGCGTAGCAGGCGATACAGATAGATGTGGTTGCCCAGCGAAAGCGTGGGCCTAACTATTGTCTTGCTCATGGCAAATCTCCTCTTTACACATGTAAAGCATCTTACCATCGCATAGCGTTCGCCATGGCGGCGCCCAAGGCAAACGGGCGCGAACCGCTGTCGATTCGCGCCCGTTATACAGGCCGGTTATCTATGAGAGGAAAATGTGCTTAGTTGCCCGATGCCGTGCCTTGGCTCGAGTTGTCGGATGCCGTGCCGGACGCGGTTCCGCTCGAGCTGTTCGAGCTGTTGGTGTTGCTGCCGTCTGCTGTGCCCGTTCCCGAAGTGCTGTCGCTCGTCTGGCCGCCCGTGCTCGGATGCGAACCGTCAGTCGTTTGGCTTGAGTCGGTCGTGCCGGACGGCGTGCCACTGTTGGACGCAGAAGAATCGGTGTCCTGCGATTGGTTTTGGGTGTTCGATGACGAATCGGCAGAGGTAGAACTGTCTTGTGCGTCGTCCGTCTGTGCCTGCTGATCTTGTGACTGGGCGGTGCCATTTGCATCGCTCTCGGTCGTGCGCGACGAAAGGATTGGCTCGGGGCGCTCACCCAGACCCTCTCCGGCAGTGGTGATAAGGATGGCGCCGGCGCAGGCGATGACCGCGACGATGGCGATGGCGATCGAGAAGACGATGACCTTCTTTTGCGTCTGGCTGCGCTCTGCCGCTGCTTGGCGCGCAGGCTGTTGGGGGCGACGCGCGCCGTGGTCGCGCGACCTGCAACCTGACGCATCTCCTGCGTGGTCGCGGCGCCACCTAGGTGCTCCTCGACATCGGGTTCAACGGGCTCGTAGGCGCCGGCAGGGTAGTCGACAGCGGCATGCGTGCCTTGATTGCTTCGGCGCTGGCAGAGATAAAGTGGCGGTAGACCTGCGAGGACACAACGGTGATGACCGAGCTCACGGCGGCGCCAATTACTGAACCAGCGATACCAATCTTGGAGGCAAGCGCGACGCTCGTGGCGGCAGCTGCGGCGCCGGCGATGATCTGGGGAATGGAAATGTCGTCAAACAGGCCCTTTTTGGGTGCGATGGCCATGGTCTGTCCGATGGAATGGTTCTCGTGCACGCCGTTGTTGAGCGATGCCGGCGTCATGACGCGCGTGCGCGGCGCGTCGGTATATTCAGTCGTCATACGGGGTCCTCCCGGTTCGTTTAGTGCTGCGACAGGTTGTTCAGCCCTCAGGGTACCCAGTCGGTGTGAACCGGAGATGGATTCGCCCGCAACACCATCAACTCACCAAAGCGCGAAACTTCTTCTCAGGCTGATCGAATGAAGACGGGGCGAATCGTTCGGATGTCGAAAGGAAGGTTGACCGGATTTGAAATCCCGTGGAATAATCGGGCTCGCGGCGCTGTTGCTTGCGCCGGGTAGGGAGCGTCATGAAAATCCTTAAGCGGATCAACAACAATACGGTTATCTGCGTAAACGCCAAGGGCCGTGAACTCGTGGCAATTGGCCGCGGTATCGGGTTTCCCAATGGCCCCGATGAGGTCACACTCGATAAGATCGAGCGAACCTTCTACGGTGTCGACTCGCGCTACCTAGCGCTGCTCGACGAGATCGATCCTCAGGTGATGGAGTTCTCCGCCCAGATTGCCGATATCGCTCGCTCCAACATCTCGCGCGAGCTCTCGGCAAACCTTCCCTTTACCATGGCTGACCATATCGCCTTTGCCATCAAACGCTGCCGCGAGCATATGTTCGTGCAGATGCCGCTCTCCTATGATGTGCAGCAGATGTACCCCATTGAGTACAAGATCGCCAAGTTCGCGATCGAGGGCATCAATCGCGGCTTCAACGTCAAGATGCCGCGGGGGGAGGCGAGCGGTATCGCGCTCTGTATCGTCAACAGCGTGGTCGCCTCGTCTTCAAAGGCCAAATCCAATACGGTGCGTAAGGACGAGGTGATGCTCGAGAGCTTCACCAAGATTATCGAATCCGAGCTGGGGGTTTGCGTGGACCGCGACGGCTTTGACTTTTGCCGTTATGCCACGCACGTGCGCTACCTGTTAGAACGCGTGCAGACAGGAGAGCCCCTCAACACGGAGAACGGCGCGCTTTACGGACCGCTCTGCGAGCAGCATCCCGACGTGGCCGTGTGCGTCGACCGCATGGCCGCGCTTATCGAAGAGCGCTTTGACGCCGGGCTCGCCGATGAAGAGAAGGTCTACCTGATGCTCCACGTCAATCGCGTCTGCGCGGGATCTAGGTCCTAATCGACCGCTCGCCGCTGAAGTTGGGGGTGCGGACGATTTCTTGGACCGCGCCTAGGCGTATCCAAGCTTCCTGCGGTACTCCATCGGGCTCAGCCACCCGAGGGACTTCTTGATCCGCTCCTCACGATAGTACACGAGGTAGGCCTCGA
>ENA-OQAA01000522-OQAA01000522.1-human-gut-metagenome-genome-assembly--contig:-NODE-522-length-25814-cov-2.209756_pt1 | contig 25814 bp, 30 predicted proteins | sample MGYA00242489_ERZ504515 | MGnify/ENA primary metagenome ERZ504515 (study PRJEB26092, sample SAMD00036237) | human gut metagenome | host: Homo sapiens | study: EMG produced TPA metagenomics assembly of... | reverse complement strand
AAAGGAGAACAATCACGAAGGAGTGATGCGAGCGCAAGCGTATGAAGACGAGGTTTACCAATCCTTGTTTCCGCCGTTTTTTGAATATCACGCAAATAAATGGTATTCAGCAACGATATGGAATATGACGAGCAATTGAAACAAGGAGCTTATTATGCAACCATCGGTAAAACGAATACCCTCTATAATTGCTTTCGCGAGGAAGGACAAAACAGTTTCCCTATTCAGAAAAGATACCATCCCGTTACTCCTGAAGACGAGGAAATATTGCTGCGTGACAATAATGTGCCTCAATACAAAAACAATAGCGACTACAAAACGAATTGCAAAGCCGAAACGCCAACAAAGCGCCTCTGTGAAAGCCTGTTCAGTTTTGAACGTTTCTATTTTTTCTTGCGCTATGGTATCGCTTATGTAGACCACCCAAACGGTTTACAAAAGCATGTTATGCGCTATCCGCAAGTGTTCGCCACAAAAGCGATTGAACGCCACCTTGATAAAGGGGAACAAAAGGGTATTATTTGGCATACGCAAGGTAGCGGAAAGACTGCGTTGGCGTATTTCAATGTCAAATATCTGACCGATTATTATTCTCAGCAAGGCATTGTTCCGCAGTTTTTCTTTATTGTAGACCGTATCGACCTTTTGGAACAGGCTCAAAAAGAGTTTACTCGCAGGGGACTGAAAGTCAACCCTGTTCAAAGTAAAGAAGACTTTGCCAAGCTGATAAAGGATGGTGTGACTACCAAAACAAAGAGGGTAAATTAGAGATAACGGTTGTCAATATCCACAAATTCTCTAAGGACAGTCGGGCACTTGCCAAAAATGCGTATAATGTCAAGGTGAAGCGCATTTACTTTATTGATGAAGCACACCGAAACTATAATCCTGAGGGCAGTTTCTTGAAAAATTTGATTGCGAGCGATGAGAATGCTATAAAAATAGCATTGACAGGTACTCCAATAATCGGTGAAGGATACAATACCAAAGATATTTTCGGGGATTATATTCATACATACTATTATAACGCGTCTATATCAGACGGTTACACGCTTCGACTTATACGCGAAGACATCGGTTCGAACTTTAAGATAACGATGAAAGAAGCCCTTAACAGCATAAGGGTAAAAAAGCAAACTGTTAAAAGAAATTGATGTTTATGCCCACGAGAACTATGTACATCCTTTACTCGACTATATAATCAATGATTTGCAGGATTTCCGAAGCAAGTATTCTGACCCATCATTGGGAGCACTTGCCGTATGCAACAGTAAAGAACAGGCGATAATGATGTATCGGCTGTTTTTGGAAAACTATGCAGATGAATTCTGAACTTGACAATTATACAGGTGAAGACGGACAAATAATTTACCGTAGTATTTCGGCAAATGAAATGGAGGTCAAGAAGACTTCACCGCAAAAAGGACGTTATCGCGCTGCGCTTATCTTGCATGACAGTTTTGACAAATCTACCCGTTCCAAATGGATTGATTTATTCAAAGACGGGAAAATTGACTTGCTCATTGTTTTCCAAATGCTACAAACCGGCTTTGATGCTCCACGATTGAAGAAATTGTACCTGCACCGTATGGTCAAGGAACATAACCTGCTGCAAACGCTTACACGTGTCAATCGTCCGTACAAGGCTATGAAATTCGGGCATGTAGTAGACTTTGCCAATATCGAGGAAGAATACAGTAAGACGAACAAGGATTATCAAGAAGAGCTTGAAAAAGAAGTTGGTCAAGAAAATACATCTTCAATGGATAAGCTATTTGTTACCATTGAGGAAGCAATGAAAAATGTTGCAAATGCAAAAGTTACTTTGACAGACTATGACTTGACTAATCCTCAAATCTTTTCTCGGCAACTCAATTTGGTGGATGACATTGCCACTGTCCGAGTCATCAATAAAAGTTTAGAAACACTGCGCAGTATGCAGAATATGCTGATCTCGCAGGAAAGCCCGGAAGCGAAAGACATTGTTGATATACCCGAAATATCAAATCTTATCAAAGCGGCACGCAATCGTCTTGACCTCCTCTCGTATGAGCAAAACTCAAATGACCGCGAAAGCGTGAAACAATTGCTGAATGCTGCTTTGGAGAATATACATTTTTCGTTCTATAAGAAAGGTGAAGAAGAACTTGAACTTCAAGAGCAATACAAACAATCGGTAGCTCACACTCGTAACCAATTGAAATGCTTGCGTTGATCCTGATGACCCGGAATATCGTTCTATACTCGCTGACTTTCTTGCTCTTTTCAAGAAAAAAGAAATGGAATCGGAAGGAGAATTTAATATGCACGACCGCGTTCAGAACATTAACGGCATACTGAAACGCATTCGCCAAATGAATGAGCGTGATGCGTTGCGGCTATTGCCTATAACGGTGACACAAAGTTCGTGCGTGTCGAAAAACGTTTGACCGAGCAATCGGACAGAGAGGAACGGGAGCATACCGAACCTCGCACCTATGCTTGGACAAAAAAGAAAGAGCAGGTAACGGCTGTCTTGCTTCTTATAAAAGAAGATGTAGACGATGCATTCTTCCACAACGAAGCGATTGTTGAAACTCCGGCTTACTTCACGAAAAATATATTAACTTACGTCACCCGCCGTTTTAAGGATGCGCAGATTTCCACGGAACGCCCGGCTCGTAAATATGTCAGTGACGTTATTTTCAAAGAATATCAAACCATATACTGATTATGAGTATTGACATCATAAAGCAACAGACAAAAGACCTTATCGACCGTCTGAAAAGTACGACAAACAATATTGGTCTTGGCAACAGCGGAAATGAATATACGGTTATCGTAGAAACATTCCTATATAAGTTTCTCAATGATAAGTTTATCTATGAAGCAAAACGGACACTGCCCGAACTTGCCGATGCAGAGGACGTCTACGAAGCATTGGAGCGATTGCCCGATGAGGAGTACGAGGAAATGTGTGATATGATGCTCGACACTATTGTATTGAAGAAAGAGCATCTGATACCGTATCTTGCCAAACGTCAGAATGAGGATAATTTTGCAACTCTGTTTGATGCGACATTGGAGGCTATTGCCGATACCAATGAGGAGATTTCTATATTCTCAATGAGGATGAAACCCGTATTTCCATTATGAAACCTCTCTCGGAGGTAGTAACCGGAGGGTCTGCCAAGAAAAACGGCTTTTGCAAGTCGTTAATCGGAGATGTGGCAAGTTTTTCTTTTGAAGCGGCTTTTGCTGCCGGATATGATTTCTTCTCCACCATCTTTGAATACCTTATTAAGGACTACAATTCCAATGGTGGCGGCAACTATGCCGAATACTATACGCCCCATGCAATCGCATCCATTATGGCGCAACTACTCGTCGATGAGAGCGAGGATGTTAAAAGTGTAACTTGCTATGACCCGTCAGCCGGGACAGGCACGCTTGTCATTGCCCTTGCCCACCAAATTGGAGAGCAGAACTGCACGGTGTTCACGCAGGATATCAGCGACAAATCCTCTACTATGTTGATGCTGAATCTTATACTGAACAGTATGAGCCATTCTTTGACGCACGTTATACAAGGCAATACGCTGAAACACCCTTATCATAAAGAAGGACACGAATTGCGTAAATTTGACTATATCGTTAGTAATCCGCCTTTCAAGCTCGATTTCTCCGAGTACCATTCCGACCTCAAAGCCGACCATTATCGCGGACGTTTCTTTGCAGGCATTCCCAATATACCAACAAAGACAAGAAGGGGATGGAAATATACCTCTGCTTTTTTCAACATTTGCTATACAGCTTGAAAGACACGGGTAAGGGAGCTATCGTTGTACCTACCGGATTCATTACAGCCAAGAGTGGCATTGCGTTCAAAATTCGCAAACACCTTGTGGACAATAAGATTCTGAAAGGTGTGGTAAGTATGCCGAGTAATGTCTTCGCTAACACGGGTACGAATGTCAGTGTGGTTTTATCGATAAGAACAAGACCGAAAAGCCTGTATTTATTGATGCGAGCAAACTTGGTGAAACTATCAAAATAGGGAAGAACCAAAAGACGAATCTCCGTTCCGATGAGATAGCGCAGATTGTAGATACTTTCCGAAACGAGAAGGTGGTAGAGCAATTCTCTGTTACTCCATCCTACGAAGAAGTGGCAGAAAAAGGGTATAGCTTTTCTGCCGGACAGTATTTCGACATTAAGATTGAATATGTTGATATTACAGAAGAGGAGTTCAAGAGGCGTATGGCAGACTACGAAAAAACACTCACCGAGCAGTTTGCCGAAAGCCATCGGCTTGAAAATGAGATAATAGCTCAATTAAAGACATTGAAATTCAATCAATAAACCATGCTTGATAGTTTGACCCAATGGGCTACTCTATTAAGCCCAATAATTAGTGTAATAGCTATAATCGTTGCATTACGTGTTGCCCGCAGTTCGTCGAAAGATGCACAGGAACAAATTAAAGCTATTCGACATTTGCTTGACATGTTTATAGCGGCAAATAGAGGATGCAAAATTTGCCGTAGAAACTGTTCATCCCCATTTATTGGCGGACCGTTAATAGAGCAAATACATGAGCACGAAAAATGTTTGAGGCGAAAGAGTATCTGAACCACCTTTAGCTAAGCACAAAGAGATAGAGGTCAATCTATCTTTGATTCAAGATTATATTAAAAAAGCAACAACGGTAAATGGAATTGAAAAAATACAAATTAGGAGAGATACTTGATGTAACAAGAGGTGCGAGTCTCAGTGGCAAGTTCTATGCCGCTAAGGGTGAATATGTCGCTTGACTTGCGGGAATTTCGATTACCAAAATAATTGCTTTAAAGAGAATAAGGCTAAAGACAATCTTTATTACATTGGCGACTTCAAACCGGATTTTTTAATGAAGGAGGGAGACATTATAACACCTTTGACAGAACAGGCTATTGGGTTGCTTGGCTCTACCGCTATCATCCCCGAAAGCGGTAAATATATTCAAAGCCAAGATGTGGCAAAAATTGTTTGCAAAGAACATTTGTTAGACAAGGATTTCGCTTTTTATCTTATATCCTCAAATCTTGTTAAACAGCAGCTAAGTGCTGCTGCTCAACAAACTAAAATCCGGCATAACATCACCTGATAAAATCAAAGATTGCATTGTATGGATTCCCGAATTGGAGGAACAAAAACGCATAGGTAAGTTACTTCGCACTATTGACCTCAAAATAGAACTTAATCGTCAGCTAAATCATAATTTAGAGGCGATGGCAAAACAACTTTATGATTATTGGTTTGTACAGTTTGATTTTCCGGATGAAAACGGAAAACCGTATAAGTCTAGTGGTGGTAAGATGGTTTGGAATGAGAAGTTGAAGAGAGAAATTCCTCAAGGATGGGATATATTACCTCTTTTTGATGCTATTAGTGTACAGTATGGTTTCCCTTTTGCTACCGAACAATTTACTGATGAGATAACAAATATACCTATTGTTCGTATTAGGGACATTCTTGAAGGAACGACATCAGCATATTCTTTTGAAAACACAGATGAAAAATACTGTTTGAATGAGGGTGATGTGCTTGTTGGTATGGACGGAAATTTTCACATGAACTTCTGGCATAACAATATTGCCTATCTTAATCAGCGATGTGCAAGGATGCGTCCTTATAGAGACTCCTCAATATCTTCAATTCAAATCTATTATAATATCCAACCTTACATTAAGGCGAAAGAACAAAATGCAAAGGGATCTACTGTGGGACATCTGTCAGATAAAGATTTGAAAGGGCTATATCTTATAAAACCAGCAATTTCATTAAATTTCAATCCTCGAAAAGTATTTGATGAGCTATTAGCACTAATAATTGGAAACAAACAACAGATTTTATCACTTACTAAGCAGCGTGATGAACTTCTGCCACTTCTGATGAATGATCAAGTGTCGGTAAATTATGATTTAGCTGAGACAGGCTTTATTTTTGTTTTGTATTTCAATCGCAACAAAAATATGTTTTCAATTAATTAAATCTATTATCGTTAATTCTGTTCTCATCATAGCCTTCTACATTAACCCGTAGACATAAACAGCAAATCTTCAACCATCAGGTCGAATTCTGCCGGATGGATACTATCCTCTTGATAGTGGAAATAATGGCTGAGCAGGATACATACCTGCTTCACACTCGACTCGGCAGTGTATCCGTTCTCGCCACTTCCTAGGCATAACCTGCTGCTACCGCCAGGCAGCACAGCGTCACTCTGCTCAAATTTCCCAATCATACTAAAGCAAAGCCACCAAGAATTAACACCGAATTATTCTTCTATTATAAAAGCCGGTGACGTCTTAATGCAGCGAATCGTACGGGATTTGTTTACATTATGGTCTTCCGCCTTGGCTGTAGTCCCTGTATGAGTCCAGCTTTGGTGCCCTCCACTTATGGTTGCCCACAATACCTTTGCAGCAATTGATTTTGAAGAATCAAATTGGTGACCGAATCCTCCCAAGACCAGATTGTTTTCGTCAAAAGCAATTTGGATGTAATTGGCTGTTGCAAGGAGACCTCCCTCCCACGCTATATTTTCTCGGCTATGGCTGAAATAAACGGCAGGTCTTCCACTACCCGTTGTGTAATTTACCGGTGTGCCATTAAGCGTGTAGTTAATAGCCCCCGATTTTAACAAAAGCTCAAAATCTCTCGAAGTAGGAAGCTGGTATCCTTCCGGACAATGGCTGCTTACCGATCCATTTCCTATGATTGCCGGATTCTGGAGCGACTCATACGAATCGAAATAGAAACGCGGGACGGATGCGTCATACTTTAAATTCATTCCCTGCGTATAGCGCCCTTTGTACTGACTGCCGGTTAAACGTACAAAATCCTCGTCAGAACAAGAGGCAAAATAGGCAGACAGATCACCTATTGTTTCAGATTCACTGACGGTTATCTGGTCGTCGAAACTCTTTGAGTTTCCTTGTAAGTTGAAACGACACCAGTAAGTATCACCCATAAGGACAACAGGCAAGCCGTGATTCAACCGGGTAACGGTGTATGTTTCATGTATGCCATTCGGGCCGTTCACGGTGAGCAAACCCTCCTGAGTGCTGCCATTGGCCTCCGGATCGTTAGGCTTGTAGCCTGCCTGAATCTCATAAACTCCGTCTCCTTGGGGTATCGCCCTTAGCCAACTGCCACCACTGACACTAACCTCATAGTTCTTAGGTACCTCTATCTGCCTAAAGCACTGTCGACATATTTATTGAAATGAATGTTATAGGGAGGAGTGTTTGTAAGATGATTATACAATTCTCCCTTGAAGGTCGTGGCATTGGACTGGACAATTACCAACCGGCCACTGTAGTAGTCCGGGTGCCTCTTGCTGTGCATATTCAGGTACATATATTCCGTCTTAGTACCCGGCTTTTTCCAAGAATTGCGTACCAAGAACTTTTTCCCTTGAAGGTCGGCACGAGTTTCCGTATACGGAATAATGGAGGCTGTTGTCCCATCAATTGTGAATTCCGCATCTTCCGGTATCTTATCCAGTACAAGTATTGACGTTGACTCCTTGCTCGGGAGGTAAACCGTATCTTTTGTTGCACTTATATACGCCCCTTCAGCCAAAGTAGAAAGTTCACTATTAACCAAAATATGGGTAGAAGGTTTTGCCGTGATAGTTTCTTCGACTTCCCAACTTTCATTTTCCACGGATATGCTTGCCTGCAAATTAGAACTGTCTCCGCTAAATAACTTTATTTTATAAATGTGGTTTCTATGGATTGTGTTAGGCAGTGCCAGTGAAAGTGTGACAGGATCGCCTTCAAGGGTTCCATGCAGCTCCATAGGAATACCGTCCCCCACTTGTTCATACAGGTGGACCAATCCGGCATATTCACCCGGCTTCAACGGGGTATTGAATGTAGTATCTATTTTTGCCAATGCTGCACCGGACGGCGAACTGACCGGATTTTGCGGAAGCAGGAATGCTTCACAATGTATGTTATCCATACTTATCCTATTGATTTGTATGTCGGCATCGTCAGCTATGTTTAAGTCTACTCTGGCAATGGCCCGTGTAAGCAATACTTGGGTGGTACTCTCCTGGCTTCCGGTTAAGTCTGCCTTTCCGGTCATCACCGGTTTATCTCCATCTGCTTGAGGAGAGGCAGAGAGTATTGTAGTGGCAAGCAGTTCGGCCTCTTTCAATCGGCCTATTTCCTGTGTAATCCCATCCAGCAGATTACCGGTGTTTACAAAGAAATAGATTTGCTCTCCTTCGGCTAACGAGCTGATTGTAGTGTATCCGTTCTTATCCACTGTCAGATTTTTGTAAACGTCGGACAGAACTCCCTCTTTAAACAGATAAGCCTCTATGTTTCCCGGCAGGTCCGTACTAAGAACAGTTTCCGAAGTCGGTGTATAGACCAAAAGCCGGAGAGAATGCTTGTTCTGAACATCATTGATTTTTCCATCGTTAAAATCCTCCTTAGAGCATCCGATGCAAAGTATTGAAAATAATACAGATATAATAACAGACAAATGTTTCATAATTATTAGTAGATATTGGGATTACTTCTTGATTTTAATATTGTATGGGAATTGACAGGAAAATCTTTTATGTTATTCTTGTAGAACACATCAGCGCATCCCGAAGCCCACTGTCCGTATGTCATGGTGCTATTATGGCTGTAGCCTAAACAATGACCTAATTCGTGAAAAATAGTGGAACAACATCCGCCGCTGTTTTCGTAATGATAAAGGAAAGATTTCTGATAGACTCCCCATGTTCTGCCCCCACCTAATCCTGATACACCATTGCCACTATATATAAGTCCGATGTCGAATCCGGAAAGGTTTTCCAGTCTGGATATAAGCGTTGATGTGTCAACTGGATACCTGTTATTGTCAAGAAAGATTCCTTGGAACGTCGAAACCCGCTGCTGGAACTTTTCCAGCGTACACATATATCCGATATTCAAAAAGAGTGCAACAGCTTCCCTGCAATGTACAGGGCGTATTCCCCACCAGTTCTTGTTGGGAGTTCCTGTTACGGGATTTCCTCCATTAAGTACGAATTTGATGTACCATTTCGCTTTTATCTGGGAAATCTTAGTCCAATACGGGTCGTTGCAAGCTATCTTAAGACTCAAGGAAGCCGGATTCATCTCTTCTGCTGAAAATTGTAGAACTTTCCCTGATTCAGTGCGGTATAATCCTTTCTCCAGTACCTTTATCGATGTCTTAATATCGGCAAATGCCGGAATGTCGTCAATGTAAACGAACTCCACATATTCATCCATAGTCGGACTTTTTGCCATGACTGTAACCTCTTTTATGCCTACGGGAGAATAAAATCTCATGTGCAAACTATCGTTCTCCATATTTATCTGCAAAGGTTGGGTTATACGAAATGACCGTAGATTTGCATTGGTATAGACTGAAGCAGGTTCTTCATCACTTAGAATCGTATAATAATTTAGAGGAGTGAGCTCATCGGCAAGGTTAGTACCCACATTGTCTTCCGGATGTACAGCCTGCACATGTATGGTAGAATGCCTGGCGGCATCTAAGGTTGCCTTTGCATCATACTCCGTGTCAAAACTTTCCTTTCGGTGATTCATTGTATTTACTACTACTTGACCGGAAAAACCATCCTTTACGGTAGGGAAAAATAAGCACTGTTTTTGTTCCGATAACGAGAAGGATGCTATGCTTCGCTGCCCCGAATGGCTGCCGTCTGCATGCAGGCAGAATAGCTCCTGCTGTCTTCCGAAGGAATAAAATGACAGTCGTGAACCGATTTGCGCACGTAATCGCTTTTGTATTGTATATCAAAAGAAACCAGCCCTACAGCTTGGGGAATGCGTATTTCCTCTATCTTGATTTTTCCGTTTATTACCGAGAACTTGTGATTCGTATAATAATATTGGGCTTTCAGAGGCTTCGCCGGCGTATTTTCAGGAAAAGACAGCCACGGTGAGGAACTTTTCTCTATTTTATGTATCCGGCTCCATCCTCTTCATAGTTGCCTTTCATGGCTAATATAAGAAGGTTGTAGGTGCCGGTTTCGAGCCCTTCCACCATAATTGTTGCAGGATCGGGGAATTTAACTTCACGGTCGATATCAATTTGGCCCTCTTTGAGAACATAGACACAAAGAGTATCGAAAGGTGCGGTCAAATCCACGGTGCGGGTAGCGGAACCCGTATCGTCAAAAGCCTCTGCCTTTAAGCGAAAACAAAACACCCGTGCCGTCATATTCGGCTAACGGATAACTATTGTCTTCTATTTCGTCCCGGATGCAAGAAGCCAAGAACGGCAGAAGAAAACAGCAAATAAAAATCACTTTTGAGATGCGCATAAATAATTCGGTTAAATTACGTTTTACTTTAAAATAATATTGAAGCAACTCTAATTCAGGAAATTCCCCTCAGACTTTATGCACAAACAGCAAATCTTCAATCATCAGGTCGAGTTCTGCCGGATGGATGCTGTCCTCGTGATAATGGAAGTAATGGCTGAGCAGTACGTACCTGCTTCACACGCGACTCGGCAGTGTATCCGTGCCACTGCCACACTCCTGCATCGAGTGCATGGCGAATGACACCGACGGCAGGGGCAATCATGCCCCGCACATCATCGCCGGGATAAATCTGAGTTTTTTCCTGGGGCAGGATAATGGTTACTTCGGGGTGGTAAGCGCGCACTACGCGCAATGCTTCGGTCCAACGGACGTGCTTGGCTATGACATCACGCGTTTCTTTCTTAGGATTCTTCATTACGGGTTATCAATTGTTAAGATTATCAATATTTCTGTTATCTGTCATTCATCTATCTACCGGCTCTCACTCAATATTCATTTACCGATTATCATTCATCTGCCGGCGTTCACCACTCTATTTTCCTACGTGCCTCCATCCGCTTCTCGAAAAGCTCCGCCACCCATACAGGAAAACCGAAAACGGCTACGAAAATCGCTAAAAACAGGACGCTCCGCAAGCGATTCCGTAGCATATCCCTCTGTGTGCAAACAAACAAAAACACGAACAAAGTCGGGACAAACCTTTTTTATTCATAACATTGGGACTGTTTTCGGGTTCTATTAATTTCGTTATCATTCTAATTCCAATTCTAAAGTTCAGGCAAAAGCCTTATTATCAATACCAGCCGGATACTTTTACTTTTTCCAACCGCCACGGACAACAAAGCAGAACCTACAGTTCAATCAAGGTCGCGGATGCAGCGAAAATATCTGTCCGTACTAACATTCTTCGCGTCCAGCACAATGGCTCCCGTATCATTATAACGTACATACGGGTATGAGTTTCCGCCCCCACCCGCTTCGGTAGCCGTTCCTCCTGCCACTCCCGTCAGCCCTGCCTGCTGTAGCTCCGGCCACAGGATGTAAATCAGTATCGCTTCCTTTAGTGTGGGCAAGCGCCAGCCGCCGCCATCATCGGCAAGATTCCTGCACCTGTTTACGGCATTAATCCAGGTAGCGGAAAATCTGGCAGCAGACAGTTCAAACCTGTAATACACCTGCTCATCGCTCGCTGCCGAACCGATATTGGTTTCATCATCCGTACCGAGCCTGGCATTTGTGCCGTCCGTGGCACGCGCTTTCTTAACCTTGGTGTGCCGTATGGCAGAAGCGTCTATAATGATTTTTCCGTTCTCTTTCACCACTTCCTGGGCATAACCTGTCGCTACCGTCAGGCAGCACAGCACAACCCATAATGTTCTCATGCTTTTTCTCATATCCTCATTGCTGTTTTCATTTGCGTATAACCGTACATTCATTCACATGCAACATCACCTCAGTTCCCTGCCGCAACGGACGGTATAAGTCACCGACGCCATTTTACCCTGTGTATTGCTGAATATAAAAGGATAGCCATCCCTCATGCCAACCGCTGCGTAACCATAATTACGAGGCCCCGTTTCGGTAGAAGAGATAAAACTGCTGCCTGCAAAGCTACGTTCGTCTTGCGGCAGAGCAATAAGCATCAGAAGCAACTCCTGCTGCGCAGGCAGATACCAGTTGGTTTCGGATGCGTCGATAATGCCGTCACCGTTCAGGTCGCGGTTCTTCTCGTGGCAATACCGTCCGACGGAGCTCTTGTATATCGGGTGATAAATGTCTGCGGCAGGGTCCGGATAATAATAGGGTCCGGTAACAGTACCGGTATAAGCGCCGATTTTAGTATTGCGTACCTCGCTTCCGTACATTTCCCGGTAAGAACCGGATGCCATTCCGAATCCGGTTGCCTCGTTATCCGTACGCTGCACATCCGTATACACCATATTTGCCGTCAGGAACTTGCCATTGCGGAATTTGTCCGGACTGTTGTAAACATAATCGTCGGAGAATCCCCATTGCATCGTGCTTATGTTCTGCAGCGATGGGTCGATGCCCGGATTCATCACCATGTTGAACTCCGGATACCTTTCCACGACCATTTTCCTTTTCACACTGCCCGGCGTTCCGTCCTCATTCAAAAGATTCAGCCTGCACCCTTATGATTATCATCCGTATAAAAAGAGAGATAACCCGACTGATTGATAATGAAAATCCGTATTTCCGGTTTATCCGCATTTCCCCCATCCTTATAGAACGAGAAACGCACCCGTGCGGTACGGTTGCCGCCGTTCTGCAAAAATTCGTCGGCATAGACGTAGAAAGTCCGCTCGATTATGGACGACCCGGCAAACGGTATATCCGTAATCCGGTAGCACATGCGGTGGGTAGCATCGGTAAAGGGCAGGCTATCGTCATCGTCCTGATTTGAGGGAACGGCAGGCCAGCCGCTCTTGCCTTCAGCTTCCAGCTTTGCCCGGATGCTTTTGTGCGGAATATATTTGGGACGCACAAACTTGCTTTCGGGGTTGGCTGCCTGCTGCCACACATCGTCGGGCGATGCCTGCTTCACCTGGTGATACATCAGATTCAAGGGAGAGATTTTCAGCCAGTCGGCATCAAAACCCGGTTCATTGCAGGTCCGTTCTTGCGAATCGAGTATCTCCACAACGGCCGTACCGTTTGCGGCGTGCATGCGCATGGGACGAAAATCGGGGTGCGCGTCCATGGTCAGGTTACTGCCGTAGTCTATGAGGAAATCGCCTACGGAAGAGTCTACATTCGTATCTACCTTGATATCGTCAACGCCACGCACTGTAATGTTAAAGGTGTAGTGATGGCCGCGACGAATGTTGTAATCGCTGTGGTTGTCTTCGCCCAAGTAGATATATGCCTTTACCCGCTTCACTTCGACATCGGTTGTGTGCATGGCAGTAATGACAACGGCGGTGGCGCGCCCGGGTTTGAACCATGCCTTGCCACGTGAGTCGGTATCGTCTTGCTTCATGCCCGGATATTGCTTGCCGGGGTCACCGGGCAATGCTTTGGCTATACGTCCGCCCCGGCGGTTCTCAAAGAGATAGAGTGTTTGGGAAACGGTCTTTGCCTGTTTGTCTTCCGTTTCGAAGGGGTAGTCTACGGCACTTGTCAGCCAGTATTCATCTTTGTCGTCGGCAGTGGTATCCGGGTTGGGATTAATGTCGGCATTGCCCTCAAAGAGGTAGCTGCGCACCGGAACATCCTGCACATCCCAGCCGATGATGGTTACTTCCTGCCCCGCGGGAGTTGCGTCGGTGACGGTGAGCGTGAGCTTTGCCGCCAGGTATTGAAGCTGTACGGGGGTTGTGATGGTATGGGTGCCCGGCTGCACGTCTACATGCTCCCGGATTGCCGTCATCACAAGAGGCTCGGTGGAGTTCAGACCGAAGTCCAAACCGGACGCCGTTACCATGAATTCACGGAGAGCGTCGTAAGAGGTAACGGCAGCCAGCCTACTGTCCATATCGTCCTTACTGTTTGCCACAAAGCAGAATGTATGGTTACTGCCCGACCACGTGTCTATCTGAAGAGACGAGAGCGATGGGCCATCGGGCTGTGCCGTGTATTTGCGGTTGGTCACGACCTCGCCGCTACCGTTGAATATCAGTACACGCAGGTTGTCCAGCCGGTTCTCCACATCGGAAGGAACGGTGCGGGTGTCGGAACCGGAACCGAGTGCACCGCGTGTATTGCCTGTACTGCCGCCTGCACTGACAGCACCGGTCATATCGGGCATCAGCATTCTCAGGCTGACACACGCAGCGATGCCTTCTTCCACACGTGTGGTATCGAACTCATCGCGCATGCACCCGGACAGGAGCAGTGCACCGAAAAAATACAGGATTATTATCTTTTTCATATTGACTATTGTTTTCGTTTCTAATTATCAAAACATTACAGGTCTAAAACGTGAAATAAACACTTTCAGTCGAGGTCGCGGATGCAGCGATAAAAGGATAGAGTATATTTCGCGGTCGAACTCAATACATGGTCATAACCTTTTGCCCTCGTTTCCACTTTAGCACGATATGCTTGAGTTCCTACATTTCCAGTTTGATTCCTCAATTCTGTAGCAGACCAAAATTCACCTGCTTTAAAAAGTCCAAGCTGTTCCAGCTCCGGAGACAGTACACCTATTAACTGCAACTCCCTTTGGGTAGGAAGACGCCAACCGCCACCTGTATCCGTCTTATTTGCGCATGCAAGTATAGCATCGCTCCACGAAAGCTTGTCCGTGGATGCCTGCCCGACTTCAAACTTATAATATACCAAGCTATTACTTGCCACAGACGCTATATCATCGGCTGTGTTCGACCCTTTCAAATCGGATGTAGCGATAGTAGTCCGTGCTTTTTTAGTTGTCACATGCGGTATTGCCGAAGAGTCTATAATAACTTTCCCATTTTCACTCGCTATCTTCTGAGCATGACCGGTCGTTGCCGCCAGGCAGACAAATAATCCGAATAATATTTTCACTGACTTTCTCATCCCTATCGTAACTCCAATTCAATATAATTATTACACTATTTAGTTATGGTTTTCTCTAATTCTCTGAAACAGCGAACAAAAGCCTGACTATATTTATTATGATAAGCTATAACAGGTTCATCGTATGCAGTCATATAAACAGAACGAATCTGTGCAGTAGCATTATTAGACTCTGAAGAAGAGAGGTTAGCATTCCTATCCCTCATTACTCCGGCAATGCCCCACATTATTAATTCATGTGCTGAAGGCAGATACCAATAGGCTTCTGAATCATCAATGATACCGTCTCCATTCAGGTCGCGATTCTTCTCGTGACAATACCGCGCAGCAGAGGTTCTAAAAATCGGATGATAAATATCCCTTTCTTCCGGATCAGGATAATAGTAAGGCGCTCCGCTATTGCTTCCCGTATAGGGTGGAATCGGATCTATTGTATTAACATTCGACCTTGGTCGGTATTGCTATTACCATACATCTCGCGATAAGAGTCTGTCCTCTTCCCGAATTCCGTCGGCTCATTACCATTACGGACTACATCATTATAAACGGCGTTTGCTGTCATATATTTACCATTACGGAAAAAATCCGGCTTGTTATACAAACGGGTCCTGGAGAATCCCCACCTCACCCCGCCCGTATATTGCACTCTGGCTGGAATGCCGGATTCATCATTATTCTATATTCATGAAATCTCTCGACTACCGTTTTCCGCTTTACATTGCTCGGCGTCCCGTCTTCATTTAAAATATACAGTCCGGCATCCGGATGGCTGTCGTCCAGATAAAAAGAGACATATCCCCTTTGAGTAATATCAAAAATCATGACTCCCAACTTATCCGGAGCATCTCCGTCTTTATGATATGTGAAGCGTACCCGTGCATTACGGTTCCGTCTCTTACAGGGAAGTCGTCAGCATAGACGTACAAGGTTTGCGCTGTAACCGTAACCTCGGTAAACGGTATGTCGGTAATCTTGTAACACATGCGGTGGGTGGCATCGGCAAAGGTCATTTCATCATCGTCATCCTTTCCAGCAGGATGGCATTCCATCCGCCTTTACTTGCCAGCTTAGCTCTGACACTCTTGTGCGGAATATACTTAGGACGCACAAATTTGCTGTCGGGGTCTGCGTCCTGCTGCCATATATTGCCGGGTTGCTTCACTTGATGATACATCAAATTCAATGGAGAGATTTTGAGCCAGGTAGCGTCAAATCCCGACGGGTCGTCGTAAGTCCTGCCATGCGAATCCAGGATTTCCATGGTTGCCGTTCCTTTGGGAGCCTGAATACGCATAGGGCGGAAATCCGGATGGGCATCCATTGTCAGATTATCACCATGATCCACCAAAAAATCGCCCACAAGAAAATCTACATTCGAATCTATCTTAATCTCATTGAGACCGTTCACCGTTACAGTAAAGGTATAATGATGCCCACGCCGAATATTGTAATCGCTGTGGTTGTCCTGACCTAAATAGATAAATGCCTTTATCTGTCTTGTTACCAAATCTGCCTTGTGCATGGCTGTAACAACAATGGCAGTGGCATCGCTTGTTTATACCACGCCTTGCCGCGGGAGTCTTTATCATTTAGCCCCATATTACTGTATTGTTCATCCGGGTCGGCTGGCAGTGCTCTGGGTATACGCCCACCACGGCGGTTTTCAAAGACATAGAGCGTTTGGGTAGCAGTTCCTGCCTGCTTGTCTTCCTCCTCAAAAGGATAGTCCACTCCGGTTGTCAGCCAGTATTCGTCCTTATCGGCACCTGCTGTTTCCGGATTGGGATTGGCGTCTTTACTATCGTCGGGGAAAAGGTAGCTGCGTGTGGGAGCATCCTGCACATCCCAACCGATAATGGTTACTTCCTGAGTGTCGGGGGTATTGTCGACAAGAGTCAGTGTAACTTTTGCCGCCAGGAATTGAAGTTGTACGGGGTTGCTGATAGAGTTTGCTCCCTCTTGCACATTTACATTCTCCATAATTGCCGTCATTATGAGTGGAACATCGGTACTCTGACCAAGATTTAATTCGGTAGCCGTCACCAAAAGTCCTTTGAGGGCATTGTAAGAGGTAAGCGCCATTAACTGACTGTCCATACCGTCCTTGACGTTGGCTACAAAGCAGAGCGTATGGCCCTTACCGGAACGGGTGTCTATCAGCAAAGATGAAAGCGAAGCACCGGTTTGTGCCGTGTATCTATGTCTGGTCACTATTTTGCCCCCACCGTCGAATACCAGTACGAACAGGTTGTCCAGACGTTTTTCCACATCGGCAGATACTGCACGTGTGTCGGTGCCACCACCCATAACGGGCAATGTTATCTTCAGACTGATACGCGCCGCTGCGCCTTCCACCACACGCGTGGTATCGAACTCATCGCGCACACAACCCGAAACAAGTAATGCTCCAAGCAGATACAGTATTGCTATCTTTCTCATCTAAATCGACTTTTATTTTTAATTTTATCAGGTATTAAAATTCTTTCCATATCTCCTGTTTGCCCCAGTCGGTGACTTTGACGTCTACGCTTACAACTCCCCGGAAGTCTACCAGCACATTGAGCAGCCTGCCTTCCGCCACACGCAGGGGGTTACCGTTACTGTCGGCAATTACGGTGGTTTTCAGCACGTCGCGGTGGTAGATGTCTATCTTAATGTCCGCTTCGGTAGGGAATATATTGAAAGCAGAGGATACGAATTCGCCATTGTCATTGAATGCCGCCTGGGGGCGGTAGTTTACTTCCGTGCCGTTGGGCTTGCCGTAGAAGTCGAGCTTGTCGGTGGTTTTGCGCACGATGTAGTGGTACTCGCCTTCGGTGCTGCTACGTACTCTCTGAGGTAGCGTGCCGTAATGGCTACCCCGGAGACTTTGCGGCGCAAGGGGAGTTCCTTGGCAGAAGCGTCGGCATCGGGGGTTATATCTATAGTGCCGTAGAACAGGTCGTCAGGCGAGCCTGCCACGGGTAAGGTTGTCCGGGTTTGGATGAGCGACACGAATGCCGTCTCTAAGTGGTCGCCCTCTTTCAATGCGGGCATCGACTGGGCGCCTTGTTTGCCATTGCCCCACGCCACCAGCTTCAGGTTGTCGTGTCCGGGATAGTCCAGGAATACGATTTCCGACAGGAGAATGTTGCGGGTATCGAGCAATGCCTTATCGGCATCGAATATATAGAGTGTGATGTCTTTTATCGTTTCACTGCCGAGACTTCCACCGTCGGCATCAAAAGCCTTTACCTGCAAGGAAAATCCGGAAGTGCGGGGAGCAGGACAATCGCTAAGGTCGTCCTTGATGCAACTTGCAGACACAAATGCCATAAAGAACAAGATAGGCAGTATGTGCAGGCAATAATGGAATTTGTTATTCTGCATGGATTGTTTTTAGTTGATGGTTAGTATTGTTTTTAATTATTGAATTTTATCAATGGCATGAGTGAAAAGAAAGGCGGGCACGGGAAACATACCCGCCTTTCGGTGCAGCTTTAAAGAATAAGATGAACGTCTGCAATCATATTAATTAAAATCCTTGCTTACGGTCTTGGCAAGCCATGTTGCTGCCGTAACAGTAACTGTTATTTGTGATTTAACCAACGGCTGCTCCGGATTGGTAGTACCACCGCCACCACCGGCACTTACATCACCGTTCAGGGTAAGGGTTACCGTGTATGCATTACCCGGTTCGATAGTGTTTCCGGCATCGGCTACGGTGAACTGAATCGGGTAGTAAATGGTTTCATCAGCGCCACCTACCGTTCTTTTAGACTGAATGGCAAGAATTGTCGGTTTGGACGTACCGTCGTTACCAAAGGTGTAGAAGTGATTGAATACATCTCCATTAGCGTTAGCTGTGAAAGCTGCGCCTACCGCATCTTTCAAAACTGCGGACTCCGTGGCAACACCAGTTTGAAAATCCGGATAAGAGATATCGCCCGAATAGAAAGCAGTTTGAGCTGCCTTGTCAGCAGTTGTTCCAAAGAATTTTCCGCTTTTACCTGCATACAGCAATACAACGTTTTCGTCTGTAATCTCAATAGTGCCACCAGTGAGATTGGTACGGTTGTCCTTAACGATAAGTTCAATCTTGGCTGCAACGAAACCTAATTGTACAGTGACCGAACCGTCTGTACCGGAGAAAGTGATATCATCTGTACCGGACATCCAGAGGTTATTTTTCGTTTGGGTAGCCGCGTTACCGGATATCAAATCACCGGTAACGGCCTTAAGGTCAGCTTCCGTTGTTACATTAGCAAAAGGACCGTTGGCAAGTGCACCGGTATTGGCTATTACATAAGCCGTCTTGGCAGCAGTTGTACCGTTGGTTATCGTAGCCGTCGCATTGGAAGAACTGTAATACGCCGGACAGTCCAAAGCACCGCCGTCACGGAAAATGAATACGATGTAGTCGTTAATTACAACATCGGTTGTGGTACCGGCGCTACCTGCCGCTCTCGACTGCGCAACGTTATTACCTGCTCCCTCTACCTTGATAGTAAGAGTAGCCTTTTCGCCCGGAGCATTGCTGCCCAAATCGGCAATCTCCTCGTTGGAGCATGAAAACATAGTGAAAGCTGCAAAAGCCACTGCTAATAAATTAATCTTCTTCATTGTTGTTTTAAATAAATAGTTAATAAAATGATATTTAATCGTTTAGTTATAATTTGTGCCGTTTATTGGAATTGCTTTAGATTGCTCTCCGCCTCGGACACACCGGCGGCAGCAGCTTTTTGGAACAAGGCACGCGCTTTTTCGGTGTCGCCCGTCAGCATATAGCACACTCCACGAAGATTGTCCGCCTTGGGATGCGTATTTCCTTGAAGGACATGCAAGGCTTCGGAGTAGCGTTTCCCGTTGAGCAGGTCGATAGCGGTGTTCAGTCCTACAAGTTCGGGGTCGGGCTGTGCCTCAAAGAATACTTTGATATAACCCGCATTACGAAGTTTCGGGAAGAAATGCCGTTTCATATAGTTGTAGGGCCTGCCCTGATTCAACCTCATAAGCAGGCTCAGGCGGCCTACTTTCTTGGCTGCATCCCACACAGGAGTGGTATCTATGATATCCAATATCTGCTGCTTCTCGGGCATTTCGCTGTCGGCAACCAACCTGCGCAGGAAATCCCATGCCACACTGTGATTGCTCACTTCAAAGAAAGAAGCCGAAAGTAAAGTGCGGTTCGTAATGTAATCCGCCAATGCCTGCGCACGCTTACCTGCAATGCGATTGTTCAGGTCTAACGGACCGTCGGGCGAAGCCGAACCTACTACGAGTATCTTGGCTATGCGGGAATTGTCCGATTCGGCAATCTTATTCAGAACAGACAACAAATGATCCAACCTGCTGAGATTGTTTTCGTAATCGGGCTGTATAGCCCATTTGCCCACCGGGAAATAGACAATGAGCGTGGCTCATCCTTGTAGCGGGCAATATCTTCTTTACTGCCTATACTACCTGTCCACGGTGCGAGGAAACCGTTTTCCTGCGCCAGCTTGTCGGCAACCGTTTCCGTCACGAGTTTCGTCTCGGGTATCACCGGCACAAACAGTTCGGCAGGAGTGGCAAGCGCCACATCTTCTGCCAAGAGCACGGGCGCAGCATTTCTTCGCTGCAACACCCTTTGCTCTTTGCATCCAAACGCAGGGAAGCGCCATTCATCATTCCCCGTAGGGAAGGACGAAGGTATAGGCAACCGCTTCTCCCGCCTTGTGGTATGCAGAGGCAGACTTCCGCTTTTCTTTCACTCTTTTTTCTCTCCACTCAACAATCTGTGCCGTGCGGCTGCCGTACTCCAATGGCGGAAGCACAGCCTGCTGCCCGTCTTTCCCGTACAATAACGGGGTTACTCTCAAAATGTAATCCTTAGCCAATCTTTCTACCTTCAGCCTGAAGGATACGTGCACGCTGTCGCCGCTACGGCTGATGTTCACATCATCTGCCTGCAACCGTGCCCGTTCCTTAGCCGATAAACCGACTGCCTGCATCAGCAGCAGTCCACATAATAGCACACAATATTTCATAATCTTCGCTTCTTGATTCGTTACTTTATTATATAGATAAGGGAGATGCCTGCCTTGGTGGGGCCCAGGTAGTTCTTGCTGCCGCTGCCCAGCCTGTCGCCGCAGGTCTTGCACTCGAAGCGGTCGTATCCGAAATGAATGTACCCCACTCCTAACGTGGCTTCCAGATTCCAGCGCTTGCCCAGCACCCAGTTGTATCCGTAGCCTATTCCGGCTCCCGCCATCCAACCTTGGTAGCGCTTGCTGCCCAACCCGGATGATGAAGGTGATGCCAAAGGGAAGCATACCGCCGTAGTTGAACTCCCCGCCCAGCAGGTGTGCTCCGAAGAAGTGACCGGAGAAACCGCTGCACAGCCAATAGCGCGCTTCGGGCTGGAGCATCCAGAGTTTCATCTTCTTATTGTCCGAGAAGCTCCACGGATTGTAGTTGGCAGACATTTCGAGCATCCAACGGGGAGCTACCTCATACTCTACTCCGAGATTAATGGTAGAGGTGATGTCGTACAGCAAATTACTTTTCACTGCAAGACGCTGCGCCGAAGCCGTTCCGGATAGAAGCGAAACAAGTAGGGTAATCATGAAAATCGTAAAATTCTTTCGCATATTCTCTTTCGTTTTATTCGTAATCTTTTACCTGTTTATAGAGGTTAATTTTCCTTTTGCTGCTTTTAGAAATTTCATCTGTTTACATAACACAGATTATTAATTTGCATTTTATTAATAATCAAGTAATTAAAAAGGGAAAACCGTTTCAATGCTATCCGGCATGAACGATTTTCCTGAAACAAAAAGAAAAACGAGGATGTATCGGGACTTCGGTCTGATACCATTCTGTCCTTAAAATACACGCAGTAATGAAGAGTTTCCCCTTTAAACACCAACAAAAGAAACTCAACATGCTGTTGTAAATGACAAAATGACAATCAAGCCTTTGCTCGATACATCCGTTTTTCTGAAACAAATAATGAAACATGGCGATAAAACAACGAAATTATTAACTTTAAATCGAGTACATAAAATGAAGCTGAACTACATTAAAGAACACACCTCATGCGTGAACTACAAGACCGAGGAAGACGCCGGTTTCGCACTGAAAGAAGCTGCTTCGGGAGAACATTTCGACAACCGGCAACAAAAGATTAAGGCCAACCACCTGATATTTATTTTGTCAGGCGAAGTCAGCATCACCAAAGACAGCAAGGAAGAAACAAGAGTCCGTGCGGGCGAATTCATCTTCATTCCCCTTTCATCCCATTACACGGGCACGGTTATCCAGCCGGGCACATACATCAGTCTGTCATTCTTTCACGATGCAATCTCATTGTGCGACAAGCACATGCTTAGCAGCTATTTAGATGAAGTCCAGAACACACCCCTATGCTTCGAACCGCTTTCCGTGCGTGCCCCTTTGGACACGTTCCTGCATCTGCTGGAGTCCTATCTCCAAGCGGGCGTCAACTGCAAGCACCTGCACGAACTCAAAGAGCGCGAGTTGTTCATCATCTTCCGCACAGCCTACACAAAGAGCGAAATAATCCAACTCCTCTACCCTATAATGGGAATTGAGATAGACTTCAAGGCAGCCGTTCTCAAACACAAAGACCGGGTGCGCAGCAAACAAGAGCTGGCAGAATTGTTGGGCATGAGCGGTTCCGAGCTTCACCGCAAGTTCACGCAAGAGTTTGGAGAAACCGTTCAATCCTGGCTTCAGAAACAAAAAAACAAGGAAATACTATCCCGACTCAATTACGATTTCATCTCTATAAAAGAGGTGGCATACGAGTTGGGCTTCACCTCCGCAGCCGGTTTCAACAAGTATTGCAAGAACAATTTCGGCTGCTCACCCAGCGAATTAAGGCAGGAAATTAAAAAAAGCAGCAAAAATAAACACTGATATTCAGCGTTTTGTAATTTTGGATAACAGATTGGTTAATTTGGATAACTGATTGATGGATTTGGATAACGCAATATCCAAAAATATCCTTTACCTTTGCAACATCAAAGAACAGGGACAAAGTATATATAGCGAAAGCAAGTAGAAAAGTTCGGTTTATTTGAGTCGTTTCTTAGGTTTTATCTGTGTTATGTAGACAGATGAATTTTTCACCTGCATTTTTAATACAATCCGATACGGCATCCGCCACGTTTTCATTGACCTTGTTCAGGGTATCGACCGCAAAGGAATTCAGGTAGATTTGGGTTGTCTTTTCGGACGTATGTCCCAGTCCCTCACTGATTAAGGATATCGGGATACCTTCATTCTTGGCTATGGTGGCCCACGAGTGCCGCGCCACATAAGTGGTGAGCGGAATGCCTATGTTGAGCAATGTGCCCAAGCGTTTGAGGTAACGGTTGACCGTGCCCAAAGAGTAGCGGTATTGCGTGTAGGCATCTCGCGGTGACTGCCCGTGGATATAAGGAAAAATGTACGGGCCGGATGTCCTGTATTTTTCAATAATCTCCTTCATGGCGGGCAGCAGTCCTATCTGCAACCGTTGCCCGGTTTTGCTGCGGGTGTAGAATATCGTATCGCGCACAATGCCATCGTGCTTGAGGCGGATTACATCGACGAAGGACATGCCCCGGCAGTAGAAACTGAACATGAACAGGTCGCGCGCCGCTTCCAGCTGGGGATACCGCCGCAGGTCGGCCGAAGCGATGAGCGCTATCTCTTCCTTGCTCAACGCCCGTTTCACCGTTTCCTGCCTGCGCACGTTCAGCCCGGCAAAGGGATTTTCGCCACATACCCTGATGCCTTGCTTGCGTGCCTTATTGTACACCGCCCGGAAATTGCTGAGGTACATGTGATGCTGTTCTCCGAAATGCCGCGCATGCGCAGGTAATGTATATAGTCCGTAACGAACACATAGTCGATGTCTTTGAAGTTGATTTTCCTCAAACTGCAAAAACGCAACAGCGAATACAGCCCGCTTGTGTAGGAAGCGGCAGTGCTTTGCTTCCCCTCTTCGAGCAGGGTATCGATGTATTGCAGGATGAATTTATCCACACTCTGGTCGTACTGCTCCTTCCGGTGTTTCAGCATGAGGCGCTCCAGCGTAAAGCCGGGATCGCTTCTCTCCAGCAGACGGTAGTTCCTGACAAGGTCTTCTTTCTCGTTCCTGATAAGACGGTTGACGAGGCTCACTTCCCTACGGGTGAGGATACCCTCGGACGAATAAACCACCCGGTCGGCATCCCGCCGGTAATTCGACTCGTGGACCCGCCACCCCAAAGAGTATTCTTTTCTTCTTACGGCAGTACAGCACGCGAATCGCAAGGGAGTAAACTCCCGCTGCGCTCGCTTTACAAGGATGTATGACAACACGAATACTCAACTTTTTCTTCTTGTTTTGTAAGTTCATTTACCAATTAAGCATTACTGCCTGCGTAAAAGTACACATTTTGCACCTAAACACAGAACTTGTTACTAAAATAATGAATAAAAAAATTGTTTTAGCAACAAATGAGAGGGGGGATTGTTTTAAATGCCAAGGAAGTATACAGCTTATTATTTTATTAAAGGACCCGATCTCTTTATTCTTATGATAAAAAACATGTTTGGAAAAGAAAACATCCGATAAACCCTTCTGCTAAAAAATATTCCCTATCTTTGCGACACTAAAAATGTGTTAAACATGGCGAATGCAGCTTTCAAATATCAGTCGGAAATAGATGTCTTAATCAATGAAGGAGCCAAACTTCCGCCTTTATCCGAACCCCAAAACAAAGATGCCTACAGATACGTTTTTAGAGAGATAAATCCCAATAACCACAAACCGGTATATATACAAAACCCGCAACGGATAATTTCAGATACGGACAAGAAAAGAATAAATACGTCAGGATATGCATTATCCTGTTTTGAACAAAAGGATAAAGCCATTCAAAAGTACAATGCACTAAAAGCCAATATGAGGAATATAGCCCGCACTATGGGAGATGCTTTATGCAACGGAACGCTAAACAAAGAAGACGGTTTAATTACGCAAGCCAATAATGAAAGCCATTTTGACTTATACGAATATTGCGAATGTGATTTATCCGATAAATTTAAGATTATAAAAATACTAATATGAAGACAATAAACGGTTTCAGTATCAATTTTGATTTCAGTAACTTATTAAAGTTGCTGACTTGATTTACTATGATGGGCCTTTATTGTCTCATTACGTAAGCAACAAGGGAGAAAACTACTTATTCTACTGGGTGGATGTAGATAATGAATATAACAGGTGGGTCGTTATCAGAACCGATATTTTTTCAATACAACAGTATTTAGAAAAGAAAAGTACGCTACATTCCATAATAACACAACCTAATGACGGATTTGTATACACCGTAGATATTGATGATAAGATACATTATCATAACATTAAACTTGTGCCGATTGCCAACTTGCCAGAAGAATACACTCCAACGGAAAATTCTTACTATGCCTTTGAAATCGAAGACAATATTGATTTAGCTGCTATTTCCCAGAAATACTCTTCCGGAATATTAGAAATACATATCAGCGGGAAAGATGTGAAATACGGCAGCATCCCCTTGAACAAGTTTGCTCCGATAATACCCAAAATAGAGGATATCAGAAAGTCGATGTCGTCCAAGTTTATTAAAAGAGTAAAACACTCAAATACCTATTTAGAGAGAAATGCCAAGCAAAATATAGACAGAGAATTACGTTTAGATACACAATATGAATATATGTACTCGCTTGCCGGCTCTATCAGAATCATATTGAAACCGATTAATCAGCAAACATCTTTCAGTACGACATATTCTGATGATTTCGCACAAGATTTAATACAATTATTCAAAGCAGGATATGATAAGAAGAGCATCCTGGACTTTTCCGGATTATACGACAAAAATATTCTGAAAAAGTACAATGACTTTGTTTCTTTCTTAAACGAAGAAGTCTGGCAGTAGGAATCAAA
>ENA-OQAA01000521-OQAA01000521.1-human-gut-metagenome-genome-assembly--contig:-NODE-521-length-25818-cov-6.295862_pt1 | contig 25818 bp, 36 predicted proteins | sample MGYA00242489_ERZ504515 | MGnify/ENA primary metagenome ERZ504515 (study PRJEB26092, sample SAMD00036237) | human gut metagenome | host: Homo sapiens | study: EMG produced TPA metagenomics assembly of... | reverse complement strand
GCTGTCCGGGGCGGGCAGTTGCAGCGGCAGAACGGCAGCGCAAAGCGTAGCCAGAACCGCCAGCACCAGAAAATCCAGCGCCAGAAAAACGAGAATGGCAAGCCCGGGTAATACCCCTGCTGCGCGGCGGCTTCAAACACAAAGGCCGATACAAAGCACAGCAGCCCCAGCACCAGCGTGCCAATGCAGCCAAAGCCGCAGGCGGCTTTCCAATGGGCGGCTAGGGTCTGCTTTGCCCGGGGCAGCCACTGAGGGGTCGTTCTGCAAGCTGCGCAGAGCGCAGTCTGCCAGCAGCACCATGCAGGGCCGGTCAGCAGACCGGTGACCGCACTGCACACCACCGTCAGCGGCAGGGAGAGCAGGGTCACGCCCAGCGAGACCCCCAGTGCGGCAGGCAGGCAGAGCACGCAGACCATCAGGTTCGTGCCCAGCAGCTGGCCGAGGTCGCGGCCGACCATCTGGCAAAAGCGTGCAAAGCCTTTTTTCTCCGGCTCGTTTGGGCCTACGCCGTGGCCGTCCCGCCCATAAAGGGCATTGTAGATGCTCATTTTACTTCACCTCGGTGCCAAAGGCTTCGATTTGGGTCAGCGCCGGGAAGGGGGAAGTCCCCTCGGCCTGAATCAGATCCTTCAGCACAAGGCTGCGCACCCGCTTGGGCTCAAAGGCCACGCTCTGGGGTTTGGCGCTTTTCACCAGCGGGATGTCCAGCTGGCTGCCATCAGAAAATTCCACCGTGGCCTTGACCCAGTAGTTGTCGTGGGGGAAATCTGCCGCTCGGTGATGCGCAGCTCATCCAGCAGTACTTCCCGGCCAAAATCCAGCGTCAGGGCTGCGTTCGGGTCGCGGTTGATGCCCCAGCTCTGGTAGGGATACTCGCCGTGGGCGCTGTTCTCAAAAATGCCGTCGATGGCGTTGCGGGCGGCAAACACCGCCTCGCCGCGCGTTTCTACGTTGGCGCTGGCGTGGGGATAAAAACCGGTGTCGCCATGCTCGTCATAGCAGTTGAAGGCAGATTCCGCCGGGCGGCAATCTCTTCCGGCAGTGCCAGCCGTGCCCGGATAACGTGACGGCTGCCCGCAAAGCTCTTGGGCGAGTAGGTGATGGCCTGCTCCCCGAAGGGAATGTGGAAATTGATCTCCCGCTTGACCACATATACAAGGGCTTCGGGCATGGTGTCCTCGAACTGGATGACGCAGTACTGCCCGGGATGGTCGATTTCCAGTGCCACCCGGTCGCCGGGGTGGTACTCGTTGGTGTAAACAAGGGATACGGCGGTGTCGGCGTCACAGGTCATCAGGGTGTGGCCGGCTTCGTCCAGAATTTTCAGCTTGATGGTCTCCATGGCAGTTCTCCTTAGTACAGTTCGAGGTTCAGCATTTTTTGGAAATGCAGGGTGATCTTATAGATTGTTTCCGGCCAAGCGGTGCGCAGGCGCGGGTCGGTGATGGGCACCGCCGTAACAGCAGCCGTTACGGCAGCAGGGTCAAAACGGATGCCGCCCAGTGTGCCCACCGCAAAGCCGTCCGCAGTGGGGGCAGGCTTCTGCTCGGTGAGCAGGGTCAGCTCCACCGTGCCGGGATAGTCCGTTTCGTCCCGCAGGGTGATGCCCTGTTCGCTGACGGATACGCTGCGGCGGTAGGTGGTAAGCCCCGGGATGGGAGGGTACGCGTCCGCCAGCTCGCCGGTGATGCTGTTTTTATCGGTGCACACCTCCCGGGCGGCGTATTCCGCGCCGGGCAGTTGCTGCACACCGTCAAAGGTAGGCAGATTGTGCCATGCGCTCTGCATGGTCCAAATTTCATACCGCTGGGGGCTGAAGGTCTTTTGGGTGTAGCTCTCCACTCCGATATCGATGAGAAACGGTCTTCCGTCCTTGTACACGGTAATGCTGCCGGTATCGTTGTGGTTGTGGCTGTCGCCGTTGGAGCCGAACTTTGCACCCAGCACCCAGCTGCCCTGCCGTGCGGCATAGACGCCCACACTGGGGTACCACACCGTTAAATGGTGCCGGGGCGCTGCGGAGTACGCCATCATTTCTTCTTCTGCAAAGGCGGTGGTCAGCCGGTACCACAGGTTGATGTGGGTGCTGCCGTCCGGGTTCTGCAAATGGTCGGGGTCGGCATCGGCGCGGAAGTCTGCCGCCGCAAGGGCTTGCAGGGCATCGCTGCCCACAGCCTGCCCAAAGCGGTATTCCCGCGCACCGCACCGCCCGGCAAGGGGGCTGCAATCGCCAAAGTTCAGGTAGTAAGGGCCTTCTACATGGACATTGCAGATGTACTCCGCGATATTTTTGATTTTAGGTTCATGGAACAGGGGAGAGAAGGCCTCCGGCACAATGCTGGACAAAATTTCAAGGCAGCCCCACAGGGTCAGCCCGGCGTGGCGGTAATACTGCGCACCCTCGTTGCAGCAGCCGTCCGCGCCGTAGTCCTTTAAAAAGCAGTCGAGGCTGTACGCTGCCTGTTTGACGGCAGCCTGCCGCTGCTGCTGCGTGGTGGGCAGCAGAAAGACCGTGAGCAGCACATTCTGGGTGCACCAGCTCGTCCAATTACACATAGGCTCTGCGCCGTTGCCCATCCACCAGAAGTGGCTTGTAAAATAAGGCGTCAGGATGCGGGCGTTCAGCTCCCGCTCCATCCGCGCCGTGATGCCCGACGCGGCAGTATCCAGCTCATCGGGCAGTAAGTACCGGGTCAGCGCCAGCAGTGCGCCGGTCTCGGCGGCAAACAGGTCCACGATGGGGCGGGTGGTGTCCGGCAGGGGCAGCTGCGGGGTGTCCCGGATGTAGCTGTTGTGGGCGGGCAGCTGCCATGCGCTTTCCTCACAGATCGCCCATACGGTATCTGCAATTTCATCCAGAAAGCGCCCGGTGTGCTCCACACACTCGGCACTTACCAGCGCGCACAGCCGCGCCCGGCGGGAGAAGTAAGCCGTCTCCCATGCGTGCGCCGCCCAGTGTGGGTGAAATCCAGCCAGAGCGAGAGCGGCAGGGGCGCAATGGGCGTTTGCAGTGCGGCTTCCCCCGCCTGCAAAAAGCGCTGCTTTGCCCGCAGGGGCAGCCCCTGCCATGCGGTGCGTTCCTTGGCAGGGGGGAAGGGCCGGTAATCGGGAAGAAATTCCGGCAGATGGGCAAGTTGTTCCTGTATCATAAAAGCCTCCGATTTTAAATACTTTGCTGGTATTCCCGCGGGCTGAGCCCTGTGACCTTTTTGAACACCTTGGAAAAATAAAAGGCGCTTTCGTACCCCAGTTTCTCAGCGATCTCGTATACTTTCAAATCGCCCTGTTCCAGCATCTCCTTCGCCGCAGCGATGCGGGTCTCGGTGATGTACTCCACAAAGCCGCTGTCGCCGTATTTGCCGAACAGCTGGCTGAGGTAGTTGGGCGAAAAATTGAATACAGCCGCCACATCGGCCAGCGTCAGTTTTTCCGAAAGATGATTCTTAACATACTCCTGCACCTGTGCCACCACCTGCATCTTCCCGGCGGTGGCGTCGCCCTCGTTGACCTCCACGAACTGGATGGGCTGCTCCACCGTGAGCAGGGGCTGTAGGTGGGCGTTTTCCCGGCAGCGGCGCGCCAGCCCCAGCAGGGAGCCGGTGGGGCGTCCTACCGCCCAGAGCAGCCGTACCGTGAAATAGTTGTATAGAATTTGGCTGGCGCGTTCCAGCAGCGGGCGCAGTACCGTCCGGTATTTTTGGCACTGGGCATCGGTCAGGCAGAAAAGCACATTGCAGCGCATGGCATCCGCCCCGGTCACATAGCAGGGCAGGTAGTTTTGCAGGGTGGTCTCCAGCATCCGCCCGCAGGAAAAACTCAGCTTCAGCTGCTGGGCGGGGGTAAGGGCGGTGTTGGCGATGATCTCGCAGCTGGCTACAAGGTAGGCGTCGCTTGCAAGGTTCAGCTCCATGTGCTGCAAAGGCTGCTCCAATGCGGCTTCGTCCGGGAACAGCCCGGCGTACAACCGCACGAAAAAACGCTCCTGATAGCTGCGCACACTCTCGGCAAGATTTTCCTGTGCTGACAATTCGCCCAGCAAAGCACGCTCCTTTTTTACCTTTTCGGCGGCCTTGGCAAGGGCGGTTTGCAGGTTTTCGGGGGTCAGGTCCAGCTTGACCAGATAATCCACCACTCCGGCACCCATGGCCTGCTTGATGTAATCAAATTCTTCAAAGCTGGTCAGCATGATAAAGGCGGGCAGGGCGTTGCGCTCCCGGCAGGTGCGGGCAAGGGTAAGCCCGTCCATCACCGGCATTTTTACGTCGGCAATGACGATATCCGGCTTCTCCCGCTCAATGAGTTCCAGCGCCAGCTTTCCGTTGCGGGCGGTGCCGCAGACGGTATAGCCCAGCTTTTCCCATTCCAGCATCCCCTGCAGGCCGATGAGCACCAGCGGCTCATCATCCACCAGTAATATCCGCAGCATGGGTGTCTCCTTTCTGTTGATAGGGCAGCCGGATGGTGACCTCGGTGCCCACGTCCTCTTCACTTTCAATGGTCAGGCCGTAACCCTCGCCAAAGGAATACCGGATGCGGCGGTTCACGTTCCACAGGCCGACATGACGGAACTTTTCAGCCTTTTCGGCACCCTCGGCGGGCTCGTCCAGAAGGTGAGCTACCTGCTCCGGCGGCATGCCCACGCCGTCATCGGTAATGCGCAGCAATACGTCCCCGGTATCCGGGTCGGTGGAGATATCCAGCAGCACGCTGCCGTGGCCGCCCTTGGGTTCCAGCCCGTGGAAGATGGCGTTTTCCACCAGCGGCTGCAAGGTGAACCGGGGAATCATGCAGTCCCGGCAAAGGGTCTCGCTTTCAATGCGGGAGACCTCAATCTCCAGGTCGCCGCCGTAGCGGTACTGCTGGATGGTAAAGTAATCGTTGAGCAATGCCAGCTCCTCCTGCAAAGGCACCAGCTTCTGGGTGCCTTTGGAGATGCTTTTGGTCAGCCGTGCAAAGGCGGTGACCATCTCGCAATGCCGGGCGCGTGCTGGATGGTAGCCATCCAGCGGATGCTGTTGAGGGTGTTGTAGATAAAGTGCGGGTTCACCTCGTTTTGCAGCATCCGGTATTCCAGCTCCTGCTTACGACGTTCGTCCTCCACCCGGCGGGTCATCAGGCTGTCCACGTTTTCAGCCAGCTGGTTGATGCCCCGGCCGATGTCGCCCAGCTCGTTGTTCCACTCCACCGTGCGGTCGGGGGCAAAGTTGCCGCTGCCCACGGTTTCGATGCGCTTTTGCAGCGCCTCCACCGGGCGGGTGATGACCCGCTCCAGCCAGTGCTGCATCAAAAAGCTCAGTCCCCAGATGATGGCAGTGCCAAGGGCGACCAGCCACAGGTACACGCCGTAGTGCAGCAAAAAGGTATTTGCGGGCAAAAGCTGTACCAGTGCCGCGCTGCGGCCGTTCAGTGTTACCTTGACTACATAATACTTCTGGCCGTCCAGCTGCACCTTGCCCTGCCATGCGGTCTGCTCTGTCACGCCGTTATTGCTGCCGGTGCGCAGGGTGTAGTCCACCTCCCGCAGCGGATTTTCAATCTCGGTCAGGCTGCCGTTTTCGATCTGCCACAGGCGGCTGCCCATCTCCCAGTACAACGCGCTGCCGTCGGTCAGGCTGTAACCTGCTGCCGGGTCGGTGATAATGGCGGTATCCAGCGCAAGGTAGGTGCTGCCCCGGTGCAAGGTGCCCTTGCCGCAGCGGACAGGCTGGCTGATGGCGATGCAGCTCGGACTGCCGGGCAGCAGCGGTCGGTGGCGAACTGCATCCCGTACCCCTTGGTGAGAAACTGCTTTACGCTGGTGCGGTTGAGCGCCGCCGAGGAGTTCAGCGGGCCGAACTGCAAATGCCGGTCGTTCTCATTGGTAACAAAAAAGCGGAGGATATGGCTGTACAGGGTGCTGGAATAGTATTTTTCCTGCATGGCTTCGTAGGCGGCAATGGTCTGGGTGCCGTTGATATTTTCCTGCGTGATGTACCGCCGCACGGTGCTGTCGATGGAAGCCCAGTTCAAAAGAGCATCGGCGCTGTCCAGACTGGTCTCGATGGAGGTAGCCACCAGCCGCAGGTTGAACTCTGCCGCCTGCAGGGAGTTGGCGCGCACATATTGGTTGGAGAGGGTGAACAGCGCCGCGCCCACAGCCAGCGAGGTAAGGATGGTAAAAAAGCGCATCCCCCACACGATCTGCCGCCGCAGCGGGAAACGATGGCTGCTCTTCATAGCGGAGCCTCCTTTCCGGTAATATTTTGCATTCTTTCCTTTATACAGTACTGATTCCGGCGCGGTTTGTCAACGACTTTTTTCATGGAAATTGTGTACTTTATACGCTTTTTTCTTGTGCCATGGATGTAAACTGTGCAAGAGAACAAGAAAGTGCAGACTCCAGTGTAAGAAAGTGCATCTTTTTTTAAAAGATACAGAAAAACTGCAACTCTTCCCGGAATTTTTCCATTCCGGTTTTTGCGTTTGTGCGGTATCCTAGTGTCAACAAAAGCGAGCGGCTCCCCGGCACGGGGGAGAACGCTGCACGAAATACACACACTGCCCTGAAGGAGGACACACTTATGAAAAAGATCTCTCGTCGTTCGTTCCTTACCGCTGCCGCAGCCTGCGGCGCTGCTGTTGCCCTGAGCGCCTGCGGCGGCTCTTCCGCAAGCTCCACCGCTGCTTCCTCCACTGCCGGCTCCACCGCTGCATCCGCAGCCGCAGGCCCTGTTACCCTGCAGTGGTCGGTGTGGGATAAGGAGTCCACCCCCTACTGGCAGGCCATGGCCGACGGCTACATGGCAAGCCACAAGGACGTGACCATCGAGATGGTGGATCTGGCTCCAGCGATTACATGACCGTTCTGGCCACCCAGCTGGCTGGCAGCGCCGATCTGGATATCGTGACCATCAAGGATATCCCCGGCTACGCAAACCTGATCAATTTGGACTACCTCAAGCCCCTGAACGAGGTACTGACCCGCGACACTGGCGATTTCAACGGCACCATCGAGCAGCTGACCACCGACGACGGCAACTTCTACGCCGTGCCCTTCCGCAGCGACTTCTGGGTGCTGTACTACAACAAGGATCTGTTCGATAAGGCCGGTGTGGAGTATCCCTCCAATGACCTGACGATGGAAGATTACGATGCTCTGGCACGCAAGATGACCAGCGGCTCCGGCGACACCAAGGTCTATGGCTGCCACTACCACACCTGGCGCTCCGCCGCTTCTCTGTTCTCCATTCTGGACGGCAAGAACACCATCATCGACGGCAAATACGACTTCATGAAGCCCACCTACGATATGGTCATTGCCCAGCAGAAGGACGGCATCTGCATGGACTACGGCTACCTCAAGACCTCTTCTCTGCACTACTCCGCAGCCTTTGAGAACCAGCAGTGCGCAATGGTCAACATGGGCAGCTGGTTCATTTCCACGCTGGAAGCTTACATGAAGGATGCTGAGACCAAGTTCAACTGGGGCATCGTCAAGTATCCGCACCCCGCTGGTGCAGAGGCTGGTTCTACGCTGGGCACTGTGACCAGCCTGGCCATCAACGCCGATTCTCCCAAGGCAGAGGCCGCTGCGACTTCATCAACTGGTGTGTCTCTGAAGAGGGCGCACAGGCCATTGCCAAGACCGGCACCTTCCCGGCCTGCGGCTCCGCTGCTACCGCGAGATCATCAAGTCCACCGAAGGCTTCCCCGAGGACAGCAACTCTGTGGATGCACTGACCACCAGCAACGTTTATCTGGAGATGCCCTACACCCAGTACGCATCTGATATCGAGACCATTCTGAACGCCGAGCACGATGCCATTATGACCATGAGCGAGACCGTGGACGAGGGCATCCAGAACATGAACGATCAGGTTCCCGCAGTTCTCGGCTGATAAAGCGTTTTCCGCAATGGTTTGCGGTTCTCCTTCTTCATTGTTTTCAATCCCCATTCATTTTCCGATGACGAGCATCGGAAAAAAGCCCTGTCCGAGCGGGGCGGGTATGCACAGCGCCCGCCCCGCTCATTTTTTGGAAAAACTGTTATACTTCCGGGAAAGGAGGCTCTTTTATGGCGAGTGCTGCTGTCCAGAATAAAACTCCCCGTAAAGTGCTAAAAAAATCGACCCGCGATTCCCTGATCGCGTATTCCTTCATTGCGCCAAACTTCATTGGCTTCTGCGTGTTTACGCTGGTGCCCATGGTGTTTGCCATTGCGCTGGCTTTCTGCGCATGGGACGGCCGCCACGCCATCGAGTTTATCGGTCTGAAGAACTTTGTAAAACTCTTTACCACCGATAAAATTCAGGCGGCGCTGAAAAATACCATCGTCTACGTCATTGGCACGGTGCCGCTGACGCTGGCCTGCTCGCTGGCCATGGCTGTGCTGCTGAACCAGAACGTGAAGCTGCGCAACTTCTTCCGCACCGTGGCGTTCTTCCCTTACGTTGCTTCGCTGGTGGCGGTGGCAGCGGTGTGAACATGATCTTCAACCCCTCCATGGCCCCATCAACATGATCCTGAACCAGTTCTTTGGCGTGGCGGTGGAAAACCTGCCCCGCTGGGCTGCCGGTAAGGACACCGCTATGATCACGGTCATCCTGTTCAGCGTGTGGAAGAACATGGGCTACTACATGGTCATCTATCTGGCAGGCCTGCAGGGCTGCAACCCGGACCTGAACGAAGCCGCCGAGCTGGACGGTGCAAACCGCTGGCAGCAGTTCTGGCACATCACCCTGCCGCAGCTGCGCCCCACCACCTTCTTTGTGGTCATTATGCTCACCATCTCCGGCTTCAAGGTCTACGACCAGATGTACATGATCACGCAGGGCGGCCCCGGCACTGCTACCATGACGCTGGTGTACTACATCTATAATGTGGCCTTCGTCAATACCCCGAAATACGGCTACGCAAGTGCCATTGCCATGGTGCTGTTCGTACTGGTGCTGATCGTTACCATCATCCAGTTCCGCGGCTCCAAGGGCGATAACTGAGAAAGGAGGAAGAAACCATGGCAACCGCTGTTATTAAAGACCACGCTTCCCAGAAGCGCCGCAATTTCATCTCCAAGTTCCTGATCTATTTCTTCCTCATCGTCATCACAGCTTGTATGCTACTGCCTTTTTTGTGGATGCTGTCCTCCTCCTTTAAGCTGAATAAGGACGTGTTCGGCTTCCCCATCCAGTGGATCCCCAAAAATCCCCGCTGGCAGAACTATGTGGACATCTGGACCCAGATCCCGCTGCTGACCTTTGTGAAAAACACGGTCAAGATCACCGTGGTGGTCACCCTGTTGCAGCTGTTTACCTCCTCCTTTGCAGCCTACGCCTTTGCAAAGATGCAGTTCAAGGGCAAAAACGTGCTCTTCCTCGGCTACATTGCCACCATTGCAGTGCCTTGGCAGGCCTACATGGTGCCCCAGTTCATGATGATGAGCTCGTGGCATTTGAACAACACCCATCTAGCCATTATGTGCCTGCAGGCCTTCAGCGCCTTCGGCGTGTTCCTGATGAAGCAGTTCTACGAGGGCGTGCCCACCGAGCTGTGTGAGGCTGCCCGCATTGATGGCCTGAGCGAGTACGGCATCTGGTGCACATCATGCTGCCCCTCAGCCTGCCCGCCCTGTCCACCCTGACCATCTTCACCTTCGTGACACATGGAACGACTTCCTTGGCCCCCTGATCTACTTGACCAAGACCGAACTCAAGACCATCCAGATTGGTCTGCGTATGTTCATCACCCAGTATTCTGCAGAGTACGGCCTGATCATGGCGGCCTCTGTGGTGGCACTGATCCCGGTGCTGATCGTGTTCCTCTCCCTGCAAAAGTACTTTGTGCAGGGCGTGGCATCCACCGGCATCAAGGGCTAAACAAATCACCCGTAAGCGGGGCGTGGGCAGTACCCGCGCCCCGCATTTTTTGCAGAAATAGAGGGAAAGCGTTATGTTATATCCTGAACAGAATGAAGCGCGCTTGAAGCTGAGCCTTGACGGCACATGGCGTTTGCGCTGGGCAGCTGCGCGGAAACCCAGTTCGACCCCGCAAAGCCCCTGCCGGACGCCCAGCCCATCGCGGTACCTGCCAGCTACAACGACCAGAACGACCAGACCACCGCCCTGCGCCGCCACTACGGCTGGGTGTGGTATCAGCGCAAGGTCACCCTGCCCGCCTTCTGCGCCGGGCAGCGGGTGGTGCTGCGGTTCGGCTCGGTGACCCACACGGCCAAGGTCTGGCTGAACGGCCAGCTCATTGCGCAGCACAAGGGCGGCTTTACCCCCTTTGAAGCGGACGTCACCGCTCTGCTGCAACCCGGCGAGACCGCACTGCTGACCGTAGCCTGTGACAACCGGGTGAACCACAGCACCCTGCCTGTGGGCAACGAGGACGGGCAGCTGGCCTTCTTTGGCTCGGACAACGCGGGTATCCCCAGTGTGGAGGCTGCCAAGCGTGCCGCCGCACCCCAGAACCGCCCCAACTTTGACTTTTTCAACTATGCGGGCATCCATCGCCCGGTGGTGCTCTACACCACCCCTAAAGAGTACATCGAGGATGTGACCATAGTGCCCGCCGTGGACGGCACGGTGCAGTACGCGGTAAAAACCACCGGCAGCGCACCTGTCCGTGTCACGGTGCTGGATGCTGACGGCAACGCCGTTGCAAGCGCCGAGAGTGCAGAAGGCACGATCACCATCCCGGAAGTGCATCTCTGGAGCCCAGACCCGGCACGCCCTACCTGTACACCCTGCATGCCACCTACGGGCAGATGTCTACGACCAGACCTTTGGTGTGCGCAGCATTGAGGTGCGGGGCACACAGGTGCTTTTGAACGGCAAGCCGCTCTATTTCAAGGGCTTTTGCAAGCACGAGGACTTTACCGCCCATGGCCGAGGCTTTGACCCGGTGCTGAACGTGAAGGATGTGAACCTGATCCACTGGGCAAACGCCAATGCCGTGCGCACCAGCACTATCTACGCCGAGGAGTTCTACGACCTGTGCGACCGGGAGGGCATTCTGGTCATGGACGAGACCCCGGCGGTGGGCATCGGCGGCGGGCAGCGGTGAACCCCTATAAGGAATACCCCTTGCGGAGCATCACCGGCAGGTGCTTGCCGAGATGATCCATCGGGACAAAAACCACCCCTGCGTGGTGCTGTGGAGCCTTGGCAACGAGCCGGATCTGGAGCACTTCCCGCAGGATGCCTACGACTACTGGCACCCGCTGTATGAGCTGGCGCACCAGCTGGACCCGCAGGACCGCCCGGTCACCCTCGTCTGCTGCCAGAACGACTACACCAAGGATATCACCACCCGCACCATGGATATCGTCTGCATCAACCGCTACTACGCTGGTACAACCTTTCCGGTGACATGGACGCCGCTTGCTACGGCCTGAATCAGGAGCTGGATTTCTGGGCAGAGCAGCACAAGCCCGTGATGATGAGCGAGTACGGTGCGGACACCGTGGCAGGGCTGCACACCGCCGGAGCCGAGATGTTCAGTGAGGAGTTTCAGGTGGAGTTCTACCGCCGTCTGGATGCAGAGTTTGACAAGCGCCCGTGGTTTGTGGGAGAATTTGTCTGGAACTTTGCAGACTACGACACCGTGCAGGGCCCCATGCGGGTGGATGGCAACAAAAAGGGCCTGTTCACCCGGGACCGCCGCCCCAAGCTGGGCATGCACTTTCTGCGCCAGCGGTGGGCAGAGATACCTACGTTTGGATTTAAGGAGTAATCATGATGAAAACCTACCAGAACCACGCTATGACCGACGCGAGGCACGGCAGGCACTGGCCGATGCCTGCAAACAGGTGGAGACCAATCTGCCCCTGTACACCTACCAGTGCCAGAACCATTCCAGTGTGAACGATATCTACCCCGGCTGCGCCAATAACCAGTGGACCTGCGGCTTTTGGCCCGGTGAGATCTGGCTGGCCTACGAGGCCACCGGGGACGAAAAATTCAAGACCGCCGCCCTCATTCAGGTGGACAGCTTTGCGGACCGCATTGCCCGCAAGGTGGAGGTGGACCACCACGATATGGGCTTTTTGTACAGCCCCACCTGCGTGGCAGCGTGGAAGCTGGTGGGCAGCGAAAAGGGCAAAAATGCCGCCATTGCCGCCGCCGACCAGCTGCTGACCCGCTACCAGCCCAGCGGCCGCTTCTTGCAGGCATGGGGCACTATGGATGACCCCGACAACTACCGCTATATCATTGACTGCATGCTCAACGTGCCGCTGCTGTACTGGGCAGCGCAGGTGACCGGCAGCGACCACTACCGCGAGATCGCCGCCGCCCACACCGCCACCACGCTGGCAAACTCCTTCCGACCGGACGGCAGCACCTACCACACTTTCTTTATGAACCCGGACGGCACCCCCAAGGGCGGCCGCACCTGTCAGGGCTATAAGGACGACAGCTTCTGGCGCGGGGACAGGCGTGGGGCGTGTACGGCAGCGCCATTGGCTACACCTACACCCACGATGAAAAGTTTTTGGATGTGTTCCGCAAGGCACTGGCGTTCTACCTTTCCCGTCTGCCAGAGGACATGATCCCCTGCTGGGATATGCTCTTTGCCCCGGAAAGCGGCGAGCCGCGGGATTCCTCCTCCGCTGCCATCGTGGCTTGTGGATTGCTGGAAGCAGCCAAGTATGTGGATGAAACAGAAGCTGCCCAGTGGCGCACGCTGGCGCGGCAGATGCTGGCCAGCCTTGCCGCAAACTACGCAGTAAAGCCCGGTACCCTCGGCTCCGGCCAGCTGCTGCACGGCACTTACAGCAAAAAAAGCCCCTACAACACCTGCACCCCGGAGGCGTGGATGAATGCACGAGCTGGGGCGATTATTTTTACATGGAGGCGCTGACCCGCCTGACCAAAGATTGGGAGATGTACTGGTGATGAACTTGCAGACCAAAGCGGATTTTACCGCACTGATGCACAAATTTCTCGACCCGCTCAAGCCTTATTATTCCGCAGGCTGCGCCCGGCTGCATCTGGGCGAGACGGGCGTGACCTACAACCAAAATGCTATTGAGCTGGAAGCCTTCAGCCGCCCGCTGTGGGCGCTGGTGCCCTTCTGGGTGGGCGGCGGCTCTGAGCCGGAATTTGAAACCATCTACCGCAAGGGTCTTGCCGCCGGCGCCGACCCGGAAAACCCCGAATACTGGGGCACCACCGGGGAATACGACCAGTGTTATGTGGAGATGGCTGCCATTGCCTGCGGCATCCTCACCGCACCGGAAAAGTTGTGGACCCCGCTTTCTGACACCGAAAAACAGAACCTTGCTGCATGGCTGGGGCAGATCAACGCCCACACCATCCCGGACTGCAACTGGCAGTTTTTCCGCATCCTTGTAAACCTTGCCCTGAAAAGCGTGGGGATGCCTTTCAGCCCGGAACTGCTGGAGGACGGTCTTTGCAAAATTGACAGCTATTACAGCGGCGACGGCTGGTCCACCGATGGCGCTCCGTACAAAAGGATTACTACATCCCGTGGGCCATCCAGTATTACGGGCTGCTCTACTCTAAATTTGCCGCCGACACCGACCCCCGGCGTGCTGCACTCTACCGCCAGCGCGCCCAGCTGTTCGCGCAGCAGTTCGTCTACTGGTTCGATGCCAACGGCGCAGCGCTGCCCTTTGGCCGCAGCCTGACCTACCGCTTTGCTCAGAACAGCTTCTGGGCGGCCTGCATCTGGGCAGGGCTGGAGCCGCTGCCCCTGCCGGTGATGAAAGGGCTCATCGTCCGCAACTTCAACTGGTGGCTGGGGCAGAAAATGTTCGACCGGGACGGTATCCTGACCATCGGCTACTGCTACCCGCAGATGTACATGGCCGAGCGGTACAACGCCCCCGGCAGTCCCTACTGGGGCATGAAGAGCTTTTTGCTGCTTGCTTTGCCGGATGACCATCCCTTCTGGTCTGCCGAAGCCGCGCCCATGCCCGCATTGGAGCGGCTCAAGCCAATGCCCTACGCCAATATGCTGGTGCAGCGCCGGGCGGGGCGGGTAACGGCCTATGCTGCCGGTGTCAACGAGGGGCACGGCCACGGACAGTTCCCGGAAAAGTATGCAAAATTTGCCTACGATACCCGCTTTGGCTTCTGCGCCTCCCGCAGCCGGGAGGTGCTCAATCAGGCGGCTCCCGACAGTATGCTGGCCTTTGTCATCGACGATAACGTGTTTGTGCGCAAGGTGAGCAAAACGTGGGAAATTGAAGCCGGGGCTGTGACTGCGCAGTGGTCGCCCTTCCCCGGCATTGAGGTGACCACTACCATCACCCCCACGGCCACCGGCCACTGCCGCCATCACGAGATTGACAGCAGTTTCGACTGCGAAGCCTACGACTGCGGTTTTGCCGTGCCCAATTTTGCACCGGGCTATGCCGAAAGCGTGGAAAATGACACCGCCGAAGCCCATTGCGACACCCTGCGCTGCACCGTGCGCGGCAGGGGAGAAGCAGTGGTCATCGGCTGCGACCCCAACACCAGCCTGTACTTCACTAACGTCCATCTGCCGCCGTGAAGTACCACATCCCCAAGGGGCACACAGGACTGGACACCGAGGTCTTTGACGAAGCGGACTGATGCCGCTTCTTTCCAGAAAAACAGTCGTTTTGTGCGGCTGTTTTTCTTATATCCTGTGCTATAATAAAAGCAGAAAATGCTGCGAGGTGACATTTATGCCGTTAAATCATCCCATTACCTCGGCGCTTCTGGCCGACCCGGAAATTTTCCAGCAGAACCGTCTGCCTTCCATGCCCATTTTACCGACCAGACCAGCCTGGAACTGCCCCTGACCGTCAGCTTGGACGGCGAGTGGAACTTCTGCTATGCGGAAAACCTGACTGCACCCTTTACGGACTGGGACACCCTGACCGTGCCGGGCTTCATCCAGATGCAGAGCCTGCAAAAGCCCGGCCAGCCCTACGGCGCGCCCCATTATGTCAACACCCAGTACCCGTGGGATGGCCACGAAAAGCTGCACCCCGGTCAGATTCCGCAGGACTATAACCCATCGGGGAATACCAGCGCAGTTTCACCCTGCCGGAAAGCTGGGCAAGCTGTTACTTGCGCCTGAACGGTGCCGACAGTGCCGCCGCCGTCTGGTGCAACGGCGTTTACATCGGCTACACCGAGGATACCTTCACTCCCGCTGAATTTGACATGACTGCTGCCGTCCACCCCGGCGAAAATACCCTGACGGTACAGGTGTACCGTTTCTCCTCCGGCAGCTGGCTGGAGGATCAGGATTTCTGGCGCATGAGCGGCTTATTCCGCTCCGTGGAGCTGTTCACAAAGCCGGAAATTCACCTCGAGGATGTCTTTGTGAAGCAGGATTTTGCCCCGGACTTTTCCAGTGCCACCGTCACCTTTGATTGCAAGGTCAGCGGCGCGGGAACGGTGTCGGTGGTGTTTGACGGCGAGGAGCAGTCCGCTGAGGTGGGGGAGCCTGCCGAATACGACAGCGGCGTGGTGTTTGGCAAAGGCGAGTCCGACCCGGATGTGGAGGAGGACGTACAGGACGTTTCCTTCACTTTTACGGTGGAGCATCCCGCCCTGTGGAGCGCCGAGCAGCCGAACCTGTACGAGGCCGAGATTGCTCTGCTGCGCGAGGGCGCTCTCGTGGAGCGCACCGGGTTGAAAGTCGGTCTGCGCAAATTTGAACTGAAAGACCGCCAGATGCTTTTGAACGGCCAGCGCATCGTGTTCAAGGGTGTCAACCGCCACGAGTGGAGCTGCCGGACCGGCCGCACCGTCAGCCGGGAAGAGATGCTGTGGGATGTAAAGAACCTGAAGGCCCACAACGTCAACGCCGTGCGCACTAGCCACTACCCGGACGACCCCTATTTTCTGCAGCTCTGCGATGAATACGGTCTGTATGTCATCGGGGAGACCAATCTGGAGACCCACGGCACATGGCAGAAGCTGGGTGCGGACGGCTCGGACGAGTGGACGCTGCCCGGTGCCCGCCGGAGTGGCGGGAGAATGTGCTTGCCCGCGCCGAAGCCATGCTGGAACGGGACAAAAACCACCCGGCCATCCTCATTTGGTCTTGCGGCAACGAGAGCCACGGCGGCAAGACCCTGTGGGAGATGAGCGAGTATTTCCGCCGCACCGACCCCAGCCGCCTTGTGCATTACGAGGGCATTTTCTGGAACCGGGAATACCCCGCCACCTCCGATATGGAAAGCCAGATGTACACCCCGGTGGCAGACATTAAAAAGTTTTTGGCAGAGCACCCGGAAAAGCCTTTCATCATGTGCGAATACAGCCACGCTATGGGCAACAGCTGCGGCGGCATCGCAGATTATACCGAGTATGCCTATGAAGAGCCGCTGTATCAGGGCGGGTTTATCTGGGAGTACATGGACCACGGCATTGCAGTGATAAGCCCGGACGGAAAGCCCGGCTTTGCCTACGGCGGCGACTTTGGCGACCGCCCCACCGACCGGGAATTCTGCGTGGACGGCCTTGTGCTGCCCGACCGCCGCAATACTCCCAAGATGGATGCAGTCAAGGCGGCCTACGCACCGCTGAAAATCACCCTGACCGACACCGAAGTCGTGATTGAAAACCGGAACCTCTTTACCGACCTGAGCGCCTACGACCTTGTGTTTGCATCTTCGGTCAACGGCAAGCCGGAACGCCGCGCGGTGCTGCGGGCAGACTGCGCACCCGGCAAGACTGCGCACATCGCGTTCCCGTTCCCTCTGCCGGAGACAGGGCTTGCCTGCATGACCGTTACCGCAGTGCAGCGGGCTGCAAAGCCCGGCATCCCGACGGGCTATGAAGCTGCCTTTGGGCAGGTATGGCACAACTACGCCGCCGCCCGGCTGACCGTTGCCGCGCCGGAATTGGTGGAGATGGACTGCAACATCGGCGTAAAGGGCGATGGCTTCGAGTACATCTTTGGTCGCGGCAAGGGGCTGGTGTCCATCCGCTACAACGGTGTGCAGCTGTTGGACGATACCGTGCGCCCCAACTTCTGGCGTGCGCCCACCAACAACGACGAGGGCTGCGCAGAGCCGTTTGCATTTGCCTTCTGGAAAACCGCCGGTCTCTACGCCCGGTGCGATAACCTGACTGCCGAAGCAAAGGATGAGTTCGTCATCGTCCGCGCAAACTACACCCTACCAGATGGGCAGACGCTGCCCATTGATTTTGCCATCGACGGCGCAGGCCGCTGCGATATCACCATGACATGGCAGGGCGAAAAGACTGAGCTGCCGGAGTTCGGGCTGCTCTTCCCGATGCGCCGGGAGCTGACCAAGGTATCCTATCTGGGTCTTGGCCCCCGGGAGACCACCGCCGACCGCACCGCAGGCGGCAAGATGGGCGCTTGGAGCTACAATGTCCGGCAGGATTTTGCCCAGAACAGCCCGGTCTACCCGCAGGAATGCGGCAGCCGTACCGGCGTGTACAGCGCAGCACTCACCGGCAGCGGATTGAATATAGGCATCGGCTTTGCAGGGGACGGCATGACCTTCTCGGCGCTGCCCTACACGCCCCATGAACTGGAAAACGCCCGCCACCTTTACGAGCTGCCCCGGGACGACAATAAGACGGTCGTCCGCTGCGCTGCTTTCCAGCGCGGCGTGGGCGGCGACAACAGCTGGGGCGCAAAGCCCCATGCAGACGCCTGCTTTGCGGTGGAGAAGGGAACCTCGTTCCGTTTTACGATTCAAAAATAAAAATTTACTTGGCTAAAGTGGTGGGTATCATCGTGATACCCACCACTTTGGTCTTATTGCGAAACCGTAACAAGACAAAAATCAGCGCAATATTCAAATAGTATATTTGCGATATGCAATCCAACGTTGTAGCTGCTGCATTAAAAAGTTGAATTTTTATGGTTTATGGAGAAATAAAGTACAGTTTACAAGGGACTACACAGGGTAACGGTCTGACGGGAGGTGTGCCGCCCGTCAGATTTTCCATGTGATGTTCAAGCTGTCACTTGTAGCGGCAACGGTGGTAATCATCAAATCCACCACACGCCGCTTGTCATCAAAGGATACATTGTCCCATGTGTCGAGGTAGCCGGAAATCTGGCTGACCTGTTCCGGCTGATGGCTTCCACCGTCAACTCCGCTATCCTCGCCAGAAGTTCCTGCTTGCGTCCGTCCAGTTCCGCTATCTTCACATTCACATAGGAGAGCAGAACATTGTTTGCACCCGTCAGACTGTCCACCAGCTTTTCAATCTCGCTGTCCACATGGAGAAGTTCCACTTGCAGGGCGGCGATTTTCGGGTTTGCCTTTGCCGCTTTTTTTCTGCCCGTCAGCGTTTTGTAGCTTGCCAGCTTCTTCACCATCTGCTGATAAACAACCGCTTCCAGCTCCGAAGTGATGATTTTCCCGCACCCGGCACAGCTTTTATTGTCCAGCCGCTTTGTGCAGCGGAGATATTGCTTTCCCACAGGATTGTTAATGCTCATAAGGGCATACCCGCAGTTTCCGCACTTGATTTTTCCCGCCAGCCATGTATGGGTGGCTTTTCGGGCAGACTGGATTTTCATGTTGTTCATCAGCTTCTTGCGGCAGGTCAGCCAGATGTCGGAGGGGACAATGCCTCATGGGGAGCCAGCACCAGCATTTGGTCTTTCAAGTCGTTCTTTTTGCTGGGCTTCACATCCCGCCCTTGATACAGATAGCAGCCATTCATGCCGGTAAAATCGGCAGCGTCATTGACAATGATTGTCCCTTGACTTTTGAAAAATTCGTACACATCAAGGTCTGCCTGCACATAGACAGGATTGCGTAACATCTGCGCCAGCGTGGGGCGTATTAGTTCCTTGCCGTTGAATAAAATTCCCTGTTCGGCAAAGTACCGGGTAATGTCCCCGTAGGAGGTTGTGGGCTGGGCGTACATCTCAAACATCAGCCGGATATTTGCCGCTTCCTCCGGGTTTACCACCAGCTTCTTTGTGTTGATACCGTCCATCTTAATCGGCTCTGTATGGAAGCCGTAAGGGGCTTTCCCACCCATCTTGAAGCCTCGCTGGCTGCGGGAATAATAAGCGTCCGTCACCCGCTTCTGTATCGTTTCCCGTTCAAGCTGGGCGAACACGATACAGATATTCAGCATCGCCCGCCCCATCGGGGTGGAGGTATCAAACTTTTCCGTAGAGGACACAAACTCTACATTGTACTGTTGGAACAGCTCCATCATATTGGCAAAGTCCAGAATGGAACGGCTGATACGGTCGAGCTTGTAAACCACGACCTTTGCAATCAAGCCCCGCTTGATGTCCCGCACCAGTTCTTGAAACTTCGGACGGTCTGTGTTCTTGCCGCTGTACCCCTTGTCTGTGTATTCCTTGCAGTTACCGCCTTTCAACTCGTATTTGCAAAATTCAATCTGGCTTTCAATGGAAATGCTGTCCTTTTTGTCTACCGATTGTCTTGCATAGATTGCGTCTATCCGATTGTTCATATTGTCGCTCCTTTTCTTAAAAAAGAAACGGAGCTGCTGACAGTTCTATTATACCGCCAGCAGCCCCGCAAATCAATGATGGGTTTGGAAAACCTTATGTCCCGGCTTCCTCACTCTCCCGCTTGTCGGCGTACTTGCGGAACACCTCATAAAGCTGCTGTTCCAGTTCCCGGCGTTTGGCTGCTTCCTGTTCCGGCGTGAACACCGGGGAGAGATTTTCCAGTGTGATTTCCTTTCCCTGAAAAGTCACGATTTCGATTTCCTTTTTGTATCTGATATTACTTATAAGATCACCTTTCCTTTCCATGCTGCCGCTGTTGCCGTTTCAGTTCCGCTAAAATCTCCGGCGGGATACGGTCAACCAGCCGCCGCATATCGTCCAGTTCGCTTTTTAACTTCGCCCGTTCCATCGTGTCATTCATCTTGCCTTTTTCGCTGGCCTTTGCCCTGACTTCCAGCTTTTCATTTTCCGCTAACAAGTCATTGATTGTGACCTTGTATTTTTTCAGTTGCCCGGAGAAGTTCTCCATCTGCGGAAACCACTTTTTCAGCATGGAGAGGCTTCCTCTTTCTTCTTTCCGGCGTTCAGCGGGGTAATGCCGGAGAGAACCGCTTCAATGGCCCTCGCCTGTTTGGAGAGGTTGACCGCCTGTTTGAACAGCCGGGTGGGGATATGCTTCCGGCCCGTCTTGCTGGCGCTTTCCCCACGCTCCAGGTCGGGGTACTGCTCCACCATACAGGCGTGAAAATCGTCCTGCCACTTCGTCAGATTGGCCCGGTTGCCGATAATTTCTTTGGCGCACAGGCGGTTGTCCTTTGTCAGCGGCACAAAGACCAAGTGCAGATGGGGCGTTTTTTCATCATGTGTACCATAGCCGAAACGATGTTCTCCCGGCCCACCCGGTCAATGAGGAAGTCCGCCGCCCTCTGGAAGTAGGCCGCTATCTCCTTTGGGGACTTGCCCTTGAAAAACTCCGGGCTGGCGGTAATCAGCGTGTCCACAAACCGAGTGCTGTCCTTGCGGGTGCGGCATCTGCCTGCTCGATGCGGCTCTGAATGAAATGGTAGTAGCGGCCATCCGGCTTGACGATGTGGAAATTGTACTTGCTCCGGCTGGTGTCAATGTCCGGGTTGCTGGCGTACTGCTCCTTTTTCCGTTCATGGTGGGCTTCCAGCGGCCCCGCCGGGTGGCCCTTGTGCTTCTCAAATCGCAAAATTGCGTGTTGTGCCATTGAACTCCTTTCCCCATTCCATTCCTTTCCGGCGGGTTTTCCCGCCGAAAATATCTCTGATAGGATTGGAATGGAATGAATGTAAATAGATGGTTTTAATCTCTGTATTTCTATATACCGTCAGATTTCCGTACTTCAAGAGGATTGATTTTCGTACTCGCCAAGTACGGTTTTCAGCCCTCCGGCGTACCATAACCGGATTTCTTGAAGTCGGTGTTTGGAACCGCTTCATAGGATTTCGGGTAAATGCGGTTGGGTTTTCCACAGCCCTGTTTCTGGATTTCCACCAGCCCCGCATACTGCAACTCCCGCAGGGTGTTGACCGCTTTCTGCCGCCCGCAGCGGAGCAAAGCGACCACCTCGCAGATGGGGTAGTACAGGTAGACCCGCCCGTACTCGTCCGCCCAGCCGTTCTTCCGGGACAACTCCGCCCGGCGCAGGACAAAGGCATACAGCACCTTCGCTTCGTTGCTCAAGGGCTGGAATGTGGGTGCTTCAAAAAGGAAATTGGGGAGCCGGGTGAAACTGAACGCCTTTTCCGGCTGGTGAATATAAATCGTGTTTGTCATAGCGTGTTTTGTGGACGGTTAGAGGCCCGTTTTCCGGGGCGAATGATAAATGATACCAGCGCCCCGGTTGAGGGCTTGCGGAGCCTTGCAAATCAAGGCTTTTCCCGCTCTTAACTGTCCACAGCAGACCTCCTTTTCCGTTCACTTTCTGTTTTCTGCCGCCTGTGAACTCTGGCGGCGCAGTCCGGGCAGTATTTGCCCCGGTTGGACTTCGGGACGAACACACCGCCGCACTCCGCACAGCGTTTCAAGTCCCTGTCCCGGTAAATCTCCGCTTCCAGCGTCCTGTCCAGCGGCAAGACCGCCCAGCGGAACCACTTGCAGCAGACGGAGAACGAAATCATCTGCGGACAGGCGCAGGTGTCGCCATCGTCCAGCGCAAGGCAGTTTCCGTCCTCGCAGTTGCAGCACTCCCGGCGTATCAGGCCGCTGGCTCGTCTCTTCTGGGGCGGGGTTATGCGGTAGGGGGAGCCGTCCGGCCTGTGTTCCAGCGGCGGCAGGTGTTGATAGGGTCTTTTGCTCATGCGTCCCTCCGTTTTCTTTGGCGTGTTCTGTTTCCAAGGTGCTTGTCCATCGATGAACTATCCCAAGTCTACACCTTTTTGACCGCCTGTGCCGTATATCCAAGAGGTAGGAAATCAGCCTGAAAAACTCCCTATTTCCACGCTCTCGGATTTGTGATATAATCAAAAAAAGATAAAAGACAAATTCAGGTTTCTGGTCTTCTTGCACAAAATAAAGGAGGAGCTATTATGCAAATTGTTTATATTCCAAGCGAATCAATGTCTGTTCAAGGTAAAAAAGATGAAATCTATAAAAGATATGGGAAAGACTGGAATATTAGAGAACAGGGAGGAGGTAACGGAAATTGGTTGTTGACCAGAAAAAGTGATGTGCTTGTAGATGGAAAAAGTTATCGTACTTTTGTACTTGAACACTACGGTAAATCCAAGCTGACAGCGAAGCTTGTTGATAAATTTCGTGAAGATGTAGCAAATGGTAAAATAAAACTGTAAATGCCTATGCCGTTATGCTATGAGCATAGTACATAGCATAACGGCTTCTCTTTCGTTGAGCTAGCAAGGAGGGTGAATATGTCTTTATCCATACAAGAGCGATTAAAAGACCTACGTGTGGAGCGTGGCTTGACGCTGGGGCAGCTTGCGGAGCAGACCGGGCTTTCCAAGTCTGCGCTGGGCAGTTACGAAACGGAAGACTTCAAGGACATCAGCCACTATGCCCTTATCCGGCTGGCGAAGTTTTACGGTGTGACCGCTGATTATCTGCTGGGGCTGTCTGAAATGAAAAATCACCCAAACGCCGATCTTGCAGACCTGCGTTTGAGTGATGAAATGATTGACCTGCTGAAAAGCGGGAGGATAGACAATACCTGCTGTGTGAGCTGGCGGCGCACCCGGATTTCCCCTGGCTGATGGCTGACCTTGAAATCTATGTGAACGGAACGGCACTGAAACAGGCGCAGGGTGCAAACGCCATAGTGGACACGATGAGCGCAACTGTTATAAAAAAGCATAATCCTGGCATGAGTGATACGCAGTTAAGACAGCTTATCACCGCCATATTGATGAGGACGAGTTTTGCCGCTATGTGATACAACGGGACATAAACGGGATTGCCCTTGCTCTGCGGGAAACACACAAGGACGATTTTTTCAGCGTCCCAGAGGATAACCCGCTAAAAGAAATGCTGGAAACTGCTGGTGAAATCGTCAGCCAGGACAGCGACACGGAACAAGCGTACTTGGCGTTTATCTGCAAACGGCTCAAGCTGAATTTTAGGAAGCTGTCAGTAGAAGAACGGAAGTGGCTGAAAAAGATTGCGGAAAAATCCGACTTGCTGAAGAATCCAAAACCGCAGAGAGGACGAAGATAAAAAATGCCTGAACGGCGGTTCTGGTTTTTCAGAACCACCATCCAGGCATTTTGTTTAGTAATAGAAAAAGGTGCAGTTGATTATTGCGTATTGTCAATCTCTCTCAAACCGGGTAGTAAAAATACGGCAAGCGCAACGATGATAATGCCAATTCCGCAAATGACAAACCATTTCTCAACTCCCAGCCGCTCCGCCAGAGGCCCGGAAATGACAAGGCCAAACGGCATGGCGAGGGAAGCGGCGCTTGTCAGTAGAGAAAAAACTCTCCCCAGATATTCTGGTTTGACCGTTTCTTGAAAAATCGCATTTTGCACACCGTAAAATGGAGCGGAAATTCCCATAACAGTACAGCACACAACAAAGACAAGAAATGCGTCTGGCGGCAAAAGCCGGAGAGCATATTGCTAACGCCCATCAGGAGAACGGAAAGACCGATGGTGTACCGCCGTTTCTTAAAACCGCCCCAAATGCTCAGAATGACTCCGCCAAGCAGCATACCAACCGCAAAAGCAATTTCAGCGGCAGAGGCATGGGCCGGTGTTCCTTTGAAGTATGACATACAGATGAGAGGAAAAAGCGTACTGATTGGCATATAAAAGAACATATAAATTACACCAATCCAGAGCAGAGCAAAGAGGCCCCTGTTTTGCTTTAATACCACATACCCCTCTTTCATATCCTGTAAAAACTGTTGTCTTTTCGTTTCTGGACATAGTTCAGGCGTTGGTATGGACGAAATCGCAACAGTCACACAGGCAAGGATTGCACCCACAATATCTAACAATATAATTGCATTAAGAGCCAAACAGCATATAAAAACGCTGCGGCAGCTGGACTGATAATCGCACTTACTGCTTGCATGGTCTGCGTGTAACCAGCGCATTTTGTAAGTTCCTCTTTTGGCACAATCATAGGTGTTGCTGCGCTGAATGCTGGAGAATGAAAAGCAGTTCCCGCACTTCGGATTAACAGGACAACCATAATAGACCATACGGGCAATTCCATGTAAAACGCCACCAGCGCCAGAATACCGCCAGCGGCGGCAATTATCAAATCCGCACCAATCATTACGCTTTTACGGCTGTGCCGGTCAACAAAAGCACCTGCAAACGGGCCTAAACAGGCTTGCGGCAAAAATCCAATCAGTGTTGCCGCCGTCAATATGATTGCAGAATTAGTTTTCGCAACCAAATAAAAGATAATGGCCATTTGCAAAATACCGCTGCTAATAAAGGATATTGCTTGTCCGGCAAGAAGTGTAAAATAAGTTTTTCTCCATGAATTGTTGTTTTGGGTCATAATGCGAACCTCCTTTTTTATTGCATTGTTCCTTTGTTTCTGCAATAAAAAGCAGGCGTTGTCCCACAGAGAGGGCAGACGCCTGCATAACAACAAAGCACGAAAAAACACCACGATACAGTTCAAAGACTGCTCGTGTCAAACCTACGTGTTCCTTTGCATACGCACGCAAAAAAAGCCCACCATCATGTGGAAAGGTACTTCTACTTTTTATTGCTTATTAGCGTACACAAATTAACACACGTAAGCCTCCTTCCAATCTCAAACTGTCGCACAGTATAACACACATCCGATAGACTTGTCAACCATTTTTAACCTTGTTTTCCATCTTGTTTTTCCATCTCTTACGGGCAGTAGCAAAGCCAGGCGAGCCAGTCAACGGTCAAGATGAACGGCGCTTTCAGCGCCGCCGTTGACAGTCTCGCCCGTCTTTGCTAATGGGTAATCAAGGCGGGAAAGCCATTTTAGGGCTTTCCGCCCATTTCAATTTTGGGAGAAGAAAGGCCCCAAAATGAACGAGTGCGGCCAAACACTTTTAGGGATTGGCCACCTTGTCCACCCATCCAGCGGGGCGGCGGGGAACGGTCAAGGCCGGGCGTCAGCCATTCATTTCAGCCTTGACGGTTTCCTGCCGTCCTGCTACTTTTCCCGGAGTGTGGCCACACATCTGGTCACGGTGTCCAGAGCTTTGGGACTTTTTGTCCCATAGGCCGGGGGCGGAGGACGAGGGACGGGGGCTTTCATAATACGCCCTGTCTGCTGCTGAAATCAGCCCTTTGTTTCCGGCTTACCAGCCCCAAACAAAGCCCTGCTTTCCTGCCGCGTCAAATGCCCTTGCCCTCCCCGGCGGCAACGGTATTTTCAGGGCAACGCCGACAGAGCGTATAACACACTACACTTTGCTCCGCAAGTCGTGTGCCAATGGGGCGCTGCCCCCTTTGGAAACCCCCGCAACAAACAGGTGCTATGCACCCAGCCGGGAGCATAGCGCCGTTTGTTGTCAGCAGCCCGTTTCACGGTCTGCGTGTAGTTCCTTGTAAACTGACCTAAAGAACACGCAAAATATTTGAAGAAAACATCTTTTGATGATAATGAAAGATATGTAACGCTATCTACTTGTACTTCAGAGAGTACAAACGGCAGACATCTTCTAATTGGAAGAATTTTAGAAAATACTGCTGATGAAAAAGGAGAACCGCAATATGAAGAAAAATAGACAGATACTTGTGTTAGCTGCTCTATTGTTTGGTTTCTTGTGTTTTCCTGCTGATAAAGTTTTAGCTGCGTCAAATGTAGTAGAGGTTCCGTTAACAGTTAAGCAAAATTTTGAAGAAAATAGCAATGAAAAAGGAATTGATCTTACTGGAACTTATGAATTTCGTGCATTAGACATAGGCATTCCTATGCCGGGAG
>ENA-OQAA01000520-OQAA01000520.1-human-gut-metagenome-genome-assembly--contig:-NODE-520-length-25854-cov-1.996463_pt1 | contig 25854 bp, 29 predicted proteins | sample MGYA00242489_ERZ504515 | MGnify/ENA primary metagenome ERZ504515 (study PRJEB26092, sample SAMD00036237) | human gut metagenome | host: Homo sapiens | study: EMG produced TPA metagenomics assembly of... | reverse complement strand
CATTTTTCTTGCCCTGGAGCCAAAGGGATCCAGACGTTCCGGTCTCATATTTCCGTCCAAAAGAGCGGAATAAAGCTCTGCATGGTAACAGATTTTCCTGAACCATTTGCTCCCCTTAGCAGCATACGGCCGTCCAGAAAATCAAATTCTTCTTCATCATAATACCAGAAATCAATCAGCCCCACCTTGCTGATCTGCCACTTACTGTTATTCATTCTGTCCTCCTTCTAATGAGAAATCTGCCGGATAAACTCCCATGATCTTTCCTGCTGCCTGTCTTATAACAATCTCATCCTGTTTTTCTTCTATAAGCATTAATTCTTTCATATAGTCAGCCATCTCCCGATAGATTTCTCCAAAAGTCATTTCCCGATATGTTTTATTCCAGGCTGCTCCAAATCTCTCTCTGCATTCTTCTGCAAGTCTCTGAAAGGCTTCCCTTGGAATACTGATCTGCTCATTCAGAGGAACCTGAATTTCTCCTGTCTGAAGCTTTTCCTGCAGAATTCGGTTAAACAGAAGAACAATATCTGACAATGTATTCTCCTCCGGAAAACATCTGCCAAGATGGCTGTTTTCATTCAGAATCAAAAACGCACTGTTTCTGTGAACCTGAAGCTCGCAGTCAAACAGCTCGGAGAGTTCTCCCTGTATCATATTTCTGTAATTTCTCACATAGGCGAAATCTTCTTCTGAATCTGAATCCTTATACATGCCCATAGACATCAAAAGTCTCCGGTAAACTCTCTGTCTCCGCACAATTCCCCTGTCCTCATTGACGTCGATCCACTCTTCCTTTTCAAAGTCCTCCGGTGAATGGTATCCCATAATATCCTGAGTGAAATTTTTCATAAAATATCTGGAAGCACCTGTATTTTCATACAGAACCTCCCCTGTATAGTCCCGGGCAAATCCCTCTTCGCTTCCATCGTCTATATTCAGAAGCCCGCAGGCAGTACAGTATTTCATCACCTTGATCATATGACGACGGTACCGATAAACCGTCCAGTCAATCTGCTCCCCTTCATACTGACTCTGTACATACTCTGTAAGCTCAGACAGCACAAACTGTTCTTCTGCTTCCTTCTCCTCCAAAAACATAAGTACAAGGCAAAAAAACACATACTCCACAGGCTCTTTAAAGTCCAAAATCCCCATCCAGTTTTCCGGCACAGCAGGCATTTTTTCTACCTTGATCAAATAGGGATTTACAATCACCTGATACCCCAGCTTTTCTCTCAAAAATTTCTTTTCCTCACCGGAAGCCAGCTTCTCTTTTACCTGATAATAAAGTTCCCGATCTCTCGACTTCAGGATCCATCTCCGGTTCAGCAAAATCTCCAGTACATTCATCTTAGTCCTTCTCTTCCTCAAATATCATGGTATAGGCAGGCATCTGAAAAGTGCCGTCCGTACAATTCAGAGTACAGTATTCCTGCACATCCGCCTGTTCAATGTAATAAATCTGGCCTTCTTCCGTCTTTGCCCTGTGCTCCTTCCTTTCCAGTGCTTTTGACAGCCATAAAAGAAAAATATCTCTTACCTGAGGCTCAATTTCCGGAAGAGAGGCAAACTCCAGACGATTATCTTTGATATAGCTTTTCAGCAGTTTTCTTTCCTGCTCCAGTCTTTTTATTTCTGACGCACGCATTTCTTCTTTTTCTTTTGAATGATCACGAATTCCTGTTCTCTTTGCCTTTTCCCGATAGGTACGGATTCTTGGAGTCAGTGTGATCACACCGGGAGCTTCTTCGTATACGCCGCTGTTAATGCTGTCTGTTTCTCTTTGTAAATTCCCTTTTAAATGAAAAGGCTTCTCTATGCCAAATACAACAGCAGCCAGTCTGTGGGCCTGCTGAATATCCCTGCACTCATGAAAAATACGGGCTACTTTTTTGTATTCTTCCCTGCGGTTGGAGCCCTGACTGCTCATCTCACTGATTCGCGCAGCATATCTGGTGATTTTACGGATAATTTCATTTGTGGTATCAAATACCTTCCCAGCCTCAGACTCCGCCCCGTCTTTCCGGAAAACCATTCCACGATACTCTCCCAGCGACCCTGATTCTTATCAAAAATCATCTGATCATCTATCTCAACATCCATCCGGGGAATAGAAAGCTCATAGGCCGTAGCTTTTTCCAAAATCTGATGCACAGTTTCTCTGTCCATATTCCGAAGCTTCTGTTCAATTGCAGATACGTTTGCCTGAAGCCCTTTTACAAATGACCTCAGATACTCGATCAGCCTGTCCTTAAACAGAAGAAATTCCCTGGTCTTCATCATTTCCTCTGCTTTAACACTGTTCAGTTCACGCATATAGTCCTGATAATTCTGATTCAGACGGATAAAATCATTATTCAGATCATTCCACCATCCATAAAGCTTTTCCTCATTCCGGGAAGCCATTTCTTCCATTTTCTCAAGACTGATCCGCAGTCTCTCCAACAGAGTTGGTTCCAGAGAAGAACCTTCAATGAACAGGTTTTCCACCCGTATTACCATTCGTTCTACTTCTACTGCTGTCTCTGAAAGCTGATAACGAAATTTTTTATTTTTGAACTCCTCAATACTGCTGACCTTTCTGGTATCCTGAATTGTTACCAGGTTTCCCCATGATGCCAAAGCCGCCAGATCCTGCTGACACTGTATCATTGTATATTCTGCAAAAGAAGGATCCTCTTTCAGCTCTTCGAATACCTCCTCCTGATACAGCCAGTATTTCAGTTTTTCGTATTTTAAATAAAAAAGCCGGATGATCGGGCGATATCTTTCTGTGTTTTCTACATTCAGATATTTTGCTCCATCATCGGCTTTCTCATTTTTTCCTGAATTTTCATTATATTTTCCTCGGGTGTGTCATTTCAATTTTCCCACTTTTGTTACCTTTTTATGATAGCATACAGACAACAGAGGTTCAAGAATTTTTCTAAAATCCTTTTTCATATAATCTCAGTTTGGATACTGCTAAAAACCAGCGCTTCCTTGACAATTCCTGTTACTTTTCAGTATAATTTAGTGTAGTAAACTACAAGAGAATTAAACTAATAAACAAGCGAGGTTTTACATATGAGCGCCACTTCCTCAAAAACACTTCTCACAGAAGGACCGATCTGGAAAAGGATGACTGCTTTTGCCATTCCTATTTTTCTGGGCAATCTTTTTCAGCAGCTTTACAATACTGCTGATTCTCTGATTGTAGGAAATTTTCTGGGCAGCAATGCCCTGGCCGCTGTCAGTTCCTCCGGAAGTCTTATTTTTCTTCTGGTAGGATTTTTTAATGGAATCGCCATTGGAGCCGGAGTAGTAATTGCCCGTTACTTTGGGGCAAGACAGACAAAGGATCTGCAGAAAGCCATCCACACCACCATAGGCTTTGGCTGATCTCAGGGGTTCTCCTGACGATTCTGGGTATTCTTCTTGCGCCAAAAATCCTGGTTCTGATGAAGACTCCCACAGACGTACTCCCCAATTCCATCCGGTATTTCCGGATCTATTTCCTGGGCTCTGTAGCTTTTGTCCTCTATAATAATTTTGTGGGTATCCTGCAGTCTGTAGGCGACAGCAAACATCCTCTGTACTATCTGATATTTTCCTCTCTGGTAAATATCTGTCTGGATCTTTTATTTGTAGGCGTTTTCCACATGGGTGTAGGAGCTGCAGCCGCTGCCACGATCATTTCCCAGTTTGTCAGCGCCTTCCTCTGCCTGAACCGACTGACAAGGAAAAGCCCGGAAGAATACCGGGTGTCTCTGCGAAAGATCCAGCTGAACCCGGTTATGCTCCGCCAAATCATTTCCAACGGACTGCCGGCAGGCATTCAGAATTCCATTATTTCACTGGCAAATGTAGTAGTTCAGTCCAATATCAACAGCTTTGGCAAGCTGGCGGTAGCCGGATGCGGCTCCTATTCCAAAGTAGAAGGATTTGGTTTTCTTCCGATCACCTGTTTTTCTATGTCCCTGACTACCTTTATCAGTCAGAATCTTGGGGCAAAAAAATATGACAGAGCAAAAAAAGGCGCCCGCTTTGGTATTACCTGCAGCCTTATTATGGCAGAATGCATAGGAATCATTATTTATTTCGCTTCCCCTGTGCTGATTGCAGCCTTTAACAGTGATCCGGATGTGGTAGCCTTTGGAGTACAGCAAGCCCGCACCGTTACCCTGTTCTATTTCCTGCTGGCATTTTCTCATTGTCTGGCAGGACTTCTCCGGGGAGCCGGAAAATCCATCATCCCCATGTTTGTCATGATGATCTGTTGGTGCATCATCCGGGTAAGCTATATTACCATTATCGTAAAGCTGATCCCCTCTATTCAGGTGATCTTCTGGGCTTATCCTCTGACCTGGACACTAAGCTCCATTGTATTTCTGATTTTTTATCTGAAATCAGACTGGCTGCATTTTAATTCCCGTGGGTAAAAAGCAGCTGCCGCACGAATATTTCGTACAGCAGCTGCTTTTTCAAACCATTCTCCTGCGACATGCACGTTTCTTAAAGTAACTGCTGCCTGTCCCAAGTACACATAAAAGAACTAGATATATCCCCATTGCAGCGGTGATCATCTGTTCCTCCGGCATCCGAAGCAGCAGCTCCGGAAGGATCAGCGACCAGATATTTGCTCCCATATGAAGCAGAACACTTGCCCACAGGCTTCCTGTGATCTCCAGGAAATACGCAAATACAAATCCCAGGATTCCTGCATAAACAGCCTGGGTAAGATTCATGTGATAAACACCAAAAAATACTCCTGATATCACTGCCGCCGTTGCCACCCTGGTATAATCTCTCAGCCGCAGATAGATCAGCCAGCGAAAAACAATCTCCTCTGCAAGCGGCGCGATCACTCCCATCCAGAAGATGAGCATAAACAAGCTTTTTCCATTTGTGATCTGTGCCATATTTTCCTGATATTCCTGTACATTCAGAACATTTTGCAACAAAGCCACCAGCATATTGGCAAATGTGGCAAGTGACGCTCCCACCAGAAGTAAAAGGATTCCTTCTCCAGGCTTCAGCTTCTTTCCCGGCTGCTCCGGAATCAATCCCCTGACAATTCTTGCGCTTTTATCCTTCTGATAAAACCAGATACAGGGAATCATTGTCAAAAGCGCAGTAATTCCTGTCATCAGAATAGTCTGAGACTGATAAAACTCCAAGCCGTATCCCATGCTGTAGCATATTACTGCCAGAGCTGCATACCCTACGATCTGACTGATAAGAAAATGGATTCCGCAGGGGTAGAGTACCCTCCACACTTTTTTTAAAATACTCTGTTTATGCAGAGGGGTCAGCAGAAAAAATCAACAATTCCCTGTACGGAATCTACAATTTTTAAGGGCTGAGCCTGTTTCAGCTCCTGCTCCGTACCGTATCCATAGGCCACTGCAACACATTCAATCCCGGCCTTTCTGGCTCCGAACACATCATGCTCCTTGTCGCCTACCATGATTACTTCATCCCGGTGATTCTGCATATTCAGACGGGCAAGAACCTCCTCGATCACCTCTGCCTTTCCGGTTCTTTTTCCGCTCATTTCGCTTCCCACAATTTCACTGAAATATCCGGTCAGTCCGAAATGATCCAGGATTTTTTTTTTTACAAAATACTCCGGCTTAGAGGAAGCGACTGCAAGAGTATATCCTTTTTGACACAATGTATCCAGCATTTCTTCCACTCCAGGATAAGGCTGATTTTCGAAAATTCCAACTGTAGAATATCGCTCTCTGTAATATTCTACTGCTTTTATTCCGGTTTCCTCATCCAGTCCGGCATACTCCATAAACTGCTGCAAAAGAGGCGGCCCTACAAACACCTCCAGCTTTTTCAGATCATCCTCAGGTTTTCCCAGTTTCTCCAGCGCATACTGTACAGATTTGGTGATTCCCTCGCCTGATTCTGTCAGTGTACCATCCAGATCAAATAAAATTACTTTATACATAAATGCCTCCGACTTTCAGAATTTTTGTTTACTGCTATAAATGAGCAAATATCGAATTTTGCATAATAGAATCCGTAATATACGCACATAAAAGAAAGATTAAGCTCTATATATGCATCTTATAAAGATAAATTCATGATGATTTTGCGCACTTTTTCAAATTTACTCATTTATAGTTTACTGATTATCGGATAGTATATCATGATTTTCCCGGAACGTCCACGTAAATTCCGGCTTCTGTTCCATTATAAGAAAGAAACGCCAGCTCTGTCTGAAATACCTTTTCCGATATCTTCTGTTCCTCTGGAATCTTCGGATAAATCCTGTTTTCCTCCTGAATCCATGCCGTTTCCTTTCCATTTACTCTCAATGACAAAATCTGAACGTTCCCGTTCCGTTTTATATTCAGAACCGGCTCTCCTGTCTTTTTTATTTTGCCTTTCCAGTTAAATAATTTCCGGTACAGCATGAAGCCGATTCCTGAGTGGTTCTGTCTCCTTGCCGCTGTCATCTTTTCTCATTTTCTCTGCCTGATATAAATCTGAGCCTGGACCTGATACAATATCAGCGGCAGCAGTTGGAGAAACTATCGTCACTGGTAACCGCTCTCTGTCAGACGGCATATCCTGCAAATCTTCTGTTCCATCCCGGTTTGTGCCCCCTGTCTCGGACAGATTTTTCTGCTGTTCCGCTCCACTTTGATTCCTTATTTCCTCCAAGTATTCCTCATCTGTTTCTTCCATATTTTCCATGCTGTTTTCCCAGTCAGACACGTTCCCGCTTTCGGCACAGTTTCCGGCTCTTCATAAATCTCCCCCTGCCAGCTTTCTTCTCCTGACCCAAACATATCCTCATATCCATTTTCCTCAGACTGCTGTTGTTCCCCAAAATCCTGGTCCCCGTCTCCCACTTCCCAGTCAGAGGGAATACCTGTGCTTTCTCCCGGAAACGTCTCCACATGAAACCCTCCAAGATCCTGAGCAGCGCTTGTCTGTCTAATTGCTGTTACAAGTACAAGAACTGAGATTACTGACAGAAACTTTCTGTTTCCCGAGAAATCAGCCAGATATTTTTCCCCGACATGTTCTTTTTTCCTTAGGATATGTCTTTTTCTCTTTAGCGTATATTTATTCTTCATTCTATTTGAGATCATATTTCGTTTCCTCTCCTTTTAATACGGATAATTGTTTCAGATATTCTTTCCAGTGTTCTACGTCTTTTGCGTAATCAGAATCACTTTTTAAATCTTTTCTGTTTTTCATCAGCTTATATAATTCCACGCTTTCTTTTTCCCTTCCCTGTCTAATCAGAAATAACCCGTACAGAGAATATTCTTTACTGCCTGCCTTTTCCCGGAGCATCTGTCTGTAATACCCTTCTGCCTTTGCCATATTTCCTTCCAGTTCACTGTTTCGAGCCAGAAGTATAAGCACCTGTTTCTGTTGTTCCAAAGCATCATAAATCCTCAGGAATCTCTGCCCGGATTTTTCTATCTGACCTGTAATCACTTTTCTGATTGCCTTTCCCCCTGACCGAAAATCCATGGAATAATACCAGGCAGTGACCGGAGATATAGCAGTTTCCAATTCCTGCATTTCCAGTCTTTGCATTGTTTCTGTTGTCAGCGTCCCCATTATGACTGCAGTACAAAGAAAGCAACACAGTCCGACAGCCGCTCCCTTCCATACTTTCCAGGACAGAGGTTTTATTTTCTGCAATGCATTTTCTGCTTCCTCTGCTGATCTCCAGCGTTTTTCCGGCTGACTGAAGCAGCATTTTCTGATAAAAAATCCAAGCCCCGGAAACTGAAAAAAATATTGAAGCCTGCGCTTCTGGCACAGCTCATCTACAGTTTTTCCCAAAGCATAAAAGTCACTGGCAGGAACAATCCTCCCCTGATACTGCTCCGGAGCCGCATACCCCTCTGTTCCCAGACAATAAAAGCTCTGTCTTTCATATCCCAAAACTGCGCTTCCAAAGTCAACCAGATAAAGCCTTCCTGATTCCGTCAGCATCAGATTGTCCGGCTTCAAATCTCCGTAATAAACCGCCGGCTTTCTGGAATGCAGATATTTCAAAATTTGCAGCACCGTACCTGCAATGGACAGAATCTCCTCTCCGGAAAATATTCTTCCCTCGTTCAGATACTGTCCCAGAGATTTTCCCCTGATATACTCCATTACAAGATAACAATGATCATTCTGTTCTGTATAATCAATCATCTTCGGAAGAGAAGGATGCTCCAAAAGCCGAAAAAGCCCTGCCTCACGTTTTTTCTCAGCAGGAAGTTCCTTTACCGCCCGGTATATGCCAAGCTCCAGATCTCTTGCAAGATAAAGATCCCCCTCTCCACCCCTGCCGATCCTTTCCATAATACAATAACGCCCTTTTAAAATAATTCCGGTTAATTCGATACGATCTCCTCCTCTTTCCATGCGCACAAATTACATGTCTGATCTTTTCATATATCTTAATAAACAACTTTGAAAAAGTGCACAAAAATACTCACGAATCTGTCTTTATAACATACACATATACAGCCTGATCTTTCTTTTATATCCGTATATTACGGATTCTATTGTGTAGAATTTGATATTTACTCATTTATAAAAAATAAAATGGGAACTTACCGGATGAACTCCGGAAAAAGAAATGTTGATGTTTGTATTATAGCACAAATTGTTCTTTTCAATTCTTAAATTTCTATAAAACATACACCAAAACTCCAGTCAGTGAAATGTTATCACTGACCGGAGAAATGATGATACATATTTTTTTACAAAAACTCAGCAGTACAGAATTCACTTCCTGCCTTATAGCATTTCACAAATTTTTTAATTTTTTTGAATCAGAAATATGCTTCCGTTTCGATATCCCTTAAATAAATTCTTGCATTCAGATGATGGGGATCAAGTTTTAAGGTATCTTTGAAATACTGAGCTGCCTTTTCCATATTTTTCAGCCCCAGATTTCCAAGCCCCATAAGGTAATAGCAGTGAGCCTGATTCTTTCTGGTAAGATCCTCCTCAAAAATCTGAAGATCCGGATAGGATACTGCAAAGTAATCCATTTTTACTTCATCATAAATATGAGCCTCTCCATAACTGATCAGCTTCTGGAACCTTGATTTTGAGGGTGTGCTTTTTTTCAGTTTTTCAAGCGCCATTCCCTGATACATGATCATATCTGCCGGCTGATCATAGTAGAACATCATTCCCGCAGGTTCATCTGTTCCTGTTGTTGCTTTTTCCAGAAGTTCCTCTGCGCATGCCTCCTTACCAAGAGCCGCCTTTGCCACAGCCAGATAATAATTGATATGGTTGTCCTTTGTTCCCTCAAGCTTTCCTTCTCCCAGATTCTCCGGATAAACAAGGGCTTTTTCCAAAAGCTCTTCTGCTTCCTCGTAATTTTTCTCTGCAAGGCTCTTTTCGCCATTCCTACAAGAGCTGTCGTATACTGAGTGGTTGCTTTTCCTTCTCCGCCTTCCCACGGATGGAATTTTCTTCCCATAAGCAGTTCATATGCTTTTTCATGCTCACCCACAAAGTTTTTCATAGTAATATACTCAATAAACACATCGTCCCGTTTCACAAACGTATCTGCATATTTCTCATAAAAAGCAATCCTGTCCTCTGTTGACATACCAAGTTTTTTGTATAACTGATCAAGTTCAAGGAAAACTCTGGCATCTGATGTGTCAAGGCCAAACGCCTTTTCCAGTACCTCACGGGCCTTCTCCGGTTCATTTGATTTATTGTAATAAACAAGAGCAAGGTTTCTGAATACAGTCGGATACTGTGGATCCAGTTTGGCTGCCATTTCCCAGTTTTCCTTTGCTTCTTTATACTGGCGTTTGTCATACCAAATGTTTCCAAGATAATAGTAAGCTTTCGGGCATTCAGGCTGATCTTCCACTGCCATTTTAAGAACATTGATGTCTTCCAGGCGGTTGGGGAAGCAGTAAGACGGATCCGCTTTATCTGCAAGACGAAACATTTCCGCAGCCTTTTCCTCTTCTCCCAGTTTTTTCAGCGCTGCCCCGCGATAGTAATAAAGCATAGGCCACTGTACATCGCAGATATTCAGAAGATCCAGCGCCTCCTGCCAGAAGCCGCCTTCCATATAGTCAATGGCTGCCTGAATAAAGTTCTGGTGGAAGTTTCTCATTTTTGCTTTCAGAAGCTGTTTTCTGTTATTCTGTTCTTCCGGCTGTGACAAAAGAATTTCCTCATAGGAAGATACAAAATCAAAGCAGTCTATTTCAAGATTTTCTGCGATCCATTTTTCTGCCTGTTCTGTGCATCCCAGTTTTCGAAGAATTGATGCCTTCAGCCTCTTGCCTTAATGTTATGACTGTTTTTGACCAGTCCTTTTTCCACAAGTTCCAGCGCAGAAAGATAGTCTTTTTTCATGGATGCAATGGCTGCCAGGAAATAGAATGACATTTCCTGCTGCTCATTTGTCCATGTTGCTTTAAAGAACGCATCATAGGCTTCCTCATATCTTCCCTGATAGAAAAGTGTAAGTCCCAGGTCATAATATGCTTCACTGTTATACGGATTTGGATTTTTCCAGGTCATGCGCTCCAGAGCTTTGCGGAAATATTTTTCACTTTCTTTCAGTTGTCCCCGTCTGAACAGAAGCATTCCGTACGCAGTATTCAGACGAATGTCTCCTGCATCCCGTTTCAGCCCCTCCAGATAGTATGGATCAGGAAGATATGTTGCATGTCTGTACTGTTCAATATGCAGACCTGTCAGATACAGTTCTTCGCAGGTAAGGATCTCCTCCGGGGTCTTTGCCGCCTCAGCAGGTTTCGGAAGCTCCGGTATATTTTCTTCCAGAGGTGTAAATTCTACCAGAACTCTTCCCTGTGCATTTAAAACACGGACAGTCAGTTCTGTTTTATCTTCTGCATCAACGGAAACCTCTTTTTCGTAAATCTTTACCGGAGAAATATCAGCAGTATCGGCAAAAATTTCTTTTCCGCATTTTTCAAGTACAATACGGGCATCTTTTTCCTCGCCTGTTGTATAAACACAGAGAGATACCTTTCCATTCTCAATTTCCATATTTACCATGGCATCAATGGAAGCATTTTTTACATATCCCACTTTTTATAAGGCATAAAATACTGTTTGAAGGTCTTTTCCTCAAATGGCTTCAGCCAGGTAAATCCGGCTGGTTATCTGTGTAAACTCCTGTCATAAGCTCAATGTACGGACCATCCTCATCTGTAAGATTGCGGTCCCATGCTTTTCCAAAATCACCGCAGCCCCAAGTCCACTGTTTTTTTCCAGGGGAAATATGATGATCTGCCACATGAAGAATACCGGCTTCTTTTCCGTAGTCATAGCCTCCCACAAAATCAAACTCTGACTTTTCCGCCATGTAGGAAGTCGGTACCGGGATATTTTTATATCTGGAAATATCTACACCTTCACTGTAATCATGTTTATAATAAACTCCGGTGGCAATTGGGAATTTCGATACGTCTCTCTTGCATGATCCATCACTGCATGGACATCCGGCGGAAATACAGACTGTGTATTGTCATTTACCGGAACTGCCGGATTTGCCCACCAAAGGAAAGTCTGAGGCATCGGAGTCCGGTTGTAAAGCTGTCCACGGATTTCAATATAGGCCTTGTCCGGATAAAGCGTAAAGGATGCAATTCCCTTTGTTCCGTACATCTGGTCCACATCATTGACCATAACAGTTTTGCTTCCGTCCTCGTGCTCAGAAACTGCATAATCTACAGGGAGATATGTAGTCGGTCTGTGATGCTGCGGCCAGTTAAACTCAATACCGCCGGAGATCCAGGGTCCGGTGAGTCCCACCAGAGCCGGTTTGATCACATGATTGTAGTATACAAAATCATAATCATTTGTTTTGTCATAGGCTCTTAAAATCCTTCCTCCAAGCTGGGGCAGGATTGTAACACGAATATACTGATTCTCCAGGATCACAGCCTTCCATGCTTTGTCAATCTTTTCGTCCCGGATCTTTTCTGTAACAGGATACGGATAAACTCTTCCTGAACTTCCCTGATAAACACGTTTTTCAGAAAAAATAGGATTTTTTTCTGCTTCTCCTATTTCATATGTTGGAAGAATCAACTCTTCTTCCCAAACCTTTACCTCGTTCATAGTTACCTCCCATACATTTTTATTGCTTTGACTTTATGTTTTTGATATTATAATTATACCAGTCTTTTTCCTGTGAATCATTCATTTAACTTGCTTTAAAGTTTCAAAAAATTGCTCTATAATCTTATAAAATAAAAAGCAGAAAGGTGATCACCATGCGTTCAAAAGAAGCGAAAGTAAAAGAGCACTCTCACTATTATCTCTATCAGCCCAGCGCTACGGCTTCCAGGCTTTATCTTTATCCCATAGCTCTTGGATATTTTGAATACGAGACCGGATACTCTCTCTGGCGGAACAGCTACGACAGTTTTCTTCTTATGTATCTGATCAAAGGTTCCTGCCTGATCCAGTATCAGAATGAAGAACTTCGTGTCTCTTCCGGAAATTTTATACTCCTGGACTGCTATCAGCCTCATGGATATTGTTTTGATGAAGATTCGGATGTTCTCTGGCTTCATTTTGACGGTCCTCTTGCCCGTTCCTACTATGAGCTGCTCTCTGTTCAGGGAATTGTTTTTTCCCCCTCCAATCCGTCTCCGGTTATCCACAATATGGAAAAACTTGTTGACCTTTTCAAAAAAGCAATGCCCATTAAAGAGTATATGGTATCAGACCGCATTACCCAGATCCTCAATGCGCTCCTGAATTCCCGTTCTCAGGCAAAAACCACCTTTTCCCATTCTGAGGTGATTGAAAATTCTCTGATCTACATCAGCAAACATTTCAGCGAACATCTGACCATGGAGGCACTGGCTGCTAATTCCAATATGAGCCTGTTTCATTTTACCCGGATCTTTTCTGCCGAAACCGGCTATACTCCATATCAGTATCTCATTGCAACACGGATCAATTCCGCCAAGTATCTTTTGCGCACACCGGATCTCCCCATAAAGGATATCGCTTTTTCCTCCGGTTTCAGCAGTGAAAGCAGTTTCTGCTCTACCTTTAAAAAATGGGAGCATATGACTCCCAGCCAGTTCCGTTCCAGTATTTTTTCAGATTCTTCTCTTTAAGCATAAAAAACCGACGGCAAAGACCATAAAGAGTCTCAGCCATCGGTTTTTTTCTTATCTGGTATAATATTCCTTTACGGCGTCAAAGAATGCCTGAATATTTTCAAGAGGTGCAGCCGGAGGAATATCGCATCCGCTGGAGATCACAAAGTTCGGATACTTTCTTATAATCTGCCCTGCGGTATATCTCTTTATTCCGCGTAGCTTCCCATCTCTTCCTTGTAGTTTTCCGGTGTTACAACAACTGCGTCAACTGCTGTTTCCATCTCCGGCTCATTGCCTTCGATCATATCAAGAAGAACTTCTACAGAGCCTGCTCCAACCTGATCTGCAGAGAAGTATGCAGATGCTTTCACACAGGTACCGTCTGCACCTTTGTTGTTCCACTCGTCTTTTGCCATATAAGCGCCAAGGCCTACTACACATGCATCTGCATCAAGTCCTGCACTCTCCAGCGCACGTGCCGCACCAATACAGCCTTCTTCGTTGGCTCCTGTTACCAGCCATGTCTTGATCTGTGGATTTGCTGTGATAACTGCTGCTGCAGCGGTATTTCCTTTATCAGTTGTTCCGTCATAATCTGCTTTAAATATGTTTGCCTCCGGGAAATCCGGCACAGCTCTGTAAATTTATCAAGCTCGCCTTCTGCACGAGGAACACAGCTGGAAACCGTATCCATAGTCATAAGAAGAAGTCCTACGTCTTCTTTTCCTACAAGTTCATTTTCATTTGCATAGTTTGCCAGCCATTCACCGTTTGCAGCGCCAATGTTATAAGCGTCGATTCCTACCCATGGAGCAAGCTTATTTCCTTCTGCATCCTGAAGAGCATCATCTGCTGCTACGATCGGGATTCCAGCTTCTTCTGCTTTGTCAATCGCTGCCTGAGACATTGTCTGATCCGGGATACAGGTTACGATACCAGAAGCCTTGTTTGCAATGGCATTGTCAATCGCTTTCAGGTATTCTTCCGGATTCATCTTTGCGTCTACATATACAAATTCTCCGCCTGCTTCTTCGACTGCCTTCTGAGCTGCTGCACCCTCGTCGATAAACCATGTCTGATCGCCGGCTTTATAGATACCATAAACCACCAGTTTATCCTCAGCGCTTACAGTCACTGCACCTCCTGCCAGAACACCTGCTGTCATTGCTGCACATAATGCCACGCTCACCATTTTTCGTTTCATGTTTGTTCCTCCTTGCGTTTTTTCATTTTTATTTCCATCACACAGTTCGTGTGAAAGAGTTCCATTTCTCATTTCACATTCCTCATGCTTGCTTCCAGAAGTTCTTTTTCTCTTCTCTGCTTACGGATATAGTCGGATGTAAGAGCGAACAGAAGAAGGGCTCCTCTTGCCACATACTGCCAGAAAGTAGGCACGTTTACCATAATAAGTCCTGTGTTGAACGCCTGGATCAGAATTACTCCGAGTACCGTACCGAACATACTTCCCACGCCTCCGGCAAATGAAACACCGCCAAGAATAACTGCAGTAATAGCGTCAAACTCCAGGTTGATATTGGCTGCCGGCTGACCTGAATTCATACGGGCTGCAAAAATGATACCACCTAAAGAGGTCAGAACACCAATCAGGATAAAGCACAGTGTAATGATTCTCTGTGGGTTCAGTCCGGCAAGACGTGCGGCTTCTGAACTGCCGCCAATGGCATATACGCTTCTTCCGAATTTTGTTCTTGCAAGAATAAATCCAAAAATCACAAATGCCAGAATCATCAGCCACACAGTAAGAGGAAGTCCCAGAAATCTCGCTTTTCCAAGAGCAATAAAGGTTTTGTTACTGATGGCAATGGGTTTCCATCACAGATAATATAGGCAAAGCCTCTGATTACTGACTGTGTTACCAAGGTGGCGATAAACGCTTCCAGTTTAATCTTATTTACCATCCAGGCATTGAAAAGACCTACTGCAACACCTGCAAGTAAAGTAATCACAATAGAACTCCTGCAGGCATCCCAAAGGAAAGAAGGAGAGCAGCCAGAGTTCCGCTGAAAGCTGCCAGAGAGCCTGGTGACAAGTCGTTCTGTCCTGCAATAATCAAATATGTATGTCCTACGGCAACAATTCCTACCAGAGATGCCGCTACAAGAAGGTTCACCAAATTCTGCCAGGTAAGGAAATTCCTGTTCAGACAGGTAAACAATGCAAATACTACTACAATTGCTGCCAGCAGGATCAGTTTATCTCCGCCGATCAGATTTAACAGTTTATGTTCTTTTTTATTCTTCTGGTTGCTCATGTGTATCCTCCCCCATCATTCCAAGCTGCAGCAGCCGGTCTTCCGTTGCCTCTTCTCTCATTACCTCACCGGAAATCCTCAAAGATTTCATAACAATGATCCTGTCTGAAAGTCCGATAACCTCCGGAAGTTCCGATGAAATCAGGATCACGCCAAGCCCCTGTTTTGCAAACTGACAGATCATATTATAAAACTCCGATTTTGCACCTACGTCAATTCCCTTGGTCGGTTCATCCAGTATCAGTACCTTGGGATTTGTGGCAATTCCCCGGGCAACAATGCACTTCTGCTGATTTCCGCCAGAAAGCTCTACTATTTTTTTGTCCGGAGACGGTGTCTTAACCTTGAAATCACGAATCCCCTTATCTGCCGCTTCGTTTTCCTTTACAGGATTTATGATCCTAACCGATTGGCATTCTGATCCATCAGTGCAATGTTGATGTTTCCGCTGACACTTAAATTGCTCAGGATTCCCTGCATTTTCCGGTCTTCCGGAACCAGGACGATACCATTGTCCATGGCTTCCTTAGGAGAACGGTTTTCGATTTTTTTGCCCTCCAGGAATATTTCTCCTGTTTTCCTCTTGTCTGCGCCAATAATTGCCCGCATCACTTCTGTACGGCCTGCACCTACCAGACCGGAAAATCCCAGAACCTCTCCTTTATGAAGAGTAAAGGATACTTCTTTTACATAGTCAGAAGAAACGTTTCTGACATCAAGAAGAACATCTCCGATTTCCTTTTCACGATCCAGATTATTAAAAATATCTCCCAGGTCACGGCCAACCATCATTTTGATCAGCTGCTGCTCCGGCACTTCTTTTGTCACTACCGTATCTATGTAGCGTCCATCCTTAAAAATCGCCACCTTATCTGCAATCTGTTGGATTTCCTTCATACGATGGGAGACGTAAATAATAATCTTTCCCTGTTCTTTCAGCTTCTGGATCACTTCAAACAAACAATCAATTTCTGCGTCGCTGAGGCTTGCCGTAGGCTCATCAAAACAGATTACTTTCAGGTTTTCCCTGCTGTATGCCTTCATGATCTCCACCATCTGCTGATAGGCAATGCTCAGATCCTTTACCTTTGTAGTCGGCTGGATCGGAAGTCCAAAATCCCGAATAATCTCAGCAGCCATCTTATTCGCCTTGCCTGTGTCGATCACGCCAAACCTGTTTGCCGGCATACGTCCCAGATAAATGTTTTCTGCCACACTCAGTTCCAGAAGAATCTGTCTCTCCTGATAGATTACGCTGATCCCTTCCTGAATTGCCTCATGGGGAGAGTGAAAATGTTTCTGGACTCCGTCCAGCAGATATTCTCCCTTTGTAGGCTGATAATCACCATTCAGCACTTTCAAAAGTGTGGATTTTCCGGCTCCGTTCTCACCTAAAAATGCCAGGACTTCACCGCCATATGCTTTAAAACAGATATTGTCCAATGCCTTTACACCCGGGAAATACTTGGAGATACCTTTAAATTCCAATACACTGTTCATATCTCTTTCCTCCCTTGCTTTTCTCTGATATTGATTATAACCTTTCTCTTTTTCTTTTTCATTACCTTAAATTGCTATGGAGTTTTAAATTCTTGCTATTTTATACATATTTACAGATTTCTCACAAGTTATTTTTCCTATACTTGTTATTATACACAAATAACCTCCTGTCTTCTTATATGTTTCGGAAATACCTCCAATATTTATTACATAATTCGGAATTTTTCTTCCTTTTCTTCAGCATTTTGCACATTCCTCCTTGATTTTAAATTGAAATTACGTTATATTTAGTGAAAACAAACAAGGAGTATTTATCATGAACATTACTTTTTTGCATCAGTCTGCACAGTATACTCTCTTATCGCTCACCTGCAAAGATTCTTTCCAGGTAACGCTTAATTCCATCGGCGCTTCTATTCGTTCCATCGGATATACAGATTCCGCAGAAAAATTTAAAAATATTGCTTTGTCTTTTGCCTCTGATTCTGATTATACTGGAAACACTCTGTATGCGGGAGCTACTCTTGGCCCCTGTGCCGGAAGAATTTCCAACGGATGGCTTTCTTTACCTGCAAAAAAATATCACCTTACCAGAAACGAAAAAAACAGGCATTGCCTGCATAGCGGTATTCATAGTGTTTCCTTTATAAACTGGACTCTTGTTTCTGTCCGGGAAGAAGATACTTGTGCGGAAGCGCTCTTTCAATGTACACTTCCGGACTGCTGTGACGGTTTTCCGGGAAATCGGACTTTTTCTGTTTCTTACCTGTTAAATGAAGCCCATGAACTTACAGTCAGATATCGTGCTGTCTCTGATAAAACAACTTATTTTAATATGAGCAATCATTCTTATTTTAATTTATCCGGGAATTTTGAAGAAAGTGTTTATGACCATCTGCTTCAGATCCATGCACATTCCTATATATATAATGATGATGAATTTATTCCTGAAGGCATTGCTCCTGTAGAAAACAGTCCTTTTGATTTTCGTAAACCTGTTTCTCTGACCCGGCAAATGAAAGCTTTTTCGGATAATGCGCAGCTTACAGTCAGCCATGGATATAATCACGCCTTTCTTTTAAATAAAAACAATGAGCTTCCTCAACTGGTCTTTACCAGTCCTGACAGCGCCAAAAAGCTTTTCATCTCTTCGGATGCTCCCTGCGTAGTTGTATATTCCGGAGGTTTTATCGAAAGCGGACTCCCTCTTTCCGGAAATCAGATTTCCTGTCCCGGTTGTGCTGCTGCCTTTGAATTTCAGGATTATCCCGATGCTCCCGGCAATCACGGCTTTCCTTTTCACTATACAGAAGCCGGAAAAGAATGGACGAGATACATCAAATATTCTTTTGTTTTTTCATGTTCTACAGAAAATAAATAAAAAAAATAATTTTTTTAAAAAATTTCAAAAAAACATTTGACAACTACAATTCTATATGCTATCATATGTTTTGTTGATGAGGGAAACACCTCAGAGATTAATATAGGGTATGCGATAGTGGCGTAGTTGGTAACGCGCGACCTTGCCAAGGTCGAGACCGCGGGTTCGAGCCCCGTCTATCGCTCTTGAAACCAGAACAGATATTGTTCTGGTTTTTTTATTTCCACAGAACCTCAAAACTGCCCTGCGGCCAGATTTCACATCCGGACCGCAGAGCAGTTTTTTATATATGTATCATGGCAAAAATTTTCATTACGGAATCTGTTATCATCCCAGTGTCATAAACGCATATCTGAGAACAAATACAATGGAAATAATCCATGTAAGGCCCTTCACTTCTTTCGCTTTTCCTGTAAAAAGTTTTATCAGGCAATACATGATCAGGCCTACTGCAACACCGTTTGCAATTGAATATGTAAACGGCATAAACACAACTGTACAGAATGCAGGAAGCGCATTTGTCATATCACTGAAGTCCACATCCTTAATGTTGCTGAGCATAAGAATACCCACAAAGATCAGAGCCGGAGCTGTTGCCGCTCCAGGGACAATCCCCACAACCGGGGCAAAGATAATGGAGCCAAGAAACAGAAGAGCTGTCACCAGGCTGGTCATTCCCGTTCTTCCCCCTGCAGCAATATCTGCGCTGGATTCTACTACTGTTGTTACCGTGGAGGTTCGAGGTTCCTACCATGCTCCTGCAGCAGTTGAAATGGCATCGGACATCAGAGCTTCTTTCATGTGAATGATTTCACCGTCTTTGTCAATCATTCCCGACTGCTTTGCCGCACCCATCAAAGTTCCGATTGAATCAAACATGTTTACAAGAGAAAAGCTTACCACCAGCATTGCCACTGTAAGACATGTATCTACAGGATTTTTTCCTGAGAACATGCCGCCGAAATCCATGTTCAGGAAAGAAACCTCTGCAAAGTCACTGAATTTTGCCCCAATATTCATATCAAATGCAGACAGTTTCGTAACCCCCAGAGGGATTCCCGCAATTGTAGCAGCCGCAATTCCAAACAATATGGAGCCTTTTACATTGCGTGAATGAAGAACTCCGATTACAATCAATCCAATCAGCGCTACCAGCGCCCCACAGATCATAGTAACATTCCATCCTCGCTTCTCCACTGCGCAAAATCAACCATGCTTACCAGAGTAGACGGATTACTTACTACCAGTCCTGCATTTTTCAGCCCGATAATAGTAATAAACAGTCCTATACCCGGGGTAATTGCAAGCTTCACTGCATCCGGTATCGAACGGATAATCGCCTCTCTCAATCCCACTGCTGTAATCACAATAAAGAAAATTCCAGAGATAAATACGATTACAAGCGCCTCATTGTAGGAATATCCCATTCCCAGCACAACCGTATATGCAAAAAAATGCATTCAGTCCCATACCAAGCGCCTGGGCAAATGGAACCTTTGCATATAACGAACATAAAATCGTACCAATAAATGCGCCGATACAGGTTCCGATAAATACACCATTTGAAATTTTTTCTGCCATTGCCCCATCGCCCATAATCATATACAGATCTGCCAGGATCTGCGGATTCAGGATAAGAATATATGCAATTGTAATAAAAGTCGTTACTCCTGCAAGTATTTCAATCCGCATCGTAGAGCCATTTTTTGAAATCCCAAAAACGTTCAAAAAAACCATCCTTTTTTCCATTACTACATAGTCCTCTCTTTCAAAAAATTTCTGTTGCCTTGTGTCTTTGAATATTTCTGCCTGCAACAGTCATATCATACGCCAAGCCCGGCCGCGGCTTTTTTGAGGCTGCTCTTTTTCTGATCTCTTTATCCGGATGAGGATTTTCGGCAATAAAAAAGAGCGACCACACAAGATTATGTAGTCAACTCTTTACGGTAGTTGGTAGAAACACTGGGCCAATCCCCAGCATATACATAATTAGCAGTGCTATATTCAGCTAAAAAATATTATAGCATCCTAAATATTTTTTGGTCTATTGATAAACTACACAATTTTTCTCGTTGTGTTTTATGCACTTTTACCAACTATTATCATTTATTCTTTTTATTTTGCATATTTTAATAGAAATCATTTTATATTTTTCTATGCTATTTTCTTGTTTTTTTGTTTTGACAGAATATTTTCCAAAAACAGCCGATTAATGATGGAACAGTCTGATTCCGGTAAATGCCATTGCCATGCCATATTTATCGCAGGTTGCAATTACATCCTCATCTCTTACAGATCCGCCTGGCTGTGCAATATATTTCACGCCGCTCTTATGAGCCCTTTCAATATTGTCGCTGAACGGGAAGAACGCATCAGATCCCAGAGTTACATCAGTCAGCTGATCCAGCCACTCACGTTTTGCCTCTCTTGTAAATACTTCCGGCTTCTCAGTAAAAATTCTCTCCCATGCGCCGTCAGCAAGCACATCCATATATTCCTCGCCAATATAAACGTCAATGGCATTATCTCTCTCTGCACGGCTGATTCCCTCTTTAAACGGAAGGTTCAAAACCTGAGGGCTCTGACGGAGGAACCAGTTATCCGCCTTCTGTCCTGCCAGTCTGGTACAGTGTACACGGGACTGCTGTCCTGCTCCTACACCGATAGCCTGTCCGTCCTTTACAAAGCATACAGAGTTGGACTGAGTGTATTTCAGAACGATCAAAGAAATTTTCAGATCACGTTTTGCCTCTTCGCTGAGTTCTTTATTTTCTGTGACAATATTGGCGATTAGCTCATCGTTGATCTCAAGCTCCTGTCTTCCCTGCTCAAAAGTTACCCCGAACACTTCCTTGTGTTCCAGTGGGGCCGGTACAAAATCAGGATCGATCTCAATAACATTGTAGTTGCCTTTTTTCTTGGCTTTCAGGATTTCCAGGGCTTCCTCTGTATATCCCGGAGCAATCACGCCGTCTGAAACCTCTCTTTTAATAAGAAGCGCTGTATCTTTGTCACAGACATCAGAAAGGGAAATAAAATCTCCAAAGGAGGACATACGGTCAGCTCCTCTTGCTCTTGCATAGGCGCAGGCAATTGGTGAGAACTCTTTCCAGTTCATGTCGTCCACCCAGTAGATCTTTGCCAGTGTCTCTGTAAGAGGAAGTCCCACAGAAGCGCCTGCCGGGGAAACATGCTTAAAGGAAGTTGCTGCGGCAAGTCCGGTTGCTTTTTTCAGATCTCTTACAAGCTGCCAGCCGTTAAAAGCGTCCAGGAAATTAATATATCCGGGTTTTCCGGAAAGAACCTTAATAGGAAGCTCACTTCCGTCATTCATATAGATTCTGGGAAGGTTTCTGGTTTGGATTGCATCCGTATTTTAACTGTAATTCATTCATTACTGCATCCTCCTTATTTGTTCTTATTTACAATAGTTGTTTCATATTTACCTGTTGCAATGTCAATATAGCGCACGAACAGTGAAACCTTATTTTCTTCATTAAGACTGTTCCAGAGAAGATCTGTAAACTCTTTCATATCATTTGGAATCTGAACCAGCTTCGGCTCTCCCTCAAAGCTTGGAAGGGGATTTCCGTCACATTTATATGTGTGAATAAACCGTCCTTCTCCCGGAATTGCTTTTTCGTAGGCAAAGGTATAACGAAGACATGCATCCGGATTTCCGTTATCGCTTTTCAGAATAGACATTGCATAGCTGTAATTGCCGTTTTCAATATGCATCACACCGGAAATACGAGGTGTATAGTTAGGTCCGTCCGGCTCAAATTCGCGGCATCTTAAGGACTGTTCAAAGGTCATCTGTCTGTCCATGCCATCATAAATAGTATCTGTCTGATCTCCGTTAGTAACAATGGTCTTGTTTCCAAGAACACGTACCGGAGCATAAATGATCAGGCTTGGATCTGTAAGCTTGGACGGATCAAATGCCTGTGTACGGATTCCCTCTCCTTCTGTGACAAACACGCGGTTTCTGCTGTTCTCGCTTCTTCCCATAATAAAGTATGCTGCCACTGCTTTTGTTCCGTCAAGAGAACGGCCGAGGATGATTCCTCTTCCCGGATAAGAATTATTTTTCAGTTCATTTTCCAGTGATATCATTTCCATAGTCTGATCTCCTTTTTTCTAAAAAATCATTATATAAACGCGCTGTCCTGGCTTCATGCTGCGTTTTCTGTTAAAAATAAAACAAACCGCCCAGGTAGTCTGTATTTCAGGCTGCCCAGGCGGTCGGCTTATCACTTACTGCACTCCCCACAGGTAATTCCTGTTTTCCGCCAGTCATGCAGTCGTTATTATTATCATATCATATTTTTTATTTTTTTCAAGAACAAAAATTCCTGATTATTCGTCTACACTGTAGTTCGGAGCCTCTTTTGTGATGTGGATATCATGAGGATGAGACTCTTTTAAGGAAGCTGCTGAAATCTTAATAAACTTGCCTGTTGTCTTCAGCGCTTCGATATTCTCAGCTCCGCAATATCCCATACCTGCACGAAGTCCGCCGATCAACTGGTAAACAGTGTCTTCCACATGGCCCTTGTAAGCTACACGACCCTCTACGCCTTCCGGAACAAGCTTCTTAGCATCCTGCTGGAAGTAACGGTCCTTGCTGCCGTTCTCCATTGCTGCAATGAGCCCATTCCACGGTATACCTTGAATTTACGTCCCTGATACAGCTCAAATGTTCCCGGGCTCTCGTCACATCCGGCAAACATGCTTCCCATCATACATACGTTGGCGCCTGCTGCAATGGATTTGGTGATATCTCCGGAATATTTGATTCCACCGTCTGCAATGATCGGCACTCCATAACGATTTGCAACCTCATAGCAGTCCATAACAGCTGTGATCTGAGGAACACCAATACCTGCAACCACACGGGTAGTACAGATAGAACCAGGTCCGATACCAACCTTAACTGCGTCAACACCAGCCTCTATCAGAGCCTTGGTGGCAGCTCCTGTGGCAACGTTTCCTGCAATTACCTGAAGATCCGGATACGCCTCTTTCATTTCGCGTACGGCCCTTAAAATATTCTCAGAATGACCGTGAGCAGAATCAACTACGATCACGTCTACGCTTGCTTTTACAAGAGCCTCAACTCTTGCAAGAACATTGGATGTGATACCAACTGCCGCACCGCAGAGAAGACGTCCCTGCTCATCCTTTGCAGCCAGAGGATATTTGATCTGTTTTTCAATATCCTTAATGGTGATCAGGCCTTTTAAGTTGAAGTTATCATCTACAATGGGTAATTTTTTCTTTACGGGAGTTTTGCGAGGATCTTTTTTGCTTCCTCCAGAGTAATTCCTTCTTTGGCAGTGATCAGACCTTCAGAAGTCATGCACTCGCCGATCTTTCTTGAGAAATCTGTCTCAAATTTCAGATCTCGGTTGGTAATGATACCTACCAGTTTCTTTCCTTCTGTGATCGGAACACCGGAAATACGGTATTTTGCCATAAGATCATTGGCATCTTTCAGAGTATGCTCTGCGGATAAATAAAATGGATCTGTAATAACGCCGTTTTCAGAACGTTTTACCTTATCTACCTCATCTGCCTGCGCCTCGATAGACATATTTTTGTGAATGATACCGATACCGCCCTGTCTTGCCATAGCGATAGCCATGCGGTGCTCGGTAACTGTATCCATTCCCGCGCTCATAAGCGGAATGTTCAGCTTCACCTTTTTAGTCAGCCAGGTTGTTACATCCACCTGATTCGGAATCACCTTTGAATACGCAGGAACTAACAGTACATCGTCAAATGTAATGCCTTCACCGATAATTGTACCCATTGTATTTTTTCCTCCCTTGTATGTAATTTTTACAGGATGTGCTTATTCACACCTGCATAATATTTTGAGTTTGGTTCATAGTGTAGCAAAAAAAAAATACGGTGTCAATCCAAAAAAACTTTGCTGGGCGCTGAATTTTTTATAGCATTTGCCATGGCATCGTCCGGCTCTACGATCACCTTACAGGCTTCGCCTCCGTCACGAATGATGATGCCGAATCTTTTGTGGTCCGGATTTCCTGAAGAATAGTCCAGAACCTTCATTTTCTGGTTGCCGTTATAATAATCCATTCTGTGAGAATTCAGAGGAGCGATCAGGTCTGCCTCTGTAAGATTCAAAGATTTTACTCTTTTTCTTTTTGATTTTGCCATGATCTTATCAATATCCAGTTCCCCGTTTACAAACAGATATTCATACTCAAGATCTGTTTTTGGATAATAAAATAACATGCCACGCCCAGACCAATGGCAACGATCAAAAGCAGCGGATTCAGAAAAAGTCCTGCTGCCACAGCCACTACAGTCAGTCCGATCATTCCGAATTTAATCAGGGCATCCTTAAATGTGGATTCCTTTTTCACAAGGAATTCCGAGTACAGTTCACTCATAATTCACTCTCCTTACGAGACACGGCTCGTGCTTGTATAATGATATTTTTATTCTAACATAAAAGAATCAGCGTCTATGACGCCGATTCCTTTTTATAAAATATTTCTGTTACATCATTCCCATTCCAGGATTTCCTGCCGGCATTGCAGGAGTATCTTCCTTAATGGTTGCAACAACAGACTCTGTTGTCAGTAAAGTAGATGCAACACTTGTTGCGTTCTGAAGAGCGCTTCTTGTAACCTTTGCAGGATCCAGGATTCCGGACTCTACCATGTTTACATATTCTTCATTCAGAGCGTCAAATCCAACTCCCGGCTCAGACTCTCTTACTTTGTTGATGATCACAGAGCCTTCCAGTCCTGCATTTGCAGAAATGTGGAATAAAGGAGCCTCCAGAGCTTTCAGGATAATGTTTGCACCAGTCTTCTCATCGCCTTCAAGAGTAGCCGCAAGCTCTGCAACCTTCTTGGATGCATGAATGTATGCAGAACCGCCTCCTGCGATGATACCTTCCTCAACAGCTGCTCTTGTAGCTGCAAGAGCATCCTCAAGACGGAGTTTTGCCTCTTTCATCTCTGTCTCAGTTGCTGCGCCTACACGGATAACTGCTACGCCGCCTGCCAGTTTTGCAAGTCTTCCTGTAATTTTTCTTTATCAATTCAGAGGTTGTTTCCTCAATCTGTCCGCGGATCTGAGCAACACGGTCAGCAATCGCTTTTTTGTCGCCGCAGCGTCAACGATAACAGTATTTTCTTTTGCAACTTTAACGGATTTTGCACGTCCAAGCTGCTCCATAGTAGCCTCTTTCAGATCCAGACCAAGCTCGTCGGAGATTACCTGACCGCCTGTAAGGATAGCGATATCCTGAAGCATTTCTTTTCTTCTGTCGCCATATCCCGGAGCCTTAACAGCAACTACCTGGAAGGTTCCTCTTAATTTGTTTACAATAAGAGTTGTAAGAGCCTCGCCCTCTACGTCCTCTGCGATAATAAGCAGTTTTGCGCCTGCCTGAACGATCTGCTCCAGAAGTGGAAGGATCTCCTGAATGTTGCTGATCTTCTTGTCTGTGATCAGGATGTACGGATCTTCAAGGTTTGCTTCCATTTTTTCCATATCTGTGGACATGTAAGCGGAAATATATCCACGGTCAAACTGCATACCTTCTACAAGGTCAAGCTCTGTGT
>ENA-OQAA01000519-OQAA01000519.1-human-gut-metagenome-genome-assembly--contig:-NODE-519-length-25885-cov-6.955431_pt1 | contig 25885 bp, 30 predicted proteins | sample MGYA00242489_ERZ504515 | MGnify/ENA primary metagenome ERZ504515 (study PRJEB26092, sample SAMD00036237) | human gut metagenome | host: Homo sapiens | study: EMG produced TPA metagenomics assembly of... | reverse complement strand
CGCATAGCAGTGTGCCATCTGCCGGATCATCTCTGCCGGGTGATCCGGCAGGAGCGCGAGCAGAGATTTGAGCGGATCTTTGGCAAAGGACTCTGCACTTTGCGGAGCTTTTCCAGATAAGGCTGCCAAAGCTCCTGTCCGGGCAGGCCCTGCAGCTGTGCCGCAGCGGCATCAGGTGCAAAAGCCAGAAAGCATACGGTGCACAATACAAACGCTGCCGCTTTTTGCAGGAATTTTTTTATCATGCGGCAAGCCCCCAGATCTTCTGGCAGATCTCTTCCAGCAGAGGAAATGCTGCCGCCAGAACCAAACATCGGCCCGCAAACCCGGCGCACCATGCCAAAGTGTCCGCACCAGCTTCTTCGCACAGGGTCCGCGCGTAATCGGTCAGCAGCAAAATTCCGGCACAGCGCAGCAGACAGGCAAATGCAGGCCCGTCCACCCGGCGGCTGAAAGCCAGTACATTCCGAAGCAGCTCCTGCACCGCCACTCCAAGCTGCAGCAGCACAAACAATGCTGCGCCAACGGACAGCAGAAACGCATAGGCCGGTGCATCCTTCCGCAGCAGAAGCTGCGCCGCTGCAAAGACGACCACTGCCCCCAGAATGGAAAAAGATGTACTCATAGTGCAAACAGCGACTTGATGGTAACGAACAGTGCGCTGATCTGCTTGACAAGGATGGAAAGCACTACCACAAGACCCGCAAGGGTCGTCATCATGGCCTGATCCTCCCGGCCGGAACGGATCAGCAGCTGGTTCAGGACAGCCACGATAATACCGATCGCTGCAATTTTGAACACAAGGTCGATCTCCAAGTTTTCGTCCTCCTGCCACTACAAAAGAATCAGTGCTGCCACCGCGCCGGCTGCAAGGCCAAGCCTGCACGGTAAGCCTTGCCCGGATGCCGCTTTCTGCTGCGCCTGGTGCAGGAATGCTTCAAAACGGGCAGAGTAATAATCCAGTCGTTCGCATTCCTGTGCCGCTTCGCTTTGGCCAAGGCCGGCAAAGCACTGCTCAAAGCAAAGGCGTTCCGCATCATCAAATCTTTCCGGTGCCGGAATTTCCTGCAGTTTAGGTGCTGCATCGCTTTCCAACAGCTTTTCCTGCACGAGACACCGCTGCAGCTGTTCCAGATCCAGCCTGCGGTAAGCGATCTCCTGCCGGATGCGCTGCAGCAGCTCCACGGTGCGCTGCAACTGCAGGATATGCTGCTCTGTTCTGGCCTGAAATGCAGAGCCGGTCAGCCACCCGCACAGCAGGAGCAGTGCAGCCGCTGCCCAATGGAAAAGCCGCATCATACCGTGCAGACCCGCCGGACTTTTCCCGGCGTTGTGCAGCCGTGCAGCAGTACAAATACACGCAGCATTCCATGCCGCTGCAGCGCCTGCACCTGCGGCCGCCGGGCGGCTTCTTCTACGCTTGCGGCATGGACGCTTGCAACAAAGTCCACCCCGCTGTAAAAGCCCTGTTCCAGCGCTGCAGTTTCGGCAAGCGTGCCCAGCTCGTCCAGCAAAATAACCTGCGGCGAAAGCGTGCGCAGTGCCATCTGCACAGCCCGTTCCTTAGGGATGCCGGACAGCAGATCCAGCGGCGGCATCTTCTCGGAATCACCCGGCGGAAAGATCTCGCAGCGCTCGTCCACCACGCAGGCTCGCCGCTGCATCCCGGCCAGTTCTCGTGCGATCTGACGCAGAAGCGTCGTCTTGCCGCTGTCCGGTTCGCCGACCAAAAGCATCCCAATAAAATGCTTTTTCAGTTGCACCAGAAGTTCGTCCGGCAGCTGTACCGGAACCGCCCTTGCAATGCGCAGGTTCAACCCCTGCACCTGCTGCAGAACCGTCTGGCCGTCGCGATCCACATAGCGTCCTGCCACACCCACCGGCAGCCGGAGGGTGTGGTCAGAAATCCATGCGCAAGCTCCGTCTGGTGTGCATGTACCGCGCCGCCGCACAGGGTGTGAAAGATCTCTTCGATCTGAAACTGATCCAATACACACTCCCTCAGCTGCAGCGGGCACTCCGGCAGGTCCTGCAGCGGGAGCTGCGACCCGACAGTGTAACAAAAGCACCACAGCCTGTCCGGAACCGAAGTTCATGGATCTGCGCTGCCGTCTGTGCTGGCAGCTGTCCCAATGGCCCGGCCAGCCATGAGGGAAGCAGGCGTATCGCCCGATAATACTCATCCACACTGTCCTCTCCTTTTTCAGGCTCATTGCCTGCTATGAGTATATGCCTGTCCCTGCCGGATAGAACCTGCGGACATAAAAATATCCCCGCAGCACAAAACTGCGGGGATATCCATTGGAACGGTTTTATCAGATGTTTTCGTCGCTGATCATTGCCAGAAATTCTGCCTCGGTCAGCACCGGGATGCCAAGCGCCTGCGCTTGGTCAGTTTGGAGCCTGCTGCCGTGCCTGCCACGACATAGGCCGTTTTCTTTGAAACAGAACCGCTGGCCTTACCACCGTTTTTCACGATCAGTGCTTCCGCCTCATTGCGGGAAAGAGTTTCCAGCGTGCCGGTGACCACCAGCGTTTTCCCTGCCAGCTTATCACCTTTCGGTTCGCCCTTCCACTGCATATTCAATCCGGCATCGGCCAGACGATGGACAAGGTCGGTCGTTCCCTCTTTTGCAAAGAATTCCACGACGCTCTGCGCCATTACGCCACCAAACCCATCGATCTCGCTGATCTGCTCTGCACTTGCTTCCCGGACAGCCTGCAGCGTACCGAAATGCTCTGCCAGCAGGGCTGCAGCTTTATCGCCAATGTTGCGGATGCCAAAGCCGAACAGGAGCTTATCCAGATTGTTCTGCTTGGAAGCCTCGATGGCGTTCAGCAGGTTATCGGCGCTCTTCTCCTTGAACTTATCCAGCGTCAGCAGCTGTTCCCGTGTCAGCGTGTAGATATCCGCTGCGGAGTGCACCATGTCCTTCTCCACCAGCTGGGTGGCAACTGCTGTGCCAAGGCCCTCGATATCCATTGCATCGCGGGAAGCAAAATGGATGATATTGCGCAGTGCCTGTGCCGGGCACTCGGGGTTAACACAGCGCAGAGCTGCTTCATCCTCCAGATGAACGACTGGCGCACCGCAGGAGGGGCAGACCGTGGGCATCTCATAGGGCTGTGCATCCTCTGCGTGATTGGTAACACCGATCACTTCCGGGATGATATCACCCGCCTTGCGCACCTGAATGGTATCGCCGATGCAAAGGCCGAACTGATGGATAAAATCCTCATTGTGCAGGGTCGCGCGGGCAACGGTAGTACCCGCCAGAAAGACAGGGTCAAAGCAGGCCGTCGGGGTAAGAACACCGGTGCGGCCAACTGCGACCTCAATGCTGCGCAGCGTTGTCTCCTTTACCTCTGGCGGATACTTAAACGCAATTGCCCAGCGTGGGAATTTGTTGGTGGAACCCATCAAATCGCGCTGTGCAAAATCGTTCAGCTTGATTACTGCACCATCCATATCAAAATCCAGTTTGGCACGGTTCTGGCCGATCTGCTCGATCTCGGCAATGGCCTGCTCAATGTCATGCACGATATGATAGCGCGGCGAGACCGGCAGGCCAAGGCTCTTGAGGTAATCCAGGCTTTCGGCATGTTTGGTAAGCGTTTTGCCGCGGATCTGCTGCACATTGAAAACAAAGATAGAAAGGCCCCGGCTTCCGGTGATCTTTGCATCCTTCTGGCGCAGCGAACCGGCAGCCGCATTGCGCGGATTTTTAAAGGGCGCTGCGCCCTGCAGCTCCTGCTCTGCACACAGCTTCTGGAACGCGCCATGCGGCATATATACTTCACCGCGCACTTCCAGAAATTCAGGTGCATCCTTCAACTTTTTGGGAATGCTGCGAATGGCGCGGACATTGGCAGTCACGTCCTCGCCCACCACGCCATCGCCGCGGGTAGAGGCACGAACCAGCTCACCGTTTTCGTATTCCAGACTGCAGGAAAGGCCATCGATCTTGATCTCCACCACATACTCCGGCTCTATGCCGGCTTCCCGCACGCGGCGGTCAAAATCCCGCAGCTCATCATACGAAAATGCATCCAGCAGGCTTTCCATTTTTACCGCATGGGTCACCTTGGGCAGCTTGCTGCTGGCCGTGCCGCCTACCTTCTGGGTAGCGACGATGCCGTGACCAGCTGCGGAAACTGCGCTTCCAATTCTTTCAGTTCCCGGGTCAGAGCATCATACTCAAAATCTTCAAGCTCCGGGGCATCCTGGTCATAGTAAAGCCGATTGTTTTTCTCGATCACAGCGCGCAATTCTTCCACGCGCTTTTTTGCCTGTTCCAACTCCAAAAGTTCCACTCTCCCGCTATCCGGTTTCTCCCGCGCTGCCGTCCGGCACTACCGCCTGAAAATGCATCGCAGAAAACTATTTTGATTATAACACATCCAGCCGCGCTCTGCAAAGAGAAAGCGGATACAATTTGTATAAGTGCTTTGAAATCTGCATGTGTAATCGTTTTCAATCGCCGCTGCAGATTGATTTAAAATCAACATGCGAAGATACTCTTTGTTTATTCTTTTGATAAAGAAACGTTTTATCGTTTGATTTCTCCACATCCATAACGAGTGAATCGTCCTGTGGTATCGTTGAGTCGCCAGCCAAAATACACACAGAAAGGGCAACGCATTCGTCGTGAATGCTTCAGCCTTGCCCCCCGCATCGTCCTCATGATGGTCGTGTTCAGTTCGTCACCACGCAAAGAAAGCCGGTGTGGATGAGCATGTCATTAAAAAGATTGTCGGCCACTGTATTGATGATGTTGCCGAAAAGTCGTATACTAAAAGAGGCATTGAGTGGATTCGTCATTTCATGCAATGCATCGTACCATCCTAGATTTTGTACTATTATTTTAGGAGAAAAGCTGTTCCGATTTGTGAACTAAGTATCATACCGTTTCAAGAGGAGATCAAGCCGCCATGGATTGGGAAACATTAAGATCAAGCTGTCTTGCCTGCACCCGCTGCGAGCTGTGCAAGACCCGCACCAATGTAGTGTTCGGTCAGGGTGTGGAAGATGCCGAAGTTCTGTTTGTGGGCGAAGGCCCCGGCCAGAATGAGGATGAGCAGGGTCTGCCCTTTGTGGGGCGCAGCGGCCAGCTGCTGGACAAATATCTGTTTGCCATCGACCTTGACCGCACGAAGAACTGCTATATTGCAAACATCGTCAAGTGCCGCCCGCCGCAGAACCGTGACCCTCAGCCTGCTGAGAGCGAAGCCTGTATGCCCTGGCTGCGGGAGCAGTTCCGCCTGCTGAAGCCAAAGATCGTGGTCTGCCTTGGCCGCATTGCCGCCCAGCGGATGATCCGAAAGGATTTCTCCGTGACCAAGGAGCATGGCCAGCTGTACGAAAAGGGCGGCATCCTGTTCATGGGAACCTTCCACCCTGCCGCTCTGCTGCGCAGCCCGCAGAACAAGCCTGCAGCCTTTGCTGATTTTACTGCCCTGCGGGACAACATTGAAACGGTGTGCAAACATACCTATCATAAAGACTGAATCATTCCCGCTGCAAGAACCAAACACCTTCCTTTTGCATACTCTAAAACAAAAAGAGAGGTGTTCGATTATGGAAACTGCACGACATGATTCCATTGATTTCTTTCTGGGTGCCACAACGCCTGCCGGTTTCAAGGGCTATTTTGAACCGCTGCGCCACGAACCCGGTATGCAGATGTACCTGATCAAAAGCGGGCCGGGCTGCGGCAAATCCACCCTGATGAAGCGGCTTGCCCGTGCTGCCGAACAGCGCGGCGAACTGACGCAGCGCATCCACTGTGCCAGCGACCCGGACAGTCTGGACGGCGTGATTCTGCCCGGGCAGCACAGGGCCATCGTGGATGCCACTGCACCCCATGTGGTGGAGCCGGATGCTCCCGGTGCGGACGAAGTGGTAGTGAGTTTGTACCACACCATCGATACAGAAAAGCTGCACCAGTGCACCGATGAGGTCAAGGCGCTGTTTGCCCGCAACGCCCTGCTGCGCAGCCGCGCTGCACGATATATTGCATCGGCAGGCAGCCTTTTGCTGGACAGCCGCCGCGCCGAAGCCTGCAGCGCCAATTTCGACAAGGTGCGCCGTTATGTCAAACGGCTGTGCACCCGGGTGATGCCGCGCACGGAAGGCATTGGCAGCGAAGAGCTGCGCCTGCTTTCCGCCGTCACCCCCAAGGGTGAAATGTTTTATCAGGGCACTGCACAGGCATTGGCGGATAAGTTTATCGTGTTCCGGGATGATTACGGCGCAGTGTCCCGCCTGCTGCTGGAGCTGATTCGCGCCGAAGCCCTGACGCGGGGCTACCACATTATTACCTGTCCATGCGCCATGCACCCGGAGGATAAGATCGACCATATCCTGATCCCGGAGCTGAAGCTTGCCTTCCTGACGGATAATCGCTGGCATCCGGTGCATCTGCCCAGTGTGCAGGCTGTGCGGTGCACCCGCTTCCTTGACAGGGAAAATCTGGCAGCGTACCGGGCACGGCTGCGCTTTAACGAGCGTGCTGCCGCCGAACTGCTGGAACAGGCCAGTGCCTGATGGCACAGGCCAAGAGCTGCCACGATGAGTTGGAGACCTATTACCGTGCAGCGGTGGATTTTGGCAAAGTGGATGAAGCGGCAGCAGAATGCATGGAGATGTTCGGCCTGAAATAATCAGTTTACGTCGACGAACCGGTAATTTCTCTTCAGACACGATTCGGGCCATTCCATCGCCCGCCCTATTGCCTCACGGCAACAGGTCCCACCCCAGCGGACGGTCTTCAGAGAAACTCCCGGTTCGTCAATGTATCCCAAAAGCAGAGGTGAAATGTTTTGGCAACGGTTCATCTGCCCATCCGGCAGCTGGTGGAATTTCTGCTGCGGACCGGCAGCATTGACAGCCGGTTTACGGGGTTTGACCGTGCACTGGAAGGTGCCCACATCCATCGCAAATTGCAAAAAGCTGCCGGAGACGGCTATCAGGCTGAGGTATTTCTCTCCGTAGAGCGGCAGGCAGAGGACATCACTTTTACCCTTGAGGGCCGGGCTGACGGCATCTTTACCGATGAGACTGGCACGGTAGTCATTGACGAGATCAAGACCACCGCTGTGCCGCCGGAAGAGATCACTGAGGATATGAACCCCTGCCACTGGGCACAGGGCATGGTGTACGGTGCCATTTATGCCGCACAGCAAAGCCTGCCGGAACTGAACGTCCGGCTGACTTATTATCAGATAGACACCGATCAGATCATCCGCTTTATCCGCCGCTTTACGCAGCAGGAGCTGGATGAATTTCTTGACAAATTATTGTGCCAGTATGCTCCGTGGGCGCAGCGCCGGATAGAGTGGGATGTAAAGCGTACTCAGAGCCTTGCGGCACTGCAGTTCCCGTTTGCGCAGTACCGGCCCGGACAGCGGGCTATGGCGGGCGAGATCTACCGCGCCTGCCGCGCTGGCAAGACCGCCGACTGCAAGGGCGGTACGCGGCTGTTCTGTCAGGCTCCTACCGGCATTGGCAAGACCATGAGCGCGCTTTTCCCCGCGCTGAAAGCCATGGGCGAAGGCAACGGAGAAAAGCTGTTCTATCTCACGGCCCGCAACACGACCCAGACTGCCGCCGAGGATGCCTTGACCCGGCTGCATACGGCCCAGCCAGAGCTTGCTCTGCGCAGTGTGACGCTGACCGCCAAGGAAAAGGTCTGCCTGCATCCGGACGCAGAGGGACATCCCGCCTGCCTGCCGGAGCTTTGTCCCTACGCCAACGGCTACTACGACCGCATCAAGGATGCACTGACAGCTCTGCTGGACGGTACCGGCAGCTTTGACCGCGCAGCGCTGGCCGGGGCGGCAAAGCGTTTTTCGGTGTGTCCCTTTGAACTGGGGCTAGACCTGAGCGAGTGGTGCGATGTGGTCATTGGGGATTACAATTACCTGTTCGATCCGGTGGTGCACCTGAAGCGGTTCTTTGATTCTTCCGGCGACTGGTTGTTTTTGGTCGATGAAGCACATAATCTGCCCGACAGAGCCAGAGCAATGTATTCTGCACGCTTTTGTAAAAGCAGCCTGACCGAGGCAAAACGCGCATTGGGCAAGGGCAAAAGTGCTTTAAAGACCGCTCTGACCAAAGCAGACAAAGCCCTGCTGGAAGCCCGGAAAGCCTGCATACAGCTTGCACCCCGGCACAGCAGCCAGACCGATGCCGCAGACCCGGCACAGACCAGTCTTTTGCCTGAAAACACTGTCCCCGCACTGGAACTGCCCGAACCGCTGTATGCACAGGACAGTACTGTATTTTTGCAGGAGCCGCCCTCTGCCCTGCTCAGTCCGCTGCGGGCCGTACAGGCACCTTTGCAGGACTGGCTGGAAGCGAACCCGGATGCCGAAGTACATGCACAGTTGCTGGAGCTTTATTTTGCTGTACAGGACATCGCCCGTGCTGCTGAACGATACGACAGCCACTTTGTCACTCAGCTTACCGCGCGCGGCAGAGAGCTTGAATTGCAGCTGCTGTGTCTGGACCCGGCACCTTTTGTGGATGCCAGCCTTGCCGCAGGGCGCAGCGCAGCGCTGTTCAGTGCAACACTGGCTCCGCCCTCGTTCTACCGCAGTGTTCTGGGCTGCAGCGATGCACGTGCCGTCGCACTGGACAGTCCCTTTCCGGCTGAAAATCTGGGGCTGTATTGCCTGCCGAATATTTCTACCCGCTACCGCGACCGCGAAGCCAGCGTGCAGGCAGTTTCGGATGCACTGGCCCAGCTGGTGCAGGCCAGAACGGGAAACTACTTTGCCTTTTTCCCAAGCTACGCATATCTGCGGCAGGTACACGAAGATTTTGCAGCACGTTACCCGGGCATTCGCACCCTTGTGCAGGAAAGCCGTCTGGATGATGCCGCTCGGGCTGAATTTCTGGCTCAGTTTGTGCCGGACCCGGCCGAAACACTTCTGGGTTTTGGCGTGATGGGCGGTATCTTTGGTGAGGGAGTTGATCTTGCAGGCAGCCGCCTGATCGGGTGCGCCATTGTGGGTGTGGGCCTGCCGCAGGTAAATCCGCAGCAGGAAATGCTGCGCCGTTATTATGACGCACAGAACGGCTTTGGATTTGATTATGCCTACCGCTATCCCGGCATGAACAAGGTACTGCAGGCCGCAGGCGCGTGATCCGCACGCCGGAAGACAGAGGTGCGGTGCTTTTGCTGGACGACCGGTTTGCCCAGCAGGAATACATCCGGCTGTTCCCTCCTCACTGGCGGCATATCCGCTATCTGCGCAGCTGCGAAGAACTGGCCGCTGCCCTGCAGGACTTCTGGAATAAATGAGACCCAAACAAAAAGGCACTGCCGCACCCAAAACAGGAGCGGCAGTGCCTTTGCTTCTTTTTTGTTTTATTTTGCTGCTTTCCGGTTCTGCTGCAGGCTATCCCACGAGGGCATTTCATTGCGCAGCTTTTCCCACATGGGCATTGCCGTGCCGGTCTGCCTGCGCAGAGCATCGAACGCTTCGTCCAGATACTTCATTTCGGACACTGCGTGCATGGCGTGATCCGAAACGCACAATCTGCCCAGCGATGTTTTTGTCATGGTAAACACCATCGCTTCCATCTTACGGCGGGCCGATGTGCCGGGCTGGAAATTATCGGTGTTGTTGGCATCGTTCACCGGGATGCCCGCATCCTTGAGCATCAGGCAGGCTTCATAGGCGGCATCCAGAATGGCGCCGCGCTGCTGCTTGGTGGCCCGGTGCAGATCGCCGTTGCAGGCATAGCACACATAGCACGCCGGCAGAACGAATGCAATGTGGCACTTGAGCCATTCATCCATATCGCCATAGAAGGTCAGCTTGTATTTTGCACCGTCAAAGGCGGTCTTGAGCCGGGTTCGGAAGGTGCCAGAAAGCGGAGTTGTGGCACCGCCCACCGTCATGCCGGCACTGGCGTACACACTGACCACATGGTCGTGTTCACGGCGGCCTGCCGTGCCCTGAAAGCCGAATGCGATCTTATCCGCCGGGCGCTGCATGAATTCCAGCACCTGCTTTGCCTGCGGGTTGTTGCCCACAAACACAAAATACTGGCTCTTGTTGGCCTTGAGCACAGGAAGCACATCCGGCAGCTGGCCCGCCTGCACGACCACAAAGATGAGATCATAATAATCATCCGGGGCAAGAGTGTCCACGGTTTTGATCCGTTCCGTTGTGGTCTTGCGCTGCACCCAGTGGCGGATGACCAAACCCTTCTGGTCGATCATTTCCTTCCACTCTCCGCGTGCAAGCAGCGTGACAACGTTCTTTTTGTTCTGCATCAGCACATGGGCCAGCTCGCAGCCCAAAACGCCTGCACCGTAAACCAGAATCCTCATCCAGATACGCCTCCCTTATGTGTGTTAAGGTTTGCTTACTTTTTCAAAAACGAGAAAAAGCCTTTTTTCTCGTAAGGTGCACTGCTTACGCCCTTGACCTCATAGCCGGTTGCATTGATGGCATCCCGCAGCTTCTGCTCGTCCAGCGGCTGTTCCGAGTGGATCACCGTCTGGGCTTTTGCCTGCGAGGACGACACCCTTTTTACCTCCGGGAAGGCCTTGCGCACGGCTTCGTTGACATGGCTCTCGCACATGCCGCACATCATACCATCTACTTTTACGATCGTTTCAATCATTTTATTCCCCTCCAGATCTTCTGCGCGCATCGGCCCGTTGACGCAGAATCTGTTAGGAAGCGCTAACCGTAGTTTCAAACAAAACGCCGTCGGGAACTGCCCGGCAGCGGTGCGGAGCGGTTCCCTGTTCTGTGGTGGGTCTGCTCAGAAAATGCACGCATGATTTCTTGTCTTCATCATATCACACCAGTGGGCTAAATGCAAGATGAAAAATACCCCATCCCGGTTTTTGCGTTTTTCACTCATGCACCCGGTATCCTGCTGCCGTGGTCAGTATTCAATGCCTTTCCGGGCGGAAATTCCCCTCTGGTAAGGGTGGCGGTGGCACTTCATCTCCGTGGCATAGTCGGCGGCATCCAGCATCCACTGCGGCGCAGCATGGGCAGTAAGCACGCATTCCTGCTCTGCCGGGCGTTCCAGCACAGCCTTTTGCAACAGGGCTTTATCCACCATATCCAGTTCCCATGCGCTGCCCGCTTCGTCCAAAATCAGCAGGTCGGCAGGGTCGGCCATGGCAGCTGTGAGGTTCGCATTCTGCAGCTGGCGGGTGGCTTCCTTTTCCGCTTCGTTCATCTGGAACACGAATTTCTGCCCCGCCTTGCCGCGGTACACCTTTGCACCCAGCTGTTCCAGCAGCGGCACCTCGCCGCTTTTGCCGCCTTTGAGGAACTGCAGGATCACCACCCGCTTTCCGCTGCCCATGGCCCGCAAAGCAAGGCCCATGCAGCGGTGGTCTTGCCCTTGCCATCACCGTAATATAGATGTAACAGCCCTGTACGCTTCATGGTCATTTCTCCTTTTGTCTTTGCGTTTATGGTAACACAAACCCGGCAAAAAGGAAGAGAAAGCACCCGAAGGCGCTTCCTCTTTCAAACAATGCGATATTTACTGATACAGAGGGAAATCCCGGGTCAGCTTCAGCACACGGTCACTGATCTCGTCCTTCTTCTCGTCGTAGTGCCAGATGCAATCGGCGATGCAGTCGGCGATCACCTTCATCTCGGCCACGCCCATGCCGCGGGTGGTAACAGCCGGGGTGCCCAGACGCACGCCAGAAGTCACGAACGGGCTGCGGGTCTCGCCGGGGACAGTGTTCTTATTGGCGGTGATGTGCACGCTGTCCAGACGTGCTTCCAGCTCCTTGCCGGTGCACTCCTCGTCACGCAGGTCGATCAGCATGAGGTGGTTGTCGGTGCCGCCGGATACCAGCTTGACACCGCGTGCCTGCAGCTCTGCTGCCAGAGCCTGTGCATTCTCCACAATCTTGCGGGCATATTCCTTGAACTCCGGCTTCAGTGCTTCACCAAAGCAGACAGCTTTTGCGGCGATCACATGCTCCAGCGGGCCGCCCTGGGTGCCGGGGAACACGGCAGAATTGATGCGCTTTGCAAGAATGGGATTGTTGGTCAGGATCAGACCGCCGCGGGGGCCGCGCAGGGTCTTGTGGGTGGTGGTGGTAACAACATCAGCATACGGCACAGGGCTCTGGTGATAGCCGCCTGCCACCAGACCGGCAATGTGGGCCATATCCACCATCAGATATGCACCATAGCCGTGGGCAATCTCAGCGATCTTCTCAAAATCGATGGCACGGGGATATGCAGACGCACCGGCCACGATCAGCTTGGGGCGCACCTTCTTAACCTGCTTTTCCAGCTCAGCATAGTCGATCACGCCGTCGGCATTGACACCGTAAGAGACAAAGTTATAGTTCTTGCCGGACATGTTCACCGGAGAACCGTGGGTCAGATGGCCGCCCTGAGACAGGTCCATGCCCATGACAGTATCGCCCAGATCCAGCAGAGCAAAATAAACTGCCAGATTGGCCTGTGCACCGGAGTGGGGCTGAACATTGGCATATTTCGCGCCGAACAGCTTGCAGGCACGCTCGATGGCAATGTTCTCCACCTCGTCCACATAGACACAGCCGCCATAGTAGCGCTTGCCGGGCAGGCCCTCGGCGTACTTGTTGGTCAGGATGCTGCCCATTGCGGCCATGACGGCGGGAGAGACGATATTCTCACTGGCGATCAGTTCAATGTTCTGGCGCTGACGGTTCAGCTCGCGATCCATGGCTGCGGCCAACTCCGGATCAACGGTATTGACCAGACCGATGGTGTCCATCATTTCATTGTACATAATATTCTACCCCTCTCAATTTCCGGAGAAAGCCCCGGATCTGTGGATCTCTTCAAGCCACCCTGCTCCGCGCACGAACCGAATTGCTTTCTTTTATCATAGCAGAAAGCTGTAGAATCTTCAACTTCCATTTTGCCAAAAGGCTTGCTTTTTTCGTCTGAAGTGTTTATTATACTTGTATAAAAATGCAGTGTCGTTTTTGTATTTTTTTCAAGTCAGTCAACCTTCAGATGAAGCGAGGTGTTCTCTGGTGACGGTCAGTGAAGCAAAGCAGACCCAGCGCAAAGCGGGCCGTGCCGCACGCAAGGCTCTCGGCCCGGAAGAACGCAAGGCTGCAAATGCCGCTTTGTGCGCATTCCTCTGGCAGCTGGCTGCCGTGCAGAATGCGCAGACCATCCTGCTATACGCAGCGTTTGGTTCCGAAGCCGACCTTTCTGCCCTTGCGGAAAAGGCGCAGGCGCAAGGCAAAACGCTGGCCTATCCGGTGTGCGGCGAGGCGTATTCCCTTACAGCCGCTGTGCCCGGCCCGGACGGCTGGGAGATGGGACAGTACGGCATCCGCACCCCCATCCTGAGCCGGTCGGAGATTCTGCTGCCGGAAGCGCTGGATCTGGTCCTTGTGCCCTGCACGGCTTTTGATGCAGACTGCTTCCGGGTCGGCATGGGCAAGGGCTATTACGACCGGTATCTTCCCCGCTGCAAAAACGCGGTGAAGATCGGCATTGCATTTGAGGCACAGCGGGTGGAACATGCTGCCGTAGACGAGCACGACCAGCGGCTGGATGCCTATGTAACAGAGAGGGGTATTTACAAATGGAAATGACTAAGCTGAGCTGTGAGAAATTTCTCGCAGAGCTGGCCAGCAAAGCACCCACGCCGGGCGGCGGCGGAACGGCGGCGCTGGTGGGTGCTGCCGGTGTAGCGCTGGGCAATATGGTGGGCAACCTGACCACCGGCAAAAAGAAATATGCCGCCGCGGAAGCAGACATTCAGGCACTGAACACAAAGGCCGATGCCCTGCGCAAAGAGCTGGAGGCGCTGGTGCAGGCCGATGCCGATGCCTTTGCGCCGCTGGCTGCGGCCTACGGCCTGCCCAAGGACACACCAGAGCAGGCTGCACACAAAGCCGCCGTGCTGGAAAAGGCGCTGGATGCCGCCTGTGCCGTGCCACTTGAGATCATGGAAAAGTGCGCCGAGGGCATTGCTCTGGTGGAAGAATACACCGCCAAAGGCAGCGTGATGGCCGTCTCGGACGCAGGCTGTGCAGCCGCTCTGTGCAAGGCAGCCTTGCAGGCCGCAAGCCTGAATGTGTTCATCAACACAAAGCTGATGGCAGACCGTGAGCGCGCTGCTGCGTTGGACGCAAAAACAGACAAACTGCTGGATGAATTTGTGTCGCGGGCAGACGCTGTTTTTGCATCCGTGACGAACAAATTGCGGAATAAGTGAGGAAAAGTATTATGGCAACGATTTTGAAGGGCGCACCCGTTGTAGCCGCTATGAACGAACGCAATGCGGCGCTGTGTGAGCAGCTCAAGGCAAAAGGCATCACTCCCACGCTGGCCGTGGTGCGTGTGGGTGAGCGGGAGGACGACCTCTCCTACGAGCGCGGCGTGATCGCCCGCTGCGGCAAGGTGGGTGTGGAGGTAAAGCAGTTTCTTCTGCCCGCCGATGCTTCGCAGGACGATCTGCTGAAGGTGATCGCCGAGGTGAACGCAGAGGATACCATCCACGGATGCCTGCTGTTCCGTCCGCTGCCCAAGCAGTTCAATGACCGCACTGTGCGTGCGGCGCTGGCTCCGGAAAAGGACATTGACGGCATCACGGACGATTCTCTGGCCGGTGTGTTCACTAATACCGATCTCGGCTATGCTCCCTGCACCGCGCAGGCCTGCCTTGAGATCCTGAAGTATTACAACATTCCGCTTTCCGGCAGGCGCGCTGTCGTAGTGGGCCGCAGCCTTGTGGTAGGCAAGCCCGCAGCATGATGCTGGACCGCGAGAACGCCACCGTGACCATCTGCAATTCCCGCACGCAGAACCTGCCCGCCATCTGCAAGGAAGCAGATGTGGTAGTAGTGGCCATGGGCAAGATGGGTGCCGTGGGTGCCGACTGCCTGCGTGAGAGCCAGACCGTGGTAGACGTGGGCATCCATGTGAACGAAAAGGGCAAGCTGTGCGGTGACGTAAAGTTCAGCGAAGCAGAGCCGGTAGTGGATGCCATCACGCCGGTACCCGGCGGTGTGGGCACTGTGACCACCTCGGTGCTGGTGGGCCATGTCGTGCAGGCTGCAGCAAAAAAGGCCGGGCTGTAACGAATGATAGAACTATAAAAGACGCTTGATACGCTGCTGTATGCTTCCCTGCCGGGAAAACATATTCAGACAAGACCAAGCGTCTTTTTGATTGCTATATTTTAGCCGCGGACAATGAGCAGCAGCAAAGCCGAAGCCACACACTGCATGATCAGCCAGCGGGCCACCACCTGCTCGTCGCTCCAGCCCTTATTCTTGCGGGCGTGGTCGTGCAAAGGGGTGCGGGTGTTCTTGAGGATGGAAATGTGCAAAAAGCGCTTCAGGCTGATCTTCAGGATGCCCAGACTGCCATCCACGATGAACACGATGGCTGCCAGCAGGAAGGCAAACGGATGGCCGCATTTGAGGGACAGCATTGCGATAAAGAAGCCCATTGCGCGGCTGCCGGCATCGCCCATCAGCAGGCTGGACGGCTTTGCGTTGGACCACAGATAGGCCAGCAGCGCACCCATGAACACAACACCTGCGGTGCCATACTCGGCCAGCTCTGTTTTATAGGCCAGCAGGTAGGTTCCGATGGTCACCACTGCAACACTTGCCGAAAGGCCGTCCACGCCATCGGTGCAGTTGACCACATTGATGCTGGTCCAGATCAGAATAACGATCAGCAGCAGGTACACAGCATACGGCAGAGTGAAGCTCCACTGCAGGAAATTCACACCGCAGCCGTTGAAGTTGAGGTAGGTCACACCTGCAACAATGGCAATGGCAAAATCAATGATACCCTTTTTATACTCGTTCCATGCAGTTTCAGCAGCATCGTCAAAGTAGCCGGACAGCATGGATGCAATGAGCAGGATGGTGTAGATGACGTATTCCACCTTGAACGGCAGGAATGCCAGCGATACCAGTGCGATGCACAGCACGAAGATCAGGCCGGACCCACGGGCCTTACCCTTGGAAAGCGCACCGTTCACCGCAAACTCGCGGCCATGGTCGTGCGGAAGCTTATCGTGAAAAACGGAGTCCATCAAAGCCGTAAGGGCAAACGCCAGCAGGAATGCCAGAGCATCGACACCGCGCTGTCCTACGACCGAAAGCAGTGATTCGATCATATTCAAAGTTCCTCTTTCTTTTATGTTTGTGAGAGAAGTGTATCACGCTATCCATAAAAAATCAATCATTCCCGGAGAAAAATCCACGTTTGATTGACTTTCTGCAGCACCGCACTTATAATAGTATATCAGTCTGTCGAAAAAGTTATTGTTTCTATAAAAGGAGAACTCATGTCCATCTCTCTTGAGCAGCTTTCGGCGCAGATGCGCCGGGGCGAACAGGTGCCGCTGCGGCACACCATGCAGGTGGTGCTCACACTGAGCATCCCATCCATCCTGCAGCAGATCGTGGTAACTGCGGTGGAGTACATCGACGCAGCCATGGTGGGGCATATCGGTGCATCTGCTACGGCATCCATTGGCATCGTCAGTTCCAGCACGTGGCTCATGCATGGAATGCTGGCCGGTCTATATATGTCCTTTGCCATTCAGGTGGCACAGTATCTGGGTGCAGACCGGCAGGACGATGCACGCGGTGTATTGCGCCAATCTATGATCTTCAACCTTGTGGTGGGCCTTGCAGCTGCGGCTTCGGCATTGGCATCAGCCGTTTTCTGCCCGGATGGCTGGGCGCCGACCCTTCCCTGCAGGCGGATGCTTCGGCCTACTTTGCCATCTGGTCGGCTTCCCTGCCCTTTTTGATGATCATGGGAACCTACTCCTCCATGCTGCGTTCCTCCGGCGATGCCTGACACCGGGCCTTATCAGCGTGCTGACCTGCGTGCTGGATGTGATCTTTAACTTCTGCCTCATTAATCCCACCCGTGAGATGGTGGTGTTTGGCCGCACAATGACCGTCTGGGGCCTTGGCTGGGGGGTACCGGGCGCAGCACTGGGCACCGCCCTTGCTACCGCTATCAGCGGTGTGCTGACCCTTGCCATCCTGCTGCTGCGGGACGGCCCGCTGTGCATCCACAAGCCCGGCTCCTGGCACATTACCAAAGCCTGCCTGCAGAACCTGTGGAAGGTAGGCGCACCGCTGGCTGCAGAGCGTGCAGTTCTTTCCTCGGCGCAGGTGCTGCTCATCCGCATCGTATCCGGCCTTGGCACCACCGCCATTGCTGCCAACAGTCTGGGCGTGAGCGCCGAAAGCCTGTGCTACATGGCAGGCTATGGCATTCAGGATGCATCCCTTGCACTGGTGGGGCAGGCCGTGGGCGCAAACCGTCGGGATATGGCAAAAAACTTTGCCTGGCTATGCACCGGCATGGGCATAGGCATCATGGCGCTGACCGGTGTTGGCATGTACATTTTTGCGCCAAACCTGATGGGTATTTTCACCGCAGATGCGGCAGTTATTGCGCTGGGCGCACAGGTACTGCGCATTGAAGCACTGGCCGAACCGATGTTCGGTGCCAGTATCGTTGCCAGCGGTGCCATGCAGGGTGCCGGAGACAGCACGGGATGCTTTGTGCTGAACCTTGTCAGCATGTGGGGCATCCGGCTCACGCTGGCTTCCCTGCTGGCTCCGCATTTTGGGCTGGTGGGCGTATGGATGGCCATGAGCTTTGAGCTGACCATGCGCGGGGTGCTGTTCCTTGTGCGGCTGGTACGCGGCAGATGGCTGGACAAAGGGGCATTAGCCTGATCGACCGCTGGCGGATATATTTTCCTCTAAATAGCAGCTCCCCGGCCGGGAACCGCACTGCGGGACCTGACCGGGGAGTTTTGCTGTGGTTATATGATTTGAGAAGAAGAAAAAATGGAGAACAAGTTACTTTCTGCCGTGCAGGATGGGAGACAGCGGCTTGTAGATCAGCATGCACAGCACTGCATCCAGCAGGCCTTTGACCAGCGTGAAGGGCATATTGAAGATGACAAGGCACTTGATGAGGCTGTCTGCAGAAGGCAGGATGGCCTGATACATGCCGAGGATGGCTTCCAGCGGCATGTGGTAGAACTGCACATAGGCCGGATAGGTGATGAAGTAGTTGGACGGTACGCTGAACACAGCCATGGCTGCAGCGCCTGCAATAGCACCAATGATGGCGGTCTTGCGGCTCTTGTGGTGCTTATAGATAACGCCTGCCACAGCGGAGAAAACCGCACCCAGCATGAAGTTGCACAGCTCGCCCACGCATGCAGTGGAAGTGCCCTTGATAACGATGTGCAGCAGGTTCTTCATAAAGCTGATGACCACACCGTACACCGGGCCGAGAGCAAAGGCACCCAGCAGAGCCGGCAGGTCAGAAAAGTCCATCTTGACGAAGGACGGGATGAGCATCGGAATGGGAAACTCAATGAACATCAGGATAAAGGCCACCGCACTGAGCATGGCGGCAACAGTAAGATTGTGAGTCGTGCTTTTTTTCATGGTAATGATCCTTCCCGGGGTAAGATGCCCCTTACAAAAATTGTTCCGAAAGCTCTTTTCGTATCTTGTTTTTGGAACGGGAAGGACAAATAGAAAAGCGCCCTGTTGCAACAAAAACACTGCAACAGCGCGTAGACAACGATTTGCCTGCCGTTTCTTGCATCCGGACTATACCGTTGGTCCCGGAGTTGCACCGGGTCAGCACCCTTGCGGGTGGTCGCGGACTTTACCGCCAGTGGGGAATCTCACCCCGCCCTGAAACGAACTTTCTGGCACAAAGTATAGCGTGGCAGGCCCAGCTTGTCAAGAGGGCATCTTAAAATTTGTGCAAAAAATGTCAAAGTAATTCTTTCAAGCGCCCTTCTCTGTAAGCTCTTGCCCGGGTGGGTGCGGTATGGTATCATAGATGGGTCGTATAAAATTCAGGAGGTTATCATGATCTTTTCTATTCGTGATCTTTCGTTTGAGCTTGGCTCTGTACTGCTGGAGGGCTGGTTTGCACTGGCTGCGCGCGCAGGGTGCGCACTGCTCATTCTGCTTGCCGCATGGCTGGTACGCCGCTGGCTGAGCAAAAGGGGCATTCCGGCACTGCTGTCCCGCAAGTGGCACTTTAACGGCACTCCCATCCTGCTGCGCAGCTTTGCGGTACCCATCCAGCGCATGTGCACTGCGGTTGGCGTATATCTGGCGGCAGCTTCCCTGCCCTGGGCCATTCCCGGCATTGCCAAGCTGCTGTTGGTCTGCTTCCGCCTTGTCATGACCCTGCTGGTCTGCGAAGGCCTGTATGCGGCATCGGATCTGGCCGACCTGCTGCTGGCTTCCTGCAGCCCGGAGATCCGCTCCAACAAAACACTCTGCTCTTTGCTGGACACCGCCTACAAGGTGCTGGTGATCGTGCTGTGCGTGGCAGCGTTGGCACAAGAAGTGGGCTTTCCCATCGGCAGCATTGTCGCCGGTGCCGGTCTGGTTGGTCTGACCATCTCGCTGGCCGCACAGGAAAGCGCCAGCAACCTGTTTTCCGGCATCGTGATTCTGCTGGACAAGCCCTTCTCGGTGGGCGACTGGATCACTGTGGGCGATGTGGAAGGCGAAGTGATCGACATCAACTTCCGTTCCACCCGCATCCGCTCGCTGGATAAAACCATCAATGTGGTGACGAACAGTAAGATCTGTTCTTCCACCGTGCAGAACGCCGCCCTGCGCACCATGCGGCCCTACAAGTTCAATCTGGGTGTCACCTATGGCACCACCCGCCCGAAGCTGGAACAGCTGATGAAAGACTTGCAGACCATGCTGGACGCAAGCCCTTACACCAACAAGGGTACCAACATCGTACAGCTTGCAAACTTTGGCGATTCCAGCATCAACATTCTGGTCTCCGCCTACCTGCTGACTAACGCCTACGCGGAATTTTTGCAGATGCAGAACGACCTGAACCTGAACATTATGGACATCATGCAGGCCGACGGTGTGGATTTTGCGTTCCCCTCCACCAGCGTGTATATCGAAAAGAACTGAGCAAACCTGTAAAGGGGCTGTTGCAAAATAGCGCCAACGAAAAGCGGAAAGCAAAAATCTCATCTTTTTCCCTCAAAAAGAGTAGAATTTTTCGGAACTGAAAATGCAAAAAGCTGAGCACCTGCTTTTTCACAGATGCTCAGCTTTTCTATACTCATTTTTTGAAATCTGCCTTTGAGCCTCAACATTCTGCCCGTTTTGTACGGTGAATGCGGCGGCTATTTTCAATCAGTCAGCTCAAGACTGGCAGGCAGTGATCAGGCTCATCTTGTAGACCTCGTCGGCGTTGCAACCACGGGACAGGTCGTTGATGGGAGCGTTCAGACCCTGCAGGATGGGGCCGTAAGCTGCATAACCACCCAGACGCTGAGCAATCTTATAGCCGATGTTGCCGGCCTCGATGCAGGGGAAGATGAAGGTGTTGGCCTGACCAGCCACCTTGCTGCCCTTGCACTTGACCTGTGCAACTTCGGGAGCAACGGCAGCGTCAAACTGCAGCTCACCGTCCACAGCCAACTCGGGATCCATTTCCTGAGCCTTGATCACAGCGTCATGGCTCAAAGCAACGGTGCCGCCCTTGCCGGAGCCTTGGTGGAGAAGCTCAGCACAGCAACCTTCGGATCGATGCCGAACAACTTTGCGGTCTTAGCGGTCTCAATAGCAACCTCAGCAAGCTTTGCAGAAGCGGCGATCTTGACCTCGCCGGTAGCCTTATCAATGGTATCGGTATAGTCGATGTTAACAGCGCAGTCGCCCATGGCAATGCGCTTCAGGCCCTCTTCACCGCAGTCACGGTCCAGAATGAAGCAGGAGCTGACCAGATGTGCGCCCTTCTTGGTCTTGACCAGCTGCAGAGCGGGACGAATGGTGTCGGCAGTGGAGTAAGTAGCGCCGCCCAGCAGGCAATCAGCCTTGCCCATCTTCACCAGCATGGTGCCGAAGTAGTTGGACTTCTTCAGCAGAGCGGTGCACTCCTCAGCGGTCTGCTTGCCCTTGCGCAGCTCCACCATGGTGTTGACCATCTCATCAAAACCGGCATAGTTCTCGGGGTCGATGATCTCGGCAGCGGAAATATCAAAGTTACCGGCGGCAGCAGCAGCCTTGCACTCAGCCTCGTTGCCCACCATGACGACCTTCAGCACGCCCTCGGCCAGCAGCTTTGCAGCGGCCTCCAGAATGCGGGGATCATTGCCCTCGGTGAAAACGATCGTCTTGGGATTTGCCTTCAGCTGTGCTACCAGCGGTGCAAACATATCAGCCATTGTGATTACCTCCGAATTTACTTTCCAATATTCACATCCAGATATCTGTTGGACACAAGGATGCCTTTCTCTTTTATTCTAGCACATACGGCAAAAAGTTCAAGACAAAATTGGCTTTTTATGCTACAATTTTTGCCTCACGCATCATCGTTATTTTCCTGCCAAAGTAGTAAAACACGCCCTGCGTATTCCTTCACAATTTCCCGTAAACCACCTTCCACAAATTTCAATTATAAGCTATGCACTTTTCATTCACGATTTTTCTTTTTTAAAAATGCAGAAAGTTCCAGTCAGTTCATGTATTTTTACGTTAAAACGCAAAAAAAGAGCCATCCTCCGATTCTTCGAGAGAACAGCTCCATAGTATTGGCTTTATAAATATCAGATAGAAATGGTGTTACACACGTCGATCAGCACCGGGTCAAGCGTCTTGGTCATTTCAAGAGCTTCATCCACAGGGTAATCCACCAGCTTTTCGCCCTTCATGCCGACGATGCGGTTATACTTGCCCTGCTCCAGCAGGCACACGGCATGGTAGCCCATTGCAGAAGCGTTCACACGGTCACGCAGAGTGGGAGAACCACCGCGCTGGACATGGCCCAGAATGGTGGCGCGGGAGTCGATGCCGGTGCGTGCCTGAATCTCGTTTGCGATCTCCTGTGCATGGCCGATACCCTCGGCAACGATAATAATGAAGTGACGCTTGCCGGTCTTCTGAGTCTCAGCGATCTTATCCAGAATATCACGCTGCATGTCAAATTCCTTCTCCGGCAGTAGAACAGCCATAGCGCCGGAAGCAATTGCAACATTCAGAGCAATATAACCGGCGTTGCGGCCCATGACCTCGACCACACTGCAGCGGTCGTGGCTCTGGGTGGTATCGCGCAGCTTGTCGATCATCTCCAGCGCGGTATTCATGGCGGTATCGTAGCCAATGGTGTAATCGGTGCAGGAAATATCGTTGTCAATAGTGCCGGGCAGACCGATCATCGGAATGCCGCGGTGGGCCAGCTCACGAGCGCCGCGGTAAGAACCGTCGCCGCCAATAACCACCAGCGCATCAATGCCCAGTTCGCGGCACTTCTCTGCACCCTTGTCCTGACCTTCCTTGGTCTTGAATTCCAGACAGCGGGCGGTATACAGAATGGTACCGCCTGCAGAGATGATGTTCGACACACTGCGCAGGTTCATTTCAAAGCATTCGCCGTTCAGCAGGCCATTGTAGCCACGCTGAATGCCGATCATGCGGTAACCCTTATGCAGGCCGGTACGGACTACGGCGCGCACGGCAGCGTTCATGCCAGGAGCATCACCACCGCTCGTCAATACGCCAATCGTTTTGATCTGCTTTTCCATACGAGAGTTTCCCTCCAATTTGTTTCTTCATTTACCCAATGGTATCACAGCGTTCTCCGTTTTAACGCTGTCCAAAGCACTTCATTTGCCTTGAATCATTATAACACAAACGCCTTATTTTGGAAACAGCCATCCCGCCGGATTTGCGTTAAGATTCGTGCACGGAAATGTCATTTTGTTGCAATGTTGTCCGTTCCGACCAGCCTTTCCAGCTCTTTGAACAGCAGCGGATGGCCGGATGCGTACAGATGGCGCGGCACACGCAGATACTGCTTGGTATCGGTCAGATACAGGAGCACCGGCATGTCCCCATCAAAAATGCCAAGCAGATTGACCACCTTTGCATATTCCCTGCTGCTGCGGAAGGCACACGGATATACAGCTTCTTTGCTGCCGTTTTCATCGGGTCCGGCCTGCCGTTATCCAGTCGGGCCGGATCGTAATTATCGATCGGGACGATGCTCTCTGCCAGCAGCTTGGAAGCTTCATCCTCCCGTACCGACAGTCTGCCATCGATCACGACGACTGCATTTTCGTGCAGTGAATCCCGGAAAGCATCCAGCACCTTTGGGAATACGATCACTTCCATGGTGCCGGTCAGGTCTTCTACGCTGGTAAAAGCCATCATGCTGTTGGACTTTGTGGTCATCATGCGGCTTTTTACCACCGCGCACACAATGCGCACTTTTTCTCCATCCTTCACATGGGCATCTTCCCCTGTAAGATCCTTGATGGTGTGGGATGCAATGCGTGCCGATTGTTCCCGGTAAGCATCCAGCGGATGACCGGACAGATACAGACCGCTGACTTCCTTTTCCTGCTGGAGCAGTTCCTTATGGCTGTACTCCGGCAGCTGCTTTATTTCATAGTTATCCTCGGAAGCACCGCTCTGTGCTTCCCCGCTCATCACCGAGAACAGATCCAGCTGTCCATCCAGATTGCGCCGAGAGTCGGTCTCAATGCTCTTCAGAATGCCCTCTACGGCCTCCACATGGCTGTGGCGGTTGTTGCCAGATGATCGAATGCGCCGGCCTTGATGAGGCACTCCACTGCCCGGCGGTTCAGTTCATTGCCATGCATCCGCTTGCAGAAATCGTACAGGCTGGTGTAAGGCTTATTCTGCCGCCCCTTCACCACATTCTCGATCAGGTTGCGGCCCACATTTTTGACCGCATTCAGGCCAAAGCGGATCTGACCGCTTCCATCCGCCGTAAAGCCGCCGTTGGAAACATTCACATCCGGCGGCAGCACCTTGATGCCAAGGCGGGCACACTCGCCGGAATATTCAATGACCTTATCCGTGTTATCCAGCACACTGGTCAGCAAAGCCGCCATGAACTCACTGGGATAATGGCACTTGAGGTAGGCCGTCTGGAATGCCACATAGGCATAGCAGGCCGCATGGCTCTTATTGAACGCATATGAAGCGAAACTGGACATTTCATCGTAGATCTCATTGGCCACTTTCTCAGAGATGCCGTTTGCCACACAGCCGGGGCATTCGTTGCCGGGATCGGTGCAGCCGTACACAAAGTGCTCCCGCTCGGCCTCCATGACGCATGTTTCTTTTTGCTCATGGCACGGCGGACATTGTCTGCCTGACCAAAAGAGAAACCTGCCAGCTCCCGGAAGATCTGCATGACCTGCTCCTGATAGACGATGCAGCCATTGGTCACATCCAGAATGTGGGCCAGCTGTGGGGTCTTATAGCTGATTTTGTCCGGCTCGTGGCGGTTGCGCAGGTAGGTGGGGATCGAATCCATGGGGCCGGGACGGTACAGGCTGATCAGAGCGATAATGTCTTCTAGGTTCTGCGGCTGCAGGCCCACAAGCACCTGCTTCATGCCGGAAGATTCCAGCTGGAACACACCCTCGGTGTCTCCCTGCCCCAGCATCCTGTAGGTGTCCGGGTCGTCGTAATCCAGCTTCTGGATGGAGAACTCCGGGTGGTGCTTCTGCACAGCAGTTTCCGCGTCATGAATGACGGTCAGCGTGCGCAGGCCCAGAAAGTCCATCTTCAAAAGGCCCAGTTCTTCGATCTCGGTCATGTTGAACTGGGTCACAGGCAGGCCGTCGTTGGTGGCCAGCGGCAGATAGTAGTCCGTAGGCTCCGGGGTAATGACGACACCCGCCGCATGGGTGGAAGCATGGCGGGGCATGCCCTCCACCTTCAAGGCCGTGTCGATCAGCTCTGTGACCTGCGGGTCGTATCGTACATCCGCTTAAGTTCCGGCGATACCTCCAACGCACGCTTCAGCGTCATTTTCAGCTCCATGGGCACCTGCTTTGCCACAACATCTACCTGCTGATACGGAATGCCCATCACGCGGCCCACATCGCGGATGGCGTTGCGGGCGGCCATGGTGCCAAAGGTGACGATCTGAGCCACATGGTCGGCACCATATTTCCGGTTGACGTAATCGATCACTTCCTGACGGCGCTCGTAGCAGAAGTCCACATCAAAATCTGGCATACTGACGCGCTCCGGGTTCAGGAAGCGCTCAAAGATCAGGTTATAACGGATGGGGTCGATATCCGTGATGCCCACACTGTAAGCCGCAATGCTGCCTGCGCCGGAGCCACGGCCCGGGCCTACCGGGATACCCTGACTCTTGGCGTAGTTCACGTAGTCCCACACGATAAGATAGTAGTTCGTGTAGCCCATCTTTTTGACCACGCCGATCTCGTATTCCAGACGGTCTTTGTTGGCCTGCGGAACATTGGGGCCGTAGCGGCGCTCCAGACCTTCCCAGCAGAGCTTTTCAAAAAACGCCTGATTATCCATACCGTTCGGCGCTTTGTAATATGGAATTTTAGTGTGTCCAAAATCAAAATCAAAGTTACACTGTTCGGCAATTTTGGCGGTATTCTTGCAGGCTTCCGGCACCATGGAGAACAGCTCGTACATTTCGTCTGTCGTTTTGACATAGAACTCGTCGGTCTGGAACTCCATTTTATCCGCATCCTGAATGGTCTTGCCGGTCTGGATGCAGAGCAGGATGCCCTGCATTTTGGCATCCTCCTTGCGCAGATAGTGGGAGTCGTTGGTGGCTGCCATGGGAATTCCGGTCTCCCGTGCAAGCTTGATGAGCTGCGGCAGCACAGTATTATCCTCTTCCAGACCATGGTCCTGAAGCTCGATATAATAGTTTCCCTCGCCGAAGAGGTCTCGATACCACAGCGCTGCTGCTTTGGCGCGCTCATAATCGCCCGCCAGAATGGCCTGTGGAACTTCGCCTGCCAAACAGGCCGACAGGCAGATCAGACCTTCGTGATATTTTTCCA
>ENA-OQAA01000518-OQAA01000518.1-human-gut-metagenome-genome-assembly--contig:-NODE-518-length-25906-cov-2.137593_pt1 | contig 25906 bp, 33 predicted proteins | sample MGYA00242489_ERZ504515 | MGnify/ENA primary metagenome ERZ504515 (study PRJEB26092, sample SAMD00036237) | human gut metagenome | host: Homo sapiens | study: EMG produced TPA metagenomics assembly of... | reverse complement strand
TTGTAAAATTTTCAATTTCCAACAAGATAAAAAATCATCTTTTTCTTCTCCGAAAACAAATAGCATCGTACTTCTTCAATATAAATCGTCCCAAACTGCCTATCAAAGGAACTTTTCTTAAAAAATAAAAATATTCTATCATCCTTCTATTATATATTTATACAGATTATTCATCTGTTCTTTTTATCCTCCATTATCGTTTTAGCATAGATAAATTTCGTGCAATGCTTCAAAATGCAGCCAATAGGAAATGAACAGATAGCAACTGCTGCCTATTAAAATCCCCGCCAATAATTGCAATGCCGGATGTGTGATAAAGCCAATAGAAATAAAAACTACACCTCCCATGAACAGTGCAAGCAAAAGAGACGGATAAATATCTTTAACCTGCTCCATAAAGCTCAGCCTATCAGTGACTTTGTATAATAAGAATTCAAATAAGCAGCAATCAATGAGTATAAAACACGTCCCCAGCACATTCCTTCTATTCCGAAAGGAATAGAGGCAAAAAGTATAAGAGTTGCTATAGTTTTTTTTATGATTTCCATACGTAAAGCCCAATCGGAACGCCCCTTTACATATAAAAGGTTTAAATTTATGATGCTTAAATGATCAAACATCCAATCAAAGCACAGTATTTGAAGTAATACTGCTGCCATCATCCATTTCTCTGTCAATAATAATAAAACAAGTGGCTGGGCCACAGCGGCAAGCCCTACCATTAACGGAAAAATCAGATAGGAAGCTAATTTTATATATTTCCGATAAGCAGATGCCAAACGTACATTATCATCTTGGATATTGCTCAGTATCGGAAAAGTCACACGAGATATTATTGCATTTATATTACTGGAAGGAAGAATAGCAAATTGCTCTGCACGTGTATAGTATCCTAATTCAGCAGATGAATATTTACGACCTATAACCAATGAATATAAATTGTAATATAAAGCGTGAATAAGCCTTGAAAATAACAGTTTTGATCCAAAAGAAAAAAGTCTCTGAAACGATTCTTTTGAAAAGACTTTCAATGGACGCCAATTAATATAATAAAAAACAACAATACAGTCAAGGAAGCATTCAACAAAGACTGAATAACAAGAGCCCATACTCCCAATCCCTTATAGGCCATTGTTATACCTACAATACCCGAAATAATAGCAGATATTAAAGATATCTTGGACTGACTTTTAAAATCTATCCTTATCGTCAATATCGTTTTAGGAACAGCGGCAAAAGAAGAAAATATCAAATTCAGCATGATAACCCGAGTAACCAATGTTAGTTCGGGCATCCGGTAAAACTGAGCTATATAAGGAGCACCAATAAACAATAAAATATAAAGCAGTACAGATATTATAATATTGAAATAAAAAACAGTTGATAAATCCGTTTCTGTTCTGTCTTTCTTCTGAACCAAAGCGTCAGAAAAGCCACTGTCTATAAAAGTTTGCGATATCTGAAGAAAAACAGCAAGCATCCCAATCATCCCATAATCAGAAGGCAAAAGAAGGCGTGCCATCAAAATATTTATGAAAAACTGCACTCCCTGCAAAGAGAAACGCTCGATAGCACTCCATAAAACTCCGGAAACAGTTTTACTTTTTAGGCTCTCCGACATAATAAATCAAATCCAATATATTCTTCCCTATAGAAATACTCCATAATACCTATATACTTTCCCTTTCTCAGCAGTCTAATTCTTTCAATCTTGACAACAGCTTATTATTATCCGCTTCATTGCGAATCGCTATTCGGATGTAATTACCGTTATTAAACGCTTGTTTGGTAGAACAATCTTTTATTAGAATATTTGAACTATACAATAATAAACGAGTCAACGCTGTCGATGAATACTTTGCAATAACCTCACACAAAAAATAAATTAGCCTGAGAAGGAATTACCCGAAGAAACGATATAGATGAAAGTTCTTTATAGAAACGAGTGCGCTCAGACTGGAAACGTTCGCAAGCTTTTCTATAATCCGACTCGTATTTGCCATAAATCTGCATATAGAACTCTGCAAAAGAATTGATATTCCAAATAGAGACTTCTTTTCTTATTCTGTCTATAACTTGGCGATTGGAAGATGCAATATTCCCAAACGCAAGCCTGGTACGCCATAAGACTTGGAAATACTCTTCAAAACTATCAAATGCGGATAACTGTCTAAGATACTGTCGAGCAATAAAGAACTATCCAATCCTCCTTCTGCAAAATCAACAAAAGACTCGTCTACAATCAAAGTAATACCTTTATGCCCTGCCCAATCTGCCAATTTCAATATATCATCACGTGAAATAAAGTTGCCGGAAGGGTTGTCCGGATTTATCAGCAATAATGCAGATAGGGACTTATCGGAAAAATAGTTCTGTAAAGTCGGAAACAGAATAAGAGAAAGCTGTATTGTCGGGCACATATGAAATAATATGCTGGTTGGGATACCGATTGGGATATTCTTCAAAAGTAGGATATATCACGCCCAAATTCCCTTCCAAAAATTCCAATCAACAACTTTTATCAACTCAGCAGCTCCGTTGCCTACACATACATAATCCCTGTTTAAATTGAAATATTTGCTTATCAGCAAATTATTAACCGACATACCTGAAGGGTATTCGGTGAGTAAGGTCGCAAAATTAGATTTCATCTCTTCTACCATCCGTTGAGGTGGAAAATAAGGATTGACCAAATAGCAGAAATCCAATAAAGTAGGAAAAACGCCAATAACCTCCATAGCGCTTTTGATAAAGCGAAAGACCCTCCTCTGCAAAAAGAGTCTCTGCTATATCCAATCCTGCACATCATCTATTTCATACCACTTTTCTCCTTGTAATGGAAGAGCTTTCAAATCGCATTTGTCAAGTAGAGTTATGACACGCAACACTTGTTCATAATATTCATTATTACCCAATGCTGTAATGTATGCTTCCAAAAACGGAATATAATTGCTGGCAATAAATTTCTTATCAAACTTATAAATATTTACTGTCTTATAATAATAAGCTATATCATTATAATTAAAAGCTTTCTTTGGTACAAAATTTACAATATTATCATCCTCATCCAAACGCACCATTGTCCCGTCCATCCAAGTTTCATATTTGGCTACTAATGCTAAATTCGGATAAGAATTATCTACAATTTTATGAAAAAGAGCATCATCGAATATCAAATCTGATTCTATCAACAAAGTATCGTCTTCTACAAAATACTCTTTCGCCAAATATAATGAATAGATATTATTGGTTTTGTTATATACAGTATTATATACATACTGAATATGCAAATCAGGATAACGGTTTCCAATATATTCGCGTAATTTATCACCTTTATATCCTACCACTATCACTACACGAGATAACTGTAATGATGAAAGCTGAATTAAGAGTCTATCAATCAGGGTTACGCCATTTACCTTAATCATACATTTTGTATTATCTTTAGTAAGAGCCCCCAAACGCTTGCCCATTCCGGCAGCTAAAATAATTGCTTGCATATTTTTTATATAAGTATAATCTTAGATTGTCTTTGCTGTAAAAGATTTGCGCTTATGGCACCAATAGTGACATAAAACGAAACTTACAAACCAATGTCGTTTAACAATAAAATTGAAATAAAAAAACTGATGAAATAAAAAAACAAGGACTGTCTTGGCATCTTATTAATGCTTCCGATAGTCCGAAAGGATTCAAATACAAATACAAAGCCGCTATCAATGCTTCATCATCGTAGCATAAATTGTCACAATATAAACTGTTGTTTTTGAAAAGCGATAGACAATGCGATATTTAGGATGAACCAAAATGCTGTAATACTTCGTCTTTACCGTACTGCGTCTCTTCTCCAAAACCTATACGGGGAGAATGAGACAGGAGCATAACCGTTCTTCTGACATCTTCAGAGAAATTCATGGCAGCTTTAGCACCCATATTGCAAGAATACCACGTAGCAATTCTGTCAAACTGACTCTGAGAATGCTTGTGCCACTTTACTTTCAAATTCTCCATTTCGCAAACATGGCAGCTACTTCTTCGTCGGTAGCAAAGCCGCTTGCTTCAGACAATCTGATTTCTTCATCCAATTCTTCTTCGGTGAAACGGCAGGGCATTTCGTCCTCGCTCAGCAATTCCAAGCAACGCTGCAGTTTCTCTTCATCAACAGCAGTGTCAAGAGATTCTATAATCCTATTCTTCAATCCTTGAAGATTAGGAGTGTTATATGCTACCAACGGTTCCGACGCCTCTGTTCTCATGATGTATCTCTATTCTAACGTGTTAACGCAAAGAACGGGATTTTATTCGTAACAAACAAATCTTTTACTTCCTATCTCTCAAATAATCCCACCACAGATTCAATCCTATCCAAATCACAATATCGGCAATCAGCAGCACCGTATTGTTTATGTAAGGAACCAGCAGGATATTGGCCGCACTGAAAGCGCAGGACATGGAGAGCAGGCTCAGCATCGCCCTTCTCGCGACAGCCCTATCGCCAGCAGTTTATGATGGATATGGTTCTTGTCCGGCTCGAAAGGGCTGTGTCCCTCGCGGATGCGGACCAGGACGACACGCACCACATCGAACGCCGGAATAATCATGGTGCTGAAAGCTATGAGAAAGGCGCCTTCGGTGTAAGGCATGATATCCGTGTTGTGCTGGCTGTACTTTATGGCAAGGAAACTGAGGTATAGCCCAAGGTAAGGCTTCCCGTATCGCCCATGAAAATCTTACGGGCACGCTCCACACTGCCGAACACGTTGTAATAGAAGAACGGCTCAAGCACGCCGAAAGTACCGGCCGAAAGCATGGCATAACTCCACAGACCCTTGCTGATGAACAGGAAGGTGAAAACCAGCAATGCCACACTGCTCAAGCCTGAGGCAAGACCGTCGATGCCGTCTATCAGGTTGATGGCGTTGGTGATGAAGACCACCGTAAGCACAGTGAAAGGTATGCCGACATAAGCCGAAAGCTCGTGTATGCCGAACAGGCCGTACAAATCGTTTATCCAAAGTCCGACAAGGGGAAAAGGCAGGCACAGAAGATTTGGATGGCAAACTTCTGGCGGTAGCGCACGCCGACAAGGTCGTCGGCAATGCCCGTCAGATAGAGCAGCGTCATGCCGCAGGCAAACAGCAAAAGCTCCGGAAGCAGATAGCTGGCATAGAGCGTGGAAATGCTGTCGCCGTCCAGCAGGCGGAAAGCATAGACAAGGCAGAAAGCAAACAGGGTGGTGGGGAAAAATGATACGCCCCCCAACCGCGGGATAGCTCTCTTATGTATCTTACGATCATCCGGTATGTCAAAAAGTTTTTTTGCGCAGGGATATCAATAGGATACGCGGTATCAGGATACGGGCAATAACAGCCGATATCAGAAAGGTAAGAATAATAAAAATGAAGTTCACGGCAATAACTGTTGTTTAGTAATTAGCGGTTGATAGCTGAAAAACATAAACGCTTACTGACAGGGAGAGAGAGGAAAATTGTCAGGCAGAATCAATCTATAATCTCGAAAGGGTATTGATTCTCTTCCATATTCTTCAACTCGCCGATGATTTCTTTCTGCTCCGGCGTCAAAGAAGCATATCCCAGGTATTGATAATGGAGTGGGCCTCAGCGGCAAGTTTTTCTTCGTATACCTCGCCGTAGCAGCAGGTTAGAAGACGCACTTTCAGAAGCGAATCCGGAAGCTTGTCGAGAACATTCAGGCAACGGTCGAGCAGGCGCTGGATATACTGCTGCTTGCGGCCATTGTCGTAGAATGTGGCATTCAGGGCTACGAGAATGGAGAGGCAAAGTTCGGCTTCCTCTTCCGGCGTGTTGCCTTCCAAGGTGTTGTACAAATCAAGTGCTTGCTCGTAAACTTCGCGATTCAGACGGGCAAAGTGATCGCTGTAAATGGGACTGCCGTCCATGCCCAGATTCAAGAGTTCATGGGCACGGACGTACAAAGATGAAACGTGTTCGTTCATTTTTATACTGATAAATAAATTATTGAATTACAAGTGTTTCAGATTACGCCTATCGGTCTATAAGCGAAGAGTGAATAAATGTAGTGGCTACTGCCATGACGCCTTCTATGTTCACCACCACACGGCGGTCGTGGCGCAGACGGACAAACTCGCCCACGGCTCCTTCGAAAACTCCGCCCGTGATGCGTACTTTGGTTCCTTTCACCAGTTTCAGTTCTTCCGGCTCCACGTAGATGACGGCCTCGTCGTACGTGCCTGCAACCAGTATGAAGCTGCGCATCTGTGCATCCGGAATAATAACCGGCTGATGGGTCTCACGGTTCATGATATAGCGTACCGGTATGTTCAGAACCGGATTGTTTTTTATTTCATCGATACGGGAACGGGTGGAACGGAGAAATACCAGGTTGTGTATGGCGGGAACGAGCTTGCGGACGCGGCGTTCGTTCCTTATGACATACTCGTAGCGCATGGGGATGAAATTCTCTATATTTTCCTTGTCGAGATAGTCCTTCAAGGACAATTCGCGGCTGTATGTTACGCGGACGGCATACCAGTGCAACTGGCAATCCTTGTGGGACTGACACACAGGGACGTGCTGCAATTCTGCTTGATTATTGTCTGACGGACCGGGCATTACAAAATACGGATTGTAAGAGTTTGAGGAAAATACCACCTTGTGAAAAGGACGTTCTTTGGGGACACCGGTTTAAGAGCACTCTTTCCGGTCAATTCATGTAATGCAATTATAGTCAATAGTTTAGTCTGCATCCATATTATCCCAAAGCTCCCCACTATCACAGAAAGAGAACGTTGAAACAGTTATGTGATCAATAAGCCTTCGGGAAGCCGCAAACGGATGAAACAGATACATTTCCGGACATTCCCGATTAATGAATGCAAAGATATGGCAGTTTTTTGTATTGGCAAAACATTTGGTGGAAATTCTTCGGTTTACCGCCTGCTTCAAGCATGCCTTTCAGTTCAAGGCAAAGCCGCTGTTTCACTTCGTCTGCCGGTACTTCCCGTCCCAGCTCCTTTTGAAGCGAAGTCACCCCTTTGTCTATGAACCCGCATGGATGGATATAGCTGAAATAGCGTAAATCCGTATTGACATTGAGCGCCAGGCCATGCATCGTAACATAATGGCTGCTGCGCACACCGATAGCGCAGATTTTACGGGCACGCGGCGAATCTCCGTCCAGCCATACGCCGGTGGCTTTCTCCACACGTCCGGCGGTTATCCCGTAGGAAGCGCATACGCGGATTACGGCTTCTTCCAGCAGATGCACATATTCTTTCAAGCCCAGAGAGAACTCCTCCAGATTCAGGATAGGATAGCACACAAGCTGCCCCGGCCCGTGATAAGTGATGTCGCCGCCCCGGTCTATGTGATAGAGCGAAGCGCCTATGGCACGCAACTGCTCTTCGCCCAGCAGCATATTGGTTTCCTTACCGCTGCGTCCCAATGTATATACATGCGGATGTTCGCAGAGTACGATACGGTTCACATACTCCTCTCCTGCCTGCTTGGCATGCACAAGCGCATCGAAACACGCCGTCTGCCTGTCCCACGCCTCGGCGTAGGGAACGGTTTTCCAATCAGATATTTCCAGTTTCATAAGACAAACATACTATTTTACCGCCCAACCGCACGTGGTATGATTGGAGCACATGCCCGGAGCTTCATCCGGTCTATGCAAAGATACGAAATCCCGGAATTATACAAGCATCCCAGGCACAGGCTTTTTTCATAATCTGACCATCGTCAAGGCACGAAGATTATTTTTCGGACGAAAGCATGCATTACCTCCCCCCCTATTTTATAATTTTGTTGCCACATTATATATATAATATAAATTGAAGAGCATGAAGAAAATCGTTGTAGCACCGGACTCGTTCAAAGGTTCCCTGACTTCGGCCGAAGTGGCCGATGCCGTGGAGAGAGGAATCAAGGATGTTTTCCCGCAGTGCAATGTCGTCAAAGCCGGTGTGGCGGACGGGGGCGAGGGAACCGTAGAGGCCATTGTCAAAGCAGTGGGAGGAGATATGTACGCAGCCTCCGTTACAGACCCCTTGGGCAGACCGGTAAAGGCAGCCTACGGCATTGTAAGGTCAGGCGGCGTGAAAACCGCCGTTATGGAAATGTCTGCCGCCAGCGGACTGCCGCTCCTGCTTCCCGACGAACTGAACCCGTGGATTACTTCTACGTACGGAACCGGCGAGATGATTTCTGACGCGCTGAACAGGGGATGCCGCAAATTCCTGGTCGGAATAGGCGGCAGCGCCACCAACGATGCAGGCACGGGCATGCTCTCCGCATTGGGAGTGAGATTTCTCGACAGCAGCGGACAAAGGCTGAAAGGCTGCGGCAGGGATTTGGAATCCATTGCCCGGATAGACATGTCGTCTCTGATGCCCGCAGCACGGGAGTCCGAATTTATCGTGGCTTGCGATGTCAACACCCCCTTTTGCGGACCGGACGGAGCTGCCCGTGTCTTTGCTCCCCAAAAAGGAGCGGACCCTCAAACCGCGGAAGCCTGGACCGCGGCATGCGTTCCTTCGCCCGGGTGATAGCCGGACAGTTCCAGACCGACATAGTCCCCCTGAGCGGAGCCGGTGCAGCCGGCGGATTAGGCGGCGCCTTCAAAGCCTTTTTAAATGCCAGGCTGACCGCAGGGATTGAATGGTGCTCGACGCCATTGCATTCGACTCGCTTCTCGAAGGAGCGGACCTCGTCATCACGGGCGAGGGACGGATAGACGCCCAGACAGCAGCGGGAAAGACAGCCGCAGGAGTCCTGAGGCATGCCGCACGGAAAGGAATCCCCGTCATCGCCATAGGCGGGTCTGTAGCGATGTGCCGGGAGCTTAAAGAGATGGGATTTATCGGCATATATTCCATCATAAACGCTCCGGTGAGCCTTGAACAAGCCATGCGCCAGGATTGGGCCACAGCCCGCATCCGATGCACGGTAGAGCAAATCCTGACCACCATGAAACATTGCGCCGGGACATTGTTGTTTCAAAAAGGCGGAGATTGAAAAATAAAAGTGTAACTTTGCACAGACCAAAAACGACAACGCTTATGGAATTTCCACACGTCGACCTCCCTGTAGACCTGATTGCATGGACAGATGTCACGGAAGACATCCTGAACATCTACAAGCAATCGTGCCGGCTGAAGGCATGTATCTTCGCCTTGTGCACCGAAGGTTCCATCACGTATCCATCAATCTTATAGATACCGAAATCAAGCAAGGCGACTTCATCATACTGCTTCCGGGCACCATCATCCAGTTTCACGGGCAGAAGGAGAAAGTGCGCATCTGCTTTGCCGGATTTTCCGAACATTGCCTCAACGGAGTCAACATCATCCAGTCCACCATGAGCTCGTACTCCAAGATTATAGAAGCTCCCGTGATACCGCTCAACGAAACCCTCGCTTCCTATTTCCGGGATTACTTCGCATTGCTTGCCCGCATATCCACAGGGCCGTACATGCCCAAGACGCGAATGGCGCAGAACGTGCTGGACACCCTGCTTTATGGTGTCAACGAGCTATACAGCAACCGTCCCGACTCCCAAAACAGGATTAAAAGCCGGAAAGAGGAAATCTGCCGTGAGTTCATACAACTGGTCATCGAGAACTACACCACCGAACGCCGCGCGCAGTTCTATGCCGCGAAGCTGGGCATATCGCTGCAACACCTCAGCACCACCATCAAGCAGGTGACCGGGAAGAATGTGCTGGACCTCATTGCGCATGTCGTCATCATCGACATAAAAGCCAAGCTGAAATCCACGGACATGACCATCCAGGAGATAGCCTATTCGCTGAACTTCCCCAGCGCCTCGTTCTTCGGCAAGTATTTCAAGCGGCACTTGGGAATGAGCCCGCTGGAATACAGAAACAGCTAACCCCCTACCCCTTCACCGGCATGATGCAGGAGAGCGCTATGACCGTTACAGCCAGTATGGGCGTCAACAGTATTCCGTACACCGGATAGAGAATGCCCGCAGCTACCAGCACGCCTGCCAGATGAAAGGCCATTGTCCGGAAAAAGTTACGGCGCATTAGCCGGAGCGTATGGCGGGACAGGCCGAAGAGCCGGGGGAGCGACTGCAAATCGGCGGATTTCATCACTATCATAGCCTTGTCCGCCAGCCCATCACCGGCACTTGCACCCGCGGCAATACTTACATCGGCGGCAGCCAGCGCCTGTGCGTCGTTGACGCCGTCGCCCACCATAACCACCTTCTTCCCCTGCAAGCGGAGTTCGCGGATAAAGGCCTCCTTATCCTCCGGCTGGGCGTCGGACATGTAACGGATGATGCCCAGCTTCCCCGCTATGGCCGAAGCGGTACGCTCACCGTCGCCCGTCAGCATACAGATGTCCAGCCCCTGCCCCCTTAGCTCTTTGACTACACCGGAAGCGGTCGCTTTCAGCCTGTCCTTGACGGCTATTATGGCAAGCAGCTCATCCTCACGCCCGAAGTAAACGATGCTGTTTCCCTCCGATTCATACTCCACCAGCATATCTCCCAGCACATCGGAAAGATAAGCCCGATAGTCTTTCAGCAGCTTATGGCTGCCCACCCAATATTCCGTACCGTTGCAGAGGGACTTCACCCCCTTGCCTTTCAGCACCCCGCAGCCGTCCAGCGGTGCGGGAGTTATGAGTTCTTCGCGCAGGGCGGCGGTAATGGCTGCTGCCAGCGGGTCGGGCGAGTTCATTTCCGTAGCCAGCAATATCCGCTTGAAATCCTCTTCCTGATACTGCGCCCACAGCCAGGCGGTGACCGTAGGCTGCCCCTCGGTCAGCGTGCCGGTCTTGTCAAAAACCACTACATCGGCCTTGTCCAGCCGCTCCAGCGCCAGGGAGTCCTTTATCCGGATGTGCATATCGGCAGCCCTGCCTATGCCGCGCGTCAGGGCAAGCGGAGCGACCAGCCCCAGCGCACACGGGCAGGCGACGATAAAAACGGAAACGACCGCATAGAACGCATGCGGCACAGCGGTCATACCGCCCCAGAATATCCAGATAAAAAACACGGCAACCGCCGTTCCCGCCAGGACGGGAAAGAAAATCCGGGCTATGCGGTCTGCACCGTGCCGCTCTTCGGGCAGGAAGCGGAACACCTTGCCGGTGAGCCCACCGCTACAACCAGCACCGCCACTTCGTAGTAGACATACGGGTGAAGCCCCACCCTGAGCCAATAGTCCGGAAAGAACGTGTTGAACAGGCTGAAAAGGAAAGCAACGGAAGCGCCGAAGGCAATCAGCGTATCCAGCCCGATGCGCCCCGCACAAAGCTGCTTCCGGGCGGCCGCATAGAAAGCGTTTCCCGGAAACAGCAGCACAAGGGCAGCCAGCGACATCTGTATTTCGTTGACATAGGGCACCTCTCCGCCGAAGACGGAAAGCAGCGACAGCAATACGGCAAGCGCCCACGCGGCGGCGGCCTTCATCTTCAGGCAGCGGTACCGGCTGTTCCGTTCTTCCATCTCACGTTGTTCCATACTACCGGCATGTTCCGCGCCGTGCAGTTTCTGCGCAGAACATACGTTCTTCAATATATTGTTCATTCTATATAAACTTTAGGGGGTTGTTACTCTAAACTTAGTAAACAACCGGAACGGAGCGTTTGTTCAATTCCTCCTTCCCCTCCGGCCTGCGTGCAAGCTGTGGCGCGCATTGCGGAACGGAAATATCCGTCTTGTGAGGCGCACGGGCGGGGATTGCCGGAGATAGGAAGTTTTAACCGCCTGCGGGATTATTTTTTTCCTTTTTATGCGTGGAGTTCACTAATAAGTTCTATATTTGTCGATAAAGTTTCCTGAATGAAATGTTGTTTTATAAACGAAATCCAATATGAAAAAACAAACTGTCAGCCTACTTGTCCTTCTGCTTGCGGCAAGCGGCTTTTTCTTTTCCTGTGGTAACACCATGAACAAAAACGCCGAGCGCTGGAGTTCGACAGCATACAAGTGAACGAAACCGCCCATCTCTTCGGTGATACCGCCAAGCCGGCATGCAACCTTATCATCAACCTTGCGTACGCTTCCCAATCTTCGGACGAGAAGATGAAGGACAGTCTGAACACCTATTTCCTCTCCGCCTGCTTCGGCGAGAAGTACATGGGCATGACTCCCGAAGAAGCCGTAAAGAAGTACACCGAAAAGTACGTGGGCGACTACCGCAAAGACCTGGAACCGATGTACCGCAAAGACGAGCAGGACAAGGAGAATGCCGGAGAGATAGGGGCATGGTACTCCTACTATAAAGGCATCGAAAGCCATGTGCAACTGTACACCGGGCATCTGCTCGTTTACCGCATCGACTACAACGAATACACCGGCGGCGCACACGGCATCTATATGTCCACCTTCCTCAACCTCGACCTGCGCACACTCGCTCCCATCCGCCTGGACGACCTGTTTGCCGGCGACTACAAGGAGCAGCTCACCGACCTCCTTTGGAACCAGCTTATGGCGGACAACAAAGTAGCCACCCGCCAGGAACTGGAAGATATGGGATACGTCACCACCGGCGACCTCACGCCTACCGAGAACTTCTACCTGAGCAAGGACGGCATCACATTCTATTACAATGTCTACGACATCGCCCCCTACGTAATGGGCCCCGTAAAGATAACACTACCGTACGAAATGATGCAGCACCTGCTGAGCGACGAAACAATGGCGCTGAACGACGTGCGCAACCCATAACCCATAACTTATAACTCATAACTCAACAATGGAACTTATCCTGAAATACTTTCCCGACCTGACAGAGGAGCAGAAAAGGCAGTTCGCCGCCCTCTACGACCTCTATACGGACTGGAACTCCAAAATAAACGTCATCTCGCGTAAAGACATTGAAAACCTGTACGAGCACCACGTGCTCCACTCCCTGGGCATAGCCAAGGTAATCCGCTTCAAGCCGGGTACGAAGTCATGGACTTAGGCACAGGAGGCGGCTTTCCGGGCATCCCGCTGGCGATACTCTTTCCCGAAGTGCAGTTTCACCTGGTGGACAGCATCGGCAAGAAAGTGCGCGTGGCCACCGAGATAGCCGGCAGCATCGGACTGAAAAACGTAACCACCCGCCACGCACGCGCGAGGAGGAAAAGCAATTGTTCGACTTCGTGGTGAGCCGTGCCGTAATGCCCCTTACCGACTTGCTGAAAATAATCCGCAAGAACATCTCGCCCAAACAGCAGAACGCACTGCCCAACGGACTCATCTGCCTCAAAGGCGGAGAGCTGGAGAGAGAGACGATGCCCGTGAAGAACAAAACCACGATGTGGAACCTCAAGGAATTCTTCGGAGAAGAGTTCTTCGAAACCAAAAAGGTGGTGTACGTGGCAAACTGAACGAGCACTCCGGAAAGCTAATGTAGCACTCTGGAAAGCTGAAGTGGCACTCTGGAAAGCTAATGTAGCACTTTAGAAACCGTAACAAACAACATATCGAATTAAACGCCTATATATACGCCATGAAGATAAAGAGATTTGAATTTAACATGTTCCCGGAAAACTGCTACGTGCTGTGGGACGAAACCCTGGAAGCCGTAGTTATCGATCCCGGCTGTTTCTACGAAGAAGAGAAACAGGCTTTAAAGAACTTTATCATCAGCAACGGGCTGCAAGTGAAGCACCTGCTGAACACGCACCTGCACCTGGACCACATCTTCGGCAACCCCTTCATGCTGAAAGAATTCGGACTGAAAGCGGAAGCCAACCAGGCGGATGAGTTCTGGATTGACGAAGCACCCAAGCAAAGCCGCATGTTCGGTTTCCAGTTGCCGGAACCGCCCGTACCGCTGGGCACTTACCTGCACGACGGAGACATCATCACCTTCGGCCATACGGAGCTGGAAGCCATCCACGTGCCGGGACACTCGCCGGGCAGCCTGGTGTACTACTGCGCGGCAGAGCACTGCATGTTCTCCGGCGACGTACTGTTTCAGGGCAGCATCGGCCGTGCCGACCTTGCCGGCGGCAACTTCGACGACTGATAGAACATATATGCAGCCGCCTGTTCATACTGCCCAGCGAAACGGTTGTCTATCCGGGGCACGGAGCCTCCACAACCATCGGCACCGAAAAGGCGGAGAACCCGTTCTTCAGGTAAGCCTCCCCCCCGTTCTCCGGATAAAAAAGCCCGCCGCAGGCAGCGCAGGACACCGGTCCGCCCGTAGCAGACGCAAGTACCGGCCCGCCCCCTGCGGCGAAAACAATAAACTTCTAAATCATTACCGTTATGAAAAACGACCTATTGGCTAACCGCCACATCGGCATCAGCAAAAAGGACGAAGAGCAGATGCTCCGCAAAATCGGAGTGAGCAGCCTGGACGAGCTGATTGATAAAACCATCCCCGCGAATATCCGTCTCAAAGAACCGCTGGCACTGCCCGAAGCCATGACCGAATACGAGTTCGGACAGCACATCGCGGCACTGGCAGCCAAAAACAAACTCTACACCACTTACATCGGCATGGGGTGGTACAACACCGTGACGCCTGCCGTAATCCAGCGCAACGTGTTCGAGAACCCCGTCTGGTACACCTCCTATACGCCCTACCAGACCGAAGTGTCGCAAGGACGCCTGGAAGCCCTGCTGAACTTCCAGACCGCCGTATGCGACCTCACCGGCATGCCCCTTGCCAACTGCTCCCTGCTGGACGAGGCAACTGCCGCCGCCGAAGCCGTGACGATGATGTACGCCCTGCGCCCGCGCGATATGCAGAAGTCGGGAGCCAACGTGGTGTTCGTGGACGAAAGCGTATTCCCGCAGACACTTGCCGTTGTCACCACCCGCGCCATCCCGCAGCATCCAAATACGCACGGGCAAGTACGGCGAGACGGAACTCACGCCCGACACCTTTGCCTGCATAGTACAGTATCCGAATGCCGGCGGAAACATAGAAGACTACCGCGCATTCGTGGAGAAAGCGCACGCCGCAGGCTGCAAAGTGGCGGTTGCCGCCGATATACTGAGCCTCGCCCTGCTCACCCCGCCGGGAGAATGGGGAGCGGACATCGTATTCGGAACCACCCAGCGGCTGGGTACGCCGATGTTCTACGGCGGCCCGTCGGCAGCTTATTTCGCCACACGCGACGAGTACAAGCGCAACATGCCGGGACGCATCATCGGCTGGTCCAAAGACAAATACGGAAAACTGTGCTACCGCATGGCGCTGCAAACCCGCGAACAGCACATCAAACGCGAGAAGGCCACTTCCAACATCTGTACCGCCCAGGCATTGCTGGCCACGATGGCAGGCTTCTATGCCGTATACCACGGACCGGAAGGCATCCGCACCATCGCCGGACGCATCCACAGCATCGCCGCATTCCTGGAACAGGAAATCAATAAATTAGGATACAGGCAGATGAACGCCCAATACTTCGACACGCTCCGCTTCGCCCTGCCCGACAATGTATCGGCACAGCAAGTGCGCACCGTAGCCCTGAGCAAGGAAGTGAACCTGCGCTACTTCAAGAACGGCGACGTGGGCATGAGCATTGACGAAACCACCGACCTCGCCGCAGTAAACGTACTGCTCTCCATTTTCGGCATCGCCGCCGGAAAGGACTATACCAAAGCCGCCGACATCCCCGAAAGCTGCACCATTGCGGAAGCATTCCGCCGTCAGAGCGCGTACCTGACGCACGAGGTGTTCAACAAATACCACACGGAGACGGAGATGATGCGCTACATCAAGCGGCTGGACCGCAAGGACATCTCACTGGCACACTCCATGATTTCGCTCGGCTCGTGCACCATGAAGCTGAACGCCGCCGCGGAGATGCTGCCCCTCAGCCGTCCGGAATTCATGGGCATGCACCCGCTCGTTCCCGAAGACCAGGCGGAAGGCTACCGCGAGCTTATACACAACCTCAGCGAGGAACTGAAAGTGATAACCGGATTTGCCGGCGTAAGCTGCAACCCAATTCCGGCGCTGCCGGAGAGTATGCGGGGCTGCGCGTAATCCGCGCCTATCAGGAGAGCATCGGGCAGGGACACCGCAACAAGGTGCTGATACCCGCTTCGGCGCACGGCACCAATCCGGCTTCCGCCGTCCAGGCCGGTTTCACCACCGTTACCTGCGCCTGCGACGAACAGGGCAACGTTGACATGGCCGACCTCCGCGCCAAAGCCGAAGAGAACAAGGACAGCCTTGCCGCGCTGATGATTACCTACCTCCACCCACGGCATCTTTGAAACGGAAATCGTGGAAATCTGCCAGATTATCCATGCCTGCGGCGCGCAGGTGTATATGGACGGCGCCAACATGAATGCACAGGTGGGGCTGACCAACCCCGGATTTATCGGCGCCGATGTATGCCACCTGAACCTGCACAAGACATTCGCGTCTCCTCACGGCGGCGGCGGACCGGGCGTAGGCCCTATCTGCGTGGCAGAGCATCTGGTTCCGTTCCTGCCGGGACACGGACTGTTCGGCAATGCCGCCAATGAAGTAGCGGCAGCACCCTTCGGCAGCGCGGGCATCCTGCCCATCACCTACGGCTACATCCGCATGATGGGTGCGGAAGGGCTGGCACGCGCCACCCAAACGGCCATCCTGAACGCCAACTACCTGGCTGCATGCTTCAAGGATACCTACGGCATCGTTTATCGCGGGGCAAACGGCTTTGTCGGCCACGAAATGATACTGGAGTGCCGCAAGGTGCACGAGGAAACGGGCATCAGCGAAAACGACATCGCCAAGCGACTGATGGACTACGGCTATCATGCGCCTACCCTCTCCTTCCCCGTTCACGGCACGCTGATGATAGAACCACGGAGAGTGAAAGCCTTGCCGAACTGGATAACTTCGTACACGTAATGCTCGCCATCTGGCAGGAAATTCAGGAAGTGAAGAACGGCGAAGCGGACAAGAACGACAATGTGCTGGTAAATGCCCCGCATCCCGAATACGAAGTGGTGGCCGATACATGGGAGCACAGCTATACCCGGCAGAAAGCCGCCTATCCGATAGAAAGCGTACGCGACAACAAATTCTGGGTGAACGTGGCACGGGTGGACAATACGTTGGGCGACCGCAAACTGCTGCTACGTGCTACGGGTGCTTCGAATAGGGTAGTGAAATATACCCGATGATTTTTTAGGCACGGATTACACGGAATTCACGGATTTACTTGATTTTTTCTGTTTCTGCGAACTCTGTGTAATTCGTGAAATCTGTGTAATTCGTGAAATCCGTGAAACCTGTGTAATCCGTGTAATCCGTGTAATCCGTGCCTGAAAAAAATACATACCATTTGTTTCCTTGTTTATATATCCCCCCTGCTTTTATGCCACAAATAAATCTATGAGTACCACTCACAAAAGAAAAAGAAACGGTCTCTTCTACAGCAGAGGCGAAGAAACGGTCAACAGCCTGTCTCACGGCATAGGCATCTCGATGGCGGTCATTATCGGGGGATTCTTCCTGATGAAATGCTACCGGGCACAAGACCCGTGGGCGATACTCGGCATGTGGCTCTACCTGTTCGGTATGGGCGGCTCCTACCTGTCCTCCACCCTTTACCACTCCCTGAAGCACCATAACCCGTGGAAACGGCGGTTGCGCCATTGGGACCACGCGGCTATCTACTGGCACATTGCCGGAAGTTTCTCTCCCGTTACGCTGATTGCCTTGCGCGATGAGGGGCTATGGGGCTGGGGACTGTTCTGCTTTGTCTGGTTGTGCGCCGTTGCGGGCACTATCATCAGCTTCCGCAAAATGAAAGAACACAGCTATGTGGAAACGGTGTGCTACATCCTTATGGGGCTGTCCGTGCTGGTGGTGTTCAAACAGCTTTTTGCCGTTGCGCCCGTATCCTGCTATTGGATTATCGCCGAAGGGGTATGCTATATAGGCGGTGCGGCGTTGTATTCCATACGCAGCGTGCGCTATATGCACTCGGCTTTTCATTTCTTCGTACTGGCGGGGTCGGGCTGCCACCTTGTTGCCGTATGGTACATTCTGGCGGGGATATAAACAGGTTCTCCGCCTATACATGATACATGCACCGTCAGCGGATTACGGTCACCGTGCCTGCCGCCAGCTTCTTTTCTTTCACGGGAGCGTCCGCAGGGGCATAGCCCAAGGCGGCACAGCCGTACACACGGTGATTTTCGGGGATGCCGAGGCGGGTGAGGAAAGCACGCACATCGGGGTCGTCACAGGTCTGCCCCAATTGGTTAATCCAGCAAGAGCCGATGCCCAAAGACTTGGCGGCAAGGAAAATATTCTGCAAGGCGCATGCGCAGTCCATAGGCGCCCACCAACGAGTAGGCTCGTTGGAGACGATGACCAGCGTCGGAGCATGGTAATAGCAACAATAGGTTTCGCTATGTCCGCGCTCCTGCAAATGAGGGTCGTCACTCTTGCAAAAGCGCCTTTTATCTTTTCATTCAGTTCGGTCAGCACGGCGGCATCCTGGATGGCGGTGAAATGCCACGTCTGGAAGTTCATGCCGCTGGGGGCATACGCTGCCGCTTCCAGTATAAGGTTCAAATCTCCGGCGGAAACCTGCTGTTCCGTATAAGTACGCACGCTGCGGCGCGACTTGATGTTTTCCAATACTTCGTTGCTCATTATCAGGATATATGTTTTTTTATGTAAGGAGAGTAAATGCGTTAAGTTTCAGTCGGCCATTCCGCCCATACGGCGCTAAACAGACGGTCAGCGCTTCACCAATCCTATCTTTACGTTCAGTTTAAAGTAATACACACCGTTCTCCCGCTCCAGGAAGCCGTATTTGTCCTTATCTACCGACCCCTTCTCGAAACGGGTGTTCCGGTAAAGGAAGTCGGCAAAGGTCTGCCGGTCGGACTTATGGTAGCAGAGCACCCCGCCGTCTCCATTGGTCAGCAGCATGCCTTCCACGGCAGAGTCCGTACCGTTGTAAATCTTTGCCGGACGCATGCCCGTTGCAAGCGCCAGCAGGAACTGTTTCATCTTGACTCGTAGAAGCGGTGCTTGTTTATCAGCTCGTCCTTGATTTTCAGTGGATTCATCTCCTTAATGCGTTCCGTCAGTTCGGCAACACGGGTAATGCCGTCCAGGTGCATGATACGCACCATCTCGGCCAGCATGCGGGGGAAGTGGAGGTCTATCATCAGCAGGTTGCAGCGGAACACACGGTCGGCAACATCGGAATACTTCAACACGCCGCCCAGACGCTCAATCATCATCATGCGTTCGGCAACTTCCATAGGCGATTCGGGCAAGGCGTTCACCTTGTTTACCGTGGGCACGGCAAACTTCACGCCGCTCTGCTCCAGCTTCAGATTGGCTGTGCGCCCGCCGTCCAGCAAAGGATTCATGCGGCTGAGACGACAACGGACGGTGAAGCCCGTGAGCGGAGCGTCCGCACTCCAGAAAGCTACGGAGAAGTCGGTACGGTCATCGGTTCTGGACTCCAAGTCGTAGATGTTCACAGCATCCAGAAAGGCTTCCAGCCCTTCGGAAACTTCCACCTCCTCGCCTTGCTCATTTCTGAGCAGATGGAGTATGATTTCCGCCGCATCGCCAAAGTCCGCACGGGGAAACGAAAGCGGCTCTTTTCCTGCCGATGCGGTAAACGTACCGTCCTTCTCCACCGTACCGCTGACAATGCGCACATCCTCTTCCCCGATATAATAGCGGCGCGTGCCGTCATGTTCCTCTCTCTGTATCAGCGCCACAGGCCAATACTTCCTATCATCTCTCTGCGCGTCCGGCGTTCCCGGAAAGACCTTTCCGTCCGCCAGCAGACGGAAGAAGGTATACAGTTCGCCCAGCTCGCGCTTGGTTGCTTCAAATGCCATATCAACTCGATTTTGATTAAATAAGTGTGCAAAGATAAGTAAATCCGTACAAAAGATGTGGAAACCCGGAGATTACGCTTCCTCAAAACGTAAAGTCTCCACCTTCTCCAGACGCGCCCTCAACTTGGGCATTGCCGACTTGCGGATGCGGAGCGTCATGCGGCAGTCCATGTCGTACGACTGCTCCAGCATCTCCGGCTCCTCTTCCTTGACAATGCGCATCACACCGTTCATGAAAGGATACTCGAAAAGGACGGTCACCGTTTCGTCCACCGTCTTTTCAATGACGGTGGCGGCAGCGATGGCCTCGGCAGCGGCAGCCTTATAAGCCACTATCAGTCCGCTGGTTCCCAGCTTTATGCCGCCGAAATAACGGACCACGACAATCAGGATGTCCGTCAGTCCGTTCGAGTTTATCTGCCCCAGGATGGCTTTCCCGCCGTACCGGACGGTTCGCCGTTGTCATTGGCACGGAAATCCTTGCGCTCGTGCCCCAGCATATAGGCATAACACACGTGGCGGGCATCGTAGTATTTCTTCTGATAAGTTTCCAGATGCGCCTTTACTTCTTCAACCGTACGCACCGGCAAGGCAATAGCGATAAACTTGCTGCGCTTCTCGGTATAAATTCCTCGGACGGGACGGCTATGGTTTATACGTATCTTCGCTCATGCCGCAAAGATACTACACTTTTTGCTATCCGCCTTTTGATAGCCGGCAAAAAAAACTTTATCGCGGCAGAAGAAAGAGCCGCTTTTCAGCCGATGCGCCTCCTCACCAGTTGCAGCAACGGCTTCGCTGCAATTATCAGTGTTACGGCAGTAAGTATCATCAGTACGCCGAGCATGATGCGCGGAGTGAGCTGCTCGCCAAACACCACTACGCCGAAGAACAGCGCCGTCACCGGTTCCAGCGCCCCCAATATGGCAGCCGGCGTGGAGCCGATGAGGTGGATGGAGAGCGTCATCAGCACCAACGAAATGATAGTGGGAAACAAAGCCAGCGAAAGGACATTTGCCCACAGCACCGGCGAAGGGACGGGCTGCAAAGCCGTGCAAAAGTCCAGACGCACCACATAGATGCTGATGCCGAAGAGCAAAGCATAGAAAGTGAGTTTCGCCGTAGGCAGCTCCTTGAGTGAAGAGCGGTTCACACCGACGATGTATATGGCGTAGGTCAGCGAGGAGAGAATAACGAACAGTACGCCCAGCATGCTCAACGTCTTCCCGTCCCCACCCTCGTACAGCAGGGAGATGCCCGTAAATGCCAGCGCTATGGAGAACATCGTGATGAAGGAGACCTTCTCGTGGAAAAACACCGCCATGATGATGGCAACCAGCACCGGATAGACAAACAGGATGGTGGACGCAATGCCCGCATCCATGTAGTTATAGCTCTCGAAAAGAAAGAACGAGGAAAAAGAGAACAGCAGCCCCATTACCGCCAGCGGAAGTATATCCGCCTTCTTCAGCGCAAAGGACTGTTTCTTCACTTTCATCAGGATGCCCAGCATCACAACGGCGAAAAAGTAACGGTAAAAGAGGACGGAATCCACACTCATTCCCGCCCCGTACAAGGGCAATGCAAACAACGGGTTCATGCCGTAACTGGCAGCGGCAACGGCTCCGTAAGTAAATCCTTTAAGACGATTATTGGTCATGACAGTATCTCTTTCTGAAAAATCGGGCGCAAAGATACCGCTTTTATTGATACTTAGCTCAATGAAGAACTAAAAAGAATCCTGCACAACGCAAGCATGCCGCAAGGGAATTGTTCATGCCCCGTTCTTCATTTTATAATACAGCATACCCACCGCGTCTGCCAGCAGCCAACCGATGGGAATAGACCACCAGATGCCCGTTACCCCGACAGAAGGAATAGCCGCCAGTAGGTAGGAAAGCGCCACGCGAGTGCCCAGCGAAATCACCGTGAGCACTACCGACATCCCCGGCTTCCGGACAGCCCGGTAATAGCCGTAAAGCAGGAACAGAATGCCGATGCCGCAGTAAAACGCACCCTCTATGCGCAGGTACTCCACTCCGGTAGCAAGGATTTCCGTTTCGCCCGGATGAACGAAAATCAGCATCAGCGGTTCTGCAAAGACGAACACGAGCACGGAGACGATAATCGAAAAGATAACCGTAGTAAGCAAGGCGCTGCGGACACCCCGGCGGATACGCTCGTAACGTTTCGCCCCGAAGTTCTGCGCGATGAAAGTGGAAAAGGCGTTCCCGAACTCCTGCACGGGCATGTATGCAAAGGAGTCTATCTTGACGGCAGCGGCAAAGGCGGCCATGACTGCCGTACCGAAGCTGTTGACCAGCCCCTGTATCATCAGGATGCCGAAATTCATGACCGACTGCTGCACACAGGTCAGTGTGGAGAAAGAGACTATCTCTTTCAGACTGCCACGGTCGAAGCGCATGTCTCCGATATGCAGCCGCAGTTCCGGACGCTTCCTCCAGGTATAGAGCACTATTCCCGCAGAAGCGACTCCCTGTGCCATGACCGTGGCTATCGCAGCCCCCTCGATGCCCCAGTCCAATTGCAGGATGAAAAACAGGTCGAGAACGATATTCAGTGCCACAGAGAGTGCCAGAAAACAGAGAGGAGTTACCGAATCTCCCACCGCCCGCAGCATCGCCGCATAGAAATTATAGATAAACGTAAAGACAATGCCGCAAAAGATTATCCACAGGTAACCGCGCATCATGCCGTAAATGTCCTGCGGCACTTGCAGCAAACGGAGAATGGGGTCCAGCCATACGAATACCGCCATATTCAGCACGCACGTGACCGCCCCTATCAGTACGAACGACACGAAAATGCTACGGCGCAGGGCGGAATGGTTTCCCGCACCGTAATGCAGCGAGAATACCGTGCCGCTGCCGATAGACAAACCAAGAAGGATGGAGATAAGGAAGACCATCAGCGTATACGCCGACCCTACCGCCGCCAGTGCATCCGCACCGATGCACTGCCCTACAATCAGCGTATCGGCTATGTTATAGCACTGTTGCAGCAACGAACCCGCCATCATAGGCAGGGTGAAACGCAACAGCGTACCCGTTATGCCACCCCGGGTAAGGTCTCCGTTCCGTAACATGATTGTTCACACCCTCTCTCAGGCAATGCCCAACAACTTCACTTCGAATATCAGTGTGGAGAAAGCCGGAATAGGCCCGCTGGTGCGTGTGCCGTATCCCACGGTGTACGGGATGTAAACCATCCAGTGGTCGCCTACACGCATCTGCTGCAAGGCTATCTGCCAGCCGTCGATTACTTCGTTCAGCCGGAAAGCTTCCGGACAGTTGCGCTTCCAGGAATTGTCAAACTCCCTGCCGTTAATGAGCGTTCCCTTGTAATGCACCGACACAATACTGTTTAATCGAGGAGTAGCGCTACTGCCCTGCCCGCTTTCCAGAATACGGTAAAGCACGCCGGCAGCCAACTCCTTTACGCCTTCTTCGGTACGCAGATTTTGCAGGAACTGTTCGTTCTTCAGTTTGTATTCTTCCTTTTTGCCCATATCGTTCTTTTGGTTTTAATAACTAATGCCGAATAACGGTATCTTATTTTGACGGCAAAGGTCGGCATTTTCCGTATATCGGAAAAGGGAATGGCAATATAAAATAGCGAAGGTGCATCAAAACCTGCCAAGTTCCATGCACCTTCTTCTTATCCGTTCTTTAAAATGATATCTGAATCAGTCCAGTTTATGAATTACCAGTCCCGAACGCAGCTTCGGTTCGAACCAAGTGGTCTTGGGCGGCATGATATTGCCGGTATCGGCAATGTCCATCAGCTGTTTCATGGACACAGGATAAAGCGCCAAAGCCACTTTCATCTCACCGCTGTCCACCCGCTTCTTCAATTCGCCCAGCCCGCGGATACCGCCGACAAAGTCGATACGCTTGTCGGAACGGAGGTCTTTGATACCGAGGATTTCATCCAGTATCAGGTTGGACGAAATGGTAACATCCAGCACGCCGATAGGGTCGTTGTCGTTGTAAGTGCCCGGCTTTGCCGTAAGGCTGTACCACTTGCCGTCCAGGTAAAGGGAGAAGTTATGCAGGCCTGCCGGCTTGTAGATTTCCGTTCCTTTCTCTTCTACCGTGAAGTTCTTGCCTACGGCAGCCAGGAATTCTCCGGGAGTCAACCCGTTCAGGTCCTTCACCACGCGGTTGTAGTCGATGATAGTCAACTGGTTGGCGGGGAAACAGACTGCCATGAAGTAGTTGTACTCCTCGTCTCCGCGATGATTGGGATTCTGTCCGGCTTTCTCCGCACCCACCAGGGCTGCGGCTGCACTGCGGTGGTGCCCGTCGGCAATGTAAAGTGCCGGCATCTTGGCGAATTCTTTGGTTATGACCTCAATATCTTCCTGCCGGTCGATAATCCAGAATGTATGGCCGAAACCGTCGTCCGGAGCCACAAAGTCGTAAACAGGCTTCTGTGCCGTGTAACGGGCAATGACCGCATCCAGCACTGCATTGTCGGGATAAGCGAAGAATACGGGCTCGATGTTGGCATTGTTCACACGGACATGCTTCATGCGGTCTTCTTCCTTGTCGCGGCGGGTAAGCTCATGCTTCTTGATAACGCCGTTCATATAATCGGGCACGTATGCGCCCACTACCAAACCATATTGCGTCTTACCATTCATGGTCTGGGCATATATGTAATAGTTCTCCTTATCGTCCTGCACCAGCCAGCCTTTGTCCTGGAACATCCGGAAGTTCTCGGCTGCTTTCCGGTACACACGTTCATCGTGCTCGTCCGTACCGACCGGAAAATCTATTTCGGGCTTGATAATGTGATACAGGGATTTTTCGTTTCCTGCCGCTTCTTCACGCGCTTCGGCGGAATTCAGGACGTCGTACGGACGGGATGCCACCTGCTCTACCAAATCCTGAGGGGGACGAATCCCTTTAAAAGGTTTTATTGTTGCCATGGTTGTCTGAGTATAAATCCATTACTTATTTACGCGGAACTTCTCGCAGCCATCTTTCAGGAAGCCCACAATCTGTCTGGCAGCGGCAATGCCGGCATTGATATTGGCTTCGGCCGTCTGCGCACCCATCTTCTTCGGTGTGGAGAAGTAACGGCCGGCAAACTTGGCGGCAAATGTATCATTGGCTGCGGGCATAATGTCGGTCATGTACTTCAAGTCGGCACGTTCTTCCATCAGTTGTATCAGCTCGGCTTCGTTGATAACTTCCTTGCGGGCGGTGTTCACCAGCAGACCGCCTTTCGGCATCCTGCCCACCAAAGCATAGTTAATGGAGTTCTTGGTTTCCGCCGTTGCGGGAATGTGCAGCGAAACGATGTCGCAGGCAGAATAAAGTTCCTCGGCCGAAGCCACAGCCTTTACACCGTCTTTCTCGATAACCTCTTTCGGGCAAAAAGCGTCGAATGCGTAAATGTCCATGCCGAAACCTTTGGCTATGCGGGCTACATTGCGGCCTACGTTACCGTAAGCATGAATGCCCAGCTTCTTGCCTTTCAGCTCCGTACCGGAAGTACCGTTGTACAGATTGCGGACAGCCATTACCATAAGCCCGAAAGCCAGTTCGGCCACAGCGTTGGAGTTCTGCCCCGGAGTGTTCATCACACATACATTGTGGGCGGTTGCGGCATCCAAGTCCACATTGTCATACCCCGCACCGGCACGCACTACGATTTTCAGCTCTTTGGCGGCATCCAAAACCTCGGCATCAATAATGTCGCTGCGGATAATAATGGCATTGGCATCTTTCACGGCTTCCAGCAATTTTGCCTTATCGCCATATTTCTCCAGCAAGGCAAGTTCATAGCTGCTGCTTCAATTTCTTTGCGAATACCGTCTACTGCAACTTTTGCAAACGGCTTGTCTGTTGCAACTAATACTTTCATGATTCAATGGTATTAAAAAAAGATTCACCACAGAACCGCACGAAGTTTCACAGAGTTTTCCTTTTCATTTCATCTCTGTGGGACTCTGTGCCTCTGTGGTGAACAAATATTAATTAATTGAAGTTTCTCAAATTTCCTGCATGCAGTCTATCAAAGCCTGTAGCTTCCTTTCGGCATGCATTGTAGCAAGATTGCACGGAAACCG
>ENA-OQAA01000516-OQAA01000516.1-human-gut-metagenome-genome-assembly--contig:-NODE-516-length-26042-cov-5.648620_pt1 | contig 26042 bp, 32 predicted proteins | sample MGYA00242489_ERZ504515 | MGnify/ENA primary metagenome ERZ504515 (study PRJEB26092, sample SAMD00036237) | human gut metagenome | host: Homo sapiens | study: EMG produced TPA metagenomics assembly of... | reverse complement strand
GTGATGAAGTGACAGTTGTTGCGGAAGGCGAAGATGAAGAAAAGGCTGCAGAAAGGAATTAAGACTTTTTGAAAAGACAAAATAGATGATGTAGTAAAGGGGGCTGTGCGTAGGCACAGCCTTTCAAGAATAGAAAGACGGGAGAGAGCAATATGAAAAAGATGCTGTTCATATACAATCCGAATGCGGGAACAGGGGTATTAAAACCAAAGTTATCAGATGTATTGGATATTTTTGTAAAAGCCGGATATGAGGTGACCGTATATCCGACGCAGTGTTATCATGATGCCATGGCAAAGGCAGAATCTTATACCGAAAGCTATGATGTGGTTGTGTGCAGCGGAGGAGACGGGACTCTGGATGAGGTTGTGACTGCAATGGCGAGACGTAAAGACCCGGTCCCGATCGGATATATTCCCACGGGAACGACCAATGATTTTGCAAACAGCCTGCACATTTCGAAGGATCTGCTGGAAGCCGCAGATACGGCGGCAAACGGGGTTCCTTTCCCGTGTGACGTAGGAGTGTTCAATGACGATTATTTTGTATATATAGCCGCATTTGGTCTGTTTACAGATGTTTCTTATGAGACAAAACAGAGTGTGAAAAATGTTTTGGGTCATCTGGCCTATGTGCTGGAGGGAACAAAACGTCTGTTTAATATTCCGTCTTATCATATTAAGATTACACATGACGGAGAGACAATAGAGGATGATTTTGTATTCGGAATGGTGACAAATTCACGTTCTGTCGGAGGATTCAAGGGGATTGTCGGAAAAGAGGTCATCTTTGATGACGGAGAATTTGAAGTGACACTGATCAAGACTCCGAAAAATCCAATCGAGCTGAATGAGATCGTGGCCTCTCTTTTAATCAAGCAGATTGATTCTGCTCATATGTATTCCTTTAAAGCCAAAGAAGTGAAGTTCGAATCGATTGAGGAGATTCCCTGGACGCTGGATGGAGAGTTTGGCGGAGAACATGACTGTGTCGATATCCGTAACTGGAAGCAGGGGATGCGGATTATGGTAAAATCCCAGATGATCCAGCAGTTGTCTGTGAAAGGAAGAATCGAGAATACACAGATTCTGGAAGAAGTAGGGCTGGAAACGGAAGAAATTTCAGAAAAATAGAAAAAAATAAAAAAAATTCAAAAAAGGGGTTGCAATTCCTATGGAGCTATGCTAATATATAACTCGGTCATCACCGAAGCAGTGATGAGGACATGGCTCCATGGTCAAGCGGTTAAGACGCTAGCCTCTCACGCTGGAATCAGGGGTTCGATTCCCCTTGGAGTCACTTTTGAAAGGGTATCCGCAGAAGAGTTCTGCGGATATTTTTTTGCCTAAAAGCCTTTGTTTTCAAGGGATTTGAAGCCTTAAAAATTTTCTTGGTGCTTGGTGGATGTATGAAATTGTGATTGAATTTTTGATTACACTTGATTACACTTTAGCAAGCTGAAGCTTTTTCGATTAAATTAGCCTTTTCTACTTCCGTGTTGCGGTCAAAGCAGTAGTTTCCTAAAGTTGTTCGTTCATCTGCATGACCGACCATTTCATGAACGGTATTCAAGTTTATTTTTCTATATAATCGTTTGATTGTCTTTTTGTCTTCCAGTGGGAAACTGTGTTGTACAAAAAGCTTTTTAAAGAAACCATGTCTATGCGCAGGGTATCAAGTAGGGTATCAAGCGTAAAATCAAAACAAATTTAACCTGCAAATAATTTGCCCAAAAGCCTTAGTTCACAAAGAATTCAAAGTAGTATACCCATCCGAGTATCCTGTAATTCATGCCTGCGGCAGGCGAACTCCGTCCGATAAGGAATGAAAAAACAGTAACTCCTTTTAAGGGAATTACTGCCTCATATAAGTTATTGATGTAATCTGTTTAATTTTTCTAACAACATTTTCTTGTTTGTAAGATATTCTACTATAGCATAAAGAATACCAATCAAGAAGAAACATTGAGATAATGTATATGCATATTCATAATGGAATATTTCAAATAGTATAAAACTTAACATCCCAATTAAACAAAGATTATACTCCGTTTGAAAATTATATGCCAGAATAAAATGGATTATCGGCATGAACATATTCAACAGATGATATCAGAGGCGCGGAAGCTTTTTAAACAGGAAAGACAGGAGTGTAAATGAGAGGTTCCTGTCTTGTTAAAAAAATCACAGAATCTGCCAAAGAAATTGTGTATATTCTTTGTTTTATTGTAATAATTACAGATTGTCTTTTAATGGCAGATAAGATATAATGAAAGCCATAGAGTGAAACCTATAGTATGCGCTGCCACAGACGGCTGTGCGCAAAGAATTGGAGGAGAAAATATGTTAGTATCAGCAACAGAAATGCTTCAGAAAGCAAAAGCAGGTCATTATGCAGTAGGACAGTTCAACATCAACAACCTGGAGTGGACAAAAGCAATCCTGACAGTAGCAGAGGAATGCAAATCACCGGTTATCCTGGGAGTATCTGAAGGTGCAGGAAAATATATGACAGGATACAAGACTGTAGTAGGTATGGTAGAGGGAATGTTAGAAGAGATGAACATCACAGTTCCGGTTGCTCTTCACCTGGATCACGGCAGCTACGAAGGATGTATGAAATGTGTAGAAGCAGGATTTCTTCTATCATGTTTGATGGATCTCACTATCCGATCGAAGAAAACATTGCAAAGACAAAAGAACTGGTAGCAGTTGTAAAAGAGCACGGAATGTCTCTGGAAGCTGAAGTTGGTTCTATCGGTGGAGAAGAAGACGGAGTTGTAGGAAAAGGTGAATGTGCAGATCCACAGGAATGTAAGATGATCGCTGATCTTGGTATCAATTTCCTTGCAGCAGGAATCGGTAACATCCACGGAAAATATCCAGAGAACTGGGAAGGACTCAGCTTCGAGACTCTGGATGCAATCCAGCAGCTGACAGGAGATATGCCACTGGTTCTTCACGGTGGTACAGGTATTCCGGAAGACATGATCAAAAAAGCGATCAGCCTCGGAGTTGCTAAGATCAATGTAAATACAGAGTGCCAGCTTGCGTTCGCAGATGCAACACGCAAATATATCGAAGCTGGAAAAGACCTGGAAGGAAAGGGATTCGACCCACGTAAATTATTAAAACCAGGCGCAGATGCAATCATGGCAACTGTAAAAGAAAAAATGGAGCTGTTTGGCTCTGTTGGAAAAGCAGAAGCGTAAGTAATAAGTATTTGTTAGAAATTTTAACTTGCCTTTTTGCGGTGATTGAGGTATACTAAGCCTCGTAGATGAGAACAAAGGCGTTCCAAGCTTGCTTGGAATGCCTTTTTTAGAAAATGCGTTTACAAAAGTGAAATGAAGGAAGGTAGTTTTATGAGCACAGAATTATTCAATGTAGCGGATATTTTTGGGGAAAATGTTTTCAATGACACAGTGATGCAGGAGCGTCTCCCGAAAAAGGTGTACAAGAAGCTGAAACAGACGATCGAAGAAGGAACAGAACTGGATATAGAGACAGCAGACGTCATTGCACATGAGATGAAAGAATGGGCAATCGAAAAAGGGGCGACACATTATACACACTGGTTTTTGCCGTTGACAGGTGTGACAGCGGAAAAGCATGACTCTTTTATTTCAGCTCCACTTCCAAGCGGAAAAGTGCTGATGAGTTTCTCAGGAAAAGAGCTGATCAAAGGAGAACCAGATGCATCTTCTTTCCCGTCAGGCGGACTTCGGGCTACCTTTGAGGCGAGAGGATATACAGCATGGGATTGTACTTCTCCGGCGTTTGTAAGACAGGACGCAGCAGGAGCTACACTTTGTATTCCGACCGCTTTCTGTTCTTATACAGGAGAAGCACTGGATCAGAAGACTCCACTGCTTCGTTCCATGCAGGCATTGAATGTACAGGCGCTCAGACTTCTGCGTTTGTTTGGAAATACAACTTCAAAGAAAGTGACTCCATCCGTTGGGGCAGAGCAGGAGTATTTCCTTGTAGATGCAGAAAAATTCCTTCAGAGAAAAGACTTAATATATACAGGACGTACGTTGTTTGGTGCGATGCCTCCGAAAGGACAGGAGCTGGACGACACTATTTCGGAACAATCCGCCAGAGAATCGCTGCTTTTATGCGTGATGTGAACATTGAACTCTGGAAAGTAGGGGTTTCTTCCAAGACACAGCACAATGAGGTGGCACCGGCTCAGCATGAACTGGCACCGATTTATGCAGAAGCGAATATTGCGGTAGATCACAACCAGATTGTAATGCAGACATTAAAGCGGATCGCATGCGAGCACGGAATGAAATGTCTCCTTCATGAAAAACCATTTGCAGGCGTCAACGGTTCCGGAAAGCACGACAACTGGTCGATCATTACAGATGATGGAATCAATATGCTGGATCCGGGAACAACACCACATGAGAATATTCAGTTCTTGCTTGTTTTGACTTGCATTCTGAAGGCGGTTAACAAGCATGCGGATCTTCTGAGAGAATCGGCAGCAGATCCTGGAAATGATCACAGACTGGGAGCAAACGAAGCACCTCCTGCAATTATTTCCGTATTCCTTGGAGAACAGTTGGAAGATGTGATCGATCAGCTGATCAGTACAGGGGAAGCAACACACAGTCTGGAAGGCGGAAAGCTGGAGACTGGTGTAAGAACACTTCCAGAACTGACAAAGGATGCGACAGACAGAAACAGAACATCACCGTTTGCGTTTACAGGAAATAAATTTGAATTCCGTATGGTAGGTTCCAGAGATTCCATCGCATCTGCCAACATTGTTCTGAATACGATCGTGGCAGAGGCATTTGCAGAGGCTTGCGAAGTTCTGGAGAAAGCAGATGATTTCCAGCTTGCAGTTCATGATCTGATCAAAGAATATGCAATGGAGAATCAGAGAATCATTTTCAATGGAGACGGTTACTCTGAAGCCTGGGTGAAGGAAGCAGAAAGACGCGGACTTCCGAACATCAAATCTATGGTGGAAGCAATTCCGGCAATGGTGACAGAGAAAGCAGTGACATTGTTTGAGAGATTTGGAGTATTTACAAAAGCAGAGCTGGAATCCCGTGCAGAAATCCAGTACGAGAGTTATGCAAAAGCGATTAACATCGAAGCCCGTACGATGATCGATATGGCAAGAAAACAGTTTATCCCTGCAGTGATCAAATATACAAAAACGCTCGCAGATACAGTACTTGCGGTAAAGGAAGCAGGTGTGGATGCAAGTGTACAGGCAGAGACACTTGAGGAGATCACAGTACTCTTGAAAGAGGCAAGAGCAGCTCTGGCACGTCTGGAAGAGGTGACAGCACAGGCAGCTGCCAAAGAAGAAGGACCGGTACAGGCAAATTTCTACTACGATGAAGTGTGCCCGGCAATGGAGAATCTGAGAAGACCGATCGACAAACTGGAAATGATCGTGGACAAAGAGGCATGGCCGATGCCTTCTTACGGAGATCTGATCTTCGAAGTTTAATCAATCAAAGAAATGAAGAAAAAACCGGATGCGATTTGAACGAGAATCGTGTCCGGATTTTTGTAATGGGAGGGAATAAAAAGTATGAAGACAGCAGCAGAATTGAGACAGCTTGTGACAAGGATCGATCACAGGAGTTATCCTGCCTATAAAGACACAAAGGGAATGTATCAGTTTCCGGGCTATCTGCTATCTATTGACCATGTACAGGGAGATCCGTTTGCATCTCCATCCAGGGTCAGTATTCAGGTGAAAGGAAAGATTGCAGGATTTCCGGAGCAGTTATATCAGACAAAATGGCAGAAAACAGCATTGGAGGATGCGCTGATCCGGCAGTTCGGACAGTGTTGTGAGAAATTTGGATTCAAGGCAAAGGGATCCGGGAAGAGCGGGATGATCTCTATCAGCCGGTGCGGTCAGGAAGTGCTGGAGAGAAGTGCGGCGCAGATCGATGAAAAACAGGAGATATCCACATTCGTCTGGAAGTGGGATTTCCGGCAAACGGAAGGACGATCAATGCAAGAGAATGGATCCGGATCTTTTTTGAGTTTCTTCCGGAGTGTGTCGAAAAGGCACTCTACTATAAAAACTGTGATGCGAAGAGACTGCAGAAGATCAGTGATCTGGCAGAGGACCAGCAGGCACTTCGAGACATACTGCCAAAGCTGGGATTGTGTGCTTTTGTTGCAAACGGATCTATTCTGCCGCGAGAGTCAGGCGTTTCCGCCCGTCCGATGAAAAGCGCAGTTTGTTTCCGGTCTCCAGAGGAGATGGAAGTGGAAATTACGCTGCCGCACAGAGGTGTGATAAGAGGAATGGGAATCCGAAAAGGGATCACGCTGATCGTGGGAGGCGGATACCATGGGAAGTCCACTCTTTTGAAGGCGTTGGAGTTTGGCGTGTACAATCATATTGCAGGTGATGGAAGAGAATATGTGATCACTGATTCCACAGCAGTCAAGCTTCGCGCAGAAGACGGAAGAAGTATCAAAAAAACGGACATTTCCATGTTTATCAATGATCTGCCAAATGGAAAAGATACCACTCATTTTTATACAGAGGATGCCAGCGGAAGTACGTCTCAGGCTGCAAACGTTGTGGAAGCAATGGAAGCGAAAGCAGGTGTCATGCTGATCGATGAGGATACCAGCGCGACAAACTTCATGATCCGGGATGAACTGATGCAGAGGGTAATCCACCGGGATATGGAGCCGATCACGCCGTTTATCGAACGCATCCGGGAGTTATATGAAGAAGAGGGGATTTCCACTGTGATCGTGGCGGGAAGCTCCGGAGCTTATTTTCATATCGCGGACTGCATCGTGCAGATGGATCGGTACATGCCGAAGGATATCACGCAGACGGCGAAAAAAGAAGCAGAACAGTTTCCTCAGTTGAGCGGACCGAAAGAGAAAGCGAAAAAGCCTGCTTTTGCAAGAAAACCACAGCAGGGACGGGAGTGGAAAGGAAATGACCGCATCAAAATGAAGACCTTGGGGAAAGAAGCGATTTCCATCAATCGGGAGACGATCGATCTGCGTTATGTGGAGCAGATCACAGACAGCGAACAGGTAACTGCTCTCGGATATTGTGTAAAATATGCGCAGCGCCATTTACTGGATGGAACACGTACCTTGCAGGAAGTCGTGGCAATGCTGGAAGAGAAGATTGAGAAGGAGTCGCTTGCCGCACTTTGTGAAAGCACCTCTTCTGTTGCCAGCCTGGCCCGTCCGAGAACGCAGGAGATCTTCGCATGTTTTGACCGGTATCGGGGATTAAAATTATAGATACAGGGGGAATAGAAGATGAGGTTTATCCATTTGTCAGATCTGCACATCGGCAGACAGCTTCATCAGTACAATTTAAAAGAAGATCAGGAGCATATTCTGGGGGAAGTGGTGGAGTATGCCAGAATGCTGAGACCGGATGCAATCGTGATCGCAGGGGATGTGTATGATAAGTCTGTACCATCTGCTGAGGCGGTGGGGATTTTTGACTGGTTTTTGACTGCACTTTCTGCACTGAAACCGGAAATTCCGATCCTGATCATCAGCGGAAACCATGATTCCGCGCAAAGGATTGACTATGCCAGTGGAATTCTTGGGCAAAAGGGGATTTACATTGCAGGAAAACTGCCGCAGAATCAGGAAGAATTTCTCAAAAAAGTGACACTTCAGGATGAATACGGAGAGGTGGATTTTTATCTTCTCCCGTTTCTGAAACCGGGATATGTAAGAACCGTGTTTGACGGAGAAATGCCGGAGAGCTACAGTAAGGCAGTACAGATGCTGCTGGAGAGAGAACTGGTTGATACCACCAAAAGAAACGTCATTGTGACGCATCAGTTTTATACCGGGGCAGGTCAAAACACAGAGACTTGTGATTCAGAGATTTTCTCCGTGGGAGGGATTGATAATGTGGATGTTACGCCGCTTCTTCGATTTGACTATGCGGCGCTGGGACATCTGCACAGCGCTCAGAAGGTAGGAAGAGAGTCTGTGCGTTATCCGGGGACACTGCTGAAATATTCTGTCAGTGAGTGCAATCAGACAAAATCTCTGCATCTGGTGACGCTGAAAGAGAAGGGCACACCTGTGAAGTGGAGACTTATCCACTGCATCCGCTTAGGGATGTGAAAAAGTTCAGGGGAACACTAAAGGAATTGTTGAAAACTGTTCCTGAGGAAGCGAAAGAGGACTATGTCAGTATCACACTGACGGATGAGACAGATCCATATCGACCGAAGGAACAGCTGGAGAAGGTATTTTCCCACATTCTGGAGGTACGTATGGATAATTCCCGCACCAGGCAAAAGCTGATGAAAGATGCGGAAGTTGTGCGCATGGCATCTCCGCTTGAAATTTTCGGGGACTTTTTTCAGGAGATGCAGGGAAGAGCGCTGAATGCAGAAGAGCAGCAGGTGATGAACAAGATCGCAGAAGAGATGGAGGAAGAATAGATGAAGCCGATCAAATTGACAATGTCTGCCTTTGGGTCCTACAGGGGAGTGGAGAGAATCGATTTTACAGGAATACAAAACGGATGTTTTCTGATCACGGGCGATACCGGCGCCGGAAAGACAACCATCTTTGATGCCGTAACCTATGCACTTTATGGAAGAACCAGCGGAGGAAAGCGGGACGGAAACATGATGCGCAGCCAGTATGCAGATTCCGAGACAGACACATATGTGGAGTTTCAGTTTCTGTACCGGGATCAGGAATATACCGTCCGAAGAAATCCGGAATATTTGCGTCCTTCCAAACGAAAGAATGCGGACGGGACAATAAAGTTTGTCAAAGAGACTGCAAAGATCAGCCTGATTCTTCCGGATGGAAGTGAATTTCAGGGAAAGAAAAAGGAGATCGATCTGAAGATAGAGGAGATCATCGGGCTGGATGTCAATCAGTTTACCCAGATCGCTATGATCGCACAGGGCGATTTTTTGAAGCTTTTGCATGCGGAATCAAAAGAACGAAAGCAGATTTTTTCAAAAATTTTTCATACACGGATTTTCTGGAAGATTCAGGACACACTGAAAGAGCAGGCAAAAGAGCTGTACATTCAGTTGGAAAAAAACAGCATGGACTGCAGGCGGGAAATGGAACGGGTGCAGATTGCACAGAATGATGAAAGAAGAGATGTCTGGGAACAGCTGCTGAGCCTTCAACTGCCGCCTCAAAAAGAAGTGCTGGACTGTGTGGAAATAATCTGTCAGTCCGGGGAAGCAAAGGAGAAGAGTCAGGAGAAGAAAAATGCACAGGAAGAAAAACGTGCGGATGCGATACAGATGGAATTGAAAAACAGACAGGATACCAATCATCTGTTTGAACTGCTGAAAAAGACCGGGGAACAGTTGGAGATCTTGAAGGGGCAGGAGAGCAAAGCGGAAGAAATGCGAAAACAGATCCATGCAGCAATCCGCGCAGAGAAGGCGGCTGCAGCAGAAGAACAATTGCAGAAAACAAAGGCAGAATGCGCCAATCTGAAGAAAGAGTCCCAAGAGCTTGAAGAAAAGCTGAAACAGCAGGCAAAAGATTTGGAAAGCGCAGGTGCATTGTATCAGGAAAGAGAGGCACTTTCCAAAAAAGAAGAGCCGAAGATCCAGGAACAGATCCTCAGGATCCAGGAAATACTTCCGAAATTGAAACAGGTTCACAGTCTGAAGGAACAGTATCAAAAGTCAGAACAGGATATGCAGGACTGTATGAAAAAATGTCAGGAAACCTCACAGAGATATGAGCGGTTATATCAGAAATACTTTGAAGAACAGGCGGGCATTCTTGCAAGAGAGCTGCAGGAGGGAGAACCCTGTCCGGTGTGCGGTTCCTGCAGTCATCCGAAAAAAGCGGTATTATCCGGAGGCGCACCAAAAAAAGAGCAGGTGGAGCGTGCAAAAGCAATGCGGGATCAGGCAGAAAAAGAGCGTACAGAAGTTTTGGAACGGTTTCAGGCAGTGAAGGGAAGACTGGAGTCAGAACAGTCCATGATTGTCGGATTTCTGGAAAAAGAAGGAAAAACAGAAACGGATTTTGATGAAAAAGAAGCAGAAAATGCTCTTCGTAAGCTTACAGAAGATTTAAAAAAACTCCAGTCTTCGTTCAAAAATGCACAGGATCATTATCAGAAGCTGACGCAGGAGAAAAGCCGGATTCTGGGACAGGCAGAAAGCAAAAAATCCCAGCTGATCCTCTGGAATAAGAAAGTCAAAGACGAGGAAGAATATTTTCGGAAAGAGTTTCAAAAACAGAACTTTCAAAGTCAAGAGGAGTACGAGCAGGCAAAGCAGTGGATCAAAAGCCGGGAGCGAGAGAAGCCAATTTAAAGAAGTATGAAACCGCTCTTTTAGAAGTATCGTCCCGGTATGAGACATTAAAACAGCAGACAGAGGGGAAACAGATCGCACCGATCGAGAAGCTGGAACAAGAACTGACGATCATTCGTGAAAAACTGCGCCTTGGCAGAGAGGAAAGTATGATGCTGCATACAAGAAATGAGATCAACCGGAGAGCAAGGAAAGCGTTGATTTGTGATTTTTCAGATGCCGAAAAGCTGCGCAGCCAATACGAAATGATGGGGAATCTAAGCCGTACGGCCAATGGAAATCTAAGCGGAAGCGTGAAGCTGGACTTCGAGACTTATGTGCAGCGCCAGTATTTCCGGCAGATCATTCATGCGGCGAATGTGCGCCTGGCAAGAATGACCGGACAGGAATTTATCCTGCAGTGCCGGGATATCGGAAGCCTGAGCAGTCAGGCGCAGGCAGGACTTGATCTGGATGTTTATGATCTGGTCAATGACTCGGTGCGGGATGTAAAAACTCTTTCCGGGGGAGAATCGTTTATGGCATCTCTTTCCATGGCACTGGGGCTGGCGGACATTGTACAAAATACAGCGGGCGCAGTGAGTCTGGAGACGATGTTTGTAGATGAGGGATTTGGATCTCTGGATGACATGGCAAGAGAACGGGCGATCCAGATTTTGAAAGAACTGGCGGGAGAAAAAGGACTTGTGGGAATTATTTCACATGTCAATGAATTAAAAGAGCAGATCGAATGGCAGCTGGAAGTAAAAAAAACAGAGCATGGAAGTCATGTAAAGTGGAATTTCATGGCATAAAAGACAGGAAGTGATCGACATGAGAAAAACAGCAGTCAGGGCAGTGGCTCTGGCAGCGGTCTGTTTTCTGAGTGTGTTTGGGACATGCAGCTATGCAAAAGAGGCCACATCGGAGCCGATCCAGATTGTAGTGTTGGGTGACAGTATCGCAAAAGGATATTGCGGAGCAAACAAACCCGAGCTTTACTGTTATGGACAGACTGTGGCAGAAGAGATCGCACAGGGAGCAGGAAAATCATATTTGTATCAGAACTATGCGAAAAACGGACTTGCCACTCGAGAATTCAACGAAAAGGTGTTGAAAGGTCAGGAAGTGCAGGATAGTCTTTCCGGGGCAGATGTGATTTTGATCACAATGGGATCCAATGATCTTCTGAATGAATTTAAGAAGACCGCACAGGAAATTTTGAATACGGATACAAAATTTAAAAGTGCGGATGAGCGCTCAAAGAAGTGACAGAGCATGTGAAAAGTAATCCGCTTTTAGTCTTTCGCATCATTGATGCTCTGGGAAACTGGGATTATCAGGAATTTGAGACACAGTGGATAGAGGCTATGGATACCATTTCTTCCTGTAAAAAAGAAGAGGCACAGATCGTAGTGACCAACATTTACAATCCGGTGAAACAGATGGAGCTTCCGGGAACGATGAATCAGGTCGTGGAGGATATCATCGGGAATATGAACCGGATTCTGGAAAAGCGAAGCAGCGAGTACGGATATCAGATTGCAGATCTGGCGAATTCACAGGTGACAGAGCATGTCCAGAAGGACGGACTGCATCCGGATCAGGCAGGACAGGATCTGATCGCCGAAATTGTGCGGGCGCAGATTACAGGGTATGAAAGAAATATGCCCAAAAGTCAGGTAGACGGAACCGCCGTGAAAGTGGAAGAAATCCCGGAGGAGAAACAGTCACAGATCAGACCTGAGAAATGGGGCATCTGTCTGATCCTGGCAGCAGTCATGCTGGGCGGTGTCAGATTTTTGCAGAAAAATAGGAAAGAAAACAGGCATAAATAAAGTACAAAACTATATCACAGTTATAACACAAAAACTTCACAAAGTTCTGGTATCGTCTTATCTTATAAAACAGGGAAATCCTGTAAAAAGCAGGGAGTAGGAGGACGAGATTTTGATAGAAGTAAAGAACCTTGTGAAAAAATACGGAAATCATATGGCCATAGACCACCTGAATTTCAAGATTGAAAAAGGGCAGGTCTATGGTTTTTTAGGTCCAAACGGGGCAGGAAAGTCTACCACGATGAATATTATGACGGGGTATCTTGGAGCCACAGAGGGAGAAGTACTGATCGACGGACATGATATTTTAAAGGAGCCAAAGGAGGCAAAAAAGCACATCGGATATCTGCCGGAAATACCGCCGCTTTATGTGGATATGCAGGTGATGGAATATCTGGAATTTGCTGCAGAACTAAAAGGGATTCCGAAACAGCAGAGAGAGTCTGCCATCGATGAGGTGATTCAAATGGCAAAACTTGAGGATGTAAAGCTGCGTCTGATCCGCAATCTGTCCAAAGGATACCGGCAGAGAGTGGGGCTTGCACAGGCAATCCTCGGATTTCCGGAGATCATCATTCTGGATGAACCGACAGTCGGTCTGGATCCGAAGCAGATCATTGAGATCCGTGAGCTGATCCGGGAACTTGCAAAAAAACATACCGTTATTTTAAGCTCGCATATTCTGGCTGAGATACGGGAAGTGTGCGATTACATTCTGATCATATCCAAGGGAAAACTGGTGGCAAGTGATACACCGGACAGACTGGAGGAAAAGATGAGCGGAACCGAAACTGTGGAGATTCTGGCAAAAGCCAGTGCAGCGAGGTTCGGGCGATATTGTTAAATGTAGAGCATATCAGTAATATCCATACCCAGGAACGGGCGGACAAAACATGCAGTGCCAGAATACAGACGGAAGGCGGATGTGATATCCGGGAAGCGCTTTTCTTTGCGTTTGCAAAAAATGAATGTCCTCTGTTGGAGTTGCAGACTTCAAGGATAAGCCTGGAAGAAGTATTTTTGGAACTGACACAAAACGATGCAGTCGGAGAGGAGGAACGGACAAATGCTGGCAATTTATAAACGAGAACTGAAGTCCTATTTTCATTCCATGACAGGGTGCGTATTTATTGCGTTTCTGGTGATGTTTACGGGAATTTATTTTATGGCATACAATCTGAATGCGGGGTATCCTTACTTCTCCTACACACTCTCAGGCTCCCTGATCGTATTTCTGGTCGGGATCCCGCTTCTGACGATGCGGAGTTTTTCTGAAGAGCGGAAAACAAAAACAGATCAGCTGCTTTTGACAGCGCCGGTAAGTCTGACAAAAGTAGTGCTTGGCAAATATTTCGCCATGGTGACAGTACTGGCAGTTCCGAATGTGATCTTCTGCCTGTTCCCGCTTTTGATCAAACTGCAGGGAACGGCATATCTTCTGGTAGATTACAGCTCCATTGCGGTATTCTTCCTGTTGGGATGTGTGTATCTGGCGATCGGGATGTTTATGTCGTCTCTGACAGAGAGCCAGATCATTGCATTTATCAGTACGTTCGGAATTTTGCTTTTGTTGTATTTGTGGGACGGAATCTTGTCTTTTCTGCCAGGCTCGGCGCTCAGCGGAATGATCGGAATCCTTTTGATCCTGACACTGATCGTTGTTTATATTTATCATATGACGAAAAACTGGATGCTTGCGGCCGGAATTGAAGCAGTGGGAATTGCGGCGGCGCTGATCGTATATTTTGTGAAATCCAGTCTGTATGAGAATCTTTTGACGAAACTCCTGGGACGGCTTGCTCTTGCGGATGTCTTTATGAATATTTCGTCCAGCAATATTGTGGATGTCAGCGGATTGCTTCTGTATGTATCGATACTGATCATATTTGTATTTCTGACGATACAGACAATTCAGAAAAGGCGTTGGAGTTAGGAGGAGCGAGATATGCAGAAAATTAAGAATTTATTCAGATCGTCAGAGTCCAGAAATGGTTCATACAGTGTGGGAATCACGGCTTTGGTCATTGCGATCATCGTGATCGTCAATCTGATCGCAGGACAGATTCCGGAAAAATATAAAAATCTGGATGTCAGCAGTACAAAAATTTATGAGATTTCCAAGACCAGCAAAAAGCTGCTCAAGAACATGGATCACAAAGTGAAATTTACAGTGTTGGCAAACAAAGAAGAGGCCGATGAAAGAATCGTTACATTTTTAAGTAAGTATTCGGCATTGTCTTCTAAAATTTCTGTGGAATGGATCGATCCGGTGCTGCATCCTTCGGCATTGACAGAAAATGATGCGTCCGAAAACAGTATTGTAGTCTCATGCCAGGATACCGGAAAGAAAAAAGTAGTTTCTTTCAGTGATATCATTGTTACGGATATGTCTTCCTACTATTACACAGGAAGTGCATCGGAGACGAAATTTGACGGAGAAGGACAGTTAAGCAGTGCGGTGAATTACGTAACGAGTGATGTGGTACGCAAAATTTATCAGACATCCGGACATGGCGAGACGACATTGTCTTCTACAATTCAGGATCTGATGGATAAAAATAATTATACGCTGGAAGGATTAAACACGGTCATGAATCCGGAAATTCCGGATGACTGCGAATTGCTTCTGATGTATGCTCCGACCTCGGATCTTACTGCAGATGAGAAAAATTCCGTGGAGTCATATTTAAAAGACGGCGGTAAGATGATGCTTCTTTTGGGAGATACGAACAGCACAGAGCTTCCGAATCTTGCATCGATCATGAAAACATACGGAATGGAAGCTGCAGACGGTTATATTGCAGATACACAGAGAAGCTATCAGAATAATTACTATTGCTTCTTCCCGCAGCTGACTGCATCAGGCGATCTGACAGACGGAATGGAATCGCAGATGGTTCTGCTTCTGAATACACACGGAATGACCTTGACAGATCCGGAGCGTGACAGTATTTCTACGACATCCTTTATGACTACATCAGATAATGCGTATGCAGTCACAGAAGACAGTCAGAGTCAGGCAGGAAGCTATGTGCTTGGCGCCGTGGCAGTGGAAGATTCCTCCGGTTTACCGTGATCAGCGCAGGAAGTCTGATTGCTTCGGAGATTACAGATACATTCCCGCAGCTTGAAAATACAAAACTGTTTATGAATGCAGTGGCTGCGAATTTTGACGGGGCGAAGGATCTGTCGATCGAAGCGAAAAGTCTGACACCGGTCTACAATACGATGCAGCATGCAGGACTTCTTAGTCTTCTTGTGATCTTTATCCTTCCGCTTGGAATTCTTCTGTCAGGATTTGCAGTTTGGATGAAGCGTAGAAAAGCATAGAAAACCAAAAGGAGAGAGGCGGACAATGAAGAAAAAAAAGAAATCCTTTACTGATCCTGCTGCTTGTGCTTGCAGTACTGCTCGTGGTCTATGCAGGCGTGGTTGTGATCGGAAAGAATCAGGAAAAAAGCAAGCAGAAGGAAGAAGAGGCAAAAAAATCTATGTCACAGATTTAGGAAAGCTTTCTGAGATTCAGTTTGACGTGGGAAATGGAGAAATCCAGCTTGTAAAAGAAGACGGTACATGGTACGACAAGAATGACAAAGATTTTCCGCTGGCTCAAAGCTATCCGAAAAAGATGGAAAAAACATTCCGGAAGCTTGAGGCAGACCGAAAGCTGGAAGATGGGGATTCTCTGGAAGCATATGGTCTGGAGGATCCGGCATATACGGTAGTTCTCACCGATCAGGACGGCAATGAGACAACATTATATTTCGGAAATGTAACAGGAGACTCTTATTATCTGACATTGAATGAGAAAAAAGAAATCTATACGGTGAGCACCGGTGTTATTGAAGATCTTCAGTACAGTATGGAAGACATGGCACAGCTTGATACATTCCCTACGATTGGAAGCGGTAATCTGAAAAAGGTTGTCATCAGTCAGGGCACAGAGAAAACAGAGTACAGTTCAGAGAATGACGATGATGCCAAGAGTATGGCAACAATCGCGGGAGGGCTTGGAGTCCTTACATTGAAGGATGCAGCTGACTATTCCGTGGAAGAGAACGACTTGAGTAAGTACGGACTGGATGAGCAGAGCCGGACAACGGAAACCGTGACATATACAAATAATAAGAAAGAAAAGACCGTGACATTGTATTTTGGAAAAGAGGACGGAAACGGAAACCGGTATGTGATGCTTTCCGATTCAAAGATCGTGTATCTTGTGGAAAATGAGAAGTGTAAGAATATGCTGAATCAGGATACAGAATCTTAAGAAACAACCGGCTGCCATAAAGTTTATAGTAATTTAAGGATTGCTTTATTGACAGCCGGATAAAAACGAGAGACAATGTTTTCTATATTTAAGAAAAGGCGGTAATCGATACAATGAAAGAAAAATTTATGAGATTTATGCAGGGACGATACGGAGTGCTGGATACGCTCGGCAAGGTTTTGCTGGTGTTGGGATTGGTTCTGGCATTTTTTGCACCTGTCTTTTCAGGAGACCATGTGATAGGAATGGTATTTTACCTGCTTGGCTGGGGATGTCTCATTTATGCATATTTCCGGATGTTTTCCAGAAATGTGAGAAAGCGTTATGATGAGAACGTAAGATTCCTGAACAAGACAGCGAAGATACGCGGATTTTTCAAAAGTCAGAAAAATCTGATGGCGCAGAGAAAGGATTATCATATCTATACCTGTCCGGGATGCAAGCAGAAAATCCGGATTCCGAGAGGCAAAGGAAAGATAGAGATCCGCTGTCCGAAGTGCGGGACAACATTTATCAAGAAGAGCTGAGATTACATAAAGGGATAGAACATAAAGGGGAGCAGACAAAGGACAATGACAGATCCATATCATGTGTTGGGAGTATCACAAGATGCTTCTGACGAAGAAATCAAAAAGGCGTACCGGGCACTGAGCAGAAAGTATCATCCGGATGCCAATATTAATAATCCGCTGAAAGAAGAAGCGGAAGTGAAGTTTAAAGAAGTACAGCAGGCATATCAGCAGATCATGGATGAGCGTTCCCGTGGATATTTCTCCGGAGCGGGAAGCAGTGCGGGATATGGCGGCTGGTATCAGAATCAGCAGAGAACAGATGCCGGGGATGAGAACAGCCAGTACTTAAGAGCGGCTGCAAACTATATTCAGAGCGGACATTATACGGAGGCGCTCAATGTATTAAACAGTATCAAAGAGCGTGGAGCGCTGTGGTATTTCTACAGTGCATCGGCGAACTCCGGTGCGGGCAATAACGTGACGGCGCTGGAACATGCAAAAGAAGCAGTCCGGCTGGAGCCGCAGAACATGCAGTATCAGATGCTTCTGCAGCGGCTGCAGGGCGGCGGAGGCTGGTATCAGCAGAGACAGAGTATGTATGGATATCCAAGTTCTGTAGGCGGAGACTGGTGTATGAAGCTGTGTATTGCAAATATGATGTGCAATCTGTGCTGCGGCGGAAGCGGCTTGTGCTGTGGAGGTTACAACGGCGGAGGATACGGCGGCTATATTTAGAATAAAAGTGGAAGAAGAATCCCGGAGACGGGGTTCTTTTTTGGATGAAGGGACAGGAGGAGAGGCTATTGACTAATCAGACCATTGAGATTATGATGAAAACAGTGACCACAGATTTTTTGAAAGTGAAAAATCGTATCAGGACAAACAGGAAACATTAAAACAGTCATTGAATGGAATCTGGAAATTCCAATATTCAGTGAATGCAAAAAAACGTCCGGTTTCCTTTTATGAAAACGGTTATGATATTTCCGGATTTGATGAAATTCAGGTTCCGCAGCATATAGAGCTGGCGGGGTATGATAAAATTCATTATATCAACACCATGTATCCCTGGGAAGGACATGAATATCGCCGACCTGCGGGGACGTGCAATCATATCGGAGAGGGGATGTTCAGCGAAGCTTCTTATAATCCCACAGGTTCTTATGTCCGTTTTTTTGATCTGGAGGAAGCCTTGATCGGAAAAAGGGTGATCTTAAGTTTTGAAGGGGCAGAGCAGGCAATTTACGTATGGATAAACGGTGAGTTTGTGGGATATGCGGAGGACAGTTTTACCGTGTCTGAATTTGACATTACACCGTATGTAAAAGAAACCGGAAATCGTCTGTGTGTGGAGGTACATAAACGAAGTACGGCGGCTTTTCTGGAAGACCAGGACTTTTTCCGGTTCTTTGGATTGTTCAGAGATGTAAATTTATATGGGCTGCCGGATATACATGTGTCTGATCTGTGGCTTCGTCCAAAGTGTGCACTGGACGGCAGACAGGCGTCGATGGAAATAGAATTGAAAACAACAAAGGGAAAGACCGCATCCTATGCGGATGCCAGAGCAGAGATATGTCTGTTGGATGGTCATCAGATGATTGCAAAAGAAGAAGCTTCCGTATCAGAAAGTTTCAGAGCGGATCTTACGATCAACGAACCTGTACAACTCTGGAATTGTGACGATCCGAAGCTGTATCAGGTGGAAATCCGAATCTTTGACGGACAGGGGGACCTCATAGAGATAATTCCTTATCAGGTGGGATTTCGAACGATTTGCATTGAGGATGGAATAATAAAACTAAATGGAAGACGGCTGATCATAAACGGTGTAAACCGGCATGAGTGGAATGCAAAAAGTGGAAGATGTATTTCAGAGAATGATGAGATTTATGATATTGAATGTATGAAACGCAACAATATCAATGCGGTTCGTACCTGTCATTATCCGGATCGTACAACCTGGTATTATCGCTGCGATGAAGCTGGAATTTATGTGATGGCAGAGGTAAATCTGGAAAGTCACGGATCCTGGCAGAAGATGGGAGCGGTTGAGCCGTCCTGGAATGTACCGGGAAGTGTGGAGCTTTGGCAGGATGTTGTTTTGGATCGGGTAAAATCGAATTTTGAAATGTTTAAAAATCATACATCTGTGTTATTCTGGTCTCTTGGAAATGAATCCTATGCAGGAGAGGTACTCAAAGAAATGAATGCGTATTATAAAAAGAGAGACCCGGGGCGTCTCGTTCATTATGAAGGAGTATTTCAAAACAGAGACTATGAAGACAATATTTCCGATGTAGAGAGCCAGATGTATGCACCGCCGGGACGCGTTCGGGAGTATCTGGAAAATGAGCCGAAAAAACCGTTTATCCTGTGTGAATATATGCATGATATGGGAAACTCACTTGGGGGTATGAAATCGTATATCGATCTGCTGGATCAGTATGAAAAATATCAGGGTGGTTTCATTTGGGATTATATAGATCAGGCACTTTTGGTAAAAGATGAGATTACCGGTCGTGAAGTACTTCGATATGGGGGAGATTTTGATGACCGTCCGTCGGATTATGAATTTTCGGGAAACGGAATCGTATTTGCAGATCGAACAGAAAAACCGGCAATGCAGGAGGTGAAATATTATTATGGACTCCAGAAATAAACTTAGAATCGTCTTCGGAGATGTGACGGTTGGAATTCATGGGGAGGATTTTCATTATATTTTCTCAAAACAGACAGGGGGAATGGAATCCCTTGTAAAAGCAGGAAAGGAATGGCTGTATCGAACTCCGTATCCCACATTCTGGAGAGCGACTACGGATAATGACAGAGGAAACGGATTCCCTTTAAGATCAGGAATGTGGCTGGGGGCAGATCAGTTTCGAAAGTGTATCGGTTTCCGGCTTTTGGCAGATGGAGAAGCGGTAGAAAATCACAATGCTCTGGAAAATAATGTGTACAGCAATCAGGAATATGTACAGGAGGCGGTGCTTACATATACCTATGAAACCATCACAGTTCCTGCGACTACAGTGGATGTAAGCTATACAGTCCATGCAGATGGGAAAATACATGTTTTGGCTCATTATCATGGAAAAGAAGGACTGCCGGAACTGCCGGTATTTGGAATGCGGTTTATTATGCCGACAAAGGCAGTCGGATATTGCTATGAGGGTCTGTCAGGAGAAACATATCCGGACAGAATGGCGGGAGGAATTTATGGAAGATATGAAGTGGAAGGTCTTCCGGTCACGCCATATCTGGTTCCCCAGGAATGCGGGATGCATATGGAGACAGAATGTGTTACGGTATATCGAAAGGATACGCTGAATAATTCGGATACGTCAGAAGAAACATTCGGCCTTACGTTTCGTGCATGCGGCGAAAAGTTTGGATTTTCCTGTCTCCCATATACGTCAGAAGAGTTGGAAAATGCAACGCATCAGGAAGAACTTCCATTGCCGCGGAGAACCGTAGTCTGCATCTGCGGATCAGTACGTGGAGTAGGTGGTATTGACCGTTGGGGCAGTGATGTGGAGGATCCGTATCGCATCAGTGCACAAAAGGATATTGTCTATGAGTTTGTGATAGAATAGAGGAGCACATAGAGAGCGAGGGTATCACACGAGCATCAGATTGATGATCGTGTGATACCTCTTTTATGAAATTTGTTGAAAAATAAGTCAGTAATCAAACCGAGTATAAGAAAAAGTACGATGACAAGCAGCCACAGAGGTACTCCGGGATGATTGTACAGTTCATAGATTTGTTGTGGATTCATAGTATCTGTGATTTTTTTTGATATTCTCTGTCTGGATTAAATCACCGAGAAATTGTCCGATCACGACGCTGATGATATTTCCTGCTGTAACGAAAAAAGCAGGGAGTGGTTTTTGGCAAAAAATCAGGATCAGGCACAGACCCAGATTCCGCAATAAAAATTGCGTGTATTCATGATTATTCACATCTATTCATATTGAGAAAAATTAATATCATATGTTCTTTTTTAGAATATCATAAAATAATAGAAGGTACAATGTGAGATGAAGTGGAAAGATTGAAAAATAGTAAATCTGTAAATTACAAAAAAGACATTCGATCTCTCGAATGTCTTTCATCCAGTGCGGAAGAAGAGACTTGAACTCTCACAGGATTAACTCCCACTAGAACCTGAATCTAGCGCGTCTGCCATTCCGCCACTTCCGCGTTTCTTGTCGGCTGTCCGCCTGACAAAATGTATAATACCATAGTGGAATCGATTTGTAAACCCCTAAATTCAAAAAAATCTAAATTTTTTTATTTTTTTGAATTATTCATATTATTTAGCTATTTCTGCCAGTTTCATCTTCTTCATTTCGCGTGAAATCAAGAACACAGAAGTAAGGAACGCAATGGCATCAGCTACCGGTCCCGCATACATAATTCCGTCGATTCCCAAAAACAGCGGAAGAATGAAAAGCAGCGGTATCAGGAAGAAAACCTGACGGGTGAGGGAGAGCAGCATTCCTTTGACTGGTTTTCCGATTGCGGCAAAGAAATTGGATGATAATAACTGTACGCCGTTTAAGAGGACCATAAACAGGAAAATCCGCATAAATTTGACGGCAAACTCAAAATAAAGAGCATCTCCCGTTCCGAACAGGGAGATAATCTGGCGTGGACATAGCTGGAACAAAAGAAATCCAATCAGAGATATGACCAGATTACACTGGATTGCCAGTTTATAAACGCCGCGGACACGATCATACTGTTTTGCACCGTAGTTGAACCCGATGATTGGCTGGGAGCCTGAGAGATTCCGATGATGACTGCCAGCAGGATCGCATTTGTTTTCATAACAATTCCACAGGCTGCCAGCGGGATTTCTTTTCCGTAAGGAGAAAGTGCTCCGTAATAGGTCAGTGAATTATTCAGTACGATCTGTACAAATGTGAGCGCTACCTGATTTAAACTGTTGCTCATGCCGAGGGAAGCGATTTTTAAACAAAGCTTTCTGTGAAGCCGGAAATAATGCGCTTTTAGTTCCACATTTCGGAATCGCTTTAAATAGCTGACGGCAACCAGACAGGATACAATCTGTCCGATGATCGTTGCCCACGCAGCGCCTGCAACTCCCAGTTTAAAGATAAAAATAAAGACCGGATCCAGTATGGTGTTAATGATCGCACCGATCAGCATACAGGTCATGGAAAATTTCGGACTTCCGTCTGCCCGGGCGAGGTTGCTCATCCCATTGTTGACAATCAGAAACGGCATACCGATTGCGGTGATCCGGGTGTATTCTTTGGCATATGGCATGATTTCAGCTGTTGCACCGAATGCGGTGAGCAGCGGAACGAGAAAAATCTCGATCAGTACGGCGTAGATCACACCAAAGACAAGCATCATCGTAAATGCAGTCCCTACGACCTGTACGGCGTCCTCTTTTTCGCCGGCTCCCAGATTCAGGGAAAACAGTGAAGCGCTTCCGATGCCGATCAGAAGTGCGATGGCAAGAGAGATGGTGGTCAGAGGAAACGCAACATTAGTAGCTGCATTACCGAGATAGCCGACTCCCTGGCCGATAAATACCTGGTCTACGATGTTATACAAAGAACTGACAAGCATTGCGATAATGCTTGGGACTGCAAAAGATTTCAGCAGCCTTGGCAGTTTTTCATAACCCAGCGGATTTTCTTTTTGTATCGAATTCATATAAATCCCCTTCCTGAAAATGTTTACATTTTATTATAGGGCAAAAAATTTTTGTGTGCAAGATGGAGCAACCATTGAAAAACCGACCCAGGGATCCGATATTGCAGTCAGAATTTATGAACTGGAAGTGTATGGGTGTATGGATCGGATTAGGAAGAAAGATTTTAACGTAATAAGGCTGTGACTTGTTTGGAGTCACAGCCTTCCTGTATCTAAGAACAAAATTTCTTTTTTATTCTGCAGAAGATATTTCTTATGCCGATTGTAAGAAATGTGATAAAACCGCAGAATAAACATAAAAATCCAACAGGCAGTAAGAAAAAGTTTTCATGTAAAATCCCCTGTGTATCAATATATTCTACTGACACAGCTTTTAGAAAAATACAGGAGATTCCAAAGCAAAGGAAGATTCCGCCAATGGCAATAGAAATTAGATTCATTTTTGCTCTTCTTGTTTCGCTTGAATTTGTAATCAATGTAAATGAATTGCCGTTTTTTAGCAAGCAAGAGTTGCTTGCAATGCGCAGAAAATACCAAGGGCTATTATACGGTATGCGTGGAAATATTACAATTGTTTTCAATTTGAAAAGGGGAGAGTGACAGTTTATTGGTTACTGTTAAAAATGAAAAAACAGGATTGACAAATTTATTTTTTGTGATATAGTTTGACTATCAAAGTATTTTAAAGTAAAAATATTTTGAAACAAAAATAATGGAGAAGAAAGATGACAGGAAGAATATGCGGAACCGGCTCCTATGTGCCGGCCAGAATTGTAGAAAATGACGAGCTGGCAAATCTGGTGGATACGAATGACGCCTGGATTCGCGAGCGGACGGGAATTGCAAGAAGACATCTTGCAGAGAATGAGACGACTTCGTATATGGCGGCAGAGGCGGCGAAAAGAGCACTTGCACAGTCAGACATCCCGGCGGAGGATGTGGATCTGATCCTGGTGGCAACCTCCACACCCGAGAACGTTTTTCCATGCACGGCATGTGAGGTACAAAGAGAGATTCATGCAGAGCATGCGGCGGGATTTGATCTGAATGCGGCGTGCAGTGGATTTTTGTTTGCGCTTCAGACTGCACAGGCGTACATTCAGGCAGGAATTTACAGGACAGTGCTGGTGATCGGTGTGGACAGTATGTCACATATGGTGGACTGGAGTGACAGAAGTACCTGCATTTTGTTCGGGGACGGGGCCGGAGCTGTGGTGCTTCGCGAATCGAAGGAAGGTCTGTTTGTGCAGGCTGCGCATTCGGACGGCGCAAAAGGAGATGTTCTGACAGGATGCAGCCGGCACAGAAAAAACTGGGATCATCCGGATGAAGCAAAGGCAGCGTACATTCAGATGGACGGACAAAGCGTATTTAAATTTGCAGTCAGGAGGGTGCCGGAAATTGTGGAAGAGCTGCTTGAAAAAGCCCAGATCCAAAAAGAAGAAATTTCGTATTTCTTTTTACATCAGGCGAACAGAAGGATCATTGAGGCTGCGGCAAAGCGGACCGGAGTGGATATTTCGAGATTTCCCATGAACCTGCAGGAATACGGAAACACCTCAGCGGCAAGTATTCCCATTCTTCTGGATGAGTGGAACAAAAAAGGATTGCTCAAAAAGGGAGATAAGCTGGTGCTTGCCGGATTTGGAGCAGGACTTTCCTGGGCGGGAAGTCTATTGGAATGGTAAAAGAAAGGAAGAAAATTATGTTAGAAAAAATCAAAGAAATTACAGCAGAATCATTAGGAGCAGACGCAGGAACAATTACAGAGGAGACATCCTTTAAAGAAGATCTGGGAGCAGATTCTCTGGATCTGTTTGAAATGGTGATGGCGTTTGAAGAAGCATTTGAGGTAGAGATTCCGTCGGAAGATCTGGAGCAGATTCAGACAGTAGGAGACGTTGTAAAATATCTGGAAGCACACAAATAGAAGGAAGGATACTGGCATGAAGACAAAGATTACCACACTTTTGGGGATTGAATCTCCTGTTGTACAGGGAGGTATGGCCTGGGTTGCGGAGAGTCATCTGGCAGCGGCAGTTTCTAATGCCGGAGGGCTTGGGATCATCGGAGCAGCCAGTGCGCCTGCCGAGTGGGTGCGCGCTCAGATTCAGGAAGTGAAAAGAAGAACCGACAAGCCGTTTGGCGTCAATATTATGCTGATAAGCCTTATGCGAAAGAAGTGGCAGAGCTGGTGGCAGAAGAAAAAGTTCCGGTTGTGACAACGGGAGCGGGTTCGCCGGAAAAATATATGAGTCTCTGGAAAGAGGCTGGAATCAAAGTGATTCCGGTGGTTGCGTCTGTTGCCCTTGCGAAGCGGATGGAGCGGTGCGGAGCAGATGCACTGGTGGCAGAAGGCACAGAAGCAGGCGGGCATATCGGCGAGAATACGACCATGGTGCTGGTACCTCAGGTAGTCGATGCGGTGAATGTACCGGTCATTGCGGCCGGTGGAATTGCAGACGGACGGGGGATGGCTGCGGCATTCATGCTGGGAGCAGAAGGGGTACAGATTGGTACCAGGTTTGTGGCATCCAGAGAAGCACAGGTTCACGAAAACTATAAAAACTGTATTATAAAAGCCAGAGATATTGATTCCAGAGTCACCGGACGAAGCACTGGGCATCCGGTTCGTGCGCTTCGCAATCAGATGACAAAAATATACCTGGAAAAAGAACAGGCGGGGGTTCCGTTTGAAGAACTGGAGCTTTTGACGCTGGGGGGGCTTAGAAAAGCGGTTGTGGACGGAGATGTGACAAATGGAAGTGTGATGGCAGGCCAGTCTGCGGCAATGGTAAAAGAGATACTTTCCTGTGAGGAGATCATACAGAATCTCACCGAGCAGGCAGAAAAATTGTTAAAAGGAGTTTCCAAGCATGAGTAAAATAGCATTTATGTTTCCCGGACAGGGAGCGCAGACAGCCGGAATGGGAAAAGATTTTTACGAACATAGCGAGATTGCGAGAAATATCATTGACCGATCATCCGGGCTTCTGAAGCTGGATATGAAATCCTTGTGTTTTGAGGAAAATGAAAATCTTCATCAGACGGAATATACCCAGGCAGCACTTGTTACGGTCTGTATGGCAATGGAGCAGGTGCTGCGTGAAGCCGGTGTGAAGCCGGATGTAACAGCAGGTTGAGTCTGGGAGAATATTGTGCCATTGCTTCGGCAGGAGGGATGCAGATCGAGGATGCGATCCTGGCAGTTCGAAAGAGAGGCATTTTGATGCAGAACGCCGTTCCGGATGGAAAAGGCGCGATGGGCTGCGGTACTTGGCTGGATGCGAAAAGATTGAAGCCGCAATCGCTGGAATTGAGGAGTAGAGTATTGCAAACTATAACTGCCCGGGGCAGATTGTGATCACGGATGGAAAGAAGTGTAGAGCAGGCAGGGGCAGTTTTAAAGGATGCAGGAGCAAAACGGGTACTTCCGTTAAAACGTC